>FWWL01002038.1_pt1 | contig 44314 bp, 31 predicted proteins | sample 2228331 | NCBI WGS metagenome assembly FWWL01 (sample SAMEA103939775, study PRJEB20133) | metagenome | reverse complement strand
GGAAGCTACGTCCGGGCTACGCCCGGCCTCCGCTTCCCCCCACACGTCATCTACGATGTCGCTGACCCTTCAACTGCGATGTCGCTGTGCACATTGTTCCGCAGCGCCTGCAGGACGCCAATGCCGTCGATCTCCGGCATCAGATAGTCGGTGACAAGGCAGGCAGCCGCCAAGGCGAGAGGATCGGCAAGCAACGCCTTGCTCGAGGCATAGGAGCGTACATCGTAGCCTTTTGCTTGAAGAAGGAGCTGGATAGAACGGCGGACACCCGGATCGTCCTCAACGAGCATGATGACAGGCCGGGTTGCGTCCAGAATTGGAAGAAGTGCGTTCATGATCGTCCTGACAGACCGGCTGACGAAGTGCCGGATCGGTCAGATGACGGAGAGGCGCCCTTCTGGTCTTTACGTAGTGGTCCTAGGCATCTTTATCGCCAAGGTTGGCCGCGAAGGCGATGCGTAGCGCATCGGACAGGCTCTTAACGTTCAGCTTTGCCATGAGGTTCGCTCTATGCACCTCGACTGTGCGGGGCGATATGCCGAGGTCGAAGGCGATCGTCTTGTTCGGCAGCCCGTCAGCAAGCCCCTTGAGCACATCTTGCTCCCTGCTCGTCAATCCCGCGATCAGCACAGTCGCTTCCGCGGCACGCTCGGAACGCTTACTCAAACCGTCAAGCCGCTCAAAACCGGCGGTGATTGCTTCGATCAGCGTCGCCTTTTCGAACGGCTTCTCAATAAATTCGACCGCTCCAGCCTTCATGGCACGGACAGCGATGGAAATGTCGCCATGGCCCGTGAGGATGATGACCGGCATCGCGACGCCACGCTCGATCAACATCTTCTGCACCTCGAGTCCGTCCATGTCGGGCATCCGGACATCAAGGAGGATGCAGCCGTGCTCGACATGACGAACCTCTCGCAAGAACGCGACGCCCGACGGATAAGTGGCGACCGTATACCCCGACGTCTTCAGCATGAACCCGGCTGAGCGCCGGATCGCCTCCTCATCGTCGACTATGTGGATCATGCGTCTATCCGTCATTGATCGCCTCCGGGTCTGCTCCAACCAGCGTGAAATGAAATTGTGATCCGCCCCCCTTGCGCGGCTCAAGAAAGATACGACCCCCATTTGCCTCGACGATCGTCCGGCAAATCGAAAGCCCAAGGCCCATGCCTTCACTTTTTGTGGTCACAAAGGCGGTGAACAGCTGCCGTGCAACATGTTCCGCAACTCCGGGGCCTGTGTCCGCCACGGTGACGCGGACCATGCCACTGTCTTCTTGCCGTGTGCAAACCCATATCTGCCGCTCAGGCGAGCTTGCCATTGCCTCGACCGCATTGCGGACGAGGTTGATCAGAACCTGTTGTATCTGCACCTTGTCGACCAGTACCAGCACCGCGCCGGTGTCGAAATCGAAATGGGACCGAACACCTTTTTCCTTCGCACCAATCAATCCGAGCGCTGCCGCCTCCGCGATCAGGTCCGGCAGATTCTCAACCGTCTTCTCGACTTCGCCCCGCGCGACAAAATCACGCAGCCGCCGAACGATCTGGCCCGCGCGGATCGCTTCACCAGCTGCGTCGTTCAGCGCCTCGGTGATCATCGGCAAGTCGTCGGAATTGCCTTCTGCCAGTAAATCCCGCACCGCCTCGACATAGTTGGCAACCGCCGTAATTGGCTGGTTGAGTTCATGCGCCAGGGTCGACGCCATCGTGCCCATCGCACTAACGCGGGCGACATGAATGAGTTTGGATTGCAACTCCTCAAGGCGCTCCTGAGTCTCCTGTCGTTCGGAGAGGTCGCGGATGAAGCCGGTGAACACGCGCTGCTTGTCGCTGATCGCCTCGCCCACCGAGAGCTCCATGGGAAAGGTCGAACCATCACTCCGACTGGCCAACACCACGCGGCCAATGCCGATGATCCTGCGTTCGCCGCTGGTAAGATAGCGCTCAAGGTAGCCGTCATGCCGCTCCTTGTCCGGCGACGGCATTAGTCGGCTGACATTTGATCCGACGACCTCGGCTTCCGTATAGCCAAAAAGCTTCTCGGCGGCAGTGCTGAAGGAAATGATGCTGCCCTGTTCATCGATCACGACCATTGCATCGGGTACAGTCGCGAGGATCGAGCGCAGGTGGCTGGCATTCGCTTGCAGTGCACTTTCCGCAGCCCGCTGCTGGGTAGCGTCGCGCACGACCTTGCCGAACCCGCGAAGCGCTCCTTCTTCGTTATACAGCGCAGTGATTGAGACATGCCCCAGGAATTCCGAACCATCTTTACGGACCCGCCAGTCCTCTTCTTCGAATTTGCCAAGCTCGCGCGCGCGCGCGAGATCGGATCCCGGCTTTCCGGCCTCCACAGCATCGACCGGATAGAAGACCGAGCAATGCTCGCCGACTATCTCCGCCTCGCTCCACCCTTTCAGTCGCTCGGCGCCCTCATTCCAGATCGTGACCCGACCCTCGGGGTCCAGCATGTAGATTGCATAGCCTTCGGCGCCGTCGACCAGCAGATTCAGCTCCTCGGCAGCGGCCGCGCCCTCACGCAGACGCGCGGCGACACGCTCATTCTCTTTGCGGGACCGTCGCTGCCAGGGGGCATTGCCCCCAGCGAACAATATGATACCGCCGGCCAAAGCCAGGGCTGTCACAACACTGATCGTATCGAACATGAAGGAGGGTTCGAAGAGTTCGAGCAGAGTCGCAGCGACAATCGACAGGATCGCGGCAAGCAACGCCTGACGGGCGCCGCCGGCAACCGCAGCGACCAAGACGGCAATGCAGAACAGAAAATAGGGCTCGCCAGCGACCAGCCAGGGTTTGAGCGTATAACGCGCAACGACCGCAATCAAGACCGCTGCTACCGTGATGATCGACGCCAGGATCTGGGAACGTCTCACCTGTGCCTCGCTGCCGATCATCATAGATTTACCGGGAAACCAGATGCACGCGGATCAATGCCGAAAAGCCAGGTAAGAATCGGCAGGGGCACAAAATGTTATGCCCCGCACGATCGCGCTTCGGATAGCTCGCGCTCCGGCGCGCGGAGCGCCTCTCAAAGGGCAAAGACATCACGCACTCCCGCTGCCGCCCCGCCAGTCGGGACGGTTGATCGCGCGCAAACATAGGAAAACGCGCCCTGCGTATTTCCCGAAGGTCTTTCATTTCGCAGGCCGCCCGACCGAAGCCGAGAGCCTATGTTCAACGCGCCAATTGCGACCATTTCCTCACGATCAAGATCGGAAAAGGCCAGCGCACGCTATGATTTTCGGCGACGCGTGTCCACAGGGTAGTTTATTCCGACCCGAACCGACTCTTTGCGTGCGCGTTATAATGCGCATCGTTTGCAGCACCCCGAACTACGTATCCTTACAGATATTCGGGGGGCCATCGACGTGAGAGCTTGGTAGCAAAGGAGTTCCACGTTTGACCGATATCCTCCTGGAGATCCGCAATCTGCACGTTTCAGCAGACGGCCTGCCTGTCCTGCACGGCGTGGATTTCACGATCCCGATCGGTGAAACGCATGTGCTGTTCGGCCCGAACGGATCGGGCAAATCTTCGCTCCTCGCGACGATCATGGGCCTTGTGCCCTATCGGGTCACGAGCGGGGAGATCTGGTTCAAGGGTCGGCGTATCGATGCGCTGTCCGTCGATCAACGCGCACAGATGGGCCTCGGTATGTCGTTTCAGCGGCCGCCGGCCTTGGAAGGCGTCACGGTCGAGGCATTCACGGCGGCGATCGGATCCACCGCGCTGCTGGAAACGGAAGCCTTGGCGCTCGATTTCAGCGGCTTTGCCGAACGCGATGTCAATGTCGGGTTCTCAGGCGGCGAGATCAAACGATGGGAGATTCTGAAGCTTTTCCTCAAGCGTCCCGATCTGTGCCTTTTCGACGAACCGGAGAGCGGGGTAGACCTCGAGCATATCGCGGCCGTCGGCAAAGCCATCGACAGGTTGCTCGGGGCCGATACACCCGCCGATCCGCAACGTACCGCGCTTGTGATCACCCATACCGGCTTCATTCTGGACTATATTCACGCCGATGTTGGCCATCTGATGGTCGACGGCCGGATTGTCGGCGCCGGAGATCCACGCACCCTGTTCAGCCACATCAAGGCGCACGGCTACTCTTTGCCGCCGGCCGGCGCAGATATTCAGCAAGCGATCTGAAGGAAGGAATTTTTCGTGGCCAGTCTGCTCGACGACGATATCTCTCCGGAAGAAAAGCAGCAGCTTACTCGCGTCGGCTACAGCGTCGAAGGCGAGCACAGCGGAACGTGCGTGCTAGTGAACCAGGAGGTTCGCCATATCACGGTCAATGACCCTGACGTTGAAATCCTCCCGCTCAAGGGCGCGCTGGCGCGCTACGACTGGGTGCAGGATCTCATGTTTCACCTGATCGACCCGGCTGAGAACGAGCATGTCGCCCAGGCCGCCGAAAGCCGCCATACCCCGGTCGGTCACTTCATCCGCATCCGCAAGGGCACAAAAGTACGGCTGCCCGTGCAGGTCTTCACGCTGCTCGAGACACCGCAGGGTCGCCAGTTCCATCACAACATCACGGTCGTTGAGGAAGGCGCCGAAGTCGAAATGATCTCCGGATCCGCAGTCCCGGCGTCGGTTCATACCGGACACCATCTCTCGATCTCCGAGACCTACCTTCGGGAAGGCGCGACATGCCGCTCCGTGTCCATCGAACACTGGGGATCAGCGATGGAGGTCCATAGTTACGCACGCACCCACGTCGGCAAGGACGCGCGCGTCATTGAAAGCAATATCCAGGTGTCTCCCCTCAAACATCATTACTCGCAAAGCCGCACCGTCATTGAAGACGGCGGCGTCTCAAACGACCAGTCAGTCATCTTTGCGCCGGCCGGTACCGAACGCGTCATGGAGAGCGAGATCCATCTCAAGGGCGTCGGCGCGCGCTCGGCGAGCATCACACGCATGGTCACGGGCGGCGGCACCATCGTCAATCGCACCACCCTCGTCGGCGAAGGGCGGGACACGCGGGGCTTCCTCGGCTGCAACGGACTGAAGCTCAGCGACGAGGGAGAGATTCTGTCGGTGCCGGCGTTGGGAGCCCGCAGCGCCCAGGCTCAGCTGTCGCACGAGGCCTCTATCGGCATGATCGACCAGGCCAAACTTTCCTACCTGATGGTGAGTGGGATGAGCGAGGACGCGGCGAGGGATCTGATCATCCAGGGCTTCCTCAATCTCGACGCCCAGCAGCTCCCGGAAGCCATCCGCATCGAGGTCAGTCGAACGATTGCGGCCGCAAACTCCGGCTCTATGTGAAGCTGGCTATCGCTTTGCAGCGTGATCGCCGATATCAGCACCGCCAGCTTCAAAAATCATCGGGTTAAGCGCTCGCTATTCATCGACGTTTCCCGTTTCCGGCTCAGAGTGACGAGACTGACAGCCAATGTCCACTAGCAGGGCGAGGCCATCGTCACAGCCGGCGCGGGCCTTCATGCAGTCTACCGCGAGACCGGCGCCATCAGCTCCCGTTTGGTTGTGCTGGTCCTGCGCACCCTGCCCTGCATTCCTCAGGGACGGTCATCGCCCTTCGCTCCGCGTATGTTCTGCTTTCGCCACATGCAGCAAGGTGGACACGAAACTGTCAGGGTTGAGCGAAATGGAATCGATTCCATGGTCGACCAGAAAGGCCGCGAAATCGGGGTGATCGCTCGGCGCCTGCCCACAAATTCCAACCTTGATGCCACAGGCATGGGCACGCTGGATGACATCGGCGATCGTGCGGGTCACCGCCTCGTTGCGCTCATCGAAAAGCGGCGCGAGGAGCGCTGAGTCACGGTCCACGCCGAGCAACAACTGGGTCAGGTCATTCGACCCGATGGAGAAGCCATCAAAACGGGCTGCGAAGTCCTCGGCCAGGATGACGTTCGAGGGGATCTCGCACATCATATAGACCTGAAGCCCCTCGTCGTGACGACCGAAGCCATGCCGCGACATTTCGGCAAGCACTTTATCGGCCTCGAGCGGCGTCCGGCAGAACGGCACCATCGCGATAATATTCTTGAAGCCCATATGCTCTCGGGCCCTCTTGAGCGCCCGGCATTCAAGCCCGAAGCCATCGCGGTACCGCTCATCATAGTAGCGCGACGCGCCTCGGAAGCCGAGCATCGGATTCTCTTCGGTCGGCTCAAATCCGGCGCCCCCGATCAGGTGCGCATATTCGTTGGTTTTGAAATCGCTCAGCCGAACGATGACCGGCTTGGGATAATGGGCCGCCGCGATGCGCGCGATCCCGCGCGCCAATGTCTCGATGAAATACGCCTTTCCGTCGGGGAAGCCTTGCGTCAGGGCATCGATCTGCCGGTGCGCCTCAGCATCCCGGACCTGCTCAGGATGGACAAGGGCCATCGGATGGACCTTGATAAGGTTGCTGATGATAAACTCCATGCGCGCGAGACCGACGCCGCTGCTGGGTAACCGCCACCAGCGGAATGCCGCCGAGGGGCTTGCGACATTCACCATCAACTCGGTCCCGACTTCGGGAAGCTCCCCGATGCTCAGTTCCTCATTCCGGAACGGAATTTCACCATCATAAACCGTGCCCCGGTCCCCTTCCGCGCAGGAGAGCGTCACCGCCTGCCCTTCGTGCAGCAACTGAGTGGCCGTGCCTGTTCCCACAATGGCGGGGACGCCGAGTTCGCGACTGACAATGGCGGCATGGCTCGTCGCGCCCCCATGATCGGTGATGATGCCGGCAGCGCGCTTCATCACCGGCACCCAGTCGGGATCGGTCATTTCAGCGACGAGAACAGCTCCATCGCGGAAGCCGACAATGTCCTTAGGATCGCGGATGAGGCAGACCTCGCCGCTGGCGATCGCCTCTCCAACCGCGGCTCCGGTCAGAAGAGGCGTTCCGGACCGTTCAAGCCGATAGGTTCTCAGCGTCGTCGTATCGCGTAAGGATTGCACGGTTTCCGGCCGGGCCTGGACGATGAACAGCTCACCCGTTTCACCGTCCTTCGCCCATTCCATGTCCATCGGCTGGCCGTAATGCTCTTCGATAATGATTGCCCAGCGTGTCAGTTCGAGGATTTCCTCGTCTTCCAGCACAAATCGCGATCGTTCCGACGAGACGGTATCGACGATATTCGTCCGCGCACTTCCTCCGGATGCGTAAATGAGCTTGCGGGCTTTCTCACCCAGGCGCTTCTCGACGATGGGATGGCAATACCCATTCATGGCGAGCGGCTTGAAGACGACATAGTCGTCCGGGTCCACCGATCCCTGGACGACGGTCTCCCCCAGCCCCCACGCTGCGCTGATGACGGCCACATCGGGAAAGCCGGTCTCGGGATCGATCGAGAACATCACACCCGCACCGGCCAGATCGGATCTCACCATCAACTGGATGCCGATCGACAGCGCGACATCGAGATGGTCGAAACCCTTTGCCTCGCGATACGCTATCGCGCGATCGGTAAACAACGAGGCGTAGCAGCGCCGGCAGGCATCCAGCAGCGCTCGTTCTCCCAAGACATTGAGGAATGTCTCCTGCTGCCCGGCAAAGCTTGCATCCGCCAGATCCTCAGCAGTCGCGCTCGATCGCACCGCAAGCGCGACTTCCTTCTTGCCTGACCGGCGGGACAGCGCGCGATAGGCATCCCGAATAGCGGCTGCAACGTCTTCGGGCAGGTCAGCGTCGAGGAACAGGCGCCGGATCGCTTCGCCGGTATCCTGTAAGGTGGATTGCCCTGCCCGGAATGCCTCGATCGATGCATTGAGCGGAGATCGGATGTCATGCGCCTCGACCAAGGCCCTGTAAGCGTTCGCAGTCGTGGCAAAACCACCCGGAACGCGGATACCGCGATGTTGCAGAGCGCTGATCATCTCACCAAGCGAAGCGTTCTTGCCGCCGACACTGGCGACATCGGTTTTGCGCGCATTTTCGAGCCAGACAATATAAGGGCCGCCACCGTCAGCCAGAAAGGCATCCGCCGGCGGGGTTTGAACTGCGCTGATTGAATGAGTCTGCATGACCTCAGCATGACGCCTCAGTCCTGCACGGATATAAGGGATATCCCCAAGTCCGAGGCGATGATGGAGGGACGACGCTTGGTGGCGAACTCGCGGAAATAGGAGATGCTGTCGCCAACGCTCGCGAGAGGATTGACATTATGTGCAAAGGAGATGCCGCATCAAGCGTCATAAAACCACATCACGCGCGGAACCACGTCGAACCTAGCGTCGCGGAGGCGGATCTTCATTCCGAGGGCAAGCCGCGCATCTTTCTTGACCAGCGCCCCGCCGCTTGAAAATGTCACCGATAAGGAGAGGCGCCCATCGAAACGAGCATGACCAGGAGCGTTGATGACGAATATAGTGACAGTGACCCTCAACCCCGCCATCGACGGCGCATGTGCGGCGCAGGAAGTGCGACATACGCATAAGATCCGGACCACCAATGAACGCTATGATGCAGGTGGAGGCGGAATCAATGTGGGCCGGGTCATACAAAGATTGGGCGGAGACGTGATTGCCGTCTATCTTGCCGGCGGCGCGACAGGGACGGTGCTGAACAGTCTCGTCGACCAGTATGCGCTCCCCCGGCTGTGCATCGATATCGAAGATCACACGCGGATCAGCCTTGCGGTTCATGAAGCCAGCACAGGCCGGGAATATCGCTTCGTGCCCGAGGGGCCACACATTGCCGAGACAGAATGGCAGACCTGCCTCAATGCTTTGGAATCCCTCGACTTTGATTGGCTTGTCTTGAGCGGGTCCCTGCCAAGAGGCGTTCCGGAGGATTTCTATATATGGGCCGGCGATGTCGCACGGAGCCGTGGGGCACGTGTCGTTCTCGACACATCGGGTCCAGCGCTCGCACGCACCCTGGCCTCTGGCGGGATCTTCCTCGTGAAACCGAGTCTGGGAGAGTTCGAACAGTTGATGGGCACGCCCTTGCGCGACCCGGACACGCTAATGGCGGCCGCTCGATCGCTCATGGCGCGGGGCCAGACGACTCATCTTGCCGTCACGATGGGCCATGATGGCGCCCTGCTCGCGAACGCGGATGAGGTATTGCGCCTGCCGGCAATCGCCGTCGCGGCGCAAAGCGCAGTTGGTGCAGGCGACAGCTTTGTCGGGGCGATGACCCATGCCCTTGCCACCGGGCATAGCGCGCACAACGCCTTCAGGTACGGGCTGGCCGCAGGAACAGCGGCGGTGATGACGCCGGGCAATGATCTTTGTCACCGCGATGATGTGGAACAGCTATTCGCCCGGTCGACGCAATAAGCGAGACCGCATCTGGTGATCAAGTTCCATACAGCGCTCAGGTTCCGGCTGGCGGGACGAGCTCGACATGGACAATCCTCGTGCTGCCATCGTCGGGGAACGGGATGATCGCCTCGTCCCACACCGCCCCATCCACCCTGATCCGTTCCACGCCGGTCGCGAGGCCGGCCGGATTATCCACCCGGATCTGCAGGCTTCCCGACGCGCGTGTGACGCGGGCCTCAAAATGCGACCAAGTCGGCGGCAGGCAGCACGACATGGCGATTCCGCCTTCCACCAGCCGCAGTCCCAATATCTCTTCAATCGCCCAACGCCAGACCCAGCCAGCAGCGCCGGTGTACCAGCTCCAGCCCCCGCGCCCGACATGCGGGGCCGCCCCAGCAACATCGCCCGCAAGCACATAGGGTTCGGTTCTGTACACCGCGGTCTCGACAGGGCTGCGGCCATGGTTGATCGGATTGATACGCTCGAACAGCGCCATCGAGCCCTGGCCGTCACCCAGTCGCGCGGTGGCAATGCCGAGCCATGCAGCGGCATGCGTATATTGCCCGCCATTCTCGCGGATGCCCGGCGGGTAAGCCTTGATATAACCTGGATCGCGCGGCGTCCGGTCGAACGGCGGTGTCAGCAGCCGGATGATGCGATCGTCATCACGCACCAATTCCCGTCTCGCGGCGGCAACCGCGCGACCGGCCCGCGCCTTGTCGCCTGCGCCGGACAGAACCGCCCAGGATTGCGCGATCGCGTCAATCCGGCATTCTTCATCGTTGTGCGATCCCCAGGCACGACCATCATCATCGAATGCGCGCAGATACCAATCGCCGTCCCATCCGGACCGTTCGATGGCTTCTCCCAACCTGCTCGCGCGCTGCGTCCAGCGGTCCGCGAGTTCCGGGCGGCTCGTGCCGCACAGTCTCACAAAACCATCGATCGCCGTGATCAGGAACCATCCCAGCCAAACGCTCTCGCCGCGACCATGCTCGCCGACCCGATTCATCCCGTCATTCCAGTCGCCGGCTCCCATGAGCGGGAGACCGTGTGCGCCCAGGCGATAACCGCGATCGAGCGCGCGTTCGCAATGCTCAAATAGCGAAGCCCGGTAATCGGTTACATCGAAGCGGGCATAGCGATCGGATTCTCCTTCGGAAAGCTGCGGGCCGCGCAGGAAGGGCAGCTCTTCATCGAGGATCGCGCGGTCACCCGTCGCCTCGACATAGGTCGCGGTCGCATAGGGCAACCACAGCATGTCGTCCGAGCAGCGCGTCCTCACGCCGCGATCGAAGGGCGGATGCCACCAGTGGAGGACATCGCCTTCCTCGAACTGGTGCGCGGCCGCCGCGAGGATTTGCGCGCGTGCCGCCCCCGGATCACTGTGGAGAAGCGCCAGCACATCTTGCAACTGGTCACGATAGCCAAAAGCGCCGCCGGCCTGGTAGAAGCCGGCGCGCGCACGAACCCGAGCGCTGGTCACCTGATAGGGTAGCCAGCGATTGACCATGATATCGAACGCTGGGTCAGGCGTGGTCACGCAAACCGCGCCGAGGCGGGTCTCCCAGGCTTGGCACACCTGCACAATGCCGCGATCGATCGCCGCAGGATCCTGCCAACGTTGCGCGAGCGCGACCGCATGGGCGCGGTCCGTGCCCTGTCCAAGCACGAAGCAAACCTCGGCTGTCTCACCCGGGGCGATATCGAGATGGACCTGCAGCGCCGCGCAGCAATCGCCGCCGGCCGCCTGCTGCCGCCCGCCCAGGTCCCATTTGTCCAGACCCTGCGGACGGCGCGCATCGCCGTCACGCCCAATGAAGTCCGAGCGCGACGTCGTCACGCTGTGTGGCGGCACCGTGCTCGTCAGAAAAGCAGTCCGATCCTGGAACTCCTCGTTCCACGGATTGGTGGCGAGAAGCACATGCGCGCCCGCATCATAGTCCGCAGCACGCAGCGGCGCCGATTCGCCGCGCACAGCGCCGAGCAACCACTCGGCATAATAGGTCGCAGTAACCCGGCGAGTTCGGGGGAGGAGATTGCGCAGACGCAGGCGGACGAGCTTCACCGGATCGTCACTTGGAACGGCAACGGTCAATTCCTGGGCAAGGCCCTCGCTCTCTCGCTCCCAGATCGTGTAGCCGGCACCGTGGCGCACCCGCGCGGCGGAATCGCCCCCGGCCGGTTGTGGGGTGGTCGTCCACACCCGCCCGTTCTCCTCGTCTCGCACATAGAGGATTTCCCCCTGCGTGTCTTTGACTGGGTCGTTGTGCCAGGGAGTGATGCGGTTCTCACCGCTGTTGGTCGCCCAGCTGAACCCGAGTCCCGCCTCCGTGACGATCGTGCCGAACCCGCTGTTGGCGAGCACATTCGACCAGGGTGCAGGCGTTTGCACCCCAGGCGCAAGCGCGACGACATACTCCCTCCCGCCGTCCGTGAAGCCGCCCAGTCCGTTATCGAAGGCGAGGCTTTCCCTCGAAGGTGACGCTCCTGGCGCTGGCACCTCGACCGGCCCCTCCGGCACGACAGGCGTGAACCGAGGGCCCGACAACGGCTCGGCGTCAAGACGCGAAAGCTGATCGGCGATAGACCCTCCCCGCTCATCGAGCCGAAGATGCGCGGAGCGCTCGAGCAGCCGCGCGCGGTCGCCATCGGCACGGTCGATGCCGACCAAATGGACGCCGCCATTCTGGCCCAGCTGATCCTGGACGCCCGCATCCCGCAGGACCGCCAGCAAACGTTCGCGTACCGGCTCGAGATAGCCCTCGGCGCCTTCGTGCATTACGACAAGATCGACGGCCACGCCGCGATGCCGCCAGAGCTGATGCGCGGAAAGCAGGAACCGCAGCAGGCCCGACCGCTCCGTGTCTCCTCCGCCTAGCAGGAGGATCGGATGATCGCCCGATATACCAAGCGCCCAGAGATCTTGGCGGCTCGCTCTCCCCCTGCCCACGCCCTCGTAAGTCGCTCGTGGCGGTGCGGGTTGAAGTAGCCGGGACAACAGCTTCTGGGCCTCGGGAACGCGATGAGGCGCGAGCCCTAGCGTATGCAACTCGCGCGCCACCGCGGTTGCCGCGTCGCTTACCGCCCAGTCCATGGACGGGATCGTTGTGTACCGCTCCGCGATCTCCTGCACGGTCTCGCGGGATCCGGCCGCGATCGTCAGGAATGCGATCTCACGTCGGCCGAAGGGCGGTATCTCAATCTCCGCCTGCAGGCCGATCACCGGATCGAGCGTCCAGCCAAGACCACCGGGCAAGCTGTCGCGGTTCAATGCCGCCGGCGCTGATTCATGACCGTGCCGACCCAGAAATGCGAGGCGATCGGTTTCGACGCCTCGCACGCGCAGGCCTGGCTCATCGGCGATCGCGCGGTGAAGGAGCACCGGGGGGCTTTCCTTCGGATCGCGTGCGCGGCGGCTGAACAGAAGACCGTCCATTGCGGGGAGCATTTCGCTGCCAACGAACAGCTTGCTGAAGGCAGGGTGGCGCGCGGCATCGGCGGCCGGCGCAAGAACGACCTCGGCATAGCTCGTGAAATCGATGGTGCGCGTCCGATCGGTTTCATTGACGACCATGATGCGGCGGATCTCGACATCGTCGCCGTGCGCGATCGAGACGGTCATGCTGGTGGCGATGCCATGATCGCGTCGGTGATATTCGACTTGATGCTCGTGGAATCGAGTGTGAACGTCAGTCGCTCCCGAGCGGATCGGCTCCGGACCGGCGGACCATAGCGCGCCCGAAGCCCGTTCCCGCAGATAAATCGACATCCCGCTGCCGGAGGGAGATGCGTCCGACCGTGTCAGCGCGTGCCGACGCCAGTGGAGACTGCCACTCCCGCCCTCGGCCAGGCGGCTCGCCATGCGGCCGTTGCCGATAACATGAACCGCGATCGTTCGACCTGAGGTTTCCGCCGGCCAGCTGTGCAGGGGAGGGATGGCGCCCTCCGGCACCGGCGCAACTTCGCGTGTTTCGATCCGCGAGATTTCGGGAGGCAGTTCCCAGGGGATGCGCTCGTTCAGCAGCAGGTCGATCGTGCGGATATGCGGATCTGCATGGAACCAGTCGACGAATATGTCGCCGCACAAGGCATTGCCCATCGCCGCCAATGCCATGCCCTGATGATGGGCCATATAGGAACGGACGATCGCGAATCGGTCGCCTGCCGGAACCCGCTCCGGCGTGAAATCGACCGCTTCGTAGAAGCCGTAGCGACCGATCAGTCCAAGCGCTGCGAGCTCGCGCATGTTCCGGATCGCTAGCCCCGGCCGCGCGGCCAGCGCCAGCGCGGTCGCGTAGGGCGCCACCACCAGGTCCCGCGACAGGCCCCGGCGCAAGCCGAGCGCGGGAACGCCAAAGGCGTGATAGCCATACACGCGATCGGCACCCATCGATGCGAAGGAGGATTCGGAAATACCCCAGGGGATATTGCGCGCAGCGCCATAGTCACGTTGCAGATCGACGGCGCTCCGATCGCTTTGTCCCAGCAATGTCTCCGGATCGCTGCGCAGGAACAGGTTGGGCATCAGATACTCGAACATCGAGCCGTTCCATGACACCAGAGCAAGCCCACGGGCCTGTTTGGTGATCGGACGGCCAAGCGAGAACCAATGCTCGGCAGGCACGTCTCCCTTGGAGATGGCAAAAAAGCTTGCCAGCCGCGCCTCGCTCGCGAGCAGATCGTAATGATGCGGGTCGATCCGATCGGCGCTCACATTATAGCCGATATTGAATAGCTTGGTCGTTGCATCAAACATCAGGGCAAAGTCCATCGCCTCGGCTTGCCTTGCAGCATCCGACGCAAGGCGTTCGAGATCATCGCGCAACGCCGCGGACGTGGCCGCTCCGAGGTCAAGTGCAGCGCCCAGTTCGCGCGCCCAATCACGGATACCGCCCTCCGCTTGGCTCTGTTCGAAGGCGGCGATGGTCGCGCGAGCCCGCAGGGCGGTCGCTTCCGAGCCCGCCGACAAGGCATCGACCAGCATCGGACGAAGCCCATCGGCGATTTCGGAGCAGCCTTCGGGCGGCGCCTCGAGAAGCGGCTGCCACGGCAGCAGAGTGTCGACATCGCGCTGCATCGCCCGAAGGTGATGATCCGCCCGCTCGACCCAGACCTGGACTTCGTGCAGTGCTTCGGTCGGAAGCATGTCCCCCATGGCGATGATGTGATGGACCTGGCCCTGCAGCTGCCCGCAATCCCGCTCGAGCAGGGTGCTGAGGCGCTGATGCCAGGCCGCCGGTTCCCCGGGCGCAGTCCTCGCGGATTCGCGCATCGCGGCGACGAGTTTGCGGCAGGCGCCGTCGCCATCGATGCCCTCCACGCCGAGCGCCTCGGCGAGAAGATCGAGCACATCGACAAAGCCATCCCAGCGCTGGAGCGAAAGAATCGGCGCACGCACCGCCTCGCGGCAGGCGCTCTTCGCGACCACCAGACTGACCGCCAGATTGCCGCTGTCGACGGCTGACACATACCGCGGTTCAAGCGCCTTTCCGGTGCGGGTATCGTACCAATTCAGCATATGGCCGCGATACCGCTCGAGACGGTCGAGGGTATCGAGGACGTTCCGCAGGCGGACAGCGACTTCGTTCGCACCGATATGGCCGAGCTTCCACGCTGTCAGCGTCGAGAGAATCATCATGCCGACATTGGTCGGCGATGTGCGATGCGCGGTCGCTTCGTCGGGAGGCGCCTGATAATTGTCAGGCGGAAGCCAATTGTCCTCGGGCCGCACGAATGTCTCGAAGAACAGCCATGTTCGCCGCGCGAGCCGACGCAGAAACAGGCGATCCTCACCATCCAGCGTCTCGACAGAACGCGCGACCGGACGCGTGATCCAGATGGCGATCTCGGGCGCGAGCAGCCAGAGCAGCAAGATAGGGCCCGCGATCAGCAGGACCTTCGGATCGGTCAATGCCAGCGCTCCGGCAATGACAATCGCGAAAAGGGGCGACACCCACATCGCGCGCCACGCGGCCCACCTCGGATCGAGCGTCGCGACATGGGCTGACATCTGCGCGGCCGCCGTCCATTCGAGAAGACGGCGCCTGGTAGCGAGCCGGGTGAGAGTGGTCACGATGGCCGAGAGTGCGATCGCGCTGTCGCTCACCAGGAAGGTGATCGCGAGGGCCCACCGGCCGGCATGGTCCGACAAGCGCCGCAGCACCCCCTGGAGCACGCCGCGCCGCCGGCCCTGGGCAAGGCCGGTCACCAGGTCGGTAAACAGATAGGCAGCCGGGGCAGCCAGCGCGAGCAATGTCCAGACAAGGGGATTACCCCCCAGCAGGAACCAGCCGCCGATCAGCAGGGCGACAAGGCTCGCCGGAACGACACTGCGCCGCAGATTGTCGAAGATCTTGAGCCGGTCGAACCATGTCAGGCGGTTGCGCACGCGGTTACCATCGGCGCCCGGGACCAAAGGAAACAGCCAGGCCACGATCTGCCAGTCCCCACGGACCCACCGGTGCCAGCGCCGGCTATAGTCGAGATAGCCTGCGGGAAATCCTTCATAGACGATGATGTCGCTGGCGAGCCCCGCCCGTCCGTGCAGACCTTCGAACAGATCGTGGCTCAGCAGCGTGTTTTCCGGGATGCGGCCAGCGAGGCTGCGTTCGAAGGCCGCGACATCGTAGATGCCCTTGCCGACGAATATGCCTGTTCCAAAAATGTCCTGATAGACGTCCGAAACCGCCCGGGAATAAATGTCGATCGCCGTGTCACCCCCGAAGAAATGGGTAAACAGCGACCGCCCACTGTTTTCGGGCGCGATCTCCACGCGTGGCTGAAGGATGGTGTATCCGCTCGACACCCGGCCTGAGCGCGGATCGAAATGGGCCATGTTGAGCGGGTGCGCGAGGGCGGCCACCATCTGGTTGACGACGCCGGGCGGCAATCGGGTATCGGCATCGGCGGTCACCACGAAGCGGAGACCGGCAAGGCGGCCGGGGTCACCGGTCGTAACGCTGAAAGGCGTCGATGTCCCGTGAAGGATCAGGGCGTTGAACTGCGCAAGCTTGCCCCGCTTTCGCTCCCACCCCATCCAACAGCCCTGGGCCGCGTTATAGAGCCGCGGCCGGTGGAGAAGATGAAAAGGACCCTTCCCGTCCGGGCCGGGATAGCGTCGATTGAGGCGGTCAATTCCTTCGATCAGCGCCCGTTCGATCGCGCCATCGCCAGGCATCGCTTCCGCATCAGCATCAGCATGATCGCTCAGCAGGACGAACCGGAGCGAGGGATCGGAGTTGGCCAGCCGATGACTTTCGATCCGCTGCAGCACAGGCGCGATATCGTCGACATTTCCAACAATGACGGGCATGACCACCGCGGTCCGGCAATCGGCGGCGATGCCCTTTTCAAAGTCGAGCTTGGGCAGCACGCGCGGCGCGACCAGCAAGGTCACGAGCCAATTGACGAAGGTCAAGCTCAGGACCGACGCCGGGATCGTGATCAAAGCGATTCCGATCAACCACGAGGAGAGCTTGGCCTCGACGGTCAGAAGATAGGCAGCGGGCAATATGAAGCCGGCGATGCCGACCAGAATGAGCGCGGCCGTATAGAGCGCGGCGGGATAGCGGGCCAACCACCGGCCAAGCGAGACAAATGTCAGCGCGCGCGCATGAAGAGCGTCCTCGAACGCCGGCCGGCCGGCACCGACCAGCCAGTAGCCGATGTGACCCGTGGGGAGATCGCCCTGGGTGTAACACTGGCTGAGCAGCCGCTCCGCCACATCCCACTCGCTCAGACCGCTGTGGGCTGCGAGCTGTTCGACGGCGTGCCGATACCGATCGCGGGTGTCGAAATCCATGCGCGCGTAGACGGCTGCCGGATCGCGTCGCAGGATGGCTTCCACCCTGCTGACCCGATCGAAGAACATTTTCCAGGGGATCGACGAGATGACCGCCAGATTGGCGATCGCCCTCGATACGCATTCGGTATCGTCTGCGCCTGCGGACAGCTGCCCCTCGGGGTGGATCTCGAAGGGCGGCGGCACATCCTTGAAGAGCCGTGCGAATCCCGCAATCAGCAGTTCCAGGCAGGCAAGCCGCAGCATTGTCGGGAATGCCCAGAGCTCGGCGATGCTGAGCGGCTCTTCATCCTGATACCGGTCGATAAACTCCACCGCCGAGCCAAGCGCGATTTGCAAGTGCGATGCGCGCAGCAGGGAATGGGCGAGCATGTAGACGCGCGGGGCTCCCCTCGCCTGCTCCCCGGCAATGCCCGGCAGCCGCTGGTAGAAGCTGGGGGGCAGGTCCTCGCCGATCTGCAGGATCGCACGCTGAACGTGGTAATCATTGTCCAGCAGCCATTCTGCGGCGACGGCGTTGCGGCTGTCAGCGGTGCTTGCTGCGTCTCGTGCACGCCTCAACCATTTTGGTAGCGAAGAAAGCTCGGCCCAAACCGGGACAGTCTCGGCGCGCGGCATCCGTCCGGCCAGTTGGTGTCGGATCGCACTTTCATCGGCCGACGCTGCAATTGGCGCAGCCGACCGGTCAATGTCCGCCATGCGTCAAGCTTGCCCGACCGAAGGACGCCGCAGATGGATGCTTTCGTCCCGCAATCCTGCGGTCTCGCTCTCCCGCGGGCGCACGATGAGAAGCGGAACGGGCGATTGCGCCATCAGATAGGCAGAGACGCTGCCATAGCGCAGGTCGGCATGATGCCGCCCGCCATGTCCCCGTGCAGACAGCACGACCAGATCGGCCGCCTCGCTGCGGATCAGGTCGACCAGGGAGGCACGGACGTCGTCGCTTCGATGCGACAGCGTGCGAACATGAACCCCATTCTGCGCAAGATAGGCTTTGACCCGCGCAAGATAGGCATTCGCTGTTCGCTCGTTGCGCTCGACGACACGGGTGCGAAGCTGGATGTCATCGGGCTCGAGCGGACCGATTTCGGTCAGTTCAGGCGTCGGCACGACATGAACGAGGATCAGTTCGGCATCGTTGGCTCTTGCCATCCGTACAGCGAGCGGAAGCACGCTTTCGGCCCAGGCGGAGCCATCCACTGGCACCAGGATCCGCCGGTAGCGCGGTACCGGATCGGCGGTGGCATCGTTGGGCACGAGCAAGATCGAGCCAGGCGCCCGCCCTGCGACATTGTGGACCGTGCTACCTATCCGACGTGGATCAACGTCTTCCCCCGCGCCACGTCCAAGAATGATGACGCATTCAGCCTTGCCGTTGGCGTAGCGGCAAATCTCATCGACGGTCCGGCCTTCCGCAAGGGCGATGTCGGCGCGCCGAGACGGCTCGCCCGCGATCATTGCGAGACCACCCAGCATTTTGCGAGCGTCATGACGGCGCATATCCCATTCGATTGGATCGGGCCGGGGGTCGCGCACGGCCTGAGCCTCGATAACCTGCAGCAATGTGACCGGCGCACCCAGCGCCTTGCCCACCGCAAGCGCGTGCGGGACAATGAAGTCGGCGTGCGGGCCGCGGCCCACGCAAGCAATGATGTTGAACGTTGCCTTGGCGGGCTCAGTCGTCACGATTGGCGAAAGCGTTTTGCATGCCGGCATGTCACGATCTCCTCTGGTCGTTCGTGAAACGCGACGTCTGCTCACGAGCAGGGCTTGTCGTGCGGGCAACAGGCACGCTCGCATCGAGCCAGCCGGGCCGCCGCTAATCGCGTCTTTCAATCCAGCGTGGCGGAACGACAGTCCTGCCGAAATACGGGGATTCCCGGATAGGATTACACGCGGACTGCGCCCCTTAGGATAAGGGATGAGCGAGCTTGTCGTTCCTTCTCCAAGATCCCGCGACCTCTAGGTAGACTCCCCAATAGGGCCGATTCTGGCCCAGCCCTAATCTTTGGCCCGATTCGGCATAGGAAATTCAAATGGCTCATGGACCTGCACTGGAAGTGCCGCGGCAGTCGGAGGCTCTGTCCGCGTTGGAACCGATCCTCGTCGCTCAACGGTTTTTGGCAGCGCCGATGACGTTTTACACTCTCTGGTGGACCGCGGTGGTCGATACTTTCTACCCACACATTCCGCGCCTTCCACACCCGCACCATTTTCATCAGGACCATGACCAGCTGGTCATACCCGAGCCGATTGAGGAAACAGGTGAGCATGCTCTGTTTGCCTGATCCCATTGGTGCCAGTCGATGCTCGTGCCGGAAGGATTGCGCGGATGGCGTGTTCGGTGGGAGTCTTGCCCACCGTGTTCTCCGCGCCCCGGGCCGGATCTGACCACATGGCGGCAAAGCGATCAGGAGCGCCCTGCCAAGACGCCCAGAAAGATATTATCGCCTTCCTCGAGAGCGGCGAGGCTTTCGACAGCCGCGAAATCCCCCGGCGCATCGACACCCACTGCGCCAGCATATTTCTCGAAGCGGATCGGGCGTGGAAGATCAAACGTGCTGTGACGTTCGGCTATCTCGACTTCTCTACGCCCCAGCGACGGCGCGACGCCCTTGAAACCGAACTGCGCCTCAACCGGCGGACAGCGCCGCAACTCTATCGTGCCGTGCATCCCATCAGCCAAAGCCCTGATGGCCACCTCGAAATCGGAGGCCTCGGAGATTCGATCGACTGGATTCTCGAGATGCAGCGCTTTCCCGACGATGCGTTGCTCAACGAGAAGGCCGTCCATGGGCATCTCGATGAGCGAATGCTGATGGCGCTCGCCGATCAGATTACCGCCTTCCATGCTGCAGCCGAAGTCTTTGCAGCCGACACTGGCTCGGCCCGCTTTCGCAGCGTGGTCCAAGGCAATGTCGACAGTATGGCGAGTTGCCCTGATATCCTCGATCCCGAGCAATCCAGCCTCCTCGGCAAGCAACTGCTCGATCTGACAGCGGAGATGGCGTCGTTACTCGATGCTCGCGGTGCACGGGGCCGCGTGCGCCACGCCCATGGCGATCTTCACCTCGCCAACATCGCTCTCATCGAGGACAGGCCCACGCTGTTCGACTGCCTCGAATTCAGCACCGAGCTCGCCACGATCGATGTCCTCTACGACCTCGCCTTCCTGTTGATGGACCTTTGGCACCGTAACCTGCGCACCGAAGCCAATCTCGTCTTCAATCGCTATCTGGATGTGTCAGGCGAAGATGAAGGTGGCATTGCGCTGATGCCGCTCTTCCTATCAGTGCGTGCCGCGATACGGGCCCATGTGCTTGCTGCGCAGGCGATGCGTGCCGGCGCTGAGCGATCGACGGTCGACAATGCCCGCAGCTATCTCGATCTGGCGCTCGCTCTCCTTCGGCCCGCGCGACCGCGACTGGTTGCTATCGGCGGATTGTCTGGAACGGGCAAATCCAGCTTGGCACGTGTGCTGGGCGGAGGCATCGGGCGCGCACCGGGAGCACGGATCCTTCGCAATGACGTTCTGCGTAAGCGTCTTGCCGGGCTTCCGCCCGAGGAGAGGCTGCCTCGGGGCAGCTATTCTGATCGGGCAGCCGAATTGGTCTATGACTGCGCTGACAAGCTGGGCCTAGCTGCCTTGTCCTGCGGGCAGTCCGTCGTTGTGGATGCAGTGTTCGCGCAGCGCTCCCATCGAATTGGAATCGAGGCGGTCGCCGAACGAGCCGATGTGCCCTTCAGCGGGCTGTGGCTTGAAGCGGCGTCAGATACCCGACTGCGTCGAGTCGAAGGGCGCGGTGCCGACGCATCGGATGCCGATGCCGCCGTTGCAAAGGCACAGGGCGATCTGACGATTGGCGATCTGGGGCAGTGGCAATGCATTTCGGCAACAGGTCCGCTCAGGGAGATGGCGGCCACCGCCCGCCGCATCCTGGGATCGCGCACCCACGAAGTATGAGTCATTGAGTGCAGTCGAACTTGTTTACCATCAATGCTCCAGCCGGATGGCAGTCGCAGCGTACAACAGCTCAGCCGCTCACGATCACGTGGCCAGCGCGGAGATAAGTATATCACCCGATATTTGGCTTTGGGCGGGCGGCTTAGATTTAGTGCGTATCCATTGGTTATGCCGGCCCGGTAATACGCGAACGCGGGCAGAGGCCGGAGATGATTACAGGAGATACCCCGATGAGCTATGCTACGATGATGGTCCACCTCGAGCTCGGCAAATCGAATGCCGATCTGCTGACGATCACCGGCGACCTCGCCGAGCGGTTTCAGGCGAGCGTAATCGGCATCGCCGCATGCCAGCCGATCCAATATGTCTATGGCGACGGCTTCATATCCGGCGCGGTGCTGGACCAAAATCGCGCGGAGATTCAGCAGGAGGCCGCCGCAGCTGAAACGGAATTCCGGGCGGTGCTCGGCGACAGAGTGACCGATCTCGACTGGCGGTTTGCGATTACCAGCGCATCGATCGCCGACTACATCGGCGAAGAGGTCCGCAGCGCGGATCTCCTGATCTCAAAACCGGACCGGGGCGGCTCTCTGCTCGATCGGACGCGAAACGTCGATATGGGTGACTTGATCATCCGCGCCGGTCGGCCGGTTCTTGTTGTGCCCGCCGGCGCGACCAGGCTCACACCTGACCGGGTGATGATTGCGTGGAAGGATAGCCGGGAGGCGAGGCGGGCAACGCTCGACGCCCTGCCCCTGCTGGAAATGGCATCGCACGTCACGCTCGTCGAGATCGCCTCGGAAGACGATACGGCGCAGGCGGGCAAGCGACTCGACGATGTCGCGGACTGGTTCAAGCGCCACGGTATCGCGGCTGTACCGCTTGTGGTGCGCGCCACAGGTGACGATGCGTCCGCGATCGAAGCCGTTGCGCAGGAGCAGTCCGCCGACGTGATCGTGGCGGGCGCCTACGGCCATAGCCGTCTGCGCGAATGGGTGATGGGTGGAGTCACCGCCGATCTTCTTCTGGCCGCCAACCGGTGCGCCCTCCTCTCCCATTAATAACAAAGCTGGCAAAGGTCTGACATCAACATGCAGGCGATGGTGCTGAACGAACTTGGTCGGCCCCTCGTCTGGACCGACCTTCCGGACGCTCGCCGGGACCGGGAGAGATCCGCGTCAAAGTCTCCGCATGCGCTGTCTGCCGGACCGATCTCCATGTTGTCGATGGCGATCTACCCAACCCCGTCCTTCCCATCATTCCCTGTCATGAAATCGTCGGCCGCATCGATGCGCTCGGTGAGGGCGTACGAGGACTGGGATTGGGAGACCGGGTCGGGATTCCCTGGCTTGGGCATAGTTGCGGAGCCTGTTCCTATTGCATGGCGGGGCGGGAAAACCTTTGCGACCACCCCCTTTTCACCGGTTTCACGCGCGATGGTGGGTTCGCGACGTCGGCGATCGCCGACGCGCGCTACGCCTTTCCACTCGGCAAGACAGATGATGACATGTCACTGGCCCCTCTTCTGTGCGCCGGCCTGATCGGCTGGCGCTCGCTCGTCATGGCCGGCGAAGGGCATCGGGTCGGGCTCTACGGGTTTGGCGCTGCCGCGCATATCGTCGCGCAGGTGGCGCGATGGCAGGGCCGTTCCGTTTTTGCTTTCACCCGCCCCGGGGATGTCACCACCCAGGCGTTCGCCAGATCCCTCGGTGTCACCTGGGCAGGCGGCTCCGACGAACAGCCGCCCGAGCCTCTTGACGCGGCCATCATCTATGCGACCTCCGGCGAGCTTGTTCCTGCTGCCCTCAAAGCACTGCGCAAAGGCGGACGCGTCGTGTGCGCCGGCATTCACATGAGCGAGATACCAGGCTTCCCCTATGACCTGTTGTGGGGAGAACGGCAGATAATGTCGGTCGCCAACCTGACGCGCCAGGATGGTCTCGACTTCCTCGGGCTGGCGCCGAGGATCGGCATCGTCACGCGTGCGAACCGCTATGCTCTCGATCAGGCCAATCAGGCGCTGAGCGACCTTAGAGCAGGACGGTTCGAAGGCGCGGCCGTCCTCGTTCCATAGCTTTGTCCGGGCCGGCTCCCGGCCGGCCCGGCTACCCATGATCGGACACGCACTGACGACCGAGCCGCTTTGAGGAATTAGGCGACCGTGATTTCGTTGCGGACATCGGTCACGCCGGGTGCGGCCCAGGCGGTTGCAGCAGCCACCTGCCTGTCATGGGGCGACGTAACCGTCCCTGCCAGAACGACCTTGCCATCATCCGCGCTGACCGTGACGGTCTTCGGATCGAAAAACCACGACCGATGCAGCGCATGCATGATCTCGTCGCTGATATTGTTCACGTCGACCTTGCGCTTGATCGCGACCTTATTGGAAATGCCGCTCACGCCATTCAGGCGCAGGAGTGCCTGCGAGGCATTGTCTTTCTGGTAGTGCCAGTCGACCTCGCCGGTCAGCGTAATCCATCCCTTTTCGACCTGCGCCTTGATGGCATCGCGCGGAAGAGAGACATCCCACGCGAGTCGATGAACCGCTGCTGCCGCGATTTCCTCGTCCGGGCGCTTCGCATGGGCGGGCAGCCGAACCTCGATTTCCTCGACCACGGCCTTGACGCCCTTCACCCTGCGGGCAGCACCTTCCGCTGCATGCTTTTCGGCGACACTGGTAACGTGGCCGCTCAGCGTGACCACGCCATTATCAGCCGCGACTCCGATATGGGCTGCGGTGACGCTGGGCTCCCAGGTCAACTCGGCGAGAACGCTTTCCTGAAGATGACGATCCTTGGACATGATGCTTCTCCGTAAGTCTTTGAACGCTCGGAACGTTTCGACATTAGGTTGAGCGGCCGATTGATGGATAAATCGACGCGGCAAGCGCAGGGCAAAGTCGCCTTTTACTGCCCGGAGCCCGTCGCGACGCAGTCTTAGCGCCACGCACATGAGCGGCATTCCGTAAGTTTACGGACCTCGAAATGAACATCAGTTAGGGCGTTCTCAAATCGTCGCGGCGCCGCGGATCGATGCGTCGGCTCCGCCCGTTTTAAGTATTATTCCGTTGAAAAACTCAGGCTTGAAGTAGCGCGGGCGTCCTGATTCAGTCTCCGTGAGAAGGTGGAGACGGGCCGATGATGGGTGAGCGGACGGTGGTGCAGGAGTCGCTGTTCTACAGCTTCAGCCTGGAGCGGCATGTTCCGACGGATCATCTGCTGCGCTCGATCGACCGGTTCGTGGATCTGTCCGATATCCGTGAGCACCTGCGGCCCTTCTATAGCGAGACGGGCCGGCCTTCGATCGATCCAGAGCTGATGATCCGGATGCTAGTCATCGGCTATTGCATGGGTATCCGGTCCGAACGCCGGCTGTGTGAGGAGGTGCATCTCAACTTGGCCTATCGCTGGTTCTGCCGACTGGGGCTGGAGGGTGATGTGCCCGATCACTCGACCTTCTCCAAGAACCGGCATGGTCGCTTCCGCGACAGTGACCTGCTGCGACAACTGTTCGAGATGACGGTGGCACGCTGCATGGCCGAGGGGTTGGTTGGCGGCGAGGGTTTCGCGGTCGATGCCAGCCTCATCCGGGCTGATGTGCAGCGCCAGCGTTCGGTGCCGGGTGAGCAAGGCCTGCCGCCTGAAGCGGTCGGCCGCGCCGTCGATGAGTATCTGGACGTGCTCGACGACGCAGCATTCGGCGGCGCGACACCGGTCACGCCCAAGCGCATCAACCTCACCGACCCGGCATCGCGCTGGACCGCGGCGACGCGCGAGGCCGCCTTCTACGCCTACAGCACTAACTATCTGATCGATCTCGACCATGCGGTGATCGTCGATGTCGAGGCTACAACATCGGTCCGTCAGGCCGAAGTTACTGCCCAGCGCCGGATGATCGAGCGGACACAGCATCGCTTCGGGATCTGGCCCGAGCGCCTCGTGGCCGATACCGCCTATGGCTCGGCACCCAACCTGGCGTGGCTGGTCGAGGAGATGAGCATCGAGCCGCATATCCCGGTGTTCGACAAGTCCGCCCGGAGCGACGGCAGCTTCGAGCGCGCCGACTTCGTCTACGACCATCAAGACGACAGCTACATCTGCCCAGGGGGCAATCGCCTGCGGCGATCCAATCGCAACTTCAGCACCCCACGCAGCCGCGTCGATAAGGACGGATCGATCCGCTATCGCGCCCGCCAGCAGGACTGTCAGGGCTGCGACCTGCGGCAGCGATGTACGCCGAACATGCCGGCCCGCAAGGTCACCCGGTCGATCCACGAAGGCGCGCGAGACCTGGCCCGCGAAATCGCCACAACCGACGCGTATCTCGTCTCACGCCGCCAGCGGAAGAAGGTCGAGATGCTGTTCGCCCACCTCAAGCGCATCCTGAAGCTGGATCGACTGCGCCTGCGCGGCCCAAATGGCGCAAGAGACGAGTTCCACCTCGCCGCAGCAGCCCAGAACCTCCGCAAGATGGCCAAGATCATCCCGATGACCACGCCAGCGCTGGCCTGATCAGCAAAGGGAGACCGCTCGTCTTCATCGCGAGCTCCGCCGCAACGATGCCCCAGCTGTCTTTTTCAACGGAATAAGTATCATTGCGGATACTCACTCCGCTGCGTTCGCGGAAAAGATGCAGCGTCATCAGAGGTGCGCCATGCAGAAAGCTTCACATACAGTCACCGACGTCACGCTGCATGAGACGATCGACGATCTGCGCAACCTGTTTGCCGCCCGGCACTTCCTCTGCCTCGTCGAAGCCCTGTTCGGGGGCGCTATACGCCGAATGCTGAGCACCAGCAAACTGCCGCTTATTCTAGGCCACTGAAGGTATGCCCTCGCCGCTCGATGAGGGAGCCATCCGCTCCAAAAGGAACACCCAATGCCCAAGACCATGAAGGCAGCCGTTGTCCGCCAATTCGGCGAGCCGCTTACGATCGACGAGGTGCCCGTACCCCAAGCCGGTCCAGGCCAGATCCAGGTCGCCATCCAGGCCTCAGGCGTTTGCCACACCGATCTGCACGCAGCCGAAGGCGATTGGCCCGTAAAGCCCAATCCGCCTTTCATTCCCGGCCATGAAGGCGTGGGCTTCGTGTCACAGGTTGGCGCAGGCGTGACCCATGTCAAGGAGGGTGACCGGGTAGGCGTTCCTTGGCTCTACACCGCCTGCGGCCATTGTGTGCATTGCCTGGGCGGCTGGGAGACGCTGTGTGAAACCCAACTCAATACCGGCTATTCGGTCAACGGCGGCTTTGCCGACTATGTGGTCGCCGACCCAAATTATGTCGGCCATCTGCCGGGCAGCATCAGCTTCATCGAGATCGCCCCGATTCTGTGCGCCGGCGTCACGGTCTACAAGGGACTGAAGATGACCGACACCAAGCCCGGCGACTATGTCGCGATCAGCGGCATCGGTGGGCTGGGCCACATGGCTGTGCAATATGCCAAGGCCATGGGTTTGAATGTGGCGGCGATCGACATCGATGACGCCAAGCTCGATCTTGCCAGGCGGCTCGGCGCAACCATCACCGTCAATGCACGAAACGAAAACCCGGCCGAGGTCATCAAACGCGAAACCGGCGGGGGCGTGAACGGCGCACTCGTGACGGCGGTCAGCGAGAATGCCTTCGCGCAGGCCGTTGGCGTCGTCGCCCGCGGCGGCACGGTCGCGCTCAACGGCCTGCCGCCCGGAGATTTCCCGCTCAACATCTTCGGCATGGTGCTGAACGGCATCACCGTGCGCGGCTCCATCGTGGGGACACGGCTCGACCTACAGGAATCCATCGATTTTGCGGCGCAGGGCAAGGTTCAAGCGACGGTGGAGACGGCACGGCTGTCGGAGATCAACACTGTGTTCGAACGCATGCACAAGGGTCTGATCGAGGGCCGCGTCGTCCTCGATATGAAGGCCTGAGCGGCCAACCGCCTCGATGCCACCCGATCCATCGTCGGCAATTTGCTCGATCCTCGAAATCGATGTGGCTACAACGAACATGGGCATTGCGATGCGCTTACCGAACGAATTGGTAAAGCCATTCCCGGCAGTCCGATCACGAACAACCGTGATCTGCTCAGACCATCCCCGCTAGATCGACTTTATGAGTGAAGAGCCCGCATTCTGGCATGCTTCGCTTACCGACACGTGCGATCGTCTCGGCGCAACGGCCGCTGGATTGTCGACAGCCGAGGCGACCGAGCGCTTCGAACGCGACGGACCGAACCAGATTGCCGAGGGTCAACGCCGCCATCTCGTGGCGGATCTTCTCCGCCGCCTCGCCAACCCGCTCGTAGCGATCCTGCTCGTTGCCGCCGGGATCGCCGGCGCCACGGGCGATCTTGCAAGCTTTGCGATCATTGTCCTCGTCGTGCTGCTGTCGACCGCCCTGGACATGCTGCAGGAGCACCGCGCGGAAGCAACCGCCGAAGCATTGAAGCGGTCCATTGCGCTTCGGGCCACGGTACTGCGCGATGGCCAGGCCACCGATCTGCCGGTGCGCGACATCGTCGCTGGCGACGTCGTGACGTTGTCGGCAGGCGATCTCGTTCCCGCAGACGGCTTGGTGCTGAGCGCCAACGGCGCACAACTGAACGAGGCCATGCTCACCGGCGAACCTTATCCGGCCGAGAAGCACGCCGATCCGGCCGCTTCTGCGTCCGAAATGGCCGATGCCCACAATGCACTGTTTCATGGCACATCGGTCATCGGCGGAACCGCGACAATGCTTGTTGTCGCGACCGGACAACGCACGCGCTTTGGTGCGATCGCGGGCTCGCTCGCGAGTGCCCAACCTCCAACAGCCTTCGAGCGTGGCATCCATAGGCTCGGCATCCTCATTTTGCGGATGACCTTGTTCCTGGTTCTTTTCGTCCTGTTGACCCATCTGGCTTTAGGCCGCCCTCCCCTTCAGACTTTCCTGTTCGCCATGGCGCTCGCGGTTGGCCTCACCCCTGAGCTCCTGCCTATGATCATGACCGTCTCGCTCGCGCGCGGTGCCCAGCGGATGGCAAGGGCGAAGGTGGTCGTGAAGCGACTATCGGCGATCCATGACCTCGGTCAAATGGACATTTTGTGCACTGACAAGACCGGCACACTCACCGAAGCGAAGATTGCCCTCGTTGGATACCCCGGGATCGACGGGGAGGATGATGACCGGGTTGCGGAACTCGCTGCGGTCAACGCTCGGTTCGAAACCGGCTTGAAGAGTCCTCTCGACGAGGCCCTGCTTCACCATATGACCGGCCCGCCGATGGATGCCTGGCGGAAGATCGACGAAAGGCCGTTCGACTTCGAGCGGCGGCGGGTTTCGGTTCTGGCGGAAAACTCCAACGGGCGGATCGAAATCGTCAAGGGAGCGCCCGAGGCGCTTCTCGCCCTGTGCGCCCATGCTCAGGATCGTTCGGGTGCAATAGTGCCTCTGGACGACGGCATGCGGACAAGTCTCGTCCAGATCGAGGGTCATCGCGCGGCGCAAGGGTTGCGGCTGCTGGCAGTGGCTTGGAAACCGGCCGACAGTGCCGAGCGCATTGGCTCGGACTGTGATGACGATCTGATTTTTGCTGGCTACTGCGTGTTTGTTGATCCGCCCAAGCCGAGCGCAACAGCGACTGTCGCAAGACTCGAGGCTGCCGGCATTCGTATCAAGGTGGTTTCGGGCGACGCCGCGCCTGTCGTGCAACATCTGGTGTCCGTCCTTGCTCTCCCCGTGGAAGGCGTGCTGACGGGCGAAGAAATCGCCAAGCTCAACGATCCGGCCCTCGCGGCGCGGGTCGATGATGTCGACCTATTCGCCCGAGTCACGCCGGATCAAAAGACGCGAATTGTCCGCGCGCTGCAAGCAAGAGGCCATACAGTCGGGTTCATCGGTGACGGGATCAACGACGCGCCCGCGATTCACGCCGCAGATGTCGGCGTATCGGTCGAAGGTGCGACGGATGTCGCACGCGAGGCCGCTGACATGATCCTGCTCGCCGCGGATCTTGGCGTACTCGCGAAGGGCGTCGCGGAGGGACGGCGCACTTATGCGAACATCATGAAATATATCAGGATGGGGACCAGCTCGAATTTCGGGAATATGCTGACCATGGCGGTGGCCTCGCTCTGGCTGCCTTTCCTCCCGCTAACCGCCGTCCAGGTGTTGCTCAACAACCTCATCTACGACATGTCGCAGATCGGCATTCCGTTCGACAACGCTGACGCTGGCGACCTCGCCCGTCCGCACGGCTGGGATATGCCCGGCCTCGTCCGGTTTACAGCGATCATGGGTCCCCTCTCATCCCTATTCGACATCGCAACCTTCTTCCTGTTGACCCAGGTCTTCCATGCAGGCGTTGCCGAGTTCCGCGCCGCTTGGTTCATCGAATCGATGGCAACGCAAATCCTCGTGGTCTTCATCATCCGCACCGCGCGGCCGGCATGGATCGGCCGGCCGCATATCGTTATGACGGTGGCGGCTTTGGCCGGGCTTGCCGCCGCAAGTTCACTCGTGCTGCTGCCGTGGTCAGGTATCCTTGGCTTTGCCTTACCCAGCGGCGCCGTGTTCGCCAGCATAGGACTGCTCGTTCTCGGCTACCTTTTCTCTTCCGAACTGCTCAAGCGCTTCGCGTTGAGGGACCGTCGCGTTCTGCCTCAAGTCATTGGTATCGAGCGTCAGACGTGAGTTGTCGTCATGCCTACACAAACTGACCCGCCATAAGCGGAGGCCAGGCGCTCTGGTTGCCCGATCCAAAACTCTTTGGCTTGCCCTGGCTGTCTTCTTCCACTTCACAAACCTGTGTGAGCGTAGCCAGCGGCTGGCAGCACAGGCGGGACGGAATCCTCGCAACCAGCCTTGATACGTATATTCCACAAATGCATCGCTTGGCAGGATGATAGACCTTCTCGCCGACATTGGTGCGCAAGGAGTATCTGACCGTGAAGGATGTGTTGGCGATCATCGACATCGGCGATGAAGATGAGCAGTTCCTCAAGGATGCGCGCGAATTCGCGCGTTATCACGAAGCGCATCTGACTGTCGCGATCCTATCCGCAATCCAAACACCCAACTATGCCCTGGCCTACGCGCAGCCCTATTTCCTCTTTTCGGACTATCTCGAGGCGGTCAAGGCAAAGCAAGCAAAGGTAACCAAAATCGGCGAGCGCGACGGCTTCGAAGTGCGGACTTTGAGCGATGGTACTGGCTCGGTACTGGACAAAGCACCGGTCCAGGCACGCTACGCCGACCTGGTCCTGTTCGGGCCAGCGGACGCCTATGCCGATAAGTCTCTTCGCCGACGGCTTTTCGAGAATATCACGCTGTCCTCGGGACGGCCGGTGATCGTCCTCCCGCCACAATGGAAACCCCACCCGTTCACGCATCTCGCAATTGGATGGAATGCGACCCGGGAGTCCACGCGGGCGTTGGGCGATGCGCTGCAACTCGCGCAACCGGGCGCAAAGATCGATGTCCTCCTCGTCGACGCCAAGCCAAGCACCACTGGTCATGGATCGGAGCCAGGCGCCGATATCGCTCGTAACCTGAGCCGTCACGGGTTCGAGGTGACCGTTCACGCGCTGTCTTCCGTAGGGCAGAACGAGTCCGAAATTCTGGTCGATTTCGCACGGCGCCACCATGCCGATCTGCTCGCGATCGGTGCGTCGGCGCATTCGCGCCTGCGCGAACTGTTCCTTGGCGGGGTTACCCACGATCTGATCGATGGCGCGCCGCTACCCATTCTTATGAGCCATTGAGCGGATTTGCCGGCTCGCGCTGCCCCGATATCGTCGGAGGTTTCGCGATGTTTTCCTACTTCCGCGAGCAATTGACCCGGCAGGTGGACGAAACGAAGCTCACAACAAGCGCGGGCCTACGTTTGCATATTCGTCCAGCAGGCATTGTCGACCAAAAGCAACGACACTGAAGCGCACAGCGGGATCTGAACGGCGACTCCCCGCGCGGCGTGCCCCGTGCTTATCCCGTCGCCCAGAACACACAAGGAGGCCCCATGTCGGGACCCGTCGATTTGGAAGAAGCGGACTGGCATGCATTGGCCGGCGACGAGATCGGTTCGCTCCTCGGCATTGGCCTCACCGGTCTCTCGAGCGACGAAGTCGACCGTCAGGCAAGCTGTTTCGGACCCAATGCGCTCCCCAAGGCCGCACGCCGCAATCCGCTGCTGCGCTTTCTCGCGCAGTTCAACAACACGCTAATCTATGTCCTGCTGGCCGGAGCACTTGCCGCGGCGCTGCTCGACCAAGTGGTCGATGCCGCTGTCATCGTCGCTGTCGTGATCGTCAATGCCATTATCGGGCACATTCAGGAGGGAAAGGCTGAACAGGCTCTAGAAGCGATCCAGCAGCTGATCGCGCCGAAAGCGAGCGTTGTCCGAGACGGCATCCGGCAGACAATCGCGGTTGCGGAGATCGTGCCTGGCGATTTCGTGTTGATAGAGGCCGGCGACCGTGTCCCGGCGGACCTCAGGCTTCTCCATGCGCGGCGGCTTCTCATCGACGAGGCTCTCCTCACCGGTGAATCGGTAGCTGCAGAAAAGCATGAAGCAGTGCTGCCCGTGGAGACCGAACTTGCCGATCGGCAGAACATGGCATTCTCCGGCACTTTGGCTGCTGCAGGCCAGGCACATGGCATAGCCGTCGCCACCGGGACGCATACCCAGATCGGTCGTATCAGCTCGCTGATCCAGTCCGTCGAGCAGACCGCGACCCCGCTTCTGAAGCAGATCGATCATTTCGCACGTCGCTTTACCTGGTTTGTGCTGGCCGGTGGTCTGGCGCTCTTCGCCTTTGCCGTCCTCTTCAGAAGCTACGACTGGATCAACGCTCTGATCGCCGTGGTCGCGCTCGCCGTAGGTATCGTGCCGGAGGGCCTGCCGGCTGTCATAACCATCACACTCGCGATAGGCGTTCGGCGGATGGCGGGGCGCAATGCCGTCATCCGCAAACTGCCTGCCGTCGAAACGCTCGGTGCGACGTCGGTGATCTGCACCGACAAGACCGGCACGCTTACCCGCAACGAGATGACAGCGCGCCGGATCATTACCGCGCGCCATACCATGCTGGCTACCGGGTCCGGCTATGTCCCCGAGGGCCATATCACGATCGACGGGCCGGGCGACCAGACCGAGGCGATGGCGAACGCGATGCCGCTAATCCGCTGCGGATTGCTCTGCAATGACGCCTCGCTGCACAAGCTTAGTGACGAATGGCGCGTCGAGGGGGATCCAATGGAAGGCGCGCTCTTTGCCTTGGCGATGAAGGCAGCAGTCGATCCCGAGCGAGCGCGCGCGGAATGGGAACGGCTCGATGAGATTCCCTTTGACGCCGGGCATCGGTTCATGGCGACACTTTGCCGTGGCCTGGATGACAGGGCGGTCATGTTTGTGAAGGGTGCGCCCGAGGCGCTCTTCGCGATGACGTCACCCAATGAATTGGCCTATTGGGAAGGCGCCATAACTGCGGCCGCAAATCACGGCGAGCGCGTCCTTGCTTTTGGTGCGAAGGAAATGCCAACGGGCAGCGAGCGGATTTCATTCGACGATGTGGGGACCGACGTGCAGCTCCTGGGTCTGGTCGGCTTCATCGACCCGCCCCGCGTGGAAGTTCGGGATGCCATCGCCGAATGCCGTTCCGCCGGCATCGCCGTCAAAATGATCACCGGCGATCATGCAGCGACTGCCCTCGCCATAGCCCGGCAATTGAACCTCACCGACGACCCGCAGGTGCTGATAGGTCTCGAACTGGAAAAGCTTTCGGACGCAGAACTCGAGACGGCGGTCGCGGAAGTGTCGGTATTCGCGCGGACCAGTCCGGAGCACAAGCTCCGGATCGTGCGCGCGCTACAGGCACAAGGAGCGATCGTGGCGATGACGGGCGACGGCGTGAACGATGCCCCCTCGCTGAAGCAGGCCGACGTCGGCGTCGCCATGGGTATCAAGGGGACCGAAGCCTCCAAGGAAGCGGCCTCAATGGTGCTTCTCGACGACAACTTCGCTTCGATCGTGAGCGCGGTCCGCGAAGGCCGCACGGTCCACGACAATATCCGCAAGGTCATCTCCTGGGAGATCCCCACCAATGGCGGAGAAACCCTGGCCGTCGTTCTGGCGATCCTGCTCGGTTTCGCGCTTCCGATGACGGCCACGCAGATCCTCTGGGTCAATCTCGTCCTCGCCGCCACCCTCGGCCTCGTTCTGGCATTCGAGCCCACCGAACCGGGGGCGATGGCCCGCAGGCCCAGGAAGCGCGGTGCGCCTTTGCTTTCGCCCTTTCTGCTTTGGCGCGTCGTCCTTGTCTCGCTGCTTTTTGCTGGGATCACCCTTGGGCTCTTCTTTTATATGCTTGGGCAGGGACGCAGCCTCGAGGTCGCCCGCACGATGGTCGTGAACATGTTCATCGTCGCGGAGATCTTCTACCTCTTCAACGTCCGCTACCTGCACATGACCTCGTTGACCTGGCGCGGGGCGCTCGGAACGCCGCCGGTGTTGATCGCGATCTGCATCCTGCTCGTTGGCCAAGCTCTCTTCACCTACGCCCCCTTTATGAACGCGATCTTTGACTCCCGACCGATCAGTATGGCGGACTGCATACTGCTCTTCATGATCGGCCTCGCGCTGTTGCTCCTGCTGGAAGCTGAGAAGCACGTCATGCGGCGCTTCGGCTGGTTCACTGAACTCAACGGATAGAAGGACGACGACATGACTAAAGACCGATTCCCCAAGCGCATCGCGCTCGCGACCGACCTCAGTCACCGTTGTGATCGTGCCCTCGATCGCTCCTTACTGCTGGCCACGGCATGGCAAGCCGAACTCATGGTCATCCATGCCCTTGCTCCGCCGGAGAATGCGACGCTGTTTGGCCGCCCCGACGATGTTCCCTCGTGGCGACGTCCTCCCGATCCCATCCGGGCAGCCCGCGATCACATCTACCGGGACCTTATCCGCGAAAATCCGTCCGCTGACATTACGGTCCAGGTCGAGACAGGGTCGCCCGCCGAGGTCGTGCTCACCGCTGCGAAACAAGCCGGCCCGGGTTTGATCGTGACTGGGGTGGCCCGCGACGAACTGCTTGCCCGCGTTTTCCTGGGGGATACTGTCGAACGGCTTATCCGCAAATCGACCATTCCGATCTTGATTGTCCGAGATCGTGCCTTCGAACCCTACAAGAGCATGCTGGTCACAACCGACTTTTCACAATCCTCACGCGTAGCGCTCGAATGGGCTGTTCGGATGTTCCCAGACGCGGCCCTCTCGCTCTTCCACGCCGATGACGTCCCTTTCGCCGGCTATCTCGGCCGGTCCGAAGTCGAACGGCAGTTCGAGGACTTCGGCAAGGACGCCGCCGACAAGTTTCTCGCGGAAGCCGGACTTTCTACCACCGCCGCTCAGCAGGTAAACCGCGTGGTCGAGCATGGTTCCCCCGAAGCGCTCCTGCGAGACTATGCCGAGAAATCGCGGCGCCATCTCACTGTGGTGGGGACGCATGGCGGCGGCTTCATCTATGAAGCCCTTATCGGCAGCACGGCCCGCAAGATCATCGATGCAGTCCCCGGCGACGTCCTCCTCGTGCCTGATCCGGCCAAGCGTAAGACCTAGCCCTGGATGACCCTCGCATTCGTCTGGGGACTTGCCGGGCTCGCGGCTCTTATTGGCGGCGCCGAACTGGTCGTGCGAGGAGGTTCGGCGCTCGCTGCAAGACTCGGCATACCGCCTTTGCTAATCGGCCTTACCGTTGTCGCCCTTGGAACCAGCACGCCTGAACTCGCAGTCGGGATCGATGCGGCTATTCAAGGCAATGGTTCTCTCGCGGTCGGCAACATAGCAGGCACTAATACCGTCAACATCCTCCTTATCCTCGGCCTCAGCGCAGCGCTGCAACCGCTCACCATCCAGATGCAGACCCTGCGACTGGAATTACCGGTCATCGTCGTCGCGTCGGCGACACTCCTTGCCTTTGCGTGGGACGGCGTGCTTTCGCGCTTGGAAGGGTTTGTGCTCGTGACAATGGGCGCTGTCTTTACGCTCGCCGTCATCCGAATCGCCCGCCGCGAAACGATGAAGGTCAAACTCGAATTTGCCCGCGAGTTCGGCCCCCGGCGCCTGGTCAACCGCCAGGCGCTCACCGAAATGATCATGCTGGCCGCCGGCCTGATCGTAATTGTCGCAGGGGCAGACTGGCTCGTGGATGGCGCGATCGCGCTGGCCCGCCTCTGGCATGTCTCGGACGCCTTCATCGGCTTGACGATCGTCGCCATCGGAACGTCCGCGCCCGAACTCGTGACAACGATCATCTCCACGATCCGCGGCGAGCGTGACATCGCGATCGGCAATTTGATCGGTAGCAGCGTTTACAACATCCTCGTGATCCTGGGCGTCATATGCTTGTTTCCGGCAGGCGGTGTCGTTGTCACCGCACATCTGATCCGCATCGATATTCCTGTCATGCTCGCGGTCGCGTTGCTCTGCATTCCCGTCTTCATCAGCGGACGGAAAATCTCCCGCCTGGAGGGAGGTTTCTTCGTAGGTGCCTATATCGCTTATTTGAGCTACCTGATCATCCAGCGGACCTGAAGAGGAGTGTGTGCCGCCGCCCTGCCCGAAAGTAGCTTCAAGGCCCATGATCCAGGGTGAAGCCCGCATGGTCACGTCTTTGATCCAGCTTGTTTCCACCTTGGCGCAGCCCTGCCTCCTTATAATCCCGCATATTGATCGGTGCGCGCACGCCATAGCCTTCGTCGGTAGGAACGGAGGCGCAGATTTGGGGTTGAGCCATGGAGGATTATCGACCCAAGATTGGGTGATGCACACTAACGACAAGATGACTTTCGGGGTTGGGATGGGCGTCAGAAATAATTGCGCATTAGTCCCGCGTAACCGGCGAACGCTCGAAGCCGTGCATGGAAAACCACCACTGTATAGCGATGATGGCGCCCTTGGCCGGCTGGATGAGAGCCATCATCATGACGATCGCGAACGGCAGAATGACCGCCGTCAGCACCCCGACAGACAGGTTCGCATCCTTGACCAGCACAATGATCAGCGGGGCAAGCAGATGTCCCGTGACGAAGATCGCAACATAGGCTGGGAAATCGTCTGCCTGCTGGGGCGTCCAGTCCTGACCGCATGTGTCGCACCGTGCGATCGGCTTGAGGAATATTGGGAAGAGCTTGGCTCCGCCGCAACGCGGACAGCGTCCAAGCGCGCCGCGCCTGAACGCTTCGAGCGCGGAAAGCGAGACTGAGACTGTTCCGGCCGTTTCTCCTCCATGCGCAGCCGTCGATGCGACTTTAGTGCCTTCGTCAGGCATCGACGCTGGCCGCCGGCGCAGCCTTGCGCACGCTTTCGTCGACATGGCTCTCGAACTGGGCAAAATTGTCGACGAACTTGGCAACCAGATCCTGGGCGGTCTTGTCATACTCCACCGGATCGGCCCAAGCGCCGCGCGGGTCGAGCAGCCTGGAATCGACGCCCGGCACGGCAACCGGAACCTCGAACCCGAAGTTGGGATCCTCCCGGAACTCGGCGTCATTAAGGCTGCCGTCGAGCGCCGCGTTCAGCAGGGCGCGCGTCGCCTTGATCGGCATACGCTTGATGCCCTCCATTGTCGCCTTGCCGCCAGACCAACCGGTGTTGACCAGCCAGCATTTGACGTTCCCCTTTGCGATCCGCTCCTTGAGGAGGTTTCCGTAGACGGATGGATGGCGCGGCATGAATGGAGCGCCAAAGCATGTCGAAAAGGTCGCTTCCGGTTCCGTCACGCCGATCTCGGTGCCGGCGACGCGGGCGGTATAGCCTGACAGGAAATGGTACATCGCCTGGTCGGGCGTGAGCCGGGCGATCGGCGGCAGCACGCCATAGGCATCGGCGGTCAGGAAAATGACGTTCTTCGGTAAAGGACCGAGATTCCTTTTGCTCGCGTTGGGGATGAAGTCGATCGGATAGGAACCGCGGCTGTTCTCGGCGAGCGAGGCATCATCAAGGTCGATCGTACGGGTGTCGGGATCGATCGCGACATTTTCCAGAATCGTGCCAAAGCGTCTTGTTGTGGCGAAGATTTCCGGCTCTGCCTCTTCCGACAGACGGATCATCTTGGCATAGCAGCCGCCCTCGAAATTAAAGACGGCGGTGTCTGACCAGCCATGCTCATCATCACCGATGAGCGTGCGGCTGGCGTCTGCCGATAGCGTCGTCTTGCCGGTACCCGACAGGCCGAAAAAGACCGCAGTGTCGCCGCCCGGGCCAATATTGGCCGAGCAGTGCATCGGCATCACGCCCTTCACCGGGAGCAGGTAATTAAGGATGCCAAACACGCTCTTCTTCATCTCACCGGCATAAGCAGTGCCGCCGATCAGGATCAGCTTTTCGCTGAGGTTTACCGCAACCACCGTCTCGGTGCGCGTGCCGTGCCGCGCGGGATCGGCCCGGAAGCTGGGCAGGTCGATAATGGTATATTCGGGCGAGAATCCCTCCAGATCAGCGGCGGTCGGGCGCACCAGCAGCGTGCGCACGAACAGGCTGTGCCAGGCGAGCTCAGTGATCACCCGCACATTGACGCGATGCTCAGGCTGCGAGCCGCCGAAGAGATCGGCGACATAGAGCTTGTCCAGGCCTTCGAGCGCCTTGATGAAGTCCACGCGCAGGTTCGCGAAATGCTCTGGCGTCATCGGCGCATTGGTCTTACCCCACCAGACGGTGCCTGTCGTCTCGGCGTCGCGTACGATGAACTTGTCCTTGGCCGAACGGCCGGTGTGCTTGCCCGTCGCGACCACGAAGGGGCCGTCCCTAGACAGCAGCCCTTCGGCATTCCGCACCGCCTCTTCAATGAGCTGCGCCGTGCCCAGGTTATGGAGAGCGCGCGCATGGCCGTTGACTCCGGCCAGCACGGTGCGCGCGAAGAGGTTGGGCATGGCTGAACTCCTTGAACCGTGAGTCGCACAGCGACGAAAATACCGTGACAGTCCGGTAGCATATAGCATATGTGAGATGTAAGATTGTAATTTGATGTTTTATACATCATGAGGTCCAATGATCACGTCACAGCAGATGCGGGCCGCCCGCGCCCTTCTTGGGCTGGACCAGCGCCAGCTAGCCGCCTTGGCCGGCGTGTCGCTGCCGACCATTCAGCGTATGGAAGCGTCCGACGGTCAGGTGCGCAGTGTCGTTGACACGCTGGTCAAGGTGATCAATGCACTCGAAGCGGCGGGCATCGAGATCATCGGCGAGAATGCCCCGAGCAGCGGCGCGGGGCGCGGGGTTCGCTTGAAGGAAAGCGTCACGGGCAAAAGCCCGAAACGTGTCCTGTCGGTCCTGTTCGACCAGATCGAGGAGCCGGCGGGCACTAGTCATGCCGGTTGATGCCCGGCGCTTTGCCTTAACGCCCAAGCTGATCACTGTTTTGCGCGAAGGCTATGGCGTGGACAGGCTGCGCCGCGACGCCGTGGCGGGTCTGACCGTCGCCATCGTCGCGTTGCCGCTTGCCATGGCGCTCGCGATCGCCAGCGGCGCGTCACCCGACAAGGGGCTCGCCACCGCTGTGGTGGCGGGATTTCTCATTTCTGCGCTTGGCGGCTCGCGCGTCCAGGTCGGCGGCCCCACCGGCGCGTTTGTTGTCGTCGTGTTCAACGTCATCGCCCAGCACGGCTATGATGGGCTCGTGCTCGCGACGCTGACGGCCGGGCTTATGCTGATCGCCGCCGGTTACGCGAAGCTCGGCAGTCTGATCCGCTATATCCCGCATCCGGTGATCACCGGTTTTACCGCCGGTATTGCGGTCATCATCGCCTCCAGCCAGGTCAAGGACTTCCTCGGCCTCTCAATCGACAAGCTGCCCGCCGACTTCATTGCCAAGTGGCAAGCCTATTTCTCGGCGCTCGGCTCGGTGCAATGGGAAGCGCTGGTGCTGGGCGTCGCATCGTTTCTGCTGATTCTCGCGCTGCGGCGCTCGGCACCGCGCCTGCCGGGCTTCCTGATCGCGGTGATCGCCGCTTCGTTCGTGGCGACGCTTCTCCAACTTCCGGTCGAAACCATCGGCTCGCGTTTCCCCGACCTGCCTACCGGCCTTCCAGCGCCCTCCTTGCCGGATATATCGTGGGCAAAACTGCAGGCGGTGATGCCGAGCGCTTTCACCATCGCGTTCCTCGCTGGAATTGAAGCACTTCTGTCGGCGGTGGTCGCGGACGGCATGATTGGTTCGCGCCACCGTTCAAACCAGGAACTGGTCGGTCAGGGCGTCGCCAACATGGCCTCCGCCCTGTTCGGCGGCCTGCCCGCTACCGGCGCGCTCGCGCGCACCGCGACCAACATCAAAGCCGGCGCGCTCACCCCCGTGGCCGGCATGCTCCATGCGATCTTTCTGCTGCTGTTCATGCTGCTCGCTTCAGGCCTTATGGCCTATGTGCCGCTGGCCGCGCTCGCTGCGATCCTGTTCGTGGTCGCCTGGGGCATGAGCGAGCACGAGCGTTTCATGCGCTTGCTGCGCATGCCCGGCGGCGACCGCGCGCTGCTCCTGCTGACCTTCGCCCTTACCGTGCTGGTGGACCTGACGGTGGCGATCGGTGTCGGTGTGACGCTGGCCTCGCTACTGTTCATGATGCGCATGAGTCGAACGGTGGCCATCGCGGGCGGCCTTGACGAACTCTCTGGCGACATGGAGGACGAGCGCGAGGACGTCGGCCAGCGGGATGGGCTGCCCAGGGGGGTCGAGGTCTTCCGTATCGAAGGCCCGCTCTTTTTCGGCGTCGCGGACGAACTGTTGGATATCTTGCGACGGGTCGGACCTACACCAAAGGCGGTCATCTTGCGCATGCGGCGCGTGCCGCTCCTGGATGCGAGCGGTGCGGCCGCGCTCGAGCAAATCGTAACTCAAGCTTGTGCCGCAGGCACGCATATCATTTTCTCCGGCACTCAGGCCCAGCCGCTTGACATGCTCAGGCGTCATTCCCTGGGATTGAATGGCCGCCAGGTCACTCACAGGGCTAGCTTCACCGAAGCTCTCCAACTCGCGGCGGCCATCGCCGACCCATCAACCGATCCCAAAGGCAGCACACTCTCATGACTGACAGCAATGACGACTAAATCTACAACGAAGCATCGTGCGACTGGCTTTCGGCTGTCGAAGCTGCGAGCAGACCTGTCACCGAAGCAACCTTAAACCGCTCGTCCCGGACATGAACGGGCAGCCGGCCGACAATAGGTATGTTACCACACCGGCGCGCGGTTCATAGTCCAGCATAGGGTCGATGATCGCCGACCGCGCTACGCGCGGGCGGCGATCATATATTGCAGTTGCCGGTGGCGGCATCGTGGAACGCAGCCACCCTATGGCCGCCGCGCTCGAAGCGGGTGTTCGCTCCCCGGCGCAGCCATCACTCGCCCGGCTGCGGGACAATGCGCAAATACGGGCGAAGCGTCGTCCATCCCTCGGGGAAACGCTCGTGCGCCTCCTCATCGCCGACCGAGGGCACGATGATAACATCCTCGCCCTGCTTCCAGTTCACCGGCGTCGCGACCTTGTACTTCGCGGTCAGTTGCAGCGAGTCGATCGTCCGCAGGATTTCGTCAAAGTTGCGGCCGGTGCTCGCCGGATAGGTCATGCTCAGCTTCAGCGTCTTGTCCGGCCCGATCACGAAGACCGAACGAACCGTCATCGTGTCGTCGGCGCCGGGATGGATCATGCCGTAGAGCGTCGACACCTTGCGATCGGCATCGGCAATCAGCGGGAAGTTGAGCCGGTGCCCCTGCGTCTGCTCGATGTCGTCGGCCCACTGGTCGTGGTTGGCGAGTTCGTCAACGCTCAGGCCGATCACCTTGACGCCGCGTCGGTCGAACTCGGGTTTCAAGCGCGACACGTCGCCCAGTTCGGTCGTGCAAACGGGCGTAAAATTCTTCGGGTGCGAGAACAGCACCGCCCACTGACCGTTGAGCCAGTCGTGAAAATTGATCTCGCCTTCGGTGGTGGCCGCGGTGAAATCGGGCACGGTATCGCCGAGTTGGATGGTCATAATAGCCTCTCGTAAATGGCAGGCGGCGCTTCGGGCGTTGGCCCGGCGCCGGAAAAACAGGTGGATTCGCTGATTGCCTACAACCGCGGGGGCGGCGGTTCGGGTCCGCGAACCAAGCGCTGCGAATCGCGGGTCGGCGCCCATGGATAGGCGGCCACCGCCGCGGAACGCCGAGCCGCCTCGAGCGTCACGAAATCCGGCAATATCATGCATGAAACGCTGCAGACAGGCGTTCTGGATTGATCCCCTGTGCGTGCCGGTCCGGCAGAGACGCAAAGAGCACGGCGGGACCGGACCCGGACGCCTGTGCGGCTGAACAAAGCGCCCCCGCCTGCAGGGCCAATGCAACGCCCAGCATCAACGAAAGGATCGCGCGCATCAAGGAATAGCATCGGCTCATAGTCAGAGACATGGAACGATCCATGACGATTGAAACCCCATAATCGCCCAATACACCAAAATGTCCGCCCGTTGCGACGCGCGATGCCCTCTCTCCGCCGCCGACTGCCTGCCGGGCCATCAGTTCGCCGATTACCGCGATTTGCCCGTCGAAAGGCCGACACAGCATTCCAGGCGCTCAACAAGTTCTTTTCGCAGCGTCTGCAAAGCAGCCAGTTTGCGATCGACCTCGGCCAGGTGCGCGACGACGATCGTATCGATTTCGACGCATGAACCACGCGGATCGTCGGTCAGTTCCAGAAGCCCGCGAACCTGTTCAAGCGTGAAGCCGAGATCGCGCGCTCGCTTGATGAATGACAAGCGATCGACCTGTGCCTGCCCGTAAAGCCGATAATTGCTGTCCGACCGCCGATCGCAGGTGGTCAGCCCTTCAGTTTCGTAGAACCGGATCGTTTCGATCTTGAGACCGGTGGCTTTCGACACCTCGCCGATCCGCATTCCGTTTTCTCCTTACCCCTAAAGTAAGTCGAGGATTCATATAATCTGTTCGCGTCCCCCATTCTAGGTTGAAGAGATGAGCGCGTGACGCCCCATGCCGGATCGCCTGATCGAGCATGTTCTGAAGAAGCGCGCGCTTAACCGCGATCTCCGGCTCGGCGCGGCGTAGGAAGAACCCCGATTGTTGGCGGCTATGCGGTAGCGATGACGACACAGATAACGACGAAAAAGTCGGTCCGGCGCGAAGGGAAAACGCTCGTTAAAAGGCATCCGGCAGGACGATCGCGGAGCGCAGCCGGATATAAGCGACCGACACACCGAGCGCGCAAGTCGCGATCGCCAACGCTGACTGTGCAGCACCATGTGCTGCTAGGATTACACATCATCGATCAATGCCCACATGCCGATTTCGGCCCGGCGAGCGGCGACAGCTTGTCGTAAGCGCGATGGATACTACGCTGCAACTGTGCATCGGCTGCCACTCATCGACAGCATTCATGTCGCCCCGCCACGGAACGCTCCCCGCGCAGTGTCGTTTCCTTTCATGTGCCTGGCCAAAGGAGCGACAATGACAACCGTAGCCGAAGTGATCATCAAGACGCTCGCGGCGGCGGGGGCACGGCGTTGCTACGGTATCGCCGGTGACTCGCTCAATTACGTTACCGACGCTATCCGCCAGAGCGACATCCGCTGGTTGCATGTCCGGCACGAGGAAGCCGCGGGATTTGCGGCCGGCGCGGACGCGATGCTGACGGGGGAACTGGCGCTCTGCGCAGGCTCGTGCGGTCCGGGAAGCTTGCATTTCATCAACGGCCTGTACGAGTCACACCGTAACCGCGCGCCCGTCGTCTTAATCGCCAGCCAGCTCGCGCAGGCCGAACTGGGTTTCGAATTTCCGCAGGAGGTCGATTTCAAGGCGATCTATGCGACGTGCAGCGTGTTTTGTGAAGAGATCAGAACGCCGGCGCAGGCACGGCGGATGACGGCGATGGCGGCCCAAGCCGCCCTCGCGAGGCGGGGTGTCGCCGTCCTCGTAGTTCCTTCCGACGTCGCCAGCGCCAAGGCCGTCGAAGAGCCGGACTTCGCCGTCCATCGCGCTCGTCCGCTCGTTCGGCCATCAGACGCGGAACTCGACCAACTCGCCGCGGCATTGGCTGCTGGCAAGCGCTTGGCGATCTACGGCGGTTCGGGCTGCGAAGCGGCGCATGATGGGATCGTCGCGCTGGCAACCAAGCTCAAGGCGCCGATCGCCCATACGTCGCGCGCCAAGGACTTTCTTGCCCACGACAATCCCTACGATGTGGGGATGACCGGCATCTTCGGCTGCGAGGCCGGCTTCCACGCGCTCAAGTCCTGCGACACCCTCCTGCTGCTCGGTTGCGACTTTGCCTGGCGGCAGTTCTATCCGGAAAAGGCGACGATCCTGCAGGTCGATCTCGACGGTACGCATCTGGGCCGCCGCCATCCGGTCGATATCGGCGTGGTCGGGGATGTCGCGGCGACTGTCGAGGCCTTGCTCGCGCGCGTAGCGTTGCGCGATGACGACAGCTTCCTTCGCGAATGTCTCGGAAAGAAGGATGGCGATGACCACGCGCAGGAAGAGCGGACGACTCCCGGCAAAGGCGGCGGCATCCATCCCCAATATCTAGCGGAGACGATCTCCCGTCTCGCCGCCTCCGACGCGGTGTTCACAGCTGATGCCGGCTCGCCGATGGTCTGGTGCCTGCGGCACGTCCGCTCGACCGGTAGCAATCGCACGGTGATCAGCCTCAGTCACGGGACTATGGCGAACGCCATGCCGCAGGCGCTGGGTGCCAAGGCCGCCTATCCCGACCGTCAGGTCATTTCGCTGTCGGGGGATGGCGGCCTGTCAATGATGCTCGGCGATCTCCTGACAGCCGTGCAGGAAAAGCTGCCGATCAAGATAGCGGTGTTCAACAACAGCTCGCTCAACTTCGTCGAGATCGAACAAAAGGTCGAGGGGCTACTCGACGCCTATACCAATCTGGTCAATCCCGACTTTTCCCGCGTGGCCGAGGCGATCGGCTTCTGGGGTCGCCGGGTCGAGACCGCCGATGCAGTGGAGGACGCGGTAATTGCCTGGCTTAACGAGCCCGGCCCGGCTCTGCTCGACGTGGTCACCGACCGGTTTGAACTGGTCATGCCGCCCAAAGTCGAGGCGGGCCAGGTCGCGGGCATGGCGCTCTATTCGGCCAAGGCGTTGCTCGGCGGGCGCGGACGCGATGTATTCGGGTTGATCCGGCACCTACTCTCTTAAGGCGTGACATGCCACGCTTTAACGGTTGCTGCCGAACAATGCCATTCTCGTTAGCACTACTTTGGCAGAAGTGCATTTTTGAGATTCACAAGAGTCGCTTATCGTGATTCAAGATCGTCAGCGTGTGGAGGCT
>FWWL01002037.1_pt1 | contig 44352 bp, 41 predicted proteins | sample 2228331 | NCBI WGS metagenome assembly FWWL01 (sample SAMEA103939775, study PRJEB20133) | metagenome | reverse complement strand
TGGGAGGAAATTTATGTCTAATAAAAAGAAAAAATTCCATTCTCAAAATTTGAGAAACTATTCCTTTTTTGACTTGGAACGACAAATTTTAATTTAATTGACACACTTTTTTAATCTTTTTTTGACATAATTTTTTTTTAAATGTAAAATATATATCTTTTTTCTAATGGCGAGGATAAATGCAGGAAAGGGATAAAGTTTTAGTAGTTCAATCTGATAAGACTATTTTGCTTGATACGCATCATTCGCAATTCGAAGAAGTTAGAAAAAAGATTGTTTCTTTTGCAGAGTTAATTAAAACTCCTGAACATATCTATTTTTATAGAATAACCCCTATTTCCCTATGGAATTCTGCGGCGAATGGCTTTCCTCTTGAAGAAATTATCGGCACACTTGAAAAATATAAAAAATATGATATACCAAAAAATGTAATTGAATATATAACCAAACATTATTCAAATTATGGAAAAATAATTTTAGAAAAGTATGATTCAAATTTAGCAATCGTTATTACCGACCAAGAACTAAAAGAAAAGGTTTTTCCTTTAATCGAAAAATACATAATAGAAATAAAAGATTCAAAATGGATAATTTCTGATAAAGATAGAGGTATAATAAAAACAGAGCTTGTAAAACATTATTTACCAGTAAAAGATCTTGCAGGATATGAGTCTGGAACAAAATTAAATGTAGAATTAACTAAAACAACAAAAGAAAATAAAGAATTTAACCTTCGATATTATCAAGCAGAGGCTGTTTATAGCTTTTCAAAATGGAAAGAAGGTAGCGGTATAATCATTCTTCCCTGTGGAGCAGGTAAAACGATTATTGCAATAGGTATAATAGCTGATATAAAAGAATATACCTTGATAATAACAACAAGCAACGAGTCTGTTAAACAATGGAAAAAAGAACTTCTTGATAAAACCACGTTAACAGAAAATGAAGTTGGAGAATTTACATCCCAGACAAAAGAGTTAAAACCAATCACCATAACGACATACAATATGATAATCCATAAAAAACAAAAAGAAGATCAAACTTCAAGAAACATAAATATTTTTACTAACAATAATTGGGGACTTATCATATACGATGAAGTTCATATATTACCAGCACCAATATTCAGGATGACAACCGAGATTCAATCAAAAAGAAGGCTCGGGCTTACTGCTACACTTGTTAGAGAGGATAATCTTGAAAGTGAAGTTTTTACTCTCATTGGTCCCAAAATATATGAATGTCCCTGGAAGATGCTTGAAAAAGAAGGATGGATAGCACAGGCTTCATGTTATGAGATTAAAATACCTTTTCCGGATGACTTAAAAGGTATATATTTTTCTGCTAACCAAAGAGAAAAATTTAGATTAGCATCTGAAAATCCAGAAAAGATAGAAGTGCTTGAAAGTCTTATTGAAAAACATAAAGGTAGCCATATTTTGATTATTGGACATTTTCTCTCCCAGCTTGAAGAAATATCAAAAAGATTTGATATCCCTTTAATAACGGGCGAAACTCCATCAAAAACAAGGCATGAAATATATGAGGATTTTAGAAAAGGAAAGATAAAGGCTTTATGTATTTCAAGAGTAGGAAATTTTTCTATAGATTTACCACTTGCAAATGTAGCTATTCAAGTATCAGGAATTTTTGGTTCTCGACAGGAAGAAGCGCAGAGACTTGGAAGAATACTTAGACCAGATTCTGGTAAAGCAGTATTTTATACTTTAATATCAAAAGACAGTGTTGAAGAAGAATTTGCAAGAAAAAGACAATTATTTCTTCTTGAGCAGGGTTATAGTTATGAAATAATAGAGTATGAGAGTATAAAAAAAGAAAATTTAGTATTTGAAAATATAATATAGAGAAGGTCATTCAATGTTTGAAATGAAAAATGATATTTCATTAGAAGATGATTTTTCAACCCTTTTATCAAAATCAGAACCAACTATAATCAGTTTGATGTATGAATCTTTTGTTAATGAAAAAATAGATGTTTCTTTTGATAGTGTGGAAAATAAAAAAAGGCTTCATATCATCGAAGAAAAATATAGAGAGAATATAGAGAAAATTTACGAATCTTTAACGAACACAGAGAAAATTTTACTTGAAATAATGAATAATTCTTTTGGATGGCTTGTGTATGATTCAGAAGAAAATTTATTTAAACTTATATCTAAGTTTTTTGATATTAAACAGGAAGAGGTTAAAATTGCCGTTAAATCTCTTCTATCAAGATTTATGATCTTCAAATGTCAGCGATTGAATTATTATAACTATTTGTTTTTACCACCTATGTTCGTAAAACATCTAAAATCATTAATTAAAAATGCTAACTTGACTAAAGAAGATAATTCATCACAGGAAAACTTAATTGAAACAAATTATCTTCAATTAATAGCAGGTCTGATATCGTATGTCGTCAATTTTTCTCCTCGAAGTTCTGAAAACAATGAAGTACATAAAATAGATTTTGATAAACTCTTAGAGTTTTTCAGCGATTTCTCTGATAGTGAAACTGTTACAAAAATTGTAAAAAGGTTGTCAAAATTCGGCTTCTTCCAAAAGATTAATAACAGGATTGTTATTAATAAATTCCTTTTTGATTCTATATCAAACCTGAGTATAAATGAACAATTTTTCATTATATTTCTATATGATTTTCTGGATCAATTTGGCTTTTATAAACCAGCCTTTTTAACGCTCAAAATACTTGCTTCTTACTGTTACCATTATAAAAAACCAATGAAATTAAAGGAGTTGTTCTTTTACTATCTGAATAGCCATTTCTATTTTTTTCAAAAGGTTGAAAATCATTCATTTGCCAATTTAATAAAGCATGAAGAAATAAAATTTATGATTTTTGTTAAACAGCTTGAGCATTATAGAATTGTAAAAATAATTTCAAAAAATTCCTCAATCTCATTAATGAATGATGAATTGATAATGAACGAACCAATGTTATCAATTTTAAACAATATTGATCTTTCTGCGAAATTTTCTGATGAAAATTTTATTGTGGAATCCAATTATGAAGTAATAGTTGAACCAAATTTAAAACCTCAAATTTTATTCAAACTTGCTCTATTTACAGAGCCAAAAACTATACAAACCATCTCTATATTTAAAATTACTAAAGATTCGTTAAAAAAATCTCTCTTATATGGTCTTAAAAAAGATGAAATTCTTGAATTTCTTAAGAAACATTCATTACATAAAATCCCGGAAAATGTTGAACAAATGATAAAAGCAAGCCTTGAAGAAGTTAAATACGAGGAAATTTCAAACTATAAAATAATTCAGATAAATGCAAATTATTCAAACTATATAAGAGAAAAATATAAAAATTTGACAATAGAAGTTGAACCACATACTTTTTTAATATTTGAAGAAGAAATTAAAAATGAAATAGAAAACTATTGTAATGAAAATAAAATTCCTTTAAAATATATTAATGATTTTTTATCAGAAAAATATTATAAATATATTACAAACTATCAGATTGAAAAAAATATTAAACACTTACATACAATAAAAGATTTCTTTGATTTCTATGGAACACAGCAGGTTGGAACGATAATAAAAATAGAAAATAAAATTTAAGAGGATTTTATGCAAAAGTATATAGAAAAAGCAAGAATAATAATGGAAGCACTCCCTTATATAAAAGAATTCTATGGTAAAACAATAGTTGTAAAATACGGCGGAAGTGCTATGGATGATGAATATTTAAAGTCAAAATGTATAGAAGATTTTGTTCTCCTCAGGTTAATAGGTATAAATCTTATAATTGTTCATGGTGGTGGACCCCATATAACAAACCTGATGAAAAGGGTTGGAAAGGAGGCTGTTTTTATAGAAGGTTACAGATATACTGATAAAGACACAATGGAACTGACAGAGATGGTATTAAGCGGATTGATTAATAAGGAACTGGTTGCTTCAATAAACTTTCATGGTGGTAAGGCTATCGGTATTTCTGGTAAAGATTCTAATCTTATAGTTGCAGAGAAAAAAGTTGATAAAAGTGGTAAAAATATAGATTTTGGTCTCGTTGGAAATATTAAGAAAGTAAATCCAGATATTATTTTTACTTTAATCAAGGATGGATATACTCCTGTTATTTCTCCAATTGCAGTTGGGGAAGATGGCAATACATATAACATTAATGCAGATGTTGCAGCAAGTGAAATAGCCATATCAGCTAATGCTTACAGACTTATTTATCTAACAGATGTAAAAGGAATATACAGAAACATAGAAGATGAAAATAGCTTTATTCCAACTTTAAGAAAAGAAGAAGTTGATAACCTAAAGAAAAAAGGTATCATTTCAAAAGGAATGCTTCCAAAAATAGATTCAGCTATAAAAGCTCTCGAAAATGGAGTAGAGAAAGTTCATATCATTGATGGTAGAATAGAACATTCTGTTTTACTCGAATTATTAACAGAAGCCGGTATTGGTACGGAAATACTGCTATAACTATCTATCTATACTGAAATTATTTTTACTATAAACAGAACTTGGTCTAACAAATACTTCTTTTGAAAATGGACTCTTATGTCCCCTCTTATCCACAGCTCTTATTGAAATAAAGTATGGCTTTTCATTTGAGAGAGTTAATAAAACTTTATGATACTGTAAACCTTCTGCCTGTTTTTTTACAAATATTGGAGATGGTCCTTCTAATGCATCTTTACTGATATAGTTTTTACTTTCATTACCATAATAGATCTCATATCCTTCTATATCATCTTCAGGAGAAGGAATAAAGTAAATTTCTACTGTCTCATCACCAGGAATAGCTTTTACGATCTGTGGAATATATGGAGTTTCATCTGTATTATAATTTAAAGAAAGAGAATAAATTTTTACATCATCTTCTGCAACTTCTGGATATATTTCGAGTTTAAACTGAATATACTTTCCATTCATATAGTCTTCTGGAATATTAAAATTATTTAGATTTACATAAATCCACGGAATATTTTGATTATCTGGTGCAAAAATATTATCAGAAATTCTATATCCAACCTTAATAAAAGCAAAATCGTCTTTTTTCGTATTTAGTTTTATATCTTTTATCTTAAATATATTTTCAGAAATCTTTAAAACTTTAGTTATTAAAAATGCTTTATTTTTGTTAATTGGGGATAGGTTAAAATTGTTAATAAAATTTTTTGAAATTCTTAAATTATCAATAAGGAAGAAACCATTTTTCCCTATGACCAATGGAGTGCTTATTTTTTCTCTAACATGAGGATAATAAATTTTTCCACTCTTTTTAAACCCTTCCTTTATCCATATAACTCTATCTTCTATGCCATTTCTATAAATTATAAGTTTCCCAATCCTTGAATCAAAAGAAATAGCGTGATGTTCCCATTTATAAAGAATAATATTTTCTTCTTCAGAAATCTCTACATCTTCGATAACATTTTTCTTTTGATAATCATAGAAAAAATTCAAAAATTTATATTTTAACTTTCCATTGTCAATATATATCATAAGGCCATATTTTTTGTTTTCTTCTGTTTCAATATCATCGCCAACATAATAAATAATATACTGCCTATTATAATTTTTAAAAGGATATAACCAGAAATCGATTGTAAAACTCCCGATATCATTACCAGGATAGAAAATTGAATCCGCGGTAGGCAAAAGTTTTACACAACTATCTGAAAATGTAAACTTTCCAGAAGAAATTCCACTATATTTATTTTCTTTATATAAAATAAAAGAACTATAAATATTCTTATAATTTTCTTGTGAAATTGAGTTGTTTTCAAAATCAATAAACAAATCTATATCATTAAGAATTGGTTTTTCAGATAACCCTATGAAATATCTGCCATTTTCATCTTTTTTTATTTCCAGACCTTCATAGAAGAATATCGGCCAGTTTAATCCTTTTAACTCAAAAATCCTGTCAGTATCAAATCTTCTAATAGAAGAAAATAAAATACTTACTACAATTATAACTAAAATGAATCTTTTTTCTTTCATAAAATTACCTTTGATCTTTTATTAAAAGGTCGGATTTTTTTTGTTTTTTTTTATTATTTTTGTTCAAAAAAAGATATCCCTTCTGAAAGATTATTTACATGTTTGAAAAATACATCTACTTTTGAAATTGCTAAAACCTTTAATATATTAGGATGGTCACATATTAAACATAGCTTCGTTTTATTTTTTGCAGCAAAACTTCCCATCCTCATAAGAACACCTACCCCCGAAGAATCTATATAAGTTAAATTATTAAGATTAACGACAAACTTATATATTCCCATTTTGATATATGCCATTATCTCTTTGTTAAATAGGTCAAATTCTTCTGTAAAAACTGTTAGTTCCCCGGAGAGTTCAATTATTGCTATACTATCTTTGTAAAAAGAAACTTTAACTTTTAATCTACTATCCACCTTCACCTCTATTTTCATTATAAATTACTTTTTTCATATAAGATAAATTTCCAGATTTTTTTAATGGTTTTATATAGAAATCATCCATTATTTTACTTATCATGTATAAACCTCTTTGCCTCATTTGAAAGGCTTTTATAGTTTTTGGAGGATGTATTTCTTTTCTAATAGGTTTTCCAAAATCTTTTATGAATATTTCTATTATTTTTTTTTCTTCATCTTCTTCAATATCAATTTGAATATCAATGGGAAGATTTGTATCCCATTTATATGTGTGTTGAATAATATTGAGTATTGCTTCATGAACACAGAAGTGAATTTCATGACAAACTATATTATGAGAAAAAGTTTTTTCAAGTATTGCCAGTAAATCCTTTTCAAAATTTACTATCTGTTCTGTAGAACCATTGATCATGAATTTAAAAATCATAAAATCTCCGAAATTTATTAATTTTATTTTTTTACAGAAATCAGTTATAATATTATAACATTTATTCAAAATAATTGCTCAAAAAAAAACTTTTTTATATAATAAAATAAAATAAATTTTTAGAGGGAAAATATGGCAATAAAAAAGTATATTTTTGTTACTGGTGGTGTTTGTTCCTCTCTTGGAAAGGGTATTACAGCTGCTTCCATAGGTGTTTTATTAAAAAATGCTGGATATAAAGTGAATATGATGAAGATAGACCCTTACTTAAATGTAGATGCAGGTACAATGAGCCCATATCAGCATGGAGAAGTTTTTGTTACTATCGATGGTATGGAAACAGATCTTGATTTAGGAAATTATGAAAGGTTCGTTCAAATAGAAACAACAAAAGCTAACAGCTTAACAACAGGACAGGTTTATCAGGCTGTTATAGAAGCTGAAAGAAAAGGAGACTATCTTGGTAAAACTGTTCAGGTTATTCCTCATATTACAGATGAAATAAAAAGAAGAATAAAAAGTGTAGATGAAGGCAAAAATTCTGATATTATTATAGTTGAACTTGGTGGAACTGTCGGGGATATTGAAAGTTTGCCATTCCTTGAAGCAGTAAGACAGTTTTCTATAGAAATGGGCAGAAATAATGTTAAATTTGCACATCTTACCCTTGTACCTACTATAAAAGGTTCGGGAGAAATAAAAACAAAACCAACACAACATTCTGTAAAAGAGCTTATGAGTATGGGAATACAGCCAGATTTTCTATTCTGTAGAACAGAAAAAATGCTCCCTCCTTCTGTAAAAAGTAAGCTTGCCTTATTTTGTAATATTGAAGAAGAAAGTATATTTTCAGCCTATGATGTTAAAGATAGTGTTTATGAAGTTCCTCTGGCTTTTCATGAACAAAATGCTGATAAAATTATTTTAGAAAAGCTTGGTTTGCCATATAAAAAACCAGACTTAACAAAATGGAAAAAAATGGTAGAAATAATAAAAAATACAAAAGAAACTGTAACAATAGCTTTAGTTGGAAAATATGTTAATCTTGAAGATACATATAAAAGCGTTGATGCTGCTTTAATACATGGTGGAATAGCAAACAAAGTAAAAGTAAAAATTGAAAAAATAGACGCAGAACATTTTGAGGCAGAAGATTTTGAAGATGGTATTTTGAAAAGCTGTTCTGTTGATTTTTTTGAATACAACATCCTATCTAAAGCCTCTGAAAAGGATAGAGAATTATTAGAAGATCTGTACGAAAAAAATATTTCAACAAATTTCTGCACCCTTGTAGAAAATATTACAGAAGAAGAAAAGAATTTTTTGAAGAGTTTTTATAAAAATATTAGCTATAAGGGTATTATACACTCTGGAATAGACGGAATATTGATACCCGGTGGTTTTGGAAATAGAGGAATAGAAGGAAAAATAAAAACAATAAACTATGCAAGAGAGAAAAAGATCCCTATCTTTGGTATATGTTTAGGTATGCAATGCATGATAATAGAATTTGCAAGAAACAAATGTGGTATAAATAATGCTCACTCAAGAGAATTTGAACCAACAACAAATGATCCAGTTATAGAACTTCTTTCCAACCTTAAAGGTATTTCATACATGGGCGGAACAATGAGAAAAGGAGCTCAAAAAATAAAAATAAAATCTGGAACCTTAGCACATGAAGTCTATGGTAAAGAAGAAATTATGGAAAGACATAGGCATAGATATGAAGTTAACCCAGAATATATAGAAACTTTTAAGAAAAACGGATTAACAATTAGTGGTTCCAGTGAAAACGGTCTTGTAGAAATAATCGAGATTAAAGATCATCCATGGTTTTTAGGTTGTCAATTTCACCCTGAATTTCAATCTTCACCAATTGATTCTCATCCTCTCTTTACTTCTTTTATTAATGGTGCAATAAAATATAAGGAATCAAAAAAATGAAGATAATTGAACATATTATAGAAATGCAAGACATTTCTTTACTGCTTAAAAAAGAAAATAAAACTATAGGTTTTGTTCCTACAATGGGAGCGTTACATGAAGGACATTTATCCCTTGTAAGAAAGGCAAAAGAAGACAATGATATTGTAGTTGTAAGTATATTTGTAAATCCTATCCAGTTTGGTCCAAATGAAGATTTTAAAAAATATCCAAGAACATTTGACAAAGATAAAGAGTTATTACAAAAAGAAAATGTAGATTATATATTCTTTCCCTCTATGAAGGAAATGTATCCTCAAGGCTTCGAAACATATGTTAATTTGAAAAGTCTCCCGAATCATCTCTGTGGTTTATCAAGACCAGGACATTTTGAAGGAGTTGCTACTGTAGTAGCAAAACTTTTCAATATTGTTATGCCTGATAATTCCTATTTTGGCCAGAAAGATTATCAACAAGCAAAAATTATAGAAAGAATGACGAAAGACTTGAATATGAGAATTAAAATCCATACACTGCCTATTGTAAGAGAAAAAGATGGACTTGCAATGAGTTCCAGAAATTCATATTTATCCACAGAAGAAAGAAAAAAAGCTTTATCTCTTTATAATTCTCTTTTGTTAGCAAAGAATTTGATCGAAAAAGGAGAAAAAGACCCTCAAAAGATAAAAAAGGAAATGGAGAATAAAATAAAAGAAATTGCTCCCGACGCAAAGATAGATTATATATCGATAGTTAATCCAGAAACTCTCGAAGATGTTGAAAAAATAAATGATGACATTGTTATAGCTCTTGCAGTTTTCATTGGTTCGACAAGACTTATAGATAATATGATTATAAAAGGAGTTTAGATTGTATAATTTTCATACTCACAGTGAATTCTGTGATGGATCAGGACATCCAGAAAAATATGTTTTAAGTGCTGTCAAAAAAGGGTTTAAATCTCTTGGATTTTCGAGTCATTCTCCAACCCCTATTTCTGAATTAGACTGGACTTTAAAAAACGAAAATGTCAATGATTATTTCAATACTATAAATGAGTTAAAAGAAAAATATAAAAATGATATTGAAATATATTTAGGACTTGAGTTTGATTACTTTGAAAAAAAAGAGTTTCAAGAATTTTATTTTAAAAATAAGCCCTTTCTTGACTATAATATATGTGCCGTTCATTTTTTTTATGATAAAAGAAATTATATTTTCTACATAATAGATGGCAAGATAGAAAGTTATATAGATGCTTTAAAAAAAATGTTTAATGAAAATATAAAAGATTTCATTTCTAAATATTATAGTTTAATAAAAAATATGATTATAGAATTTAAACCTGATATAGTTGCTCATATAGATCTGATTAAAAAAAATAATAAAAATAACACATTTTTTAACGAAAATGAAGAATGGTATAAAAAAGAACTGTTTTCTACTCTTGATATTCTTTCAAAAAGTAATTCCATATTAGAAATAAATACTGGCGGTCTTGCTCGAGGAAGTATAAATGATTTTTATCCTTCTGAAAGATTCTTTAATGAATGTTATAAAAGAAATATCCCCATCATATTAAATTCAGACTGTCATCATCCAGAAAAAATAGATGCCTTTTTCAATGAAGCAAAAATTTCATTAAAAAAAGCTGGCTATACTTTTCAAAGAGTTTTAATTAAGGGCAAATGGATAGAAGTAGGAATATAACTTTCACTTTACTTCCTCTTATTTATTTCTTCGTAAGCATAATTTTTGATAACAATCTAACTAATGTTTTACCAATGAATCGTCAAATCAAAAAACTTTCACTTAAGATAAGTTTATAATTGATACCCATATTTTTAGCATAAATCCAACAATTTTATTAATAAAAACATCTTAAGATAATAATTAATATGAATTACTTCGTACAATTTTCTTAACAAGATTTAACAAATTTGTTTGAATAAGATTAATAGAAGATTTTATTACTAATCAGGAGGACTTTTATGTATACAAAAGATGCTACTTTACTTATTGAAAATGAAAAAATTAAATTAAAAATTCCTTATAATTCAATAATAATTAAAAAATTGAAAAAAATAAAAAATCATCAATGGGATTATAAAAATAATTGTTGGGTTTTTGATAATAATTACGAAGTACTTCGTTTTATTAAAAAAATTTTAATAATCAATAATTTTAAAATAACAGAAATTGATAATAATAGAGAAGATTTTTCTGTTCTTAAAACTCATTTGTTATCAAGAAAATATAGTCAAAGAACAATAACTTCATATCTTTATTATAATAAACAGTTTTTAGATTTTATAAAAAAATCAAGTAATGAAATTAAAGATATAGATATAAAAAACTATTTAGCTTATTTGAACAATGATTTAAAGTTATCTACATCTACAATAAACACGGCTTTTAATGCACTTAAAGTTTATTACCAGGATCTAAAAGGGTGTAAATTCTTTTTCAACTTAAAAAGAATAAAAAGAGATTATAAACTTCCTGATATTCTTTCTTTAAATGAAGTAAAATCAATTATAGAAGTTACAAAAAATATAAAACACAGATGTATGATAGGATTATGTTATTCTTCTGGATTAAGAGTATCTGAGGTTTCAAAATTAAAACTTAAAGATATTGACTTTGATAGAAAATTAATACATATTAAATCATCAAAATTTAGAAAGGATAGATATGTCCCCCTCTCTGAAAATATGCATAAAATATTATCTTCTTATATTCAGGAATACCAACCACATTACTGGCTTTTTGAAAGCTGGACCTCAGAAAAACATATTTCTATAAGGACAATACAAAAAGTGTTTGATAAATCCAAAAAATTAGCTAAAATATCTAAAGATGTATCAATCCACTCACTCAGACATTCTTTTGCAACTCATCTTCTTGAAAATGGTATAGATATAAAGTATATTAAGGAACTTCTTGGTCATAATAGTATAAAAACAACAGAAATATATACACATGTTTCACAAATAAATTTAAAAAAAATAAAAAATCCTTTTGATAATATATGAAGTTATTTGACATTTTGATGAATATTATTATAATTTATAATAATAAAAAATGTGAAGTACTTCGTATAATATACCTGATTGGGGAGTTAATACGAAGTATTGCGTATAATATAAGTTATGCGCAACTCTTAAAAAGGAAAAACAAATGACAGCAACAATAATAAACGAAGAAGCAATTGAACAAATCATATCACGACTTGACAGCTTCGTATGGACAGAAAAGGACAGCCAAGAACGGGAAGCATTAAGACAACAGTTTCTGGAGACATATAACAAAAAACGTATTGCCAACTTGACTAAAGAAGATTACTTAGCAGGACTTGGACGCAAACAGGGTTGTGCACTGACCCTCATTTGTCAAGACATTTTTTAAAAAAATCTTTGGATAAATCAAGCTGATTTTGTGTTTAAATCAGCTAATTGTTTTAGTGAGCTTAACGCTTCCTTTGCACAATACCGTGAACCATTATCAGTCCTTAATTCTAACTCAGATGTATCAATGACAGTGCTCAGAAAATTGTGTCTGTTAGAAAAATTGACAACTATCTAAAAAAATAAAAAATATAAAGTTATGTCAACAGGAATTTGTCCCAATTTTTGAATAACTATATTTTTATCTAAAAGTTTTAAATTTTTTATAAAAAACTTGAACATTATCATTGAATAAGTTAGAATTTAAAAAAGTCATTTAAGGAATTTAAAATGCAAGAAAGAATAAAAATATGGACCCTTAATGCAGCTGAAAAACTTATTTCAGATCCAAAAGAATTATTATCTGAATTTAATTACACAAAAAAAGATGGAGCAAGAGGTGTTGATCAAGCTGTTTTTAGCTGGGATGAAATTGAAGCAGGTGACAGAAAAAAATATGAAGAACCATTTCAAGTAAAAAATGAAAATAAAATAAAAAAATATTTACTTCAACAAAATAATAAACCTCATAACCTGATGCCAGACATTGAATATTTTATACCTATTCCAGCAAAATGCATAGGAAGTTATTTTGACAGAGTTAAAGAATACCCATTACTTGAACCAATACGAGATTATTACTATGACTTATGGAAAATATCATATCCTACCACAAACTTAGATTACAAAATATTCTGGCAGGAAAGTAATTTTTCAAAAATGACCACGAAAAACTATTATGGATATTATTAAATTTTAGAAAAAAGTGGAAATAAACATATACTTATAGGATATAGTCAGGGAGGATTGGTAGCACTTTATCTTTCATATCTTGATGAATACATTTTTAAAAAAAACATAATAAAAGGTGTCATAACTATAGGCTCCCCAAACACAGGATCTCCACTTGCAAATCCAGATAATAGAGAAATTATAACAGATGAAATCATATCTATTCTTGTGAAAATTCTTATAAAAAACCAAAATATGCAACTAAATATAATAAAAAAACTTCAAGAACAGATTAACTTTGAAAATGTTATTGAAACACTCACATTTCTTATTAATATAACTCCCGAAAGTGAAAAAATATATCCTATACTCATTACTGCTTTTAAATGGCTTAGTGGATTAAATTCAAATGCACCAGAAGCAAAAGCGATGAGTTTTATAGATCTTAATATAACTAATATAGAAGATAAACCCTATTCTGTTATTTCACTAATTAACAAAAATAAATTAAAAAACACAATTATTGGTTCAATAATAAACGGAAACAATAAATCAACTGATATGTTAAATTCTCTTTTAGGATTATTTTCTTTGTTAATCCCAAATGATATAAACAAAATTTTTACAGACTCATATAAAAAAGTATTTATGAAAGAAAACTCAATAGTAACCGATCAATTTATTTTAAAAAAAATGACAGAATACAAAAATGGAGATGGAAAAATTCCACCAGAATGTCACGATTTTATCTCTCCTTCTGTTTATCAAAAAATTGAAAATGATGGCACTAATTTTTTAGGAAATGTTTTTAATCCAGAAGTTAATCATTTAACCGGAACACAAAAATTCTTTCTCTATGGAAACCTCATACCACTAAGAGCTATGCTTAGAGATATGAGAACAAAACTAAAAACTCAAGGCGTTATAAAATAATTTTTCAATTTTACTTGACTAAATAACTTTTATATATTATAATTAGTTAGTAAACATTCACTAACCAAATAAGGGAGGAAAAGTTGAAAATATTATCAAAAAGGCAAAAGGAAATAATCGAATTTTCAATGAGAATAATAGTTGAGGAAGGAATTGAAAATTTTACAACAAAAAATTTAGCAATGAAAATGGGAATTTCTGAGGCTGCACTATACAAACATTTTAAAAGTAAAGAAGAAATTATGCTTTTTGCTCTTGATTATTTTAAAGACATTGCAAGAGATGTTTTAAAGCTATCAAATAACTTTGAAAATAGCTTAAAAAAATTAAAATTTATTTTTGAAACAAGAGCGAAAAATTTTAACAAAAATCCAGGCTTTCTTGTTCTAATACTTTCTGAAGAAATTTTTCCATATAACAATATTATAACAGAAAAAATAAAAGAAATAATGTTTATAAATAAAGAAAATATAGAAAAAATTATTAAAGAAGGGCAGGAAAAAGGAGAGATAAGAAAAGATATTGATAAAGAAGCGTTATTCTATATAATAGTAGGCTCATTCAGGTTTATGATTACCAGATGGAGATTACTAAATTTTGAATTTGACCTTTTAAAAATGTTTAACAATTTGTGGCAGGGTTTAGAAAAAATGCTACAGGAGGATTGATATGAAAGAATTAATTAAAGAAACGGACAAAATATTTGACATTGTAACAAAATATCCAGAAATTAAAGAAAGACTCTTGTCAATTTCTTCTAAGTTTGAGAAATTAAATAATCCAGTAATATTCAATACAGTAGCAAAATTGACAACCGTTAAAAAGGCTTCAGAAGTTGCTGGAGTATATTTAAATGAATTCTTATATGAGCTAAATGATGCTATAGGACTTGGAAAAGAATTCTTAGAAATGAAAAAGAAAGAAATATATCAGAAAAAAAATCCAATAAATCTTACAACAGAAAAAAAAGAAAAACCAGAGTGGGTAAAAGATGAAAAATCCTTTATTGAAAAAGATGTAAGAGAAATTGAAGAACCATTTTTTGAAGTTATTGAATTTGCAAAGAAAAACAATAAATTTGTTATAGTGCAAAATTTCATACCTTCTCCATTAATTGCTTATTTAGAAAATCTTGGTTTTGAGAGTTACACAGAGTTTAAAGAAAACGCTTATCATATATATTTTTACAAAAAAAACTAGGAGGCTAATATGAATACAAATAGCAATGATTTTCTTGAAAAAAAAGAAAAGATTAAAGAGCTGATGAAAAAACTAAAAGGTAATGAATCAGAAGAAGATATAGAAAAAATAAAGAATGAATTTAAAGATTTGATAGCAGAGGTAAATCCAGTAATAATCGCATTTGCAGAAAACGAACTTGTTAACGAAGGTTTCTCGCGAGAAGATTTATTAACAGCATGTGATATACATCTTTTACTTTTTAAAGATAAAATAGAAAATCCGGATTTAAAAGTACCAGATTGGCACCCTATTAAAAGTTTTCAAGAAGATCACAAAGTTATCTTAAGGCTTATGGAAGAATTGATTGAAAAAATAAAAGAGTTAAAGAAATCTGGTAGTTTTGAAAAAGGTACTGATTTTTTAAAAGAAATAGAGTATATCTTAAAAAAGCTTATGGATGCGGAAAACCACAATGTAAGACAGGAGAACACACTATTCCCAGTTCTTGAAAAACATGGAATAGAGCAACCTCCTGCAATAATGTGGGCAGAACATACTGAAATGAAAGAGGAAAAAAAAGAATTATTAAAAATGTTAAAAGAAAAAGATTCTTTTGACTTTTTGGATTTTTGTAACAAAATGGAACAATTAGCAAAGTTTTTGCTTGAAAAATTTTCTCTACATACTCAAAAAGAACAAAATATTCTCTATGTTACTGCTTTAAATGTTATAACTGATGAAGAATGGAAAGAAATAAAAGAAGAATGTGATAATCTAGGATATTTTTATAAATAAAAAGGAGGAAAAGATGAATCTAAATGAACTTTCAATTGAAACAATTGAAGCTATAATGGACTCTCTACCTGTTGATCTATCTTTTGTAGATGCAGAAGATAGAGTAAAGTTTTTTAATACCCCTAAAAGCGGTAGGATTTTCCCCAGAACCAAAATGGATTTAGGTAGAAAAGTTCAAAATTGTCATCCCCCAAAGAGTCTACCAATAGTCCAAAAAATTCTGGATGATTTCAAAGCTGGCAGAAGAGACAACGCTCCTTTCTGGATTAACCTTCACGGAAGAATGATATACATAAATTATTTTCCGGTCCGTGATTCAAATGGAAACTATCTTGGAACACTTGAAGTCACGCAAGATATTACTGAAATCCAGAAACTAAGTGGAGAAAAGAGACTTCTTGATGATTAAAAAGGCGGAGATTAACTCCGCCTTATAAAAATTTCATCTTTAGTTTCTATTATAAAAACACCTCTACCTTTCACAAAGTAAAGAAAATAATCAATTTTATTTAAGGTTAACTTAGTCTTTATAACACCTGATAATTTAACATTTGTTTGTTTATGAGTAAACTCTTTGAACTCACTTAAAAAAGTAAAATAAATATTATCACCTATTCTAATATCTTTCTTAAATTCAACATTTGAGGAAAAAATTAAAATCTTTTCCCCAACCATTTTTTCATAAAAACTGTCACTGATAGATAATAGAAAAACCTCTCTCTCATAATTAGCCCAAAAATTAAAGCTATAAAGATATGTCCCATTAAAACTAAAATTCCATATAACAAAAACACCCAGAGATTCCCAATCATGTGGAAGTATTAACCTCTGTGACAATTCAATTATATTGCTTCTCTCTGACACAAATACATGCTTAACATCACTACCAACCGGGAAAAAGTCATTTTCAGGAAATTTTATAGCCCACAATAGTGATGGCAAAACTATTAAAACAAAAATTATAGTTTTTTTAATCTTAATTATCATGAAATTCTTCAATCTCACTTTCAATATTTTCTATTGTAGAATTTGCAAGTTGAGAAGTAAAATCCTGCCTATCACTAAATATTGAAGAATACTTCTCATAAACTTCAAATGTTTTATCTTTCTGCCCAGAACTTTCATAAACCTTAGCAAGTAGAATAACAATTCTTGGATCATTAGGAAATTTATTCAAGTAATCTTCACATAAAGAAATTGCTTTTCCCCATTCTTTCTTTTCCATATAAATCCTTATTAAACCTATAACAGCATATCTTGAAGGATTCTCTTTCATTATTTCATCATAAATCTTTTCAGCATCCTCATATTTACCAAGCCTTGTATAACAATCTGCAAGCCTTGTAGCAATCCTATCATTCTTTGGATCATTATTATAAAGTTTCTTCCAGTATTTAAGAGAATCTCTATACCTTCTTTTTCCTCTTAAAGCATCAGCAATTCCATATAAAGCATAAAAATTATTTCTATCAACCTCAAGAGCCTTCTGATAATAATCTATAGCTTTATCAAATTGTTTCCAGCTTCTATAAATATTACCAACCATTGTGAGTATGTTTATAAACTTTGGGTTTATTTCAAGTAATGTTTTCCAATATTCAAGAGCACGATTATACTTTTTATTTTTATAATACAGATCTCCTAAACCCATCAAAGCAAATTTATTCTTTGGATTAATATTTAATGCCATAAGATAATATTTTTCTGCATTTTCAAAATCATTTTTCTTTCTATATGCATCTGCTATTCTTGTCATAACAAGATAATCATTTGAATCTATTTCAAGAAGTTTAAACCAGTAATTTAAAGCATTATCCCAATCTTTTAATCCTCTATAACTATCTGCAAGTCCTCCAATCGCAGACTTAAAATCTGGCTGTATTGAAAGAATTTCTTCATAAACAGGAATAGCCTCCTCAAAATATAATTGTTCTCTTAAAGAATCAGCATAACCCAACTTAACTTTCAAAATTAAATCTTTATCATCAATTTTTTCTTTTTCTATATCTGAAATTATTTCAGCAAATAACTTCTGACTTTCCTCAAATTCTTGCTCTTTTAATAAATTATAAGCCTTTTCTAATTTTTCAACTAAACTTTCCATTTTTATCCTCCAAAAATTAATTTAACCAATATACAAGCCCCATCTCATAAGGATGACAAAAATTTTCGTTGTACGGAACAACTCTTAAAGTATATTCATACCTACCACCATTTTCTGGTTTAAGTGTTGTAGAAAATCTTACCCTTCCATCCCCCAGGTCTTCTTTTTTATCCATTACTGCCACAAGGTTATCTTCCACAATATTTCCTTTGTCATCAATCTTTCTATAAAAAATCTCCACATTAACATCTTCTTTCTTTATCCCACCAAGCCTTACTACAGCAGAAAACTCAATACCCTGAGATATTGTGGCTTCTATAGAATCTCCTACTGGAGTTACAGAATCTTTTTCTATAATTATATTTGACCACAAGCTTGATATATAATTTTTCCACACTGTTATTTCTTTTGAAATCTTAAAGTTATCCTTCTTATACTTTTCTTCTTGTCTGATGGCAGGAATATATAATTTATTTGTATAATCTTTAACCATTCTATCAGTACTAAAATTCGGTAAAACAGTCTTAATAGACTCTTTCATTCTCTTAACCCATTCTACAGGAATACCCTTTTCGTTTCTCTTGTAATAAAGAGGAATAATTTCCTTTTCAAGTTTACTATAAATATCTAATGCATCCTCTCTATCCTGAAGTTCTGTGTCAGGATAGTCAACATCTCTTCCAATAGACCATCCACACAGTGAATTTTTAGCAAACGCCTCTCTCCACCAACCATCAAGCACACTAAAATTTATAACTCCATTAACAGGCCCCTTCTGACCACTTGTTCCACTTGCTTCAAGAGGTCGTCTTGGATTATTGAGCCATATATCCACACCCTGAACAAGATATCTTGCCACATTTATATCATAATCTTCAACGAAAAATATTTTACCTTTAAATCCAGTTTGCTTTGCAAGATCAAATATTTGTTTTATAAACTGTTGACCTGGCGTATCCTTAGGGTGGGCTTTACCTGCAAAAACTATCTGTAAAGGCATATCGGGATTATTAAGTATTTTCTTTATCCTTTCAATATCCTTAAAGATCAAAATTGCCCTTTTATAAGTAGCAAATCTTCTAGCAAACCCAATAGTTAAAACATCCGGACTTAATAATTCTCCAAGCTCATCTTCTATCTCAACATAAGAAATACCATGTCTTACCCATTCCTCTTTTGCTCTTGTTCTAACAAATTCTACCATTTTAACTTTTAATTCTCTATGAACTTTCCATAACTCTTCATCTGGAATTGAATCAACCTTTTTGAAAAATTCTTCATCTGAAAGATGATTTCTCCAATCCTTACCAAGATAGTTGTCAAATAAATCAACCATTTCTGGAGCCATCCAGCTTTCTGTATGAATACCATTTGTTATATGAGTTATTGGATTTTGTTCTGCTGGAAGTTGCTCCCATACCTTTTGCCATAGTTTTCTTGAAACATGCCCATGGAGTTCACTAACTCCATTAGCTCTACCAGCGAGTTTCAACGCAAGGACTGTTAAGCTAAATATTTGATAACCATGAGGATCTATTTCTCTACCAAGATTCATAAAATCATTCTCTGAAATTTTTACACTTTCCCAGTAATTTCTGAAATACTTTGCCTGAAGCTGGAGAGGAAAAGCATCATTACCTGCTGGTACAGGTGTATGAGTTGTAAAAATTGTACTTGACCTTACATAGTTTAGAGCCTCATAAAAACTAAGCCCTTCATTTAAAACAAGCTCTTTGATTCTTTCAAGACCTAAGAACACAGAATGTCCTTCATTCATGTGCCATACATTCGGATTATAACCTAACTCTCTTAAAGCCTTAACTCCACCCATTCCTAAGAATATTTCCTGGGTTATTCTCATTTCCTGGTCGCCACCATAAAGCTGAGAAGTAAACCATCTATCACCTTCTTGATTCTCCGGTACATTGGTATCCAGTAGAAATAGACTTACTCTCCCGACCTGAACCTTCCATATATTTGCATAAACTTTTCTACCCGGCAAATCAACCGAAATACTCGCCTGCTTACCATTTTTGATTACCTTTTGCAAAGGAAGCTGGCTAAAGTCAAGATTATAATATACTGCTTCCTGCCAGCCTTCTGGATTTATCCTTTGAGTAAAATAACCTTGCTTGTATAATAAACCTACCCCAACAAGTGGGAGTCCAATATCACTTGCACTCTTAAGATGATCCCCGGCAAGCACACCAAGACCACCAGAATATATTGGTAAAGATTCATGAAAACCAAACTCCGCAGAAAAATAAGCTATCAATTTATCTTTAAATTCTGGAAAATTTCTGCTGAACCACGTATCTTCTGACTTCATATAATCATCATATTTTTTTAAAACCTTTTCATATAAAGAAAGATAATTTTTGTCTTCTGAAGCCCTCTGTAAAGACTTTTGATCAACAGAAAGCAAGAATTTTACTGGATTATGATAAACCTCTTCCCACAGATTTCTATCTATTTCGATAAACAACCTCTGGGCATCATAATTCCATACCCACCATATATTATAGGCAATTTCTTTAATTCTTGATATGTTTTCTGGAAAAGATGGTTCTACCTTTATGGTACCCACAAACTTCATATAGACTCCTATAATAAAGACTATAAATAATTCTAACAAATATTTTACAATAAATCAATGATTTTTGCAAAAATAAACTATTTTATTTTCATTATAAGGTATAGATATTCTTTAAGTTCAAGAATAACAAGTTCAAGTTCAAGCAAATTTAATTTATCTTTTCTGAAGAAATATTCAATAAAAAACTTAACAAAAGGATTTAAACTCAATGAAATAGAATAGAAAATATTTAAGAATACTTTTTCAACTTTTTTCAAACTAATAGGGTCCTTATTCACTATGTGTTCCAGTATAGTATTTTTTATTTCTTTTAATATCTTTTTATCTTCCATTTTAATATTTTGCGAAATTAAATTAAAGGTACTTTTTATGGTTTTTATTAACATTTTTTCTTTTTCATCTTCATCATCTATACTTGCAAAGCTATAAAATACATTTTTAACATCAAAGAGAATAGAAAGATAAAAAAGTATTTCATTTTTCACTTTTTCATCTCTTATTTTAGAATATCTCTTCAAAACTATAGGTAATACTTCTATAACCTTACCCCTTGAAAGTATTTCAAGATATACAAGAAACAGATTAATATCATTTTCTACCTTTATTTTTTCAAGAGCAAGTTTTTTAACATCAATATTTATCATAAAACCAAGCGAATGCAACGCTTCCATTTTTAATGTTTTATGAGTTGTATTCTCAGCAATCCTTAATAAAAATTTTCTACATTCATCATAGTTATAGTTAGAAAGAGCAGCAAGTACCTCTCTTTTTTCAAGATAGGATGCTACTTTGTAATATTTCATAAGCATTGTTGCTGCTTGAAAAGTTGTTATCTTTGAAAGGTTACGAATTGCCGCAATCCTGACTTCATGATCCATATCATAAAGCAACTTTCCAAGAGGAACAACTCCTATAGAAGATTTGGTTTCTCCAATATTATCAGCAAGTTTTATCCTTGAGGGAATCTGTGGAATAAAAGTGGAAACAAAAATTCTATATATAACTGTAGCAAAATCTGGTCTTAAAATAACATCTCTAATCGAAAACTCTCCAACATCTTTTTCAGATTCAACATAGTCTGGAAATAAAAGTAAACCGACAAGAATAAGCATAGAACTTACTATAAAAACAAAAATAGTGGCATAAAATTCCTTGCCAAATATAAAAAATAACGGTTTTCCATATAAATCAGTTAAAAAACCTCCAATAATTGGAGCAATAATAGCAAAGAGTGAATTTATTGCATTGAAAACTGCAATATAAAGAGATCTATTTTTTATTGGTGAAATTGATAGAGAAGTGTTAAATGTACCAAGTATCCAGCCAGCTGAAAAAAAATTTTGAATAAAAACAATACCTCCTAAAAGGATTAAATTTTCTCTATGCAAGAAATTTACAATAATAGGTGGGAAAATTAAAGCAAAAAGACATAATTTTATTATAAACCTGTTTCCACTCAATTCAGAAATTTTTCCGAAAAAAACATATCCTAAAATACCAAATACTATACCCATTGCAGTAAAATATGATAAAATAGATGGAGAAAGCTTCAAATAATCAAGATAATAAACATTGAAAAATGGATTGGAAAGTAAAAGAGAAAAATTAAAAAAAGATACCATAGCAACAAATTTTAAAAAATTTCTATCTTTAAAAATATTTTTATAACTTACAAAAAATGGTTCATCATACTTTTCTTTTTTCTCTGGTTCATACTGGAATATTAATGTTATCGTTCCTAAAATTACAGCTATAAAAGCAAAACCATAAACCCTTAAAAAAGCCTCTTTATTACTTCCACCCTTTAGAATAAAACCAGCTAAAAGTACTGCAATTATTCCAGCTACATTTGAAAGAGAATTACGAAAAGCAAAATACCCTCCTCTTTTTTCCTCCGGAACAATATCTGCCATCCATGTACTCCAATTAGTCCCAGCAAAAGACATAGAAAAAGCTGCAAACACCAATATCAAAATAACTATATAAATAGGAGGAGTTTTAATAGGTATTCCTATTAGCAACAACATTGAAAAAATAAAAAGACTCCTACCAAGAAAAGAAGTTATTATAACAATTGGTTTTCTCTTTTCAATATTCCTTGTAAAAATAGTTGAAATGGGTTGCATAACATTAACAACATAGAGCAGTGAATTTACAAAACCAATAAACCAAAGTGGAGCCTTAAGAAAGTATAAAAGGAGAGAAGTAGTAACAAAGCTTGGTAGAAAAATCCCTCCTATATTTATACCTATTGTCTGAATAAAACCTTCTATTGCAGAAACAATTCTTGCTTGTTCACATTTCTTTTTTTCAAAAGGAGTTGTCATTTCTTCTCCTTTTCTTTAACTATATCCCTTTTCTCCCCAAAAAAGTTAAGCGGTATGAAATATTCCGGAACATAGTATCCTATTTCGTCAACTCCTATTAAACCTTTATATTTTACTTTTATAGTGAGATTTACAAAATAATTTTTTAACCCTTTTAAGTTCATTCCATCATAAGTAATTATATATTCAAGTGGTTTTGAATTTTTGATTGTATCATATATAGTTAAAGATTCTTTATATTCTTTAAGTGTGTAGTATTTACCAAATGTTTTTTCAGCTAAAAGTTCAAGAAAATTCTTGTTATCTTTATTAAAGTTTACAACATAAATAGGAATAGCATTATTTTTTGCATAACTTATTAACATTTCAAGATCATATGTAGAAAATGAATTATTTATATCATCTGCAACAAATAACAGTATAGCTTTATTTCTATTTACATTAAACAATTCACCTATTGATTCAAAAAGTAAAAGGTCAAGATTATTGATATTATCACCATATTCCTGCTTTTTAATAAACTCAAGAGGATATAATACACTTGACTTTATTTTACCAGTTTTTTCTACGTCCTTTGAAATAACTTTAACATCTATCCAATCGTCACCAGTAGTTTTATCAAGAAAGGCTTTTAATATTTCATTAAGATCCTCTTCATATTCTTTCATCTTAAGACTTTTATCAACGATAATCTTTACGTACATATTTTTTCTAAAACTATAAGTAGCACCAAGCCTTATTACAGGAACAAAAACACCTTCTTCATAAACTAAGAAATTTTCTTCCTTAAGGTCATAAACAGGATTTCCGAGTCTGTCCCATACCCTGAGATGGATAAAATTTCTGGGATAAGAATCAAGCCATATCTGGCTAGTTTGAACATTTAAATTTGCATATTGAAGTTCAAGAGGTGTAAAAACTGCAATTCTATAAGTATTAAAATCAGTTTCATATATAAGATTTCTTGAATCTACTGCTACATCAAATGGGAAATTAAGCTTTTCCTTTGCTACAGAAATTTTCTCAAACATATCCTTGTTTAAATCATAAATAAAAAGGCCATTATCACTATCAGAAATATACAATTTTCTATTTTTTACTGCTATTCCTCGCGGTTTTGAAATCGGATCACCAGAAATAGATTTAACAAAATTACCAAATATATCATATACAACTACTCTCTGGTTAGCCGTATCACTAACATAAATAAAATCACCTTCACCAGCAATATCTGTTGGTCTTTTAAGCTCACTTTCCCCAATAGACTGAATCCATTCTCCATTTATAGAAAATTTTTGTACTCTATCATTCCCATTATCAACCACAAATATATAATCATCCTTAACATAAAGCCCCATAGGACCAGCTAAATTACTAACACCTATGCCGTGAGATCCTATCTTTTTACCGATATACTTTCCTTCTCTATTAAACACAAAAATACAATCTAATTTATAATCACTTACATAAATATTATCATTATATAGCACAAGCCCCATTGGCATCTTAAAGGAAGAAAAATCTCCAACTTTTCTTCCAATTTCCCTTATAACATTTCCATTCGCATCAAACTCTAAAACATATCTTCTCTTAACAGAAGAGACAAAAAATCTATCATTTTTCTCATCATATATTATAAAGGAAGGTCTTAACATTTTAGTCTTATTTTCTATCATTCCGCTAAAGGTATAAGGAAAAGAATATTCATGTTTTCTATCAAGAGATAGAGAAAAGTATAGATCATTAAGCTTTTGTTTGGTTAGATAATTACCACCACCAAGCCTTATAAGATTTTCCCACTCATCAATAGCATTTTTGATATAACCTGCCTGAAGAAAAGAAAGCCCGAGATAATATCTGGCTTTAAGATTCATAGGATATATGGATAGGGATTTATTAAAAACCTGTATAGCTGCTTCATATTCCCTATTGTGAAAACGCCTTATACCAGTTTTAAATTCCCTATCAGATAGATATGGAGAAATATCCTCCGCAAAAGAAAAAGAAGAAAAAAATAAACAAAAAACTAAAAAAAACTTTTTCATTTTAAAACATTTCCCTGATATATAGGATAAAATCAAATTTATTTTGTGTCAAAAAAGTTGTAAGAAAAATAATTGATTTTTTATTTTTTATAATATAAAATAAAGCAACAAAGGAGATGATATGAAAAAAGTCGTAGTAATAGGTGGTGGTTTTTCTGGATTATCAATAGCTGCACTACTTGGAAAAGATGGTTTTGATGTTACCCTGATAGAAAAAAATGAGAGTTTTGGTGGTAGAGCAAGAGTAATAAAAGAAATGGGCTTTTTATACGATATGGGACCATCATGGTATCTAATGCCAGAAGTATTTGAAAGATTTTTTTCTCTTTTTGGCAAAAAGGTCGCTGACTTTTACAAATTAAAAAGACTTGAACCTTATTACCGAATATTTTTTGAAAATGAAGGTTTTGTAGATGTTTTTCCAGATAAGAATCAAATTCTTTCTCTATTCAAAAGTTTTGAAGAAAATGGAGATAAAAAAATAGAAAAATATCTTAAAAATGCAAAATATAAATATGATATTGCGATGAAATACTTTCTTTATAAAGATTTTAAGAATATATTTTCATTTTTCAACTTCAGAATGATAACAGAAGGTTTAAAGTTGAAAGTATTTTCAAACCTTGATAAGGTCATAAGTAAATACTTTAACTCACATAAATCAAAAAAAATACTTGAATATGAAGTAGTATTTCTTGGTAATAGCCCATACAATGCACCATCCCTCTATTCAATACTTTCTCATGTTGATTTAAACCTTGGGGTTTGGTATCCTATGGGAGGGATGGGCAAAATTGTAGATGGACTAATAAGCCTTTGCAAAGAAAACAATGTAAAATTGATAAATTGTGAGGAAGTAAAAGGTTTTGAATATGATAAAAAGTCAATTAAAAAGGTAATAACAACAAAAAACACATACGAAGCAGATTATGTTATTTCTTCTGCTGACTATGCACATACAGAATTAGATTTAATAGAAAAAAATTATAGAAGTTTTGATAAAAAATACTGGAATAAAAGAATAATGGCTCCATCAATGTTTATTATATATCTTGGCATCAACAAAAAATTAAAAAATTTAAAACATCACAATCTTTATTTTTCAAAAGATTGGAATACTCATTTCAAAACAATTTTTGAACATCCCGAATATCCACAAAACCCTTGTTTCTATATCAGTTGTCCTTCTTATACAGATCCTATTGTTGCAGAAAAAGGAAAAGAAAATCTATTCATACTTGTTCCAATCTCATGTGATTTAAAAGATGAAAGAATTTTAAGAGAAGATTATTATTCTTATATAATAAAACATGTAGAAAATGTAATAGGAGAAGAATTCAAGGATGATATAATCTATAGTAAAATATATACCATAAAAGATTATGAAAAAGATTATAATGCTTTTAAAGGAACAGCCTTAGGTATAGCACATACTCTTTTACAAACGGCTGTTTTTAGACCTCCTCATAAGTCAAAAAAGATAAACAATTTGTTCTATACAGGGCATTATACACATCCAGGTGTTGGAGTACCAATGACATTGATTGCTTCAGAGATTGTCTATAACATAATTAAAGGATTTGATAAAGTAAATGGATAAAGAAACAAAAGCAATATTTAGAAGAGGAAGCAAAACATACTTCAATAGTAGTATCTTTTTCCCAAAAGAAACAAGAGAAGATGTGTTTAAACTATATTCTTTTGTTAGAACTGCTGATGATTTTGTTGATTCAATACCTCAGAAAATAGAAGAATTTTATAGATTTAAAAATGAATTTTTAGACTCATTAAAAAAAGGAACTTCAACAAATAAAATCATTAACAACTATCTTGATGTAGCAAAAAGAAAAAAATTTGACGATAACTGGGCATTATCTTTTTTAAAATCCATGGAAATGGATATTACAAAAAAAGAATACAATACCATTGAAGAAACACTCGAATATATCTATGGTTCGGCAGAAGTAATTGGATTCTTTATGGCTAAAATTTTAGCCTTACCAGATGAAAGCCTATATTATGCTGGAATGCTTGGCAGAGCAATGCAATATATAAACTTTATAAGAGACATAAATGAAGATAACAAATTAGGAAGAAGATATTTACCTCTTAATAATGACCTAAAATCGCTAACTTACGAAGAAGTAAAAATGAAAAGAGATAATTTCATTAAATATATTAGAGAAGAAATAGAAAGATACTATAAATGGCAAAAAGAAGCAGAAAAAGGATTTAATTTCATCCCCAAAAGAATGTTAATTCCTATAAAAACTGCTTCAGATATGTACAACTGGACAATAGATAAAATTTACAAAGATCCTTTTATAATCTACAGAAAAAAAGTAAAACCTTCAAAAATAAGAATAATTTTAAAAATAATAGAAAACTTTATAATATTGAGGTAATAATATGCTTGACAAACTAAAAGAATACAAAGTTATAATAAGTGAAAGACTTATAGAAAAAATGGATAAATTTAACAAAAGGCTAACAAATGTAAATAGATGGGGAACTGACGTTATAGAAAGGCTTAAAAAATTCATGATGGGTGGAAAATTTATAAGGGGTGGACTCGTCCTCTTTACAGAAGAAATGTATAATGAGAGTTTTTCAAACTCAGGAATCGATATCGCCTTAAGTTGTGAATTATTTCAGGCTGGGCTACTCATACATGATGATATAATGGACAAGGATACTAAAAGACGACAGGATAAAACAATCTTCTACCAGTACAAAGAAATTTTTGACAACCTAACAAGTGATTCATATCATACAGGTGAAGCGATGGGAATATGTGCTGGCGATATATCTTTTTTCCTTGGTTTTGAAAATATTTCTGAAATTGAAGCTGAAGCTAAAAAAATTATAAAGATAACAAACCTCTTCTCAAGAGAAATGGTAAATGTAGGTTTAGGACAGATGGAAGATGTATATTATTCTTTGACTGATAAAGATTTAACAGAAGATACGATAATCTCAATATACCTCTATAAAACCTCGCGATATACTTTCTCTCTTCCTTTAATGGCTGGTGCAATACTTTCAGACCAATCGCCTGAAGAAATAAAAAAACTTGAAGTTTTAGGTGAAAACTTAGGAATAGTATTCCAGATAAAAGATGATGAACTTGGAATATTTGGCACAGAAGAAAAAACAGGTAAACCTATAGGTAGTGATATAAAAGAAAACAAAAAAACATTTTATTACTACTACCTTTTAACCTTAGCAAACGAAAAAGACTTAAATATTATCAAAAATATTTATTCAAAAAAAGAAATATCTAAAAGTGATGTCGATGTTATAACAGATTTTATTAAAAAATACAAAATTGATGAAAAGATAAACGAAAAACTTTACATATTTAGTAACTTTATTAGAGAAAATATAAATGCTTTAAATGTGAATGAAAAATATAAAAAAAGCCTTTTTGAATTTCTTGAATACAATCTTTCAAGGAGCTATTAATGAAAAAATTATCCACATATATGTGGATTAATATAGCAATAATAATTTTTCCCTTAATTTTTTCAATAATTTTCTATAAAGAATTAATCAAAAGTATTGTTCCTTTCTTTTTATCATTCTTAATAACTGGTAGTTTTTTCATTTTGTGGGACTCATTCTTTTCAAAAAAAGAAATATGGAATTTCAATGAAAAATATGTATTCAAGTTAAGAATTTTTAATCTTCCGATCGAAGAAATTTTATTCTTTATAAGTGCTCCTTTTAGTTGCCTTTTTATTTTTAAAATATTCGAACATTTTTTTATAGAAAAAACATTAAACCTTGAGTTTTTAAAATATATCTTATTTCTTACATCATTTATTGTTATAATAATTGCTTTTTATTTTAAGAAAAAAATATACACATTTATTGTACTTTTAATTTTCGGTTTATCTCTTTCTTTATTCGTTATAACAGGAATATTCTTTTATTATAAATTCTTTCTTGCCATAATAACATCATTTATACCATTTTTAATTTTTAACGGAATATTAACATGCTTACCAGTAGTAAGATATAATAGCAATCATATAATTGGAATAAGAATCTTCTCAATACCTCTTGAAGATTTTTTCTATAACTTTTCTATGCTTGGGTTGTATTTTTTAATGTTTAATATTTTTTCAAAAATTCTACAACCTCTTCAATAACCCAATCAGGAGTTGAAGTTCCAGCTGTTATCCCTACCTTTTTAACTCCTTTAAGCAAATTCAAATCAAGTTCATCAATCCTTTCTATATGAATGGTTTTATTAACCCTGCTACACTTCTCATACAATCTCTTTGTATTTGAACTATTTTTCCCACCGATTACTATCATCAAATCAACCTCTTTAGCAACCTCTATTGCTGATCTCTGCCTCTTCTTTGTTGCTGGACAAATAGTGTTAAAAACATGGGTTTCATAACAATGTTCTAAAAATTTTCTCACAATATTAAGAAAAACATCTTCTTCTAAAGTAGTCTGAGAAATAATCGCACATTTATTAAACTTACAACTAAAATTTAAAGCATCAAAATTTTTATAATCAATTATAGTTACATGTTCTTTATAATCATTTGAACAAGCTATAACCTCAGGGTGATCCTTTTCTCCTACAAGAAAAATTTTAAACCCATTTTTTATCTCTTCTTCTATAATGCTTGAAATTTTTCTTACGAACGGACATGTTGCATCAATTATATTAAAACCTTTGCTCTTTGCATCATTAACAACACTTAATGGAAGACCGTGTGCTCTAACAACACCTGTTCCATTTCCAATTTCTTCTATTTTATCAACAATCTTAACACCCTTTTTACTATAATACTCTATCACATCCTTATTATGTATAATTTCGCCAATAGAATACACATTTTTCTCATTTTTTTCTATCAATTCATCCAACTTTTTTAAAGCAAGTCTGACACCACTACAAAAACCTATCTCTTTTGATAAAATTACTTCCATCCTTTAACCTACCTAAGTTAAAATTAAAAATTATTCTAACATCTTAATAAAAATTTATCAAAATTTTTTGAGAAGAAAACACAAAAACTATTGACTTTTTTTAGTTAAATCTTATAATAAACACGAGTTTATAAAAACTTTTTACTCTAATTTTTAAAATATAAAAAAATAAAATCGATTTCAAGAGGTGAATTGTGAGATTAATAATCTCAATCTTGTTAGTTATTCTAATATTTTCCTGCGAAATGCAACCAAGTAATTCAAATGAATCTAATTCTGGTAATGTTTCATCAAATTCATCAAGCTTTTATCCCTCTGGTCCAGAATTTTTGACAGCAGGAAAAAGTGAGGTTTCTGGTTTACCTTATCCACCTTTAAGTAATTTTTCAAAACCAGAAGGAGGAAATCCGACCAACATTATTATACTTGATTGGGCTGGATTTAAAGCTGCTGTATCATTTACATTCGATGATGGTCAACCTTCACAAGTGCAACACTATACTAATCTTAACAAGATGGAAGTACCTTTAACATTTTTCTTAAGTGGAGGCTGGGGGAATAATGTAGTGGGATATATCTCGAATTTTAGACAAGCTGTATCAGACGGACATGAAATAGGAAATCACACCTTTACTCATTGTTATGCTAACTTAACATCTCCAGCCACAGGAGGTGCTACATTATCCTCAGCAACAGAAGAAATTAATTCAAACAAAATTTATATTCAAAATGTTATAGGACAAAATCAAGTTTACACAATGGCTTCCCCTTATGGAGATTCAAGCTGGAAACAATATGCAAGTAATAGTGTATTTATAATGAGAGGTGTGTGGAAAGGTTTGGTAGCCCCACTTGATAACACAGATCCATTTAACTTACCATCCTACATGCCAACAGGTGGAGAGACGGTTCACTATTTTGCCACAAATCTAACTTATGCCTATACTAATAAAAAATGGATAATCTTTTGTTTACATTCAATTCTACCCGGTGACAATTGGTATGCTGGAATCAATATTACTGAAATAACAAATGGAATAAAATATGCAAAGTTATTTGGAGATATGTGGATAGATACTTTTTGCAATATAGGTGCTTACTGGAGAGGACAAAAAATAGTAAAGGCAGCATTGTCAAGCAATCCAATAAAAACAACAATAAACGGAACAAATTATTTTACTTATTCATGGAATCTTCCTGAAAATTTTCCTCAAGAAATGTATTTGAGAGTTAGCAATGGAGGTGGCACTCTGATGCAAAATAACATTCCTCTTGAATGGGACACCCATGGGTTCTATGAAATTTCTCTTGATGCCAAAGAATTAACCGTTGTTATTCCTGAATAACTTTTAAACATTTAATAAGTGCTGAAATTAGAAAAACATTTCCAGCACTTATTTTTTTAATTTTAAATAGATTTCTGTATATTTTTTTGTAGATTTTTCCCAGTCCCATCTTTCCTTCATTCCTTCTGCTATAATTTTTCTCCATTCAACTGGATTATTTCGATAAACTTCAATTGCTTTTGTCAACGTTTTAAGAAAATCTTCTGGAGAATATTTTTCAAATAAAAAGGCGTTTTTTCCATCTTTTAAAGTATCTTCAAGTCCACCTGTTTTTCTCGCTACTGGAATAGTCCCATACCTTAAACTATACAACTGATTCAAACCACACGGCTCAAATCTGGATGGTAAAATAAATATATCGCTTGCTGCTTCTATATAATGGGAAAAAGGAATATTAAATTCTGTAAAGGCAATAAAATTATGGGGATATTTTGCACTTATTTCCTTTAATTTCATTTCATATTCTTTTTTACCTGTTCCAAGAACAACAAAATAAACATCAAGCTTAATTATCTCTTCAATTACCTGAAATATTATATCAAAACCCTTTTGATCAACTAATCTTGAAATTATTGAAATGAGAGGTTTTGAAATATCTGGAGATTTAATATGTTCTGAAAGAAACTGTTTCTTTATAATAGACTTCTTCTCAATAGAATCTATATCATAATTTAACTGAAACTTATTCTTAAGATAAATATCCTTTGATGGATCCCATTCATCATAATCAACTCCATTTACTATTCCATAAAGTTTGGCTTCTGCATTTTTTCTCTGCAAAATATCTTCTAAACCACAACCATATTCCACAGTTTGAATTTCTTTAGCATATGTTTCACTTACTGTAACTATAACATCAGAATATACAATTCCACCTTTTAATAAATTTATATAACCATAAAACTCAAGTTCATCTTTATTAAAATGTTTCCAATCAATTCCAATAATATTGAATTGATCAACAGAAAAAATACCCTGATATGATAAATTATGTATTAAAAGAATAGACTTTGTATCTTTATAATAATCAAGATATGCTGGCACAGTTCTAATAAAAATAGGTATAAGGCTTGTTTGCCAATCATTAACCTGAATTATATCTGGAACAAAATTAATAGATTTTAAACCTTCAAGGACAGCCTTTGAAAAAAATGTAAACCTTTCAAGACTATCATGATAATCACTTCCAGTATTTTTATCTATATAAATTTCATCTCTATCAAAAAAGTAAGGTTGATTAATAAAAAAACATCTCACACCCTCATAATTGGTTTCAAATATTTCAGCAATATAGTTAGCTTCTCCTATTTTTACATCAATACTCTTCAATAAATTAAGAGGAATATTATTTATAGACACAAATTCTTTAACAGTTTTATAAAATGGAATAAAAAGAAGAACTTCAAAATCTGGATTCATTAATTTAACTTTTCTTGAAAGGACCCCCACCACATCTGCAAGCCCACCAACCTTGGCAAAAGGAACAGATTCAGTAGCCACATACACCAATTTTAAATTTTTCATGTCACTCCACTCTCTTTTTAGGATAGTTATATATTAAAATAAATATTCAAAATGTCAAGAAAATTAATTTAAAAAATAGTTGAATTTCTGTAAAAAAGATTTTATACTTTACTACTTACTAAATTATTGGAGAAGTTTTATGATTATATTAAATTCTATTCTTGTAATGTTAGGTTTAAGTATTATTCTTGGAAGTATGATTGCTATTTTTAGCAAAATATTTGAAGTAAAAAAAGACCCTATTCTTGAAGAAATTATTTCAATTTTACCTGCATATAACTGTGGTGCTTGTGGATTTCCAGGATGTGAACAATATGGAGAAGCAGTTTTTAAGAAAGAAGTTGCCTCAAATAAATGTGCTCCAGGAGGAAAAGAAGTTTCTGATAAATTGACAGAAATTCTGAAAAAGGTAAATTAAAAGACAAAAATGAAAAGAATAATCTTGTTAATTACAGTTTTTCTTGTAATTTTTTCCTGTGAAAAGAAATCAAAATACTCTGAAAAAAAAACTGAAAAGATAAAAAATCTATATATAAATATAGAAAATTTAGCAGGAAATCTTTCAATATATTCCAGAAAAAAATATATCTATGAATTTAAAAACACTGGATTATTTGGTGAAGTAATTACAAATAAAGAAAATGAAAATTTTTACTTAAAAATTTTAAATTTTTCTGGAATTTCAAGGTTATTTATTAATAAAGATAAAAATATTTTCATTAACTCAGTAATTTCCGGTGGTTCTTTAACATTGTCTGAAAATTTAAATATCGAAAGTTTAATCTGCGAATTAAATTCCGGCAACTTAATTATAAATGAAGTAACATTTAAAAAACTCATAATTACAAATAATTTTGGAGAAGTGAGAATAAAATTAAAAAAATATATGCCTTTAAAAATTAGTTTAAAAAGTTCTCTATCACATATAAAAATTCCCGACGAATTTATATTATCAAATAATTTTATTTATTACATAGATAATGATGAAGATAATACAAACATAATGGAAATAGAAATAAACATAAATATGGGTAAACTTGAAATTACAATCTAAAGAGGATAAAATGAAACTATCAGAAATAGCAAAAATCTTAAATGGTAAATTAAATGGAAATGATATAGAAGTATTCGGTGTTTCTGATCTTGAAAATCAATTTGAAAATACAATAGCATTTGTAGAAAAGGATAGTTTTCTTATATCAATGGAAAATTCAGTGGTTTCAGCCTTACTACTACCTTCGGAAATATCTTCAAATAAAAAACCATATATTTCAGTAACAAAACCAAAAGAAGCTTTCGCAAGATTACTTGATATTTTTAATAAATATAAAGAGATAAAGCCAAATTTAAAACCATCAACACAATTTCAGGGAGTATATGTCGAAGAAAATATCTCTATCGAGAAAAATGTAACTATATTCCCATTTACAACAATTCTTTCTGGAACTACCATAGGTGAAAATACAGTGATTTACTCAAACTGCTTTATAGGAAGAGATGTGAAAATTGGTAAAAACTGTATCATAAAATCTGGTGTTAAAATAGATTCAAATGTAGAAATTAAAGACAATGTTATAATTCATCACAACAGTGTTATAGGAGGAGATGGATTTGGTTACTACCAGGAAAATGGAGTAAGCTATAAAATACCACAAATCGGAAAGATCAAAATAGGAAATAATGTAGAAATAGGAGCTGGTGTCACAATAGATAGAGCAACTATTGGAGAAACAGTCATAGGAGATGGAGTAAAAATAGACAATCTTGTACACATAGCACATAATGTCAAAATTGGTGATAATTCAATAATAGTTGCTCAGGTAGGAATAGCAGGAAGTACTACTGTAGGAAAAAATTGTATATTTGCAGGACAGGTTGGAATTGCAGACCATGTAAGCATTGGTGATAATGTTGTAATATTAGCTCAATCGGGTGTAGAATCAAAAGCAAAAATCTCAAATGGAGAAATACTCTTTGGAACTCCAGCTAGACCTGTTATGGAAGAAAAAAGGATCATAGCATCCCTAACTAGATTACCAGATATTGTAAAAAAGATAAACAAAATAGAAAAACAACTTGGCATGAATGATGATTCAAAATAATTACAACCCTCTCTCAATAAAAGAATTAAGAGAAATATTAAGCAAAAAAAAAATATTCCTTTCAAAAACCAGAGGACAAAATTTTCTTATTGATCAAAATATTGTAGAAAAGATCATAAAAGAGGTTCCAGAAAATATTGCAATTTTTGAAGTTGGTCCTGGAGCTGGGGCATTAACTAAATTTATCTTAGAAAAAAATCATAAAGTATATGCAGTAGAAATTGATAAAAAGGTTTATGAACTACTTAAAGAAAAACTAATTTTTAAAAATTTTTACCTTTTTCACTCAGATTTTCTAAAATTTAACACAACTCAAATACCAGAAAGTGAATTATTCTTTCTCTCAAATCTACCTTATTCAATTTCTGGTGAAGCAATAAAAAAATTCATTGAAGAAACAAGATTCAAAGAAGGGATAATAATGTTACAGAAAGAATTTGTTGATAGAATGCTTGCAAAACCTAAAAGCAAAAATTTTGGGCTGATTTCCATCCTTTCTCATTTCTACTTAGAACTAAATACCCTTTTTGAGGTGAAAAGAAACTGCTTCTTCCCCGTTCCTGAAGTTGACTCTACAGTAATAAGAGTCAAGAAAAAGGAATGTAAGTACGATCAAACTATCTTTGCAAACTTTATAAAATTATCATTTTCCGAGAGAAGAAAAACACTATACAATAATTTAAAAAAATTAAACTTTACAGAAGATGAATTAACAAAACTCTCCATAAACCCCAGATCCAGACCAGAAGAAATTGATTTTAGAGAATGGACTATTTTATTTGAATATTATCTATCTCATAAATATCAGGTGTAGTTTTTTCTTTTGAAGTAAGATTTTTACTAATAAATTTATAAGGTATAGAATAGTTTTTCACATCTTTATACAGGATAACAGTAGAGTTGATAAAATTTTTACCCATAAAATAATCCACTCTAAGCACCTTATTTATATTTTTATCTATATATAAAGCCACCTTGTTTTCTGAATTTTTAATCCTTAAGTTTAAAATAAGTGAAGTCTCACTTTCTCCCTCAACCTCGATCTCATATTTATTTATCAAGTTTGTATCAGTTTTTGATAGAAGTAAATCAAATGCAAATATCTGCTTCGATAAATTTTTATATAAATCTCTATAAAGTTCATCTACATTTTTAACAATAAAAGTTATTCCTTCTTTTTTGGAATAACCAACCTCAACATAAACTCTACCCTTTTTATCCAGATATGAATCCTTTGGAATATTGTTTAGATTTTTTTCAATATTTTTTGACTTAAGCTCTCCTTTAAACGACTCCGGTAATCCTTGAAGCAATTTATTCTGGATGTTGAGAAACTTAGTTACAGCTTCTCCAGTTGCAAATAATGGACTACATAAAAGTAAGAGAAAAATTAAAAATCGCATTTAAACCCTCCTCAAATATATTAACAATAGTTAGTTCAAAAATCAAGAAATTAAATTAAATTATTTAAATAACTAGAAGTATAATTAAATCCATTTTTCTCTAAAAAATCAGCAATTATCTCAAATCTTTTCAATGCAACATATTCTTCTTCTTTTGTTATTTTTCTTGCATTTATCCCGGGATAGTTTTTAAAAATACTTACCTGTGCTATTTTTGGAATTAAACCTTTATTCTCTCTTAAAAAATTAAGTGTTTCATTAAACTCTTCCTCTGTTTCATCTGGATAACCAATAATAAGGCTGACTTCAAAATATATCTTTGCTTTGTTTAAAATCTTAAAAAAATTTATAGCATCCTTTATAGAAAAGTTTTTCCCCATTTTTTTTAACAAAGAATCTGAACCAGCCTCAAGTCCTATAAAAAGATTTATACATCCAGACTCTTTCATTTTATAAAAAATTTCTTCTTCCATATCCTTTCTAATAGCTATTTGAGCATCCCATTTGATATTAAAAGGTAAAATAACATCTAAAAGCCTATCAAACATATTTAAATTTGCATTAAGCATTGAATCATAAAATGTTATGGCATTTATTCCATATTCTTTTTTATAAAATGAAATCATATCATTCATTATGTTAACTGAATGAAATTTATATGGCTTAAACAACAATCTCTCCGCACAAAAGTTACATTTATTAATACAGCCTCTTCCAAACATTACTGGCAATGCCTTTTTTCTCCTGTATAAAGATAAATCAAAATCTTTAAAATCCGGAAAGAAATTCAACTCTTTAAAAGAATCAAAAATAAAAAGTTTTTTCTCTTTGTCTTTAAAGAATTCAAGCAATCCTTTTTCACCTTCACCAACAACATAACAATCTACAAGAGAATAATCAAAAGAATTTTCAATATAAAATCTAAAAGTTTCTGGTCCCCCTACAATAATTTTTAAAAAAGGAAACTTTTTCTTAAGAAAAGAAATAGTTTTAAAAGTAAAATATCTATTAATATTGAATAAAGAAAATCCAACAACTTCAACCTTTAAATTTTCAATAAGATTTAAAATTTCTTCAAAATATTTGTAATAATTTAAAAAATAAAAATTAAAAAAATCTTCTTCTGAAATATTTTTATTTAACGTCCATCTCTTCTTTATATCTTCAGAAGATTCTCGATAAAGAAAAGCATTCAAATCATAAAAAGCAGCTCTAACTCCAGTAGATTTCAAAAAAGAAAACAAATAAGAAATACCAAGAGGTGGAAGAATTGACCAGATTGGAGGACATAATATATGCAAATATTCTGTATTCATAAAATATAAATTCGGAGTGGCCAGATTTGAACTGGCGACCCCTACCACCCCAAGGTAGTGCGCTAAACCAAACTGCGCTACACTCCGATATGCTTTATTTTAACTTAAATTTTTGTTTTTGTCAAAAGAAAAACTGGGGTTATCAACTCTGACAACCCCAGCCTAATTATAAAATACGTTAATATATTATTACCACTGCGGAGGTCTATTTGTATCAATTAGATTACTCCAGCTTGACAGATATGGAATTGAAGTGTCATACTGACAATTGGTATAATAATCATACATTGCATATTTTGCAACTCTATTTGTTCCTCCATAATCAAAGAAAAGTCCCCAATATCTTTCTATATCTGTTGGTCCACCCTTCCAGTATTCGTCAAAAGCCTCAAACCAAAAGTAAAGTACATTATTGTTACTTGCCCATGGTACAATATCATTATAATGTTTCTTCTGATTGGTCTCACAAAGTAAACTAGTATTAACAACTCCTTCAAAAGTACCACCTGTAGCCCATCCTCCTTCACCTATCAAAACCTGTCTGGTAAGATTTGAGGAAGCTAACATATTCACCATTTTAGCATATTGATTTGTAGTATATTTAAAAGCCTCATCTGTATTAGAAAGAGATGCCACCCACTTACCAATCTTACATGGATAAAGATGTACAGCTATAAAATCACAAGCTCTAACAATGTATTTCCAGTATTTTTGATTCTGAAAATGACTATTATCGAGTAACCAGTAACCTATGTCCTCATCAACTCCAACTGGAACATTAACATTACTTCTTACCCATTTAAGATATGAGAATAGGATAGGACCAGGCACCTGGTGATCTGACCAATCCACTAAAATCTCATTTCCTACAGATACAGCAACTATATGATTTGAATACTCATTATATAGTCTAAACAGATTTGTAATCTGATTTGTATCATTCTGAAAACATGCTGCTGGATAATTTGATACAGTTCTAAACCTTTCACTCCAGCTTGATGCAGGATAACCTATAGCAACCCCCATATATACCTTTAGTGGAAGATTGTAATCATCAATAACCTTAAGAACAGTTTCACAATGTGGTCCTGTATCATACATTCTAATATACTTCCAATGATTGGTTAAAATTATCAGATCAGCATAAACCTGCTCATAAGTGGGATAAGAAGAACCTGGAGCTTGACCAAGCCTATAACCCGAATAGCAAATAGAATTCTCCCAGGGCTCAATTGTACGTAATTCTCCAGCTGGAATTTCATAATCATCAAGAAACATTTCATCTGTTAACACAATACTACTGCTACTACTTGTAGCTCCACCACCACTACTACCATCTGGATTTGTAGAACAGGAAAAGGTAAATAGTAGATAGAATGCTACTACAAAACCTAAAAATTTTTTCATACTTGCCTCCAAAAGTAAAAATAAAAACACGTGGGCTACCAAAAAACAGCAGCCCACAAAAAAGTATGTTTAAGAAGTTTTATCTACCCCAGTAGATTCTATCAACATAGAAAGTTCCACTTACTCCATCAAGAGTTCTAATCTGAAATAAACTTGCTACATTTGCAAGTTTGGAAGAATCATAAGTCGTATTAAAGAAATCACTCACAGGTATTGCAACAGTATACCAATTTCCATCCTTCTTTTCACCATATGTTCCTTCTCCAATAAGTATTTCTTTTGATGTAATAGCACTTGGATAAGCTCCATTCTCAATTGTCACTTTAAAGCTTGGAGAATTGGCATCAAAATAAACATCAAATACAATATAACCATCCGCAAATCTGGTTAGGTTTGTTCCTTGAGTAAGTGTATTATTGGTAAGCTGAAAACCAGCACCACCACCCCACCCACTTGATCCAGCAACATCAACCTGAATAACAGCAGTACGTTCACCACCCAGGCTCTGAAATACATCTGATAAATATGCAGTGGAATTTCCACCACCCCATGGGTCAAATCTAACTTCATGAGTAGTTGTTGGAGATGAGTTATTATAGTCAACATCCATAGGTGTACCTAAAGAAGCATCATCAGAACAAAGAACAATTACTTCATTAGTAAGTGATGCAATTACATCTTCTGTCGAAGACCCACTACTGGATGTACTACTACTGGATGTACTACCACCACCTGAAGAAGGTGTAGTACTACATGAAGCAAAAACAAAAGCTACTGCTAAAACTAAAAGATACTTGTAAACTTTCATATTAATCTCCTCCTTTATATAGTTTTACAAGATTTCTATTATAAGAGTTTGTAAAGTGTTTGGTTCTATTTCATATGCTACAAGAGTATTTCTAAGCCTTAACCTATAACTAACCTTGTTAGCACCATTATTTAGAATATGTACAGCTATTTTCCCTTCCATAAGAATATCATCCTCTGGATTTTGTATGGCAAGGATGTATAAGTCATCATGTTTGGTAAGTTTTTCAATTCTATATGAATTTGGCCTTATTGTTCTTGAAAATTGTTTCATTAAATAATAAATTGGAGTATAAAATACTTCCCCTGTAGCTGTATCAACAAGAACTGGAGCACCACACCAGTTACTAACATGATTTGGACCACCCTGTCTATTTAAAACAATATTCCAGTCAATCCATCCCATATTATAGCTATTTATTGTTTCAATAATATCAACTGCATATCTATAGACAGGAACATATTTTGGATGAATTGCTCTATTTCCCCAATCCCAGCCCCAGTCAGTCGCATTTGTTTCCCACCACCAGTTATCATTCCACCAATCTCCTTCTGTATTAATATCATAAGCATCTATACATCCTTCCGAATGAAGGATAATCCTGTTTGTATCCAGGTTATAAACTTCAATAAAATTAGAATTATATGTATTTGTAGTACTTGAATACCAGTGAACCGCAAGCCCATCAATATATTGAGAAGGATACAAAGTTTTTGCCCAACCAATCATTCCATCTCTATTATGATCAAAACCAAGAATTAAAACTTCAGGATGATCTGTTTTAATTACTGGACCTAGAGCCTGATTAACATAATCTCTCATTTGAATAGTACCAAAAACACAACTTTCAAAGCTACCCCCATTTCCTCCTGGCTCATTTATAGGAGTTATCGCCCAGATATTAATCCCTCTACTTTTATATTCTGTAATATACTTTGAAATATATCTTGCAAAGTTCGTATAATGAGCTGGTAATAAACTTCCTCCATACCATCCTCCTTCGTTGCCAGAACCATTTTTCATCCAAACTGGTGGAGTCCAAGGAGAAGCCACAACCTTAAAAGAGTTTCCCGAAGCTTCTGCAATAGATTTAGAATCTAAAATCAAAGGAAGCAAATATGCTTCATCTGGAGCAATACTAAAGTGAACCAAATCCACATCATTAGATACATCATCATAACTATACTTTCCATTCAATGTAAAATCACACGCACCTATATGCGTTCTTGTAAGAGTATAAGCAGCACCATTTGTTGAAAAATAGGCTTCTAAAATTTCCTGTCTTTTAGCTGAAGAAATTTGAGACAGAACATACCCACTAGCTTCAGTAAACGATCCTCCAATACCTATAATTTTTTGATATCTGGTTTCTGGCCTAATTATTATTGTCGCTGATGAAGAATCCACAATAGATGAAGTTAGATTTGTAACTACATCATGTTTTTTACCACTCCTGGATGTCTCAATAACAGTCACCTTAAAAAAATTAGTTCCACCAGGATCTGTTGATGGCCAGTTATCTCCAGTAGAAGAAGATGCACCTCCATTCTCTACTGGAGAAGATGAACAACCAGCCATTATGCTATATAGCATAAAAAATAAAAAAATAAATTGTTTTCTCATATTCATGATGCACCTCCGAATATATTCTATATTTTAATTATACATTTTTTAAAAAATATGTGTTAATACCTGAGGTAATATTTTTATACTACCTGAGGTAGTATTTTTAATCTAAAGTTAAAGTTTTAGCTTTTAAAAAAGAATTGAACAATAAGATATAGAGAAAAATTTGTCGATTATAATTATAATTTAACTAAAAGAAATGATTTTATTTATAATTTCATCTGGTGATAAAACCTCAATCGCCGCTCCCATTTCAATTGCAACTTTCGGCATACCCCATACAACAGAACTTTTTTCATCCTGAGCAATAGTAGAGGCTCCTCTGGATTTCATCAATAGAAGTCCTTCAGCACCATCTTTTCCCATACCAGTAAGGAGTATTCCCATAGCATTTTTGCCTGCCACTTCTGCTAAATATTTAAACATAACATCAACTGCTGGTTTTTGATAATTCACTTTTTCTCCATCTAAAAGTTTTGCTTTAAAAAGATTTCCGCTTCTTTCTATACCAAAATGTTTTCCACCTTTTGCTATATATGCTGTCCCAGGTACAAGAATCTCTTCATCTTCTACTTCTTTAACTTCAAGTTCAGATAGTTCATTTAATCTCTTAGCAAACTGTTCTGTAAATCCCGGCGGCATATGTTGAGTAATAACTATAGGTGGAAGCGATTTTGGCAAATTTTTAAGAATATACTCAAGTAAAACAGTACCCCCAGTAGAAGCACCTATTGCAATAATTTTATCAGTAGCTGTTACCTCAGAGAGAATATATCTTTTATTCTTATAAGAAGGTTTTTCTAAAGTCTTTTTTACATCTTTCCACTTTGTAAGGAATGTTTCTCTATTCTCGTAAGCAAGTTTTATTTTTTTTAACACTTCATCTTTTACTTCTTCAACAGTTATACTCCCGCCAGGTTTATTTACAACATCAAAGGCTCCAAGCTCAAGAGCTTTAATAGCCGCAAGATTATCCTTTTTAGTAATTGAACTTACAATTATTACCGGCATAGGATAATAAGTCATAAGTTTTTCAAGAAATGTTAATCCATCCATCCTCGGCATTTCAATATCAAGTGTTATAACATCTGGCTTAAGTCTAACAATCTTATCTCTTGCAATAAAAGGATCAGGAGCAGTGCCAATTACTTCTATATCTTCTGATTTGTTTAATTCATTTGATAAGACATCCCTAACTATAGCTGAATCATCAACAACAAGAACTCTTATTTTTTCCATATTTAGTATTCGTCAAATTAGATTTGATACTTTAATCTTAATTATGATAAGTTAAAACTAACAATATCGTAAGCAAGCTGTTGTCATAACCACATTCTTGCCTTTTTCAACTTCTTTTAAGGCTAATTTTATCCTCTCAGGTTTAACTAAGGAGAATTAAAAAAAGTATTTTATTATCTCAACTATCACAAAATTAAATCTTTAACTCTGAATTTAATAGATCCATTGTTAATATACGAGGTGTCAAATCAAAAAACTTTCACTTAAAAAAAACTTTATAACTTTAAATTGATTCACTCTTTTCTATACAGATCCTCTATTGTAATATTATCAAGCGTTTCTATAATCATCCTGTTAGTTTCTGTATTATATACAACTCTCCTTCCGTTTTCACCGCCAGTATGCATTTGCTTTATATTTACTTTCTCTCTTCTTAAAATCTCTGTTGCAGTATCTACATTTCTATCACCTATAAAAAATATTTCTTTTTCATCAAATATTATAAAAGCACCTCCAATTATAGTAGCAACTAAATCATCTCTTTCTGCACCATTTTTAATAAATTTGTGTAAAAGAGTATATATAGCAACATTTCCATATTTTGTACTGTTGTGTTCATCCGATGGGGAAACCGGAAGTAAATAATGGCACATTCCTCCCCATTTATTCTTTTTATCATAAAGCGTAACAGCTACACAGCTGCCTAAAACTGTTTTTACAACTATTTGTTTTATTGAAAAAATTAGCTCTCCCGGATTTAAAAAATATTCCTGTAATGTTTCCATCTCTACTCCTTAAGATAAATAGAATTCTTAAGTAACTTAAATTTATGATTCACACCAACGATAGTCTCCGATAATCCTAATATCAGATAACATCTATTTTTCACTACATCATAAATCTTGTCAAGGATATACTTTTTTTCATTGTTATCAAAATATATTAAAACATTCCTTAAAAATACAATATCAAACTTCCTCAGAAATGGATAAACATCCATCAGATTCAAATATCTAAAGCTCACAAGGTTTTTAACCTCAGGTTTTACAATAAAATCCTTATTTTCTTTATCAAAAATAAAATATTTTCTCAGTATCTTATCATCTAAGGTGCCTTTTGACATTCTACTATAATGATAGACCCCGTCAATCGCAACTCTAAGAACTGGCAAAGATATATCAGTTGCAAGAATTTTTAAATCATATTCGTATGGATTTCCCAAAGCTTCAAAACAACTTATAGCAATACTATAAGCCTCTTCCCCAGTAGAACATGCTGCACTCCATATTCTAAGATATGCTTCCGTATCCGCCCTATCCTTCAAATAATTCTTTACAAACTCAAAATGAACATCTTCACGGAAAAAATAGGTATAATTAGTGGTTAAAACCTGAACTAAAGCCTTTTTAAGCTCACCAGTCTTATCATTTAAAAGTGCTTCATAAAACTCCTCATATGATGAAAACTCTTTATCTTTTCCTACAAATTTTGAAAGTCTATATTCAACAAGATACTTTTTGTAGTCTTTTAGAAGAATACCTGATTCTTTATAAAAAAAAGAAACAATCTTTTGAAATAAAAACTCTGAAAGATGTATTGTTTTTTCCATAATACCTCATCTAAGGATAGATTAGATTAGATTAGATATAACATCAAACATTAAAATATGATAACATCATCTTTCGTC
>FWWL01002034.1_pt1 | contig 44404 bp, 43 predicted proteins | sample 2228331 | NCBI WGS metagenome assembly FWWL01 (sample SAMEA103939775, study PRJEB20133) | metagenome | reverse complement strand
ACATTTTTATTATATATTATTTTTTTATATTTTACAATATATTCCATTTAAATTACAGAAACGTTTCCTATGTTTCTTTTATTAAATCAAAAATACTTATTTCATAAGTGGTATATATCGTTAAAAAACACCTTTTTATATTTCTTTTATGAACTCTTATTAAACTCCTTATTAAACCCCACTTTAAACTCCACTTTAAACCCCACTTTAAACTCCTTTTTAAAACCCACTTTAAACCCCTCTTTAAACTCCTTTTTAACTCCTTTAAAACTCCTTTTTATGCTCCTCTTATATACTATGTACCATCAATTAATATAAGGATATTTTTAGGAAACATTTTTAAAATTATTTAAAACATAGTGATAAATTTCAGGTGCTAAATAATGCAACAAAAAAAGCCTTAAAATCAAGGCTTTTCACTTTACTATATTTAATTAGAAACACGCCAAATCAAACCTGTATATGGTAAGAGCTGCGCAAGGTTATTGGGATCACTTACTCCTATATCTAATATATACATGGAGCCATCTGGTCCAAATTTAACATCCACTGGTCTTCCAAACCCGCCCTCACCGGAAATGAATGTTGCCAGTCCGGATTTATTACCGATAAATGTTATTATTGTTCCTGTATGCTTATCAATTTTAGAAACTTTATGTCCTATTCCAACATGAGGCATTGAAGGGCCCATTGTTAGTGGCCCATGACTACCGTACTCCGCTATATAGATATCTCCATAAGTACCAAATCTATTTGTGTAATCAAAATCGAAGCCCATAATTGATGAGTGAGGCTGGAACTCTGCAAATGGCTTAGGTGGAATATTGGGATGATTCGCAATTAAAAATTCAGGTTGTAAACTACCTTCCGGCTTAAATCTAGGTAATGTTACTGGTTCACCAGCTACATAATCCGGCCAACCATACCATACATTGGGGATAAGAATGTGTAACTCATCCGGTGCATTTGCTATCGGTCTACTACCCCTGACATCATAGCTGCGGTTTACAACAAATAGACGAAAATCTCGGTCAAATTCTATATGGATTGGATTCCGAAATCCACCTGCTACGAGCTCAAGTTCTGTACCGTCGCGGTTAGCCCGAAGTATACTACCGGAACCTTTTATCATTCCTTTTTTTATTTCATTTGGGGTATTAGGAATCGTATAGGCAGAAAATGCTCCGGTATAAGCTGTTTCACTTGCATTAAGATACATATTATTTGTCAAATAGTTATGTCCATTAAGAATAACATCAAAGGTCGGTTCATCATGTAAAAACGGATGAGAGAAAACCCATTCATTATCCGTTCCCACTACACCTGAATTAGTTACTGTCCCAAGACCAAAATATATTTTTCCTTCAGGACCAAAAGCGATGTTACTTATTCCATAATCACCATTACACAATAACCCTGACAAAATATCCTGTCTAGTTCCATCGGAGCGTATCATCGTTATACGGTCACCGTGAGATATATAGATATTCCCATCAAGATAATTGATCCCTCTTATAGGTGTAATAAAATTATCAGCTATAATCTCTAATCGATCATTGCTAAATCGTATTAATCTGGGGTTTCTCGATAAGAAACCAGCTTCTGCTATATATAAATCCCCATTATTTGAAAAGACCATACCGATCGGTGAATCTAAACCTTGCACATAATCCTCAATGCTATATCCACGAGGAAGCGTAAAGGCCTGTGGATTAATATATCTAATTGCATCATCAGGATTTTGGCTACATACTTTAAGCTTAGAATATCCAAATCTATTATATTTCATTTTTTTACACCTGGTGTTTCATTACTATATTATATTCCATTGACAAATTAATCGTTATTGCAAACTAATCTTTTCTTTACGGAACTACAGCTTATCTCTTTGCTAAAACATTCTTCTCATATTCTTTCACTATAGTAAACCAATCCTCTTTCTGAGGTACCTCATTTGTTTCGCAAAAATAGTTCCATACGTCTCCAAAAGGATAAAGCTTTAGTTCTTCCTGCAGCATCATCAGCTCTGTATAATTTCTCTCATTTTGAAGGGTAGCAAGTTTATCATTGGGGGAAAGCATGGCATAAAGTAGTGCTTTTTGCATATTTCTCATACCCACTACCCAAGCAGAGATACGATTAATGCTGGCATCAAAGAAATCGAGTCCGATTAAAACTCGTTCTAAAGCATCACAACGGACAATTTCTTTAGCAATTTCTTTTAATTCATCATCAAAGAGAACAACATGGTCACTATCCCATCTGATGGGTCTTGTTACATGGAGTGCCAGTTTTTCTGAGAATAATAACATGGAAGGAATCTTATCCGATACTACTTCTGTAGGATGATAATGACCGTTATCAAGCAAACATAAGATATTATTCTTTGCAGCATAGTTCATATAAAACTCGTGGGATCCTACGGTGCAGGCTTCTACTCCAATACCAAATACCTTGGATTCTACAGCTACATTAACCAGGTTCTTATCATAACCAATGGATAAGATCTGATCCAAGGAATCCTTCAATCTTGCTCTTGGACTGAGACGATCTGCGGGGATATCCTTGAAACCATCGGGAATCCAGATATTCATTAAACAAGGTGTTCCAAGTTCCCTAGCGAAATATTCTGATATTCTAAGGCATGCCTTGCCATGATTAATCCAAAAGGTTCTGATTTCACCGTTCGGATGGGATAAGGTTAAGCCGTCAGCCTTGGGATGTGAGAAGTAGGTTGGATTAAAGTCAATGCCAAGTCCTCTTTCTTTTGCAAACTCAACCCACTTTGAGAAATGCTTCGGTTCCAGCTTATCACGGTCAACTTCTTCACCCTGCTCAAAGATTGCGTAATTCGCATGAAGATTGATTCGGTGCTTACCAGGAATTAAACGAAATACTTCATCCATATCAGCCATCAATTCCTGAGGATTTCTTGCCTTTCCCATGAAATTACCGGTTGTCTGGATACCTCCGGATAATTCTTTGCCACCTTCAAATCCAGCAACATCATCACCTTGCCAGCAGTGCATGGAGATGGACACCTGCTTTAATTTCTCTAATACGTTATCTGTGTCTACTCCTATATTTTTGTAGATTTCTTTAGCTGATTCATATCTTTGTTTCGTTGTCATGAATTTTCTCCTTTTCTTATACTTCTTACTATTTTAAGTATCAGTACCTTTACACAATAGTAGCTTATTATTTGTAATGTATTATGGGGAACGATTGAAATACTGCCTTCCTTGCTTCAGGAATTGTCTGATAATCCCCTGCTTTTAGCATCTGTGCCAGAATATTTCCCAGGGCAGTTGCTTCCGTAGGTCCGGCATATACCTCCTTCATCGTAGACTTCGCAGTCAGTTCATTAAGATATCCGGCATTGGCACCACCACCCACGATATGAATCCTTTGATAGGTTTTACCGGTAATTTGTTCGATTTCTTTCACCGTATTCGCATAGCTGTCTGCGAGACTCTGATAGATACAGGCCGCTAGTTCACCAACCGTTCCGGGGACAGCCTGCTGCGTGTTTCTGCAGTATTCCTTAATTGCCTCTATCATATTGTCGGGAGCCAGGAAACAATCTGCGTTAACATCTACTCTGGAAACGAATTGATCAGCCTCTGTTGCGAGCTTACAGAGTTCAGCAAAGGAATATTCATCTCCTAATTCATGTCTTACGGACTGGATCATCCAAAGTCCCATAATATTTTTCAGATAACGAAAACGGTAATCTATCCCGCCTTCGTTTGTTAAGTTAGCCTTCTTACTGATCAGACTGCAATCTGCTTCCATTCTCTCAATTCCCATAAGCGACCAGGTACCGGAACTGATATACAGGTAGTCATCATCAACTGCAGGTACCGACAGTATCGCAGAACCGGTATCATGCGTTGCCGGTAGAATTACCTCACAATCAAAACCTATCTCAGCTGTAATCTCCGGTGTAAAATTGCCAACAGGAGTCTTAGGCATCTGGATCTTACCAAATATCTCTTTCTTATAGCCCAGCTTATCAATTAGTTCATAGTCCCAGTCTTTCGTAATGGGGCTAATTAGCTGAGTCGTTGTAGCATTGGTATATTCTGTGTATTTTTTACCGGTAAGTAGAAAGTTAAAATAATCCGGAATCATTAAGAGCTGTTGAGCCTTTGCCATATCTTCCGGATAATCAGTTTTAACTGCCATCAACTGATAAATGGTATTAATGATCATCTTCTGGATTCCTGTTCTCTGATATAGCTCCTCCTCAGAGAGTACTTGATATACCTTATCATCCATTCCCTGTGTTCTCTTATCTCTGTACCCATAAGTCTTTCCGATGACCTGATCCTTAGCATCAAGCAAAACATAATCGACACCCCAGGTATCAATTCCCATACTGAAGGGTATTTTCCCGATTTCCTGACATCTTTTTAAACCATTTTTGATTTCTGAAAATAGCTTATCAAGCTCCCAGCATAAAGAACCGTTCTTTTTCACCATTCCATTCTCAAATCGGTAAATCTCTTCCAGCTTAATTACGCCATTCTCGTGATAACCTAATATATGTCTTCCGCTGGATGCCCCAATATCAACAGCCAAATAGTATCTTTTCATAATACCTGTCACTCCTCTTATCCTTTACTGATTAAAATCAATCGTGCTGTGGCTGATCCGTTTATCAAGAACCTTTTGTATCCTATCCTGTGGTATCACTTACAATACTTATCATATAATAAAAATGTAAAAAAAATAAGGACGCTATTTGATGAAATAAACGTCCTTATTTGCATTATATATCATGTATTTATTTGCAAATGTATACTATTTTGCAAAGTTCAAAGATGACTTCAAACGTGATTGTATCCTTCTATCAAGGAGCTTAGGACATCGTCCACATACCTACATTGCCTAGCACCGAATTGTTTGATATGATCTTTGGCATGACTCATCACATAACTGTTCGGTGTTAGTGCTAACATCGTAATGTCATTTTCATTATCACCAAATACCATTGTCTCCTCCTTTGTAATCCCCAGGCTTTCCATCAGAAAATTAAGTGCATTACCTTTGCCGGCATCCAAGGGTATAAAATCCAACCATTCATTACCTGACACCACAACCTGAAGCTTTTCTTCGTATTTGCTTCGAAATGTCTCCTTGATGAAATCCGGTACCGTTTCACGGCCTTCCACAAATAATGATATCTTAATAAACTCTTCCCTTATCTGTTCCGGCGTGCTAATGATGGTCATATCATTCTTCACCTGATCAATCAAAAAGTCCTGATAGGATTTCTTCTTTGGCATGATATAGGAAGTCCGCTCACCGGAGATTAAAACCTCAGCATTTCCTGTAGTATTGATATCATTGATTAATTCCATTCCTAACGCTTTATCAATACAATTCTTTCTGTAAACCTTATCCTGATGTATCACCAGGCCGCCGTTCTCACAGATAAAATACATATTCTTACCCACTGACTCAAACAGGTTATACATATTGGGATATTGTCTTCCGCTGGCTGCTACAAACAAAATTCCGAGTTCCTGCAATTTACGTATTAAATCCAGGGTTTCCTGTTCCAATGATTGCTTATCTTTTCTTAATAAAGTTCCGTCCAGATCACTTACAATTAATTTTATCATGCCATATCTCCTGTGTATGTTCATTTTATGAATTTTAGTCTGCCGTAGTTCGTACTATCATTTTAAGTCTACCCTTAGTTAGTATATCATTTGTAATGTGCCGTAATAATCTTATAATTTCATATCTGCCCGTGGTTAGCTAAATCATTTTAATGTGCTGTAGTTAGTTCTATGAATTTAGGTCTTCCCGTGGTTACTTGTTATTAACTTTTTATTTCCAACAAGTTATCTCTATATTTTTTTGGTGAGACACCGTATTTATCCTTGAATATCCGATGAAAATAACTCAGATTATCATATCCAACTGCGAGTCCGATGTCTGAAACGGAAAGCTTCGTATTAACAAGAAGATAAACAGCTTGTGTTAATCTTTTATTTTGTACCAGGTCTGTATAATTCTTGTTCGTCATTTTTTTGATCATGCGGCTAAGACTGTACAAATCATAATGAAGCTCTGCCGCAAGGTCCGTAAGTTTGCCGTCCTTATAATTCTCTTCGACAAAACGGAGTACCGACAACATCACTTCCTGCTCACTGTGATTCTTACCTACCGTAACTTTATCGGTATGGTTCATCAGATGAAGCAATAGAAGTCCCATGGTATTCTGATTAATCTTTCGCTTATTCTGCTGACTGTTCATGATAGTCCAAATCAGATTCTCTATGAGATTTTGAATTGGGAGAATATCTTTTACCTTAAAATGCAGGTAGCTGACTTTCTCTTCTTCTCCCTTTAAACAGTCGATGAGAAAATCTCGGATTAGATTTTCTTCTTCACCGATCAACAGCAGCGCCTGATCAAAAAATTCAGGAAGTATTATTAAATTCACCGCAATATCATCAGCTCCGGCAGGCATAATCTCCTGAGTCGCATTTTGATTTAAGAATAATAGTTCACCCTCCTGTAAAGTCACTTCCTCGCCATTGATGATATGATTCGTACAACCCTTGCACATAAAGATGACTTCTATAAAATTATGTGTATGCTTGGGAAAATGTACAAAACGAGTATGTTTTCGGATACGGATCAGCTTTCCATGTTCCAACAGCTTTCTACGGTCAATGACCATAGACGAAGAATCCGTATATAATTCCTTGTTGATCTCGGTCTTACCATCAAGAATATCCTGTTCCTCCGGAGTAATCTCTTCTAATTGACTTAATATGAATGAATTCATAATCGTTCCTCACATGCCTAAACTGGATTTAATTTCGTAGCAATAATTAATAATTCTTATTATATATGAATTTAATGAATATTGCAAAAGGCGGATTATATTCATTCATCCCTGGAATTCCTCCTTCGATCAAATGAATTAATCCGCGTTACTTATCCCAATAATTGTGCCAATACCATTAACCCATACTCTGCCAGAGAAGCATCCAGCTCCGAGGTGCCACCACTGACTCCAAGTCCGCCAAGAAGTAATCCATTGTTAGTCAAAGGTATTCCACCGCCGAAGATAATTAATCTTCCATTGTCCGCTTTATCAATTCCATAAAATGTACCACCCGGCTGTGCCAGCTCTCCCAGCTCTTTCGTTGACATTTTAACTGCAACGCTGGTATAGGCTTTCTTCATAGCAATATCAAAGCTTGCCAGATAGGCACCGTCCATGACATGAACTGCTACCGGATTCCCTTCCGGATTACAGATTGCTATGACTGCATTGATCCCAAGCCTTGCCGCCTCTTTCTCAATGTTATTGATCAGATTCTTTGCTATCTCCAGATTAACTCTTGTCAACCCAAGCCCAAGTTTTTTTATAACTTCCTGAACAATATCCGCATTTTCCATCAGCTTATTCTCTCCATTCGGTAAATTTATAGACTGGGGCTGTCCGCTTTTATTCAAATGATCCATAAACCGGGCCAGCATATACAGATAGTCTGCAAGACGATTGATATATTTTTTCGCTCCGGTGTCGACAATAAACTTCCGATCAACTGTTACAAGTAATCTTTCAGCACGTCTGGCAATTGTTCTTGCTATATCAACCTGAGCGGAATTGACGCTATCTCCCGGAAGAATGAATTCTTTTTTTCTTGGAAAGGTATCTTCCATCTGATTTATTTTCTCTTCCAGATGGACTGTCTCTTCCTCCTTGATTCTATAATCTTTGTTATATTGATCAGCGATTCCTGCCATGATCAGCATCAGGTTATTCTGAATTTGCTCTATTTCTGATCGAATATCTGAACTGGCTTCTGAGGCTTTAACAAGACCGAGACTGCTGGTCAATTCATCCAGACTGCCAAGTAATTGAATCCTATCATCTGACTTCGGCACATTTTGGGTTTTTGCAAGACTTGTCATACCTTTATCGCCTGCTTTTGTATAGATGCTCATGGTTTTATCACCTCGTTTATAATCTCTTGAAAAGCTTTCCGTTTCACAGCTCTTGCTGCATTCGTGCCAAGAACTCGTGCTTGATGAGTGGTCGGAGCTTCCATCCGGAATACATAGTTTCCTTTCGAAAGTGAACTCAAAGATAAAGCAATCTCAAAATTACTGACTCCAATCCCAGTTCCAAGTATGGACGCATTGGAACTCTCATAAGTCAGATCTTCTAGCTTACTATACTCCTGAGGAATCACTTCATAAATGACACCCTCTTCTTCAATACCTGCACATATTTCCTGTAATAGCGATTTGTTAGGATTTTTGACATAGATTAAAATCGTTGGTTTCATCCTGCTTAAGACCCTCCGATATAGGATAGTACTAATCCGGTTGCTACGGCATTTCTTGGTCCCTCTGTTCCACGGATATTTCCTCTGCCACATACAATCCTAACGTTAGCAAACTCCTCCATCAGCATCTCCGGAATCTCGAAATCCTCTGCAGAGCCTCCTACCAGAACGATGTTAGGAACCTTACGCAGATTATGATCCGGTGCTACTTTCGTCAGAGCGCGGATTGCATTAGTCACAAACACCTTACGTTTCGCTTCTCTTCTTACATTAGTAATTTTCTCAAGAGGAAGGTCTTCCTCTATCTTTATCAATCCCTCCGAAGTAAGAAGAACAACATTGCCAAAAAGTTTAGGTTCAACCGCCTCGTCAAAAAAATGTATTTCTCCGCTTTCCAGTCTCATATGATATAGACTTTCCACCTTGGCAATAGGATATTTTTTTATATGTTCTGCGGTTATTCGGCTTGTTAGTCCTAATTCTGTCTGAATCAACATTGATACCAATTCGCCGGCACCAGCTTGATGGGTAACTGTTACCTGCCCATCCGAATCAATCAGTGCAGCATCGGTTGAACCACCGCCTAGATCAAGAATGGCTAGGGGTAACTGTGTTCCCGGGGTAGTGATAGCTCCCAACGTGGCCATTATTGCTTCCACTCCAGCAACTTTTACATAAATATGCAATTGTCTTTCTAGCTCTTCCGCTATCTTTTTCATCGGCAGTTGTTCTGTTTTAACCATAGCAGCGATTCCTACCGCCTTCTCCAGACAGGTTTCCCCAGCCAGAGCACCCGATATCGGGACAGGAGCCAGGGTATCAACCGCCAGAATATCTTTGATTTTTATAGTACCATTGATTTCCTCTGATACTTTACTCATTCCGTATTTAATTTTTGATAGCATCGTTCCGATATTAGTATTTTGCTGACCACTGATATCATTAATCTCACCTGCAGCACTTAGAACTTCCATGATTTTATCCGCACCGGAATCAATATTTACTACATAGGTCTGGTTAGACTCAAAATAAATCTCTCCGGCAGGGAGCACATTTTCCTGTACATTGCCATGGGGAGTCTTAATGACAACACCACTCCGTTTACCAATCAAGCTTTTTGCAATTGGTGTCACAAGTTTCGTTTCTTCTGCCGTAAGCTGCAGCAGCGTAGCTATTCCGTATGGATTCGATAACATACGAATGCTCTGACCTGGCAGTGCAACTTCAATAGCAGCCAATTTACCTTCCGGAATACCATGGATGTTCTTAACTTCATCGATCACAGGAACCTTCTGTTCTAAGCGGTTCCATACCAATACCGCTTCATCTGCCTGCAGAATTACACCAGAGATTCTTAAGTGTTTCATGGACCTGTTAAGTATAGCAGCAATTTCCTCATAAGAATAGAGGCTTCCAACGGATACAATATAAGTTTCGCCGGGAGCTCCTTTTTCCAGATGCTCCAGAGACAGAATTGTTCCAACCGCCTGCCCAGCCCCGGCAGGGGTTGAGGGATTATGTCCTATCATAGAGGACTCTGTTATAATTGTTTCCGTAATAGTCTCCATGGCAGTATCACCGATAACCGGAGTGGCTTCATTAATCCGAATCAGGCTCAGGTCGTTGACAGGCATATTCAATTTTCCCATAGCATCCTCCAGGGCTGCAATTATTCCCTGAACATTAGGCAGAGTTCCCTTAGTTCCTGTTGTCATGCGGGAAGAGGATGCTAGAAAGCGCATCCTTCCTTCCTCATTTACGGAGCCGATACAAACCTCTGTTGTAGAATTGCCTATGTCTACACCTGCAATCAGTTTCAAAGAAGAATTCCCCTTTTCTCATAAATTTCTGCAGCTTCCAATACTAGCTTCGCACAATTTACTGCATGATATTGTTCCAACAGTTCCTTAGCCATTGTAACAAGTTCTATTTTCGTTGCTCTGTTTGGTCTTAATTTATTATACATGGTAAGGATTACATCATCAGGTACATCAACCAGCTCTGAGGCTCGTTCAAAATTCTTAGCCAGTTCCGGATTGTCGTTTTCTTTCGCAATACTTCCCTGATGATGTAGCATTTCTTTTGATATCTTAATATCTTCCGCTTTGACATTTCCCTTCTTGATTTCTTCTAGGGTAATGTCACAGAGTTTCTTTCCGGTTTTGGACCGGATGGTTTCTATTTCGTATTCTCCAAAAGGATATTTCATTTTTCTTACACCTCCCATTCAATGATCGACATGCTCGAATCAACTTGTTCGGTTTCCTTCCTATGCATCAGAGCAGCTTTAACCTGATAATTTGCTCGCACCATTGGATCATTACGACCTTCAATCGGAGTGACTTTTTCTCCCTTTGCATACTTTGCAGCGTTTTTTCCAATAGCACGATAGGTATCCAAGGTTAATAACGGTGCTTGAGGAAACAACTCTAGATTAGATAACGGATATAAATCCTTCTGATGAATTACTGTCGTACCTTTTGACTGTATTCCGATACCTATCCCTGAACCACTGATTTTAGCTGCTTCCAAAGCCATAAAACATACATCGGAGGTTTTTAGAACCTTAACAACTCTAGGTAACATGCCTTCTTCTTCTACTCCGGCTTTTACATTTCTTAATACATCACTCAGCTTCAGCCCATTGATGGTATTCTTAATCTCCCGCTGAAATGCAGGTCCGACACCGATCACAACTTCTTTCGGATTATTACCTTTCACTGCAGCAGGATAATCACGATAAGAGGTTTTACATCTGATATCGGTAACTTCTGCGTCAGTTTTCATACCTCGTTGTTCTTTCACTGTTTCTATTACCAGTCTGGTAATCTGTTCTATTAATGTTTGATTAATCTCCATATGGTCGCCTCCTAGAAGTTATCCGGATCAATAATATGAGGTATCGCTTTTATTTCTTCCCAGCGTTCTCCGTCAACACGATAGCCGGTTCCCGGTCCCATATAATCATTCGGGTGATTCACACCTGACAATACCCTAAACTCTTCATCCAGAATGGCTGAAGTCTGCATATAATCTCCGATAACCCTTTGTTTGAGCATATTCAGGATGCTCTCAGCCAACTCTTCAAATCCGGTTTCTGAAAGAGCTTTTACGATATCAACCCCTGTGATACCGCGTTTCATCATGTCATCCACAGCGATCAGGTCAGCAGCTGCATCCCTTGGCAATGTATCCTTACTACCGTGGGCGTAGGTTACTGCTTCAACCTGTTCATCGGTTATTTCAGTTAATCCGAGATACCTAAACACAGCTTGAACAGCCTTCCCTGCAGTATTTCTGACACGAATGACATCCTCTTCCTTAACAGGCTTCAGTCCGCCATCCACCTGCATATCCCTTTGGAGTACATTATAGTCATCAAAATCCTCTGCATCAAAGTTGGATCCGGCAAACAGGTTATCGTAATTAGGTTCTGCCGCATAACCGGAGAAGATAAAATCTGTTCCCGGAAGGAATTGCAGCATTGTTCTTGCAGTTCTTCTCATATCTGAATTGGAGAAACTTTGATCATTGGAGGAAGCACATTCCAATCCAAGAAGCGCTGCCACTAAATTCTCACCGATTATCTCTCTAATACCGGAGGGAACACTGGCTGTCACACCAATACAGCTTACAGACCCATTCTGTATTCCTTGGGAACCTGCCCCTTTGGTAACATAAAGGCATCGTGTTTCAAGATAAAGCATGGACTTTTGTTCTGCACAGCCCATCAATACTTCAGAACCAGATCCGGAAGTAAACCTTGTCTTTAAGCCTCGGGACGCATAGGCTGCATTTAAAAAAGCCTTGGAATACGGTGTATCATCTCCGTCTACAAATACCTTTTCCGTGCCATATACGGACATGGTTTCTGCATAAGTGGTAAAGCCTTTGATACCTAATTCCAATTCAGTTGCTTCTTCTACGGCACATTGGGTTAAAACACCCTTTCTTCCTGCTTGGGAGCCAATTAGTAACGCAATTGCATTAAACGGTGCATACCTTGCGATACCGACGGTGGTTTCCTCTTCCCGGAAGCCTCTTAATGCACCTTCTGCCGCATCCGCTGCAATCTGCACCGGATCATCCTTTAAATTCGTAATATGAGCTTGATTTGCAGGTGTTTTTCTTGCTCGCATCTTCTGCATACCCATCATCATTTCAACAACATTCAAATAGTTAATTACCTCAACCATTTTCGCCGGGGTAATACCTGATATAATTCTAAGTACTTCCTTCCGTGATATATTGATATCTACAATCTTTCTAGCAATCTCAAGAGAGGAAAGGCTCATTGCCTCAGCCGTACGATCTATCCGAATAGTATAATCTGCAATAAACTGATCAATAAAATCAAAATCCTCTCTATCTTTCCCGTCGAGCTGAGTAATAACACCATCTTTTACACGGATGGAAGGCTTCGGATCAAAAGGGCTTGCCATGGCAATGAATCCCATCTCCGGCCATTCATTGATATAGCCGTCTTTATTCACAGGACGTTTGTCCAGTACTTCCATTCTTTTTGATCTTTTCATAGCATCACCTTTCATTCTAATAGTCCCGGAATAATCATTACCAGTCGGAGCATTATCTATGCTTAATTTCGTTGATTTCACATTTCTTTCTTCTATAATATCATATATTCATGTGGATTTCAACCTCTTTTGGTTTGTTTTTCTTTTATTCTCTTTGTTTTATTCGGTTTTAATCTCGTATGAATGTTTGTTTTAAGTCTGTTTTCATTAATATAATTTTCAATATAAAAAAAGCAGTGAAACCATAAGTGTTTCACTGCTTATCTACGAAAGCTCTTGTGTCCCTTTGAAGCCAACTTATTTGTACATAACCTGTATATTTAATGTTTCAAAGGTTTTCTTCCAGCGATCATTTGGTTCTGAGTCTGTTACCACTACATCAAGATTAGATAATTCTTCGATCTTAGTGAAGGAGATTTTATCAAACTTAGAGCTATCAACTGCAAGTATCTTCCTATTTGTGGAATCCAACATCAGATTCTTGATATGTGCATCCATTTCGTTTGAGTCGGTGATACCCTTCTCAATATCTATGCCCTTACAGGAGATTATTGTCTTATCTACATGATAGGTACTGATCATCTTTTCCGCTTGATAACCTACCAAAGATAAGGATCCCTCACGCAAGGTACCGCCAGTGGATAATATTTTCCATCCTGTGACATCGGATAATTCAAGCAAAATCTCAATTGAATTAGTAATAAGTGTTAGATTTTTCTTATTCTTTAAATGTTTCGCGATATAAACCGCAGTGGAACTGGCGTCCAACATAATATGATCTCCATCATCAATCATGGAACTGATTACTTCAGCAATGTATTCCTTTCCTTCCACATTCGACTCCTTGCGAATCATGTAAGGGAGGTCAACATTAGCATTCTCTACTACGATTGCACCACCATAGGTTTTCTTAGCAAAGCCTTCTTTCTCCAGCTTTTCTAAATCACGTCTTATGGTTTCCTCCGTAACACTAAACATAACACTTAGATTACTAACAACAACACGTCCATCTTTTTTTAAAATTTCAAGAATTTTATTTCTTCTTTCGATTGTAAGCATCATCGTTCCTACTTTCCTTTATGGTAATCCATTTATTTACCATTATAATATACTTTTGCAAAGTTTGCTATCAGGATTTGCAATAACCGATGAATCTAATAACATTGCATTCTCTCCAACTGCCTTCTTAGCCTTATCAATTGCCGCCTCTACCGCAGCAATCTCTCCGGTAAGCGTTAGGTATGATTTACCGCACATTCCTCTGGCAACTCTTAACTCAATCAACTCCACGTGAGCCGTTTTCGCTGCTTCGTCCGCTGCTACGAATATTGAGGCTGCTGAAAATGTTTCAAGAATGCCAAGTGCTCTGATTTTTTCAACCTGGGTCGTTCCATAAATTGCAGGAAATATTGCCTCATGAGGATTACCTAGAATAAAGCTATCGATCAGGTGGTCGCTGTGACTGTTACGGGCAAGCTCAATGCAAGCATTGACAGCACTCAAATCTCCACTGATTATTGTAATATATTTGCCCGGACATACGGTCTGTGCTTCCACAAGTTCAATTTCAGCAGTTTTCAACATCCGATCTGCAACATACATTCCCTGGGATACTGTTTTATATTCAACCATACCGATTGCTTTACTCATATAGGAACTTCCTCTCTAACTTTATGTCATACTCTGTTTATAATAATATAATTGTCATTTACTTCAACGATTTTACCTTCCATCGAAGCATGTACCGGAAGGGATAATTTTCCTTCCTCACCGGCCGCAATCAGATCACCTTGCTTTACATAATCTGCTTTCTGTACTACCGGTATTGCCTTAGCTCCGATATGTTGGCTTAATTTTATCTTAACTGATACCGGCTTAAGCTCAAACTCTGATAGCGGAGCTGCAATGTCATAGGCTTTTAATCCAAGTCTTGCTGTCAGCCGTTCCATCGGAATCTTACGGTATTCCCTCATAGCAGATGGCTCTTTTAAAGGAATATTTTTGGGAATTCCTATCCCGTTCTTACGTAAGCCGTTCTTATATTCTGTAATCAACTTTCTGGGGGAAAGCTCCTGAGGGCAAGCATACATTTCACATACACCACAGCCACAACAAAACATCGTATTAATAAATGGTGATAGATCTTTCGTTGTACCACTGGTTGCAGCTCTCATGAATTTATGTGGTGTAATTGGCTGTCCAAGCTCATGTCGTGGGCATAAATCGGTACACATTTCACATTGACAACAGGCCGCCATAGCTTTTTTCATATCAATTGCTGTATTGGATTGTTTCTTATTGATTACATAGTGGTTAGTTGGCAAAACTAAGATTGCATTGGTTGTCTTGGTAATCGTATCATAAGTACTAACGACATTACCTGTCATTGGACCTCCCATAAGAAACATGGGTGATTCAAGGTTGGTTCCACCAGCTAACGCTACCGCCTCTTCTACCGATAATCCGATTGGTACCCTTACTGTAACCGGTCTTTTCACTTCACCGGCTATGGTTAGATATTTACCTGTTACCGGCTGACGTTTATTAGAACCGAGATAGAGGTTATACATGGTTTCAACATTGAATACAGTAACTCCAACCTCGATGGGCAAACCTCCCGGAGGAACGACCTTGCCCAGGGTTTCATAGATCAAAACTACTTCATCCCCTAACGGATAGATTTCCTTCATCTGTTTCAATTCTATGCTAGGAAAGCTATCCACATTAGATTTAACAGACTCAACGGTTTTCTTATATGCTTCTTTTACAGCAATGATTACTCTAGATGCTTCCACTGCTTTTGCCACCAGCATCAAAGCACTCATAATCTCGTATGCATATTTCTCCAGAAGTTGTCTATGAACCTTAAGCAGTGGTTCACATTCAGCGCAATTTAAAATGATGGTATCCGCTCTTTTATCCAGCTTTGCATAGGTAGGAAAACCGGCACCACCGGCTCCGGCGATACCCATCTCCTTTAATAATTCCGCTAATTCCTTAATATCCATGCCTAATCTACTCCAGTCCGATTCCGTTATCCACTATGCCTACAATGGCTGCATCGATTGGTGAATTCTCCATATGACAGCCTATTCTCGCTGCACTACCCGTAGCAACGAGTACTATTTCTCCGATCCCTGCACCTACTGTGTCAACAGCAACTAATCTGTTGTTGCTACAATCCATTTTCTCAAAGGGTTCTACGATTAAGAATTTTGATCCGATGAGGTTTTCATTTTTTCTTGTTGCGACAACACTACCTACTACTTTGCCAACAAACATGTTTTCACCTACTTATAATCAGATTTTTATTATGGTATCCTTAACTCATTTATCTATAAAATACAGTCATGCGACTATATTAATTCTCTATTTTATAATTCTTACTGCATCACCTGTTGCTATCTTGGCCGCATTAGCTTCATCCGTATCAAGGTGCATCTCCAGTGTAAAACTATCATCTACCCGTATCTGCACATGATTGAAGATCGTACCTCTCTCATTCTCCACCTGAACGGACACCGTTTCCCCATTTGTTACTCCTGCGGACCTTGCATCCTTTGGTGACATATGGATATGGCGTTTGGCAATGATACAACCTTCCACCAGATATACAACTCCTTTCGGTCCTACAACCGCAATTGGTGCCGAACCTTTGATATCTCCTGATTCACGGATCGGAGCTTTTATTCCCAACTTAATGGAATCAGTAGAGGAAATTTCAACTTGAGATATCTTACGGACCGGTCCTAAGATTCTTACATTTTCGATTGCTCTTAATTTAATTCCTACAATTGTTACCAGTTCATTGGCAGCATATTGACCACCCATCAATTCGTTTTTCTTAGTTAACTCATAACCTTTTCCAAATAATGTTTCGACATGCTCCTTCGTCAAATGCACATGTCTAGCGGATACTCCCACAGGTACGGCAAACCCTTCCTTCCTACTACTATGATTCATTGCATCCCCTACTAATTTGGCAATCATCTCAATTGTCTTCTCTTCCAAGGATTTCACCTTCCCCTTTTCAACATTTTTCATCTAGTTAAGTTACACAATTTCTCATATAAGGTATAACAGCCCAATGCAGCACTAGATTGCATTGAGCTGTAATATTACTGCCTATGCAGTACACCACCTGTTATTTTAAGATAGGGAGAATTTTCTCAACATCTGTATGAGGTCTCGGGATTACATGAGTAGCTACTAATTCACCAAGCTTGGATGCTGAACTTGCACCGGACTCAACAGCAGCCTTTACTGCACCTACATCACCGCGAACCATAACGCTTACAAGTCCGGAACCAATCTTCTCTGTTCCTACTAATGTAACATTTGCTGCCTTTAACATTGCATCTGCTGCCTCAATTGCTGCTACTAAACCTCTTGTTTCTACCATTCCTAATGCTTCCTGTGCCATTTTTTTATCCTCCATATTTTTAATTTGTTTTTCCTCAGAGATTTGAGGTTGTGTTTCATTATCTTTTACTTTTACTTTCTCTTTCGTTGTTACTGTTTGATCTGGCGAAACGGCATTTCTTGCTTTCAATTCCGCATTCATGATTACTTCTACTGTCTTCTCACTTGTCTTTACCAATTTCTTTTTTTCTGTCATTGCCTCACCGGTCTGCAAACTTTCCTGCACTAATCTCGACCATTCGGATTGTCTCTTCATGGGGATTTGGGATTACTGCATGTACACAGGGCTTCATTGCATTCTTCACAGCTGTTTCCACTGCTTCTGTAACGGCTGATACGTCACCCTGCACTATAATTGTTACAAGTCTTCCTCCCAGCTTTCTCTCCCAGGTCACAAATTCAACCTCCGCTGTCTTACACATAGTATCCAGTGCCTCTATTGCAGCCGTTACGCTGGGTATCTCGATAAATCCTAATGATTTCATGTGAACACTCCTTTTATAAATTACCCAGTGTATTTTCCATAAGGAAAAGTTCACCTTGCAACTTAGATTCTAGGAAGAATTTTTTCAATGTCAGTATGAGGTCTAGGGATTACATGAACAGCAACTAGCTCACCAAGTCTCTCAGCTTGAGCAGCACCTACCTCAGTAGCTGCTTTGACAGCTCCAACATCGCCTCTTACCATTACGGTTACTAGTCCTGAACCAATTTTCTCTGTTCCGATTAATACAACCTCTGCCGCTTTTACCATAGCATCCGCTGCTTCGATTGCTGCGGTTAATCCTCTGGTTTCTACCATTCCTAACGCTTCTTGTGCCATTTCTTCTTACCTCCTGTTTGATCTTTTAATTTTTATCCAGCCCGTTCAATAAAAGCATTTTATTCGTATCCCCTTCAGGCTTTGCAATGATGTGCTTCGCTACAACTCCTGAGACTTTGTTCGCTGCTACTTCCGCTGCTTCAACAGCCGCAGTTACATCCTCCACACTTCCCCTGAACTTTACCAGAACCAGCAGGGGAACCGGAAGACTGTCTGCATTTGCCGGCTTATTACGATCGAACGTTTCCATAGTGACATTTGCTGCTTTGCAGCCTGCGTCGCCTGCTACAAACGCAGCAACAAGTCCATAAACTTCAATCAATCCAACAGCCTTTGTCATATAATTACCATACCTTTCGTCCTAGTCTGCAAACTTTATCCATATAAAACAGAGATTTTCATGCTTTGCAGGCATTCAGCTTTTCTATCCATTGATTTTCTTATTCATTGATTTTCTTATTCATTGATTATGGCTATCTTTAGACCTTCCATCTTCAGGTTTGTGATATATGCTTCATTCATCTGCCTTAGTGAATATCGATGTGTGATAAGCTTATGGATGGGAAGACCAATTCCTTTTGCTCTCTTAAGAAAATCAAAAGTTGTAGCATAATCTCTTAAGGTATAAACCCAAGAACCAACGATAGTGATTTCCTTAGCACAGATATCAAAGTGAGGATTGATCGTTGCGTCACCGCCATTGATAAAGAAACCAAGTTCACACAATCCACCACCATTACGGATAAACTTATAGATATTCGCATGGGCAACCGGAGATCCGGTACATTGGAAAGCAAAATCAGCCAAATAACCGCCGAAGGAATTCTTTACCGCAGCTGCTAACGATTCTATTCCCTTAGCATCCTTAAAATTAACCGTATGGCTTGCACCCATCTCTTTTGCAAAATCAAGACGCTTCTGCTCACCGTCTACCGCTACAATATTCTCAATTCCCATAGTACGAAGTACTGCAATACATAATAAACCGATCGGACCACAACCCTGAACAACAACTCTGCTGTTAAATCGTAAGATGCCTGTAGTTTTTGCCCTTTCCACTGCATGAATGAGTACAGCGGAAGGTTCGATTAATATTCTTGAGTCCAAATCCAAGTCACTTACGTTGAATACGGTGGAACCACCTCTGATTACTATGTAATCTGCAAACCATCCGTTTAAGTGGGTAGAATCATCAGGAAGTAAGCCATAGACATCAGCTCCGCCAACATTCTGTTTGTTTAAATCAAACATTGTGATGTCCGGATTATCTTTAAAGATCATACAGGTAACTACTTTATCCCCTATTGTTAAGGACTTGCCTGCACTGTCTTTGGTAACATTCTTGCCCATGGTTACGATTTCGCCGGTGCCTTCATGACCAAGAACAACCGGAATTAAACCAAAGGGATCTCTTTTATATTCATGAGCATCCGTACCGCAGATTCCGCAGCCTTCCACCTTAACTAAAATGTCATTATCACCAATCACAGGAATTGGGAACTCTTTGATTTCTATCTCTTCTAACTTCGTAAGCATCGCCACTTTACTGGTCTTCGGAACCGCTTTATTGTTCTTGTTGGCTGCAGAGCCATTGGAATTCTCATTCATTCCGGCAAGTACCTGCTTAACGATTTCTTCAATATTCACTGAATTCATTTCCATTTAATTCTCCATTCCTCCGCCTAATGGCGGTTCAAACTAGCCTTAGGAAGCCCTAATACTCCCATTTAATAGAAGCCGAATTAGCGTATACAAAGACTATCCGACATAACACATCGTCTTTGCTTTGTAAAGGTCCGTGCTGAGGTTAAGCCCTCACCGGTCCGGCTTGCTATCGTAAAGGTACAGAAGCCTTCTCCACCGAAGCCCAATGCTGCATAGGAAGGAGCATTTTTTACAAAGATCGCTGTATCAATTGCTTTCCCGTATTTTGTAAGATTTACAACACTTTTGGAATGCATATGAGCGGAATGGCGATTGCCATGTTCCAGCCACACGGCTTTTTCGATGGCATCATCAATATCTTTTGCTCTGACAATTCCAAGAATAGGCATCATTAATTCTTCTTCAATGAGGGGATGTTCTTTCTCACCTTCAAATATGATACAACGGATATTCTCCGGAGTCTCAATTCCAATCATAGAGAGTAGTGTACGTGCGTCTCTTCCGACACAGTCACGGTTTAATTTTTTATTAGGTATTACCAGATTGGTCAGTTTGTCCTGCTCTTCTTTATTGATAACATAGCAACCGTTTTCAATCAGATAATAAATCAGTTCGTCTGTAATATCATTGACAGCAACGATCTCTTTTTCTGCAATGCAGGGCAAATTATTATCAAAAGTCGCTCCATTAACAATATCTGCCGCAGCCTTTTTAATATCTGCAGTTTCATCCACCAGAACCGGAGGATTTCCTGCTCCCGCACCAATTCCGCGTTTTCCTGAAGAGAGAACCGCAGTAACTACTCCAGGGCCGCCGGTGGCAACCAGCAAGGGGATCTCTTTATGGTTCATCATGATATTACTGGTTTCCATTGTTGGTTTTTCAACGGATACCGCAATATTTTCCGGACCGCCAACCTCGATGGAAGCTTCATTAACCAGAGTTACAGCAAAGTTTGAAATCTTGGTAGCTCCGGGATGAGGATTGAATACGATGGTATTGCCTCCTGCGATCATTCCGATACTATTACAGATAATTGTCTCACTGGGATTGGTACAGGGAGTTATTGCTCCTATGACACCAAAGGGTCCCATCTCCACTAAAGTCAGTCCTCTGTCCCCGGACCATGCGGTCGTTGTCAGATCTTCGGTACCTGGAGTTTTCTCCGCAACCAGCTGGTGTTTCAGGGTTTTATGCCCGATATTACCCATATTGGTTTCGTCCACTCCCATTCGTGCCATTAACTCAGCATACTCAACGGTTTTCTTACGAATATTATTAATAATCTTTTCTCTACAATCTATGGATAATTTCTGAACAATTCCTTGTGCTTTCTTCGCCGCAGCGATTGCTTCATTCATATCCTCAAATACACCAAGCGGTTTCTTGTTGTCGCTCTCCGTGTTATCCTGCAGCTTTATCAATACCTTCTGAATTATTTCTTGAAGTTGTTTTTCCTCTACGACCACGTCAGAACCTCCTTTGGTCAATATAACCGATACTTACTTTCAACCTATTGCTTTAAGCCAATTGCTTTAAGCCATTTACGTTCAACCAATTACTTTTAACCAATTACTTTAAGCCTAATTGCTCCATTACTTTCTTTGTGATCTCAGATACTAATGCATCTGCATCAGTGCCCTTGACGGAATGTCCACCACAGTTATGACAGCTTTGTTTTCCATCCTGAGTATTGGGGCAGATATCAGCCGGATGCTTTCCTGTCATACCGAACTGTCTACGGATTTCGTATAGTCTCTCTACCTGAGCTTTGGAAAGCTCCTTCGGTCCGCCTAACTGTTTGGATAGAAATAATAAATTTGCATAGAATTCAACAGATTCCATTTTATGATACGCAGATAATAAGGAGTCGGAGAAGGATAATGCTCCGTGGTTCTCCAATAATACAGCATCATAATAAGGAAGGTACTTAGAGATTGCATCCGGAATTTCATCGGTGGATGGTGTGCCATACTCTGCAATCGGTACACAACCAAGGGTAATTACTGCCTCCGGCATAATCGGCTGAGTCAAAGGAATACCTGCAATCGCAAAGGATGTAGCATACATCGGATGAGCATGTACTACTGCATTGACATCCGGTCTCTCCTTATAAACTCTCATATGCATCTTTATTTCTGAGGAAGGTTTGAATTTGCCACTTGCCTGAATAACCTTACCATTCTTATCTACTTTACAGATGTACTCCGGTGTCATAAATCCTTTACTAACTCCGGTAGGGGTACATAAAAATTCGTTATCATTTAACTTTACGGATATGTTTCCATCATTAGATGCAACCATTCCTTTGTCATAAATTCTTCTACCTATTTCACATATTTCTTTTTTAATTTCGAATTCAGATATCATTTCATTTCCTCCTGAGATGTTGTTTTGATTTGTTTCTATTTGTATTTCTTTGTTTTAAATGTATTGTATCATCACATTATAGGTTAGTCAATACTTTTTGACTATTTTTATTTGTTTTTCTTTGTTTATTGTCTGTTTATAACTATATATAAAAAACCCCGCTATTACGTAGCGAGGTTTATCTCTGATTAACATAGATTCAAAAACAAATTATTTCAAATAGAATACTTCTCTCATAAATTTGATTGGTTCTTCTTCGTTAAAATCAAAGGAACCTTCAACCATTTTAGAAGTGATCGCATTCCATCTGTTACATGCTTCACTTTTTGCAATATATTCATTCGCTGACTTTACATCATCACATTCAAAACAATAGAAAAATTGATTTCCGTTTTGAAAGATGGAATAATTACGGTATCCCGCTTTTGTATGTTCTTCCATAATCTCCTGCCAGGGTTCCAGATGCATCGTTACGTATTCCTCTAAATACTCTTCCTTTACTCTCCACGTCCAAGCATATTTATTACTATGTTCCATATCATTAATCTCCTATTTTCATGTTTATAACTGATTGATATAGAAAGGCGTATTGCAGCATACTGGTTAGTATTGCTGCAATACGCCCTTCTATAGGATTTTACTTAATTTATTCTATTACATCATCTGAAGATTACAGTTTCTTTTTCCAATCCTTCATGTTGTTTTTGTTGAATACGTAAGGTGTTCCTGCTAATACAGCTGTACCACCATCTCCGTTATCATAAGCTTCAAAAACAGTCTCAGGATACTCACGGAAAGCAGCCATGGTAAAGCTTGAACCAACAGCTCCATCAAAAGAGCCATCGATTGTTGCCAAGGTAGATGCAGCGGATACCGCACCAAGATGAATAACATCCCAAAGCATCATGTAAGGGCAAACAGAAGTAAATGCATCATCCGTAGGTTCTGCAGGCATGAATGACTGCATCTCTGAAGGCAGACCTAAACCAGTTAATTTGATTGTGCTGCTAGAAGTCTTTAGAGTCTGACCAGCTGCTGCAATACCTACCGTGGTAGGGGAAATGATACAGTCTACTTTATTCTCTGCAACAAATGCCTGAGCCTGTGTTGTAGATTCTGTCAAATCATCATTACCATATTTCTTATCAATGGTAGGACTAACCTTTCCTGCATATACAGCGTCCTGTAACTCAACTTCCATTGCTGCGATCCAGCTGTTCTGAACAGGAGTATCGATGGAAGCAGAAAGTACACCAAGAACGATTTCATCACCTGCATAGCTTGCTAAACCATCAGTTACAGCTTTCTTCATATCGCCATCTTCCGGATAGTCAACACCAAGGGTAATTAATACAGCACCCTGAACAAGGTAAGCACCGATGTCATTAGGGTCTGCCTGATTAATGTGTGTTGTACGGAACTCAGGGCTTGCTGCGGAGTCAATGGAGGTAATTGTGATTCCAGCTTCTTTTGCCTTCTTGAATACTTCATCATATCCGGCATCGCCATTTGTGGAGATGGTAATAGAAGCTACCTTCTGTGTAATAAGTTCGTCAAGTAACTGAACCTGTGCTGCAACAGTTGTCTCCGCCGGGCTCTTGTATACTGCTGTCTCGCCCTTTGCTGTCATGTACTCATTAAAGCCTTCATACATCAGATCACCGAAGGTATTACCGGTAGATTTGAACATGAATACATGTGATCCTTCCAAGGAATCACTTCCCTTTGTGTCAGTTGTTTCTGATGTGTTGTTCGTAGTAGTTCCATCCGTACTAGTAGTCTTTGTTGTAGAACAACCTACCATTGCGCTTGCAACTATTGCAATTGATAAACCAAGTGCTAATAATTTCTTGAATTTTTGCATTGCTTAAATCCTCCCATAGTGTTTTAATAGTAAAATCGGGTATCCCAATTCACCTCTTTATATAAACAGTCTGTGACTGCCTATACCATTTTAGTTAATTACTTAATGATGCTTTCGATGATTTTTTCCTATCTTCTTTCATCTCAGCTTTTAATTGCTCTGATTGTTCTTCGCTTTTCCCTTTAATGGCAACAATTTTTTCGTTATAGTTTGTTATTTTTTCTGATTTCTCTGATCCGCTTAAGGTTGTGTCCTTTTTAGTCTCCATAATCAACTTCCTCAATGCTTTTACTTCTTCTGAAGCTTTTACATTGATCGCTTGTAAATTCTTACTATTTCCATAAAGAAGCTTTAATTTAATATGATCTATCAGCTTCTTATTTAAGTTCGGAATTAAAACAGCCACAATCAGGATAAAACCGATCATAATCTTTCTGGAGTTAGCATCCACACCCATTAAACCTAAGGTATAAGAGAGAAAGGTCATAATCAAAGTTGCAATTACCGGCCCATAAACCTTACCCTTTCCACCATTTGTTGAAATACCACCTAGTACACAGATTGCGATGGCATCTAGTTCATAACCGGTTCCCATGGTTGAGCTTACACCACCACCCATACGACCTACGAAAAGGATGGAAGTAAAACCTGCCATTATTCCCATTAATATAAAAACTGTTAACTTGGTACGTTCAACATTCACACCTGAATAAGTTGCACAGGTTGCATTATTACCGATGTGATAAAGCTTACGACCAAAGGTTGACTTATGTAGAATAACCATAAAGACAACCGCCATCAGTAAGAAACAGATCAGAGCTACCGGTATGCCTATAATATTCGTCCAAGCAAGCTGAACATAGAATTCCGGAAAATTCTTTAATACATTGACATCTAAAATTATCTTAACAATACCTCGGAATAACATGGAGGTTGAAATCGTTACAATAACGGAAGGCATCTTCATATACGCAACCAAAAAACCGTTAAAGGCTCCGCATAACCCTCCTGCAATAATTCCAAATAACACACTGATTATGATTGGAAGCCCGGCATCCATAGATAATCCGGTTGCCATGGAAGCCATAATCATGATGGAGGCTACTGAGACATCAATATCGCCGATCATAAGTACAAAGATCATTCCAAGTACTAAAGGTGATAAATCCATTCCTGATTGAATAATTGATTGGATTGTTCCCGGTGCGAAAAAGAGATTACTCTTCGTAAGCATCAACACAACATTAATTAGAACCAGTATGTATACCAACATCATTTCCCACTGAACTAGGAATTTTCTTATATCAAATTTATCTTTAACCGTTAAATTATAAGCTGGGGCTTTTGTTGAGTTTGTCATTAGATTAAAGCACCCCTTTCTTTTAATACACGCTTTCTCGCCGAAAGATTGGTAAACAAGTTAATTGCTACGGCGATGATGATAATACCGCCTTGAATAGCATTCTGCCATACACTTAAACCAGGAAGTAAGCTGATAAAATAAGTAATAACGCTCATCATTAACGCACCGATGATAACACCGTCTATTCTACCTTTACCACCGGAAATACTAACTCCGCCGAGAATACAGATAGCAATTGCTATCATTTCATAACCTTCGCCCATTCCATAATAAGCAATTGCGTAATTTGCAGTATAAAGCATACCTGCAAGACCTGCTAAGGCTCCACTGATGGTAAAAGCCATAAATGTTACTCTAGCTTCATGAATACCGGCAACCTTTGCAGATTCTTTATTGGTACCGATTGCATAGATCCTTCTGCCTTTTGAAGTGTATCCTAAAAAGATACCTGAAATGATAAAAATAACCACTGTAATCCACAGGATGTTATAGACTCCAAATATCCTACCTGTAGCAAATTTTAGATAACCCTCTGTAAACTGATGAGGGAACCACCATTCACCACCGGATGCAAGGAAAGCGAAGCCACGATAAATGTACATCGTTCCAAGTGTCGCAATCATTGGAACCATCTTGAGATAGCCAACGATAAATCCGTTGAAGGCACCGCAGATTGCTCCAATGAAAATTGCAAGTAATACCCAGACAAATGCCGGAACATCCATGTTTTTGCTCATTAGTGAAGAACAGATAACACCGGAAAGTCCTAAGGTTGAGGCAATTGACAAGTCAATACCCCCAGTGATAATTACTAACATAACTCCTACTGCCAATAACATATAGACTGCATTATTCTGTAACATATTCATGATAGAGTTAACGGAATACATGGATGGTGTAAGGATTGCAGCCATAATCAGGAGAGCTGCGAAAGCAATGATGAGTCCATTGTTCCTGCCGTTTCTAATTTTATTTAAGATTGAATGATTCTGGTTCTTCACAGCTTATTCCTCCGTTTCCTTATGTCTTAACGACGCCTGTAAAATCATTTCCTGAGTTGCGCCATTTTTTGTAAAGCTACCTGTTACTCGTCCTGATTTCATGACAACAATATGATCTGCCATGCCAAGTACCTCAGGCATTTCTGAAGAAACCATAATAATTGCATAACCCTTGCAAGCAAGCTCATTCATAATTTCATAAATGGAATATTTTGCACCTACGTCAATTCCTTTAGTAGGTTCATCCATAATCAGTACTTTAAGATCACAGGTTAAAAGCTTTGCAAAAACTACCTTCTGCTGATTACCACCGGATAAGGAGGAAGGAGGTGCACTGATATCTTTAGCCTTCAGGTTGATTTTTTGACATAGGTCAATCGCATTCTCTATTTCCTGATCCACATGAATCAGACTTTTACTCTGGAACTTCTTCATCGCTGCGGAAGAAACATTCTGATAGATAGGAAGTTCATTAACTAATCCCTGTATCTGCCTATCTTCCGGTAAAAGACCAATTCCGCATTGCAATGCGTCAATGGGGCTCTTAATGGTAACCACTTCATTGTTTAACTTGATTGATCCGCTGTCTATCTTCATGATGCCGAATATACTTTGGCAAACTTCAGTTCTTCCTGCACCTACAAGTCCGGTCAGGGCGACAATCTCACCCTTTCTTACTTGAAAAGAAATGTCTTTAAAGTAACCTTCTTTGGATATGTTGTTAATTTCAAGAACAACTTCACCTATTTTTGATGTTTTCTGAGGATACATCTGATCAAGTTCTCTGTTTACCATCTCGGTAATCAATTTCTGATTTGAGATCTGATCAACATCCCAGGTTCCTATGTATTGGGAATCTCGGAACACAGTTACTCGTGATGCTAGACGGTACATATCTTCAAATTTGTGTGTAATAAAGATAATTGATACTCCGGCATCTCTCAAACGTTCCGCTATGAGATATAATTGTTCACATTCCGTTTTGGTTAAGGATGCTGTCGGCTCATCCATAATTAATATTCTAGCTTCTCTTGATAAGGCTTTTGCAATCTCAACCAGCTGCTGTTGGGCAACACTTAAGCTTCCCATGGGCTTCATCACGTCGATTTCTTTACTGAGTGGCTCGATCAATTTAATAGCTCGCTGATTCATAAGTTTCCAGTTATATAAACCTGCTTTATTCTTAAGTTCCTGACCCATAAAAATGTTCTCTGTTACTGTTAAATCAGGAAATGCTGTTACATGCTGATAAATTGCAGCTATTCCAAGCTTCGCTGAATCTGATGTGGAACGAAGATTTATTTTTTCTCCCTCCAGGAGCATTACACCGCTATCGGGTTGATGTACACCCGTTATCACTTTGATGAATGTTGATTTACCTGCACCGTTTTCTCCCATCAGAGCATGTATCTCACCTTTTTTTAACTGAAAGTGGACACCGTTTAATGCTGTTACACCACCAAAGGTTTTCACCACATCCTTCAGTTCCAAGACACAATTACCCATCTTGTTGTTCTCCTTTCCATATTGCCTCTTACTCTTTGTAAACTATTAGATACGAATATATCTCAAAGCACTATCTGCTACTAGGAATATCTTCTCTTAATTTCCTTACTTATAATCATACGTTATACTGTGTTAATTCCAATGGTAATATATTTTGATATCAGGTAAAATAATTCGCTCTTATCATGCAGCTTATGGAATCGCTTAAGACAAATAAAATGCCGATAGATGTACTGAGATATCTTCCTAACAAGATATTTCAGAGCATCTATCGGCGTTAATTTTCGTATCTATTAAATTCTCAAACACGTGATCTTATTAAAATAAATCCTTCCATTCCTCAATATTACTTGCATCAAATTTTAGGGGAGGTGCTACGATCACTTCCGTTCCACCATCCTCACAGGGAGATATTTCATAGATGCCAAGCTCACCCGCGCTGAATTCATCCCCTACCTCCCCGGTAATCTTACCCTCTACCAAGGCCATTGATACATAAGCTGATAACCGTCCCATATCGAGCGGGTTCCAGAGATACATATAGGGACATACACGATTAATTCCACTGATATAAGGTGCCATTGTGGAGGGTAAGCCTAACCCGGTAACCTTAACCTTCGTATTTACACCCAATTCATCTAGAACCTCAGCTACTGCTTCGATACCTACTGTCGTAGGTGCACATATGACTTTTAAATCTGGGTACTCATTCATTAATTGTTTTGTTTTTTCCACCGATATATCATGGTCATCCTGTCCGTATACAATATTAACAAGGGATAATTTCGCGTATTTTTCATCCTCCATGACAAGCTGCATCTCGCTGATCCAAGAATTCTGGTTCGTAGCCTGACTAGTGGCGGAGAGGATAGCCCATTGACCCTCTCCTCCGGTCAAATTATACACGGAATCCATTAGAACCTGTCCGATGGTAGAAGTACTAGCTTGGTTTACAAAGGTCATACGACTTGCAGCATTTGTATTAGAATCCAATGTAGAGATTTTAATCCCTTTCTCAATTGCCTCTGTTAATATGGATTGCAACGCATCCGTATCATTTGCAGCAATCGCAATCGAGTCAACCTGTTGTTCTATCATGGAACGAATCAGAAATATCTGTTCTTCAGCAGTAGCCTCCTTAGGACTGGCGATGATACAGGTCCCACCCTCTTTTTCAATAATTTCCTGAAAACCTTCCGCAGCAAGATCGTTATAGGGATTCCCCTGTGATTTCGTGATAAGAGCGTAAGTCTTCATATCCTTATCCTCCGTATCAGGGATTACGGTCATATCACATCCCATAAAAATCATGGTACTGATCAACGTTAACAAAAGCATCTTTAAATATTTCATGAATGATTCACCTCCATGACGCCACTTAACTCAAGTTGTTTTCTGGGTTACTTATAATAAGAACTTAATTGTTTCAGTTATAACATATTTCGTCTCACCTCAGCAGGAATCCGTATCTCTACTTCCGTTCCGAAACCCGGAGTACTGCGATAGGTGAGACCGTAACCCTCCCCGTAAAGAAGTTTCAGCCTGCTATTCGTGTTGTCAACACCAATATTGCTACCCGTATTCTTTTTAAGTTCTCCGGTTAAGATATTCTGCACCAGTTCCTCTTCCATACCTGCTCCATCATCAGATACAACAAGTATGATATCTTCCTGCTCTCTCCAACCGGTAATGGTAATATTCCCTCTCTTGCTGTCCTTCTCCATTATTCCATGTAGAATACTGTTTTCAACGATCGGCTGTAATGTCAGTTTCGGCATTTCATAATCCATTAGATCATCCGGTACATCGACCAGGAAATTGATTCGATTCTCATAACGCATATTCTGAAGCTTACAAAACAGCGTCACATGTTCCAATTCTTTTCCTATCGTAGTATTAGCATTTCTTTTCGTTAATGTTAATTTATAAAATTTAGCCAGTGATTGTACGGCACTGGTTACTTCTTCCTGCTTTCCGGTCTGAGACAGCCAGTTAATCATGTCCAGGCTGTTATAGAGAAAATGAGGATTTATCTGCGATTGTAAGGCTTTAAATTCAGAGATACGTAGCTCTTCAGCTGTACGTGCCTGGTCCTCAAGCAGATGATTAATCTCATTTGTCATAAAATTATAAGTATCAATCAGTGTGCCAATCTCATCCTTCGATATTTCCTTCATATCAATCGGAACCGGTGCACCATATTTAGCTGATTTCATCGGTTCGATAACTGCAATGATACGTTTCACGATAGAGTTAGATAACATCATGGATATCGCAAAAGCAACCATGGAGAAAACGAGATAAAAGCCGAAGAACAAATATACAATTAACTTCCCTTTTGACATCAGGTCAAACACCGGCAGTATGGAAACCAAACGCCAGTCGGTATTACCAATATTATAGTACCCGACATAAAAGCTCTCTCCAAGATAGGTTTTAGTAGAATATTTATTGGCATTTCCTATTGTCATTTCCAGTTCCTCATTGGTCATATAATATGCTCCGGAAAGAGCCTTATCTGAGGTTGATACCACGGCATCTCTATCATTAATGAGATAGGAAGCCCCCTTGGAGATATTGATGTTTTGCTTAAGAATATTATCAAATTCCTCCTGTGAAAAATAGATGGCAACAAATACCGCATATTCCATGTCGTCACTTTTAAAGTTAATTCTATTAATATAAGCCATATCACCTAATTCTTTATTTTCCGTAGGTGACAGATATAATCTGGGGCACAACAAAGTTGTGATATTCTTAGATCCGAATATCCCATACCAATAAGTACCATAAACATCCGATATCGGCCGCAAAACCTGAATTCCCTCTTCTCCGGCCGAATGTAATATTCCTTGATACCCTTCATCAAGATAGATATGAATGGATGTTATCAGGGACTGATCCACTAGGGTCTCTACATATTGATTAAACTCATATAGTCTATCTTGGGAAACAGTGTAATCACCGGCATCTTCCTTAGAGATATCTACGATTTCCCGAATAAACCTATTCTCAACTACGGAATGGGAGGCATTAGTAATCTGAGCCAAGGTAGCTTCAATGGTACTGGTAGTCTGCACTGTTAATGCCTGTTCTGATAATATTGAATCTGTTACGATTATGTCGTAGAGCTGATTATAGAGTGAAAACGTAAGTACTAAAGTAGGTATAATAATTAAGGTCATATGAGATATCAAAAGCTTCGTTCGTAACTTTAAATTCAGCCTGAAACCTAGGATAATCCTATTTAATATTCTTTTCATGCCATCATCTTCTCTCTGTATTCTGAGGGTGAAAGTCCAACACTCTTCTTAAAGCTTTTTGCAAAATAATTACCGTCTGTATATCCGACTTTCGAGGATATCTCACCGATTTTATTTCGTGGATCCGTCAATAATTGTTTCGCCTTCTCAATTCTATAATCTGTCAGATATTGATTTATGGTCTGATCTGTCTCATTTTTATAAATTGTACATGCATACGCAGTAGACAAATGAACGTGTTCACTGATATCCTTTACGGAAAGAGTATCCATGGAATAATTCTTATGGATATAATCCTTCATCATAAAAATAATTGGATTTTCCGGTTGTCTGTTTTCAATTGCAAGAATAAACTCATCCACTTTCCCCAGCAATAAGGCATGCAGTTCGTCAAGAATCTGGCTTTCCGATATGATATCCCAGATTGTTGCAGAACCCTCCTTCTGTGTGATCATAAGAGTAACATATACCTTTTCAATTGCACTGAAAAGCTTATAATACAGGTCCTTTACCCTATTGGGTAATAGGGTGTTCCCATTCTTCAAGTGTGAATAGATTCGATTCGCTATCTCTTTAGATAAATCAAAATTCTGTTGCGAAATAGCCTGTGTAAATTTTTCTGTCTGCTCTTCAATATAAGTAATGTTATGGTCAGCTCCATCCTTTTCCGTCAGGATGCTGTTATAAGGATAAAAAAAGCTTCCCTGGATGAGCAAAACCGCACTATTGTAGGATTCATAAGCCCGTTCCGGATTGTACACAACATTACCGACTGCGATAAAGAATGGACAGATTTTATCCAGGCAATCTCGAAGATATCGCACATAATCTGCTACTGCTGACTCTATCAGCTTAGTATTGGAATAAAGTTGAAGAACAAAGAAATTCTCGTTCTTAACAGCATATAATAAAGATATTTTCTTTGCTTTTGCAAGGTTTCCCAGCTTACTAAACAGGTTCTCCATCGTTTCCTGCCCTACAGCAGAAACTAGCTGGTTTAATTTCACCAATATTGTGACAAAGTAAGTAGATTGCTGGAAATCAACCTTAAGGGCAGATACCAAATCAAGATAACTATTGTCTATAAGATTAACCTGACGTGTCAGCATAAGCGCTAGCTGACTGCTTCTGGTATTCTGTTGAATCGTTTTCGTATATTTATTTTGTTCCAGCAGATTATGAGTCTTGATTGCTTCCTCAACAGCATTCTCTACTTCTTTATTGTTAATCGGTTTTTCCACATAACTGGTAGCTTTCAATTTAATAGCTGCCTTCAGATACTCCTTATCCGAGTATCCACTCATGAATATAATACTCGTATTCGGATATAATTCACGAAGTTTTGTGGCTAATTTAACTCCATCCATTCTTGGCATTCTAATATCTGTCAGTACAATTTCCGGTTGATGTTTTTTTGCTAGTTCAAGCGCACTCTGTCCATCATCTGCTTCCAGAACTTCGTTAATCTGCAGGGATTTCCAGTCAATATTCGTCTGTAAACCATTTCTTGTTAAAACCTCATCGTCAACAATTAAAATTTTCATTCTATTCCTCCAAAAACAATCAACAGAGAATATAACATAACCAGCTACATTTTTATAAAATCAATTTATAAATAGTTATTTAATTATTCCAAATCAGAACAATATTGAGTAGAATGTCCCATTTCATTATATCATAAGCATCCGGTGATTCATCAGTAAAATATTTCGATTTTGGGTAATATTTTAAGGAAGAAGGTTTTATCGAGAACATGATCATAATTGTAACTACCATAAAAATCGAAATTGACAAGGTATGATTAGTAAAAAAAGCTAAATGAAATTACATTCATTTAGCTTTTCTTGAATAAAAATTATCTAACAGCAGCAAAAACTTTTGAATGAAATTATTCTGCTTTACTGTACAAGAACTGTTCAGATAAATTCAAATTAAAATCCTTTGCTAATTTTCTAAAATCATTATCTGATATCGTCTGCAATTTATCCGGTCTCATGGATAATACTTTGATTAATATTTCGGCTGATTTTTCCACCGTATGCATTAAGCCAAAGGTCAGATCGAAGTTCTCACCGGAACAAAACATTCCATGATGTGCCCAGATTGCTACATCATATTTCTCCATCAATTTACTGGTCTCAATGGCAATATCTCTTCCACCGGGAACCATCCAACCTATCACTCCGACTCCAGCCGGGAATACGACGGGACACTCTGTTGCCATCTCCCATAATTCCCTTGTAAATACTTCATCTGATAGAGGTAACACAAAAGTAAGTGCAATAATATTGGTAGTGTGGGCATGATAGATTACTCTATGTAATCCGTCTGAAACCCTCTTCTTTACCTCGTGATTCATCAGATGCGTCGGTAATTCACTGGTGGGTTTTCCACCTTCCACGAGTCCCCAACGCACACGGTAATTTTCTCCGGATGCATCAATTTCTATCATTGTGATGCACACCTCAGGATCCACAATAATGTTTCTAAAATATTTTCCTCCACCGGTCACAAGAAAGAATTCTCCTGCCAGACCCGGAACATTTGTGCCGATCGGCGTCCAATTCCCAGGTTCATTGAGTCTTGATTGCACAGCAGCTACTTCTTCCGATTTTATTCTATATGATAAATTACCACCATTTCTTTCATGCCAGCCCTGAGCAAAACCATCGTCTGCCATTCGTATGAAGTCTTTCACAAACTTAGTATCCAAAATCGTCATATAAAGCACCTCCTAATTAGCTTGATATTATTAATCTAATATCTTTGCCTGTTATAGTTCCATTATAACCGGATATCAAGACTAATAAAAGGACGCCGTTTGACCGAAAAAATGTCCTTATTTGTTAGTAATTTATATTAAGATATAGAATTTTTCACGCTACCTTGCCTGTCATGCAGATAAACTAACCTTCATACATAAAATCAAGTAAACGTCTTATATCATTTGGTTCATAAGCAATCAACTCCAGTTCATCGATTTTACCATCGGAAAACACATTAGCCAGTGCTACATATTGAGAAAGCTTTGACTTCAGATTTAATCTATCACCTTCGTTTGTTACAAGTTCAACCTTACCGGAACAAGCCTCGATTGCTTCAAATAAAGCATTAATGTTCGTAACATTTGTTATTTTCATCTTTGTATACTCCTCATTTCAATTTTTTTAACATTCGAACTTATTATGTTCCAATTCAATTATTCTTAACCTTATATCATTCTTACTAGTTGGGATAATTGGACAAAATTGTAACAAACAAGTTACACTCGCATAAAAATAGAAGCAGAATCTATTTCTAGTTCTGCTTCTATTGGAGTCATTCTTTTGGATTTATTAACAATGAATTTAATATTAATTACAGGTGAGTATCCCACATACCACAAAATGCATCGACAGGGCTTTTACCCTTGAACTCGGATCTTCCCAATAGCTTATCCACCAGTGCTTCCAGAACATTATCATTTGAGCTATATGCATTGATATAGGTTTTCACTCTTGGCACGTCAAGAAGATGGTAAGGATTTTCTACGGAAATGAAAATCGTCGGAACAACATTCATATAAACCGGTACATTCGCTCCCATCGGCTGAGCCCATTCGATTCTAACCGTAGTCTGATTACTCTTAGTAGCCATATTCGCAAGATAAATAATGAGATCATATTTTGCGGCTATTGCATGATAGGGGGCAGATAATCCTTCAAAACCAGCACTAGCTTGAAATACATCGATATCAAAGCCTTCCGTTACAAGCATTTCTTTCACCTTTTCTGCAACCCCAGCTCTGACGGAATAAGCTACTCCCTGCTGGCTCTCGATATCATAGTAGAGGACTTTCTTATATTTCTTTGGAGACAATGGCAGAACTCCCTGCTCTTCTTTCACTAACGTAATTGCTTTATCAGCACATTCCACTGCCCAAGCCCGGTGCTCTTCGGTGCCAAGTCTCTGAACAGCCTCTTCGTAAGATGGAACCAGATTTCCTTCTTGCTGTTTCTTCGGTAGTTTTAATGCAGCTTTAAGAGCGAGTATCTTAGTTAAGGCATCATTTAAACGTTCTTCGGTTATAATTCCGTCTCTGATTCCCTTCTTCATGTACTCATAATCTTCATCAATGTTCTTGGTGAACAGGAACATATCACAACCAGCGGCAATCGCCATTGGGACAGCTTTTTCCCTACTCATTGGCATTAACATACCTGCCATGGTGGAAGCATCTGTAACGACAAGGCCATTAAAACCTAATTGTTCCTTAAGAAGTTTTGTTACCAACTCATAGGACAATGTTGCCGGAAGTATATCCTGATCCTTAATGTCTGGGTTATACTTTCTTGTATACTCGGGTTGCAAAATATGACCTACCATCACGGTCATTGCACCTGAATCAATACATGCTTTGTAAGCAGCGCCATAGGTTCTATCCCAATCCTCACAGGACATGGAATTGATGGATGCAACAAGATGCTGGTCCCTCTCATCCATCCCATCTCCCGGGAAATGTTTGATCGAAGCTGCTACTCCATATTCCTGTACACCTTTTACATATTGAACTCCCATTCTTCGGACTCTATCAGGGTCAGAACCAAGTGTACGGGTATTGGTTATCGGATTCCTGAAATTATAATCGATATCTATGATTGGAGCAAAGGACCAATTAGCTCCTACGGCAGAACCTTCCCTTCCACAGGTTACACCAAGCTTGTATGCCATGTCATCTTCATCCGTGGCAGCTACCTGCATCTGGGAACCGATAAAAGTTCCTTCTTCAGCAATACCGATGCCACCTTTTTCTAGATTAGCTGAAATCAGCATAGGAATTTTAGAATTCTCCTGTAGAATATTAACTGTATTAACAACCTCTTTTGCCGGCATCGGTCTGCACATCAGTCCACCCGGTTTATAATTGTCAGACAGATTTTTCAAATAGTCACTTTGGTCAGAATACGCAATCAGGCAAAATAGCTGACCAAGTTTCTCCTCATCCGTCATACCAACTAGCGTAGTTTCTACCCAGTTTATCTCCTCATCATTCAAATAAAACGGTTTATCTTTTAAGTTAATCATACGAATACCATTCCTTTCTCCTGTTTAAGTCCTAAGTTAATTATAATAATTACACAGAGAATAATCCTCCTCTTAATTGTCCAATTATGCATTATTTTTTGTCATCCTGTTGAAGCCAGCTGTTAGAATTGCTATAATGAATTTTATTAGTGAAAGAAAGGAACGATCAGATATGAATTATACCTTTGAGAAAATACAGTTTAACAGCGATATTCCTATCAGAATATTCGTTCATAATTTGAATTACACACAGAATCATTGGCATGATGCTCTTGAAATCCTGTTTGTACTTGATGGTACTATTCATATTGGTATTGGCAATTCCATATATCAGCTGCAGAAGGAAGATTTGATTGTTATCAATCCGGGGGAGATTCATACCACCAGTGCTCAAGATGCGAACCTGGTACTGGCATTGCAGATTTCCAACGAGTGGCTTGGTAAATATCCCGCCTTCAAAGGCATCCAGTTGTCCTGTAATTCTTGTATCAGCGAGAATCCTCTTCCTTTGAACCAGCTTAGAAAGCTATTAGCGCAGATGATGTGGGTTTATAATAATCAATCTACAGGCTTTGAATTCAAGTTACAAAGTTATCTTTTCGAACTTTTATATCAGCTTTTTATATCTTTCGATTCAGGTAAGCCACAGCAAAGTCTGAGTGAGAATGAAAAATATATGTCTCGTTTATCCAATATCATACATTTTCTACAAGATAATTATGAGAAGGACATTACACTGCAAGACTTAGCCGATAAGGAATTTCTATCGGTTTCTTATCTATCCCGATTTTTATATATTGGAACTTCATTTAAAGATTACATTATACGCCTTCGTCTTGAACATGCTGTGAAAGATCTGCTCTTTACCGAAAAATCCATCTCTCAGCTCTCTTATGACAATGGCTTTCCGAATACTAATTCGTTTTTGTCAGCTTTTCGAGAAACCTATCAGGATGCTCCAAGTACTTATCGCAAAAAGGCTACAGCAGATTTTCGTTTTTTATACGGTCCTAATCTGAAATCAGAAAACTATTTTGAAATAGTGAATTTTGATATGTTTTCAAGTCTTTATAAATACCTAACCTGGAATATAAATAATGAGACCTCAAATAATAACCGTAATTCTGCTATCACCAACCTTGGCGAAGCGGATATATCGGCTGAAACCATCAAGGTACCTGATACCTGGAGAAATTTAATGACAATCGGGAAAGCAAAGGATGCTCTTAATCCGGTAATCCAAGAACAGCTGGCAATGGTTCAGTCAGAAATAGGCTTTCGCTATCTCCGGTTTCATGGGATATTTGATGATGAAATGTTGATTTATCATGAGGATGCTTCCGGTGATCCTGTTCTGGATTTTACCTATATTGACCAATTAGTTGACTATTTATATAAAATTAATGTTCAGCCATTTATTGAATTAAGCTTTATGCCGGAGCTTTTAGCCAGACATAAGCATACTGTCTTTGACAATCGTCCAAGCGTTATCAGTATGCCAAAAGATATTGATAAATGGTGTAATTTGTTAAGAATTTTATTCTACACTGTATGGGTCGATACGGTCAGAGAAATGTTGAGGAATGGTACTTTGAATTCTGGAATGAACCTGATTTGACCGGTATGTTTTGGAATGATTCCGAGGAAGATTACCTTGTCTTCTATGCTCACACTTACGATACTGTCAAGAGTATCTCAAAAAAATTGCAGCTTGGAGGCCCGGCAGCATGTAACTTAACCAATGTTAAGGATTGGCTTAGCCGTTACTTTGAATACTGCAAGACCAAGAACTGTCTACCTGACTTTTTTTCGTTCCATTTTTATATCCATAATTCAGGTTTAGATGAGATTCAAAAATCTTATTTTTCCGATTCAAATAGAATAACCTTATCGAAGGATGCTGATTATTTACATCGCATGGTAGAACTGATAACTGAAGTCGCTTCCGTCTATCATTTCAATTCAAACAGCATTCATTTAACTGAGTGGAATGCGAGTCCGTCTCATAGGGATCTTAGTCATGATACTGTATTTATGGCTTCCTTTCTTGTTAAAAATATATTAGAAAATATGGATGCCGTAAGCAGCTTAGGATACTGGACAATTACAGATTTCATAGAAGAATTCCCTTTGCCACAGGAATGTTTCCATGGCGGAATGGGTGTATTAACGGCTAATGGCATCAAAAAGGCCGGATATCATGCATTTTCCTTCTTGCATCTTCTTGGAACCAATAAAATATCCTCAGGCCCTGGTTACTATATCACTTCTGATGAAAGGGGATACCAGATTCTACTCTATCATTATTGTCACTTTGATCCACTCTATTGCAGTATGGATCATTCAGGAATAAGCCACACTGATCGATATGGGATCTTTAAAGACAACATCAACAAAAACATGCAAATTACATTAACAGGTTTTAGGGAAGCTCCCTATAAAATCATAGATCGTTCTGTAAGCAGAAGTCATGGAAGTGCTTTCGATACATGGATTACTATGGGGGCTCCTGAAAATATTACTCAGGAGCATTTGGAATATCTTAAAAGTAAGTCCATCCCGGATTATCATGAAATTACTGAGGTGATTCAAAATACTTACAACTTGCAGCGATGTCTCACACCTCATGAGATCCAGCTTATAGAAATAAGAAGAGCCTAGCTCTTTAAAACGAACCCTATAAAATTGGCAGTTATAAACGACTGCTCTTTTATAGGGTCTATTTTAACGCCTTATTGTCCATAGATAAGGAGATGCTATGACATCAGAAGCCCAAGTGATTCGTTTTAATCATATGATATAATTCATTTTCTTCCCTGGTAATACGTTGCTTTAATGCTCCTATTACAATTTTAGCATTTGAAATAAAATCATCAATTCTGTTACTGATGCGCTCTTCCATATTATAACTACATTTAAATATGGTATACTCATCTACAAGATCACCCATCTCAATCATATATTGATTTGCGAGTTTTTTAACATCATCATTCTGGAGGCTCAGTAGTTCCGGATATAAAAATCGATCCTCTTCTAGTAAATGAATTTTAAATAATGCAGTTAGTTTACGAATGTGATAGTTAATGTCTGAAACATTAATTAACCCTTTATTTCTGTTAATCTCAGTTTCCAGGATGGTTACTTCCTCCTTGATTGCAAGGTGTTGTCGGTTAAGATTTTGTAAGCTTATCATAGGTACCTCCATTTAATATAATTATTTTAAAGTCTTATCTCGAAGTTATATAAAACTTTGTTTTAATCATATAGGAATCAAAGATACATTTGTGTTGCCATGGCTACATTTAGTGAAATATTCCATTCATTATTAATTCTGTTGCTTATCTCTAATCTATTACTTGCATAGAGATATCCCATGCTTGGCTATAATTGCTATCTTTTTGCATTGTGACTTAATCACATAGATACATGTAAATATATCTTAAGGGCGCATATGATAAACTATAAATAAATAATTGGAGGCTCAAATATGAGTGATCTATCATCAACATCTTACGGAAGAGATACCAGCTGCGATAACAGTTTAAATCCAATGATGCTTATACTTTTACTTTGTTTATGCGGAGGTGACTCTGGATTATTAGGTGGTTGCGGAGACAAGAATGGATGTGGCGGCAACAATGGACTTAGCGGTATATTACCAATCATTTTAATCCTTAGTTTATGCGGCGGCTCCTTTTAATTAATCCTTAATTTACATGACAGTTCCTTCTAATTAATCCTAAGTTTACATGGTGTTCCTTCTAATAATTTTTAGTTTACATGGCGGTTCCTTCTAATAATTTTTAGTTTACATGGCTTTCCTTCTAATAATTTTTAGTTTACATGGCTTTCCTTCTAATAATTACGTATCGATGGGCTGATGAATTAGAGATAATTCATCAGCCCATCTTTATGCTTACTAATAAGAGTATGATTACGATAATTCCTATTCGCCTGATTATTACATGGATTTACAAAATAATAAATTGATATTTGTAAATGTGACAAGAATCCTTGCATATGATATAGTACAAATATTAATAGGAGGTTATATTATGAGTGATTTTTCAGCTACATCCTGCCGTGGTGGAGATACCAGAGGCAAAGGTAATGGTATTGATTCTATGTTTCTTATCATTATATTACTTTGCTGCTGTGGCGGTGGAGATAACGGCGGATTATTAGGTGGATTTACAGGTAATAACGGCTGTGGTACCGATAATAATGGAATCGGTAGCATTCTTCCAATTATCCTAATCCTCTGCTTATGTGGTGGTTCCTTCTAATCATATAAACATAGAAAGGCTGTTGAATTCAAATTCAACAGCCTATTTTCTTAATTTTCCAGCTCATAACTTACAAATGCAAATTTCCTGTTGTCCGGGGACCAGGGATTCACATTGAGTGTTCCTTGACCACCGAATAAAGTAACAATAACCTGAACATCACTTCCATCATAATTCATCAGATGTAGCTCCACGTTCTTATTAGCCGGATGATCACCGGGTTCAACATCGCCCTTCTTATATGAGATATAAACTACCTTACTGTTGTCCGGTGATACATGTGCAAACCAATTATTCCGTTCATCCTGAGTGATGCGCTGTTGGTTTGTACCATCACTATCCATTCGCCAAATCTGCATCAAACCTGACTTCACAGAGTTATACCAGATATGTTTTCCATCAGGAGAATATTCGGGACCATCACTTAAGCCATCCGTAATTGACAATCTTGTCTCTTCTCCACCTTCCACCGAGATGGAATAGATATCACCTTTATCACCATTACGCATAGCACAATAAGCTAAGGTTTTCCCATCCGGTGACCATCCATGCAGGAAACTCGGTGATAACGGTGTTATCTTTCTTGGTGTTCCGCCAGTTAAAGGTAGTATATAAATATATGAATTATATCCCTGAACATTCAAATCCGTACCAGGTGCCATGCTGCTGATAGCAATCTCTTTGCCATCCGGTGACAGAACATGATCATTGTTACAAGCTGTAATATCTCCCGTATCAATCTGATTATGCTCTCCGGTAGCAAGGTCATAACGATAAATCAGCCCATCCGAATTATAGATAATATACTTACCATCCTGAGTCCAGTTTGGAGCCTCCAGGTGTTTATTCATTTTGAAAATTGTTGTACGTTCCTTTGTCCTTATATCATAAGTTTCTAAGATAGAGTTAAGCATCATCGTCCGCCTCCTGATTAATTAGTAGCTGCTTCCCTTAAAACTCGGAAGGATTTGATCTGGTCTTCCATAATATCCCCGTCACTTGCATCCTGATCTATTAGTACTGTTATGCCCGCGTCCTGAGGTATACTTTCAAGGATTTCTTTCACTTCCAATGCACCATCACCTAAGCAAGCAAAGATATCACCATCAATTCGAGTTGCGAAATCCTTCTTTAAGTCTTTAAAATGAACGGACCGAAGGTATTCCCGAACTTCGGAAAGATACTCCACCGGATCGATTCCACCATAAAGAACCCAACCAACATCAATCTGAACTCCTACATCAGCGTTCTTACAAAGCTCTAATATTGCTGACAAAACAGGTACTTGAGTACCCTTATGCTCCACACGGGCTTTCATCTCAGCTCCATTGTTATGAATCCAAAGCTCGATACCATGCTCCTTCAATATACTCGACAGGTTACTGCATTCCTCTGCAAATGCCTCATATTCCAGAGCAACCGTCTGCTGGTTACAGTTAACAACATAAGCTTTGATATTGTTCTTCTTCGCTGTCTCTATCATTTTTCCAATTACTTCATTTAGATTATCTGCAAATACATGCACAGAAGAGAGATCTAACCCGTACTTCTCCATTAACTTAAGATATGATGGCAATTCCTCAGGTTTCCATACGTTTTCCATCAAACTTTCCATGAATTCATTACCATCCGCTTTTGCTTGTTCCATCTTTTTTAGCGGATCATCAAACAAGATGCAAGGTTCTATCTGCTTGTAACCTGCTCCAGCTAATGTTTTAAAAAATGTATCCGGATCACGCTTACACTGCGCCAGACACCCAAAGATCTGTACACCAAACTCCATAAAAGTCCTCCATTGATAAAATGAATTTATTTTCTTAAAAAAGAATTAAATATTGTCCCCATGCTTCAAAATCAGTCGGTGCATGAATAAATAATAAGTTATGATTGAAATTACAACACATGCTGCACAACCTAGAAAGACTGTTGTAAAACCTGCTAGTTGGGAAGCAGTCCCCCATAGCAAAGATCCTAAACCGAAGCTGATATCCATCGTCGCATAGTAAGTGGCATTAGCGGCACCACGTCTATCCGGAGGACTTAACTTGATAATTACTGCATTCATAATCTGTTGCAGAGTTCCATATCCGATGCCATAGAATACTGCTGCAAGAAGTACTATCGGAAGCGAATAAGCAAATGCAAGTGTGATAAACAACAGTAAGGTTAATACGATACTAGGAATAAATGTTCTATAAAAACCATATCGGTCGGCTAACTTACCTGTAAAAATTCTGGATAAAATCATTGCTATCGCATAGGCGGTAAAAAACAAACCAACATTATCAATATTACGTGCTTCACCGAAAAGAGGCATGAAAGAAAACACTGCTGATATTGCAATTACCGTAAAGAACATAACAAAACAAGGTAAGATGGAAGTCTTCTCGAGAAATCCTGTCCCTTTCTTTGTCTTCGATTTATCTGTTAATTCATCGGATATCTTCTTCTCATGACTTATAGTTAGGTCACTTTTTCTCTTCTTTTCGTAATTAATCAGAAAACCAAAAAAAACACTGAGCAGTGAAATTCCAAAAGCAACGATATATGTAATCTTGTAGTCGAATCTGGAAGTTAAGTACAATCCCAAGGTAGGTCCAATGGCCATGGATATCGTTGCTGAAATGCCAAAATACCCTACTCCTTCTGATATTCTTTCCATTGGCACAATATCAGACAATATGGTGCCAAGAGCTGTTGAATATGCGCTAAGTCCAATACCCTGTAAGAAACGTAAAGCAAGCAAAAGAAACATATTTGTAGAGAATAATAGCAATATTGTTGATAATGTGAAAAGACATAGCCCTATAACCAGAACTACCTTTCTTCCTTTCGTGTCCAGCATTTTTCCGAATACCGGTCTGAATAGAAATGCTGACATGGTAAAAAGAGTCATAAGCAGACCTGCTATGATATTATTACCACCCAGTGTCATAGCATATAGAGGCAAAACATTGATCAATATTATACTTGCCATATTGATGATTAAATTAACAAGCAATATATTGATATAATTCATACTCCATAATTTCGGCCTCAAGTCCTGCTGCATTTCCATTACCAAGTTCTGATTTTCATTTGAATTCATAGTTACCTCATATAATTTTTATAGTCTTTCCTCAGGTCAATCTGTATATTAGTTAATTCATTTCTTCTAGAATGCTGATTATATCTTTCTTTCTAGAATATAACTTTTACAAATCATTTCTCTCTTTCTATGTAATATGGGAAACCATTTACTTGATTACAAATCCTCCGTTCTCTTCAAGCCTTTTTCTTTTGCCCCGATGGTCTGTTCATATCTGTTTATTTTCATGTCCAAACGTTCTATGGTTTTCTTCATTTCTTCCATCTTTTCAAATAAGTTATTTCGTTGATCAATTAAGAGCTCTTTCCTGGCCTCCAAAGTGGAATCACCCTGTTGGAACAGGTTCACATATTCAATTAAAACTTCAATCGGAAGTCCGGCATTTCTCATGCATTTAATAAATTCAACCCATTTTAAATCTTCAACGAAATAATCGCGAATACCACTCTTATTACGGTTGACACCGGGAAGGAGTCCAATACGTTCATAATAACGTAGGGTATCCTGTGAAAGATCATATTTTTTACTTACCTCTGCAATGGTCATACTAATTACCACCTTTCTATTTTATTATATCACTAAGAGTAAACTCCAAGTCAAACTTAAAGTACTCCCAATGTGCTCCCAATGTATTCCATTATACCAATGCTTTTCTTCTATCATTTTGTGATTTGACGACGTCAAGGATTATCCTTGATATAAGTCTATCATCTAGAGTTAACTCCAAGTCAAGCATTATTTTAGGGAGTACAGTAAAATATAATAGTAAATTCGTGTTTCACCTATTAAATTCGTGTTTGATGATTTTAGTCTTACACAATATATGGTAT
>FWWL01002032.1_pt1 | contig 44410 bp, 42 predicted proteins | sample 2228331 | NCBI WGS metagenome assembly FWWL01 (sample SAMEA103939775, study PRJEB20133) | metagenome | reverse complement strand
GCCGTCTTCAAAAGAAATCTAGCACACTCCGGGTATCCGTGCAACCGCCCCTTCGCCTGACGGTTGAGCACTTTCATCTGGCCTTAGCCCAAGCGAAGAGAGGCAGGCGTAGCTGCGGGAGTAGGAGGAGGAAGGGTCAAACCCACGGATCGTCCAGCGCCAGGAGTTGCTGGGCATTCCGCCACAGTACCGCGTCGAGGCTGTCCTCATCCAGCCCCGTCCGACGCAGGGCCTGCTCCACGGCTTCCACGCTGCCGATCACGTGGGGGAAGTCTGAGCCGAACAGCATCCGTTGTGGGCCTACGAATTCGGCCAAGCACCGAAGGGCGGGCGGGTAAGTATTCACCGTGTCGTAGTAGGCCATGCGCAGGGCCTCACTGGGTGGCCGCGCAGAGCCTGCGCACTCCGCGTACGCCCGGTACCCCATGTCTAGGCGTCCCAGCAGATACGGGATGGCCCCGCCCGCGTGCGGTACCACCAGCTTTAGCCGCGGGTAGCGGTCGAAGAACCCGCCGTACGCGAGACGCGCCAGCGCCATCGTGGTCTCCGTGGGGAAACCCACCACCGGGGCCAGGCTGTAGTCCTTCAGGTGAGGCGAGGCGAGTCCGCCCATGGGATGCAAAAACACCAACAGCCCCAGCTGGTCCGCCCGTTCCCAGAAGCCACGGAACGCTGGGTCGTCCAGAGCCTTCGCCCCCACCGTGGTGCCCACGACCACCCCATCCAGCTCCAGGACTGATCGTGCGTAGTCCAGTTCGTCCAGCTCGGCACCCGTCCCTAACGGCACGCTGGCCAGACAGCGGAACCGGCGCGGGCAGCGCCCTTTGATCTCTGCATACGCACGATTGACCACCCTCGCCGCCTGAACTGCTATGGAGTCCGGGAACGCGTACACATTGGGACTGGTGAGGGAGAGGACCTGAACAGCTACGCCCAACCTGTCCATCGCTCGCAGGCGCTCCTCCAGGTCGTACATGGGCGGCGTAAGGGTCGCTAGACGCGCGCCGTGTTGCTCCAGGTACCGGCGTCCTTGGCCGTCAATCCGAATCCGCACGCCCGTTGCCTCGCGCTCCAGTAGTGCCAAGTACGGCTCAGGGTAGAAGTGGGTGTGGAAGTCGACGATCACAATTCGCCCCGCATCTCCCCGTCCGTGCTCTAAGGTACGACACGAAGCTGCATCGAAATGCCCCAAAGTCCCCCTCTCTGCTATCACCCCGGTGGGTATTCCGCCCCATCCGTAGAAACAGATCCCGGAGTGGGCTGGAAGCTCGCCGGCTGAAGGAAGGATTGGCGGGCCTGGCGCCGGTTGCGCAGCCCAAGCAGCACAGCACCCAAGAGCCCGGCCACCTCCAGCTGCCAGGAGAAGACCGCGACTTGCCCCGTTTCCGGGGTCAGAACCGCCAGCGCGCACACGGCCAACAACGCCCGCTCTACGCCCGATAGCGGCCTAAGCCAATACCCCACCAGGGAGGCGGCCACCAGCCAGCATCCCACCAGTGCAGTCCCCGTGGCCAAAAGAACCCTCCACAACTCGCCCCGCCCGATGAGGGCTGGTTCCAAGGCAAACAGGAACGGCACCACGTACGCCGCCGCCGCAAGCCGCATGCCCGCGACTCCCGCCTGCCAGAAATCACACCCCCCTATGCTCGCCGCAGTGTACGTGGCCAGACACACAGGCGGTGTGATCATGGACAGCATCCCAAAGTAGAACACGAACAGGTGCGCCGCCAGTGCCGGCACCCCCAGTTGAACCAGGGCGGGCGCCACCAGGGCCGCCAGGAGGACGTAAACCGCCACCGTAGGCATCCCCATCCCCAGCACCATCCCCACCACCGCGGTCAGAACCAGCAGCACAAGCAGGTTCCGCCCCGCCAGCTCGATAAGCAGCATGGCCAGCCGAAAGCCCAAGCCCGTGTACTGCAACACGCCGATGATCAGGCCCGCGGCCGCGGTCACGGCCACCAACCCCAGCATCGCCCTCCCCGTCTGCTCCAGAACGTCAACTACCCTCCATCCCCGCACCCGCAGCACCACCGCCGCCGCCGCGGCAAGCCCCGCAGCCACCACCCCCACGTCCTCTGCCTGCAGGTGCAGCGCGTACAGCCCCAACACCACGGATCCCAGCGCCACCCCAAACACTGTCCCCCGGGGGAGTACCTCCCGCAGCCGCGGGAGCTGGTCCCGAGGTAACCCTCGCAAGCCCAGCCGAGCGGCCTCCAGATCCACCTGGAAGAACAGGCACGCGTAGTACAGCAGGGCAGGAATCACGGCCGCCAGGGCCACTTGGGCATAAGGCACCCCCAGGAACTCCGCCATGAGGAAGGCCGCCGCGCCCATCACCGGCGGCATGATCTGGCCGCCCGTGGAAGCCGTCGCCTCCACCGCCGCGGCCACATGCGCAGGGTATCCCGCCCGCTTCATCATGGGGATGGTGATGGGCCCGTCCACCGCTACGTTGGCCACCGCACTCCCGGAGATGTTCCCAAACAGGGAAGAAGCCACCACCGCCATCTTCGCAGGCCCGCCCCGGAAGCGCCCCACCACTGCCAACGCAAAGTCCCCCAGGAAGTTTGCACCCCCCGTGGCGAACAGCACCTGCCCCATGAGCACAAAGCCCAGCACCACCGTAGAGGCCACCGCCAGGGGAGTGCCAAGGAGGCCGTTCAGATCCAGGTACAGGTAGGTGAACAGCCGCTCCCAGCGCGCCGGGGTTCCCGCGAAAGGGCCGGGCAGCAGGTCCGCAAACCGCGCGTACAGCAGGAACGCCACGACGACCCCCATCATCGTTAGACCTGCCGTCCGTCGCACTGCTTCCACCACCAGCAGCACCGCGAGAAAGCCCAGGATCCACTTGTCAGGGGTCAGGATCGCCAGGCGATCCGCTACAGAGGGGTAGTAGACGGCCACGTAGCCCCCCACGGCAAGACCCGCAGCGGCCAAAAGCCAGTCATACCAGGGCACGCGGTCCTGTAGGCCTCGCTTTGCCGGGGTGCTGAGGAAGATCGAAGGCAGGGCGAGGGCGAGCAGAAGGCCCAGGTATTGTTCCCGAAACACGGGCACCCCCATGCGGGAGGGGACCTGCAAGACAAACAGCACCCCGGCTATGGGGATCGCCACCAGGGCCGCGCGCAACAGGGAACCACTTACCCCGCGGGGTCCCGGCCGAGATGGCTCCTCATCCGGTCGCACGTCGGGTGCCCGCATCTACCGGGCGGCCTCCTGGAGGAGTCGGGCCTGCACTTCGTCCATCGGGCGAGTCCAGGCGCCCTTCTCCCGGTATAGCCGGATGGCCCCGGGGTGGTATGGGATGGTGACCCCGGGATCCACATACCGCCGCGTGGCCCACTCCTCAAAGGCAGAGTGCAACGGCCACAGCTTGCGGTTCTGCTCCCACAGGGTTCGGGTGATGCGGTAAACCAATGCCTCGTCCAGGTCCTTGTGGGTGACCAAGTAGATATCGTACGCCTGCACCCAAACGTCCTCCACCACCCCCGCGGACCGACCGGCCTTCAGACGCACCGCATAGTAACCCGGCACGGCCTCCCTCAGCCGACGCTGGCCCACTTCGTCCCCGCAGATGGAGAGAGCCCGCAGGCCAATCGTGGCGTCCGCCTCCAATACGTCCGCGGCACCCAGGGCGTACGCCGCGGAGTCCGCCCGGCCCGCCACTAAAGCCCGCATGCCCTCGCCGACCGTGGACACCGGCACCACCTGCACGTCATTCCACGTGAGGCCGCAGGAGGCGAGGTTGCCGTAGGTGTTGTACCAGACCGCGAGGTGCGCGGAGTACACGCCTGTAACCCGCCGACCCCGTAGGTCCAGCACGGTGCGGAAGGGACTGTCCCGCCGCGCCCACTGTACCGCGTAGAGTGGTCCCCCGCGGACTACCAAGCGGATGTTGGGAGACGGGTGGAAGGGGTTCCTGCCTCCCACCTTCAAGCGGTCAGGGCCGCGGTACGCCATGGCGGAGTCGACAGCGTTCACGATTCCCAGTTGCAGCTCCCCGGTGTTGAGCAGCGGGAGGAAGGTGCTGCTGCCACTGTAGGGCTGTACCACGGCACGCAGTCCCCCGTATTCCGCAAGCACCCGCGCGATCCCGCTCCCCAGGGCGTAGAAGAGCGTGCCGGGCGGGTTGGTCCCGATGGTGAGTGTGGCCGGAGCAGGCCCCGCAGCCACCACGGTAGACATCAGCAGTGCGAGGGCGGCCACGGCACTGAGAGCTCCGAGTCTAGACATTCCCACTCCCCCCTCCTGATGACGTCGCTCTTTTAAATTATAGGGGAGGTCAAGCAAACGGGCAGACTGTTTGCGTTTGCGGGCCGATCTCCGTGGGGCCCCACTACGATGACCACGGGGTGCATAAGGTAGTGGCGGGCCACCCGCTGGATGTCGGCGGATCGGACCCGGAAGAGGAGGTCCGGGATCGTCCCATCGAACCGATATCCCACGCCCAGGAGTTCGTACCACGCGGGGTAGAAGGCCCGACGTCGGAGGTCCTCGTGGTCTAGCAGGTGCAGTCCCGCCGCCCGGGTACGGGCGCGGGCCACCTCTTGCTCAGATGGCGCTCGCTTCCGCAGGTCCTCCACCTCCCGCAGGATGATCTCCAGGGCCCGCTCCACATTTCCCGGCTCCACCCCGGCTCGGAGGACGAGGGCTGCAGGCCCGCGCTGGGTGGGCATCGCGGCGTCCACCGCGTACGCCAGCCCCTCCCGCTCCCGCAGTGCCTCAAAGAGCCGTGAGGCCATCCCTCCCCCCAGAAGGGTGGCCGTCACCCGCAGGGCTGCCCAGTCCGGGTGTCCCACGGGTACGCCGAGGTAGCCTACCGCAATCCACGAGGCGGCGGTCTGCTGGAATTCCCGCACCTCCCGGCGTTGCCGCGGCCGCTCCACCAGCGCCCCCTCTCCCACGTTCAAGGTCCGCAGCCGCGCGGGGAGGGGAGAAGCCCCTAGCCGCGCAAACGCCCGTTGGACCTTGGCTACGGCCACGGGCACGGGTAAGTCCCCGGCTACGGAGACGACGGTGTTCGGGGCGGTGTAGAAGGTGGCGTGGTAGCGCACGAGGTCCTCCCGCCCAATCTTTGCCAGGGTCTCCGGCGTCCCCAGGAGCGGGTGGCGGTAGGGGTGCCACCGATACAGCAGGCTGTAGACCAACTCTACTGCCCGTACGGAGGGCTGGTCACGCTGCTGGTGCAGGCGCACGAGGTTCACCCTTCGCTGCACCTCTACTTCTTCCGGCGCGAACCGAGGCTGGGTGAGCACCTCTGCCAGGAGCTCTAGGGCCTGGTCCACGTGCTCTTTGGGCACGAGCAACGTCCACTCCGTGTGGTCCGGACCCGTGCGCGCCTGCAGACTCGCCCCTATACGATCCAGGGCCTCGGCCAGCTCTGGGCCCGTACGCCGCAAAGTCCCCCGCAGCATGACCTCACGGGTGAGGATGGAAATCCCTGCCTGCCCGGGCTCCTCCACGCGCGGCCCGGCTCCCACCACCACCGCTACTGCCACAAGCCCGCTCCCCCGCACCTCCTGAGCCAGCACCCGAAGTCCTGAGGAAAGCCGCCAGAAAACGGACTGGGCCAGTTCCGCCGGTCGGATCGAGGCGCTGGACAGGGCCAGCGCCAGGAACAGAAGTGCCGTGGGCCTCACGGACTCCTCCTCGGCCGGAGGGATACCACCGCGTACCGCTGCGGGTCCAGGTACCGGTGAGCCACCTGCAGGACCTGGTCTCCCTTCACCGCGCGCACCTTCTGGAGGTAGGTGCGGTGGTAATCGAGGTCCGCTACCGTAGCCGCAAACCCCAAACTCGCCGCAAGCCCCTGACTCGTGTGTTGCTCGGTCCGCACCTCCGCCTCCAACAGGGTCTTCGCCCGCTCCAGCTCCTCCTCCGTGAGACCCCGGTCCCGCAGTGCCCGCACTTCTTCCAGGAGAGCCCGCTCCGCCCTCGATTCGTCAGCGTCGGCGGTCGTAGCCACGACGAAGACTAAGGACGGGTCCCGGGCGGTGGGAAAGCCTATGGACAGCGTCTGCACTACCCGACGGCGATCCCGCAGCTCCCGCACCCAACGTGCGGCCCTTCCCCGGCCCAGGGCGTACACGAGGACGTCTACGGCGTAGTGGTCGTCGTCCCGCACGCTGGGACCGAGCCAGCCAACGGCGAAGGTGGTGACGTGTACGTCCCGCACCTCCACGGACCTACGGACCCCTTCGAGGGGTGGCTCCTGTGGGGCCGGAGTGCGGGGGACCACCACCCGCCGCCACCCCCAAAACGCCCGCCGCACCTGGTTGAGGGCAGCTCTCCCATCCACCCCTCCTGCCACCACTACCGTGGTGTTCCCAGGACCGTAGTGGGTCCGGTAGAAGCGCATCAGCTGGTCACGGGAGATCTGCCGGATTACCTCCACCGAGCCGCCCACAGGCCGGCGGTAAGGATGCACGGTAAACGCCGTGCCGAACAACCGGAACACCACGTACCGGGCCGGGGTGTCATGGATCAGGCTGAGCTCCTGCAGGATTACCGTGCGTTCCCGCTCCACCTCCGCCGCTTCAAAGGTGGCGTTGGCCAACGCGTCCGCCAGCATCTCCAGCGCCTGGGCCAGGGCGTGCGCGGGGACCACCACGTAGTAGTGGGTGTAGTCGTACCCCGTGGCGGCATTGATCCACCCGCCGAGGGCCTCCACCTCCCGTGCGATCTCCCCCACGCTTCGGCGGCGGGTGCCTTTAAAGAGCATGTGCTCCACGAAGTGGGCAACTCCGTTCTCCTCCTCGCTCTCGTCCCGGGAGCCCACCCGGATCCAGGCGTCTACCGTCACCGCGGGCGAGCCCGGTTGGCTTGCCACGACCACCCGTAGGCCGTTTTGCAAGATCTCGTGCAGGAGGATCGGTTGTGTGGCGCTTCCGTCCGGAGCAGCCAGCAGAACCGGAAGGAGAAGCAGGAGTGCAATCCGCCATGCCATCTTGCCCCTCGCCACGGTCATCGGCCCCGAAGCACGCCCCATAGGTCGTCCGTAAGATAGACGAGGTCAAAGAGCATCACGCCCGAAGCAAACCTCCGGGCCACCCGGAGGGCCTCCCGCAGCCGGCCGGGATTTTCGGCGTAGTGAGGCAGGTACAGGGAGGCGATCACGGGGACCTCCTCCGTGACCAGAAAGCGGGCCAGTCGTATCCCCCCCTCTACACTGTAAATCGGGTTGACCCGCCGGTCCCTGGCCTCTCGCACGGTGAGGGGCCGGTAGTAGACCCCCACCATGAGGAAGTCTACAAGTGGTGCATACCCCGCCCGCACCCACTCCTCCCCCACCCAGGGGTACGGCGGATGGACCGTGGGATGGGCCCAGTTGGCGCCCTCCTCGTAGTACACAGGATACCACCCGCCCACGTACGCGCCCACGCTGATTTCGGGCCGCAGGGCCCGAACTAGACGCGTCGCGGAAAGCACATAGGTGAAGATGTTTCGGGCCCGGAACCCCAGCCAGGTCCGGTACAAAGGACCCGGTTCCCGTCTCACCCAGTACCCGTCCGGGATATACCGGTAGACGTCTTCGGGCCAGCGTGCCACAGGTCGGCCCAAGAAGGCCTCGAATTCTCTGCGGCTCAGCTCCGAGAAGTCCTGGGTGAGGTCCTCGTACCGGGTGCGGTCGAGGATCACCCCGTCCACCGGGTACCGGGTACAGAGCTCGTACAGGATGGCGAGCTCGTAGAGGCGGACCTCCGGATGGATGGGGTTCACGAAGGCGAAGGGGCTGCGCCGATAACCGGGCTCCATCCGTACCCGCACGGGTCCGATCTCCACGGGATCCCCGACCCGGAACACCTCACGCAGCCACTCCGCCGCCTTCCCGTGTCCCGCGAGCACGTACCCATCCTCAGGGATCGACGTAGGGCCGGGGTCGGGGTCGGCGCGCTCCCGATCCCGGATCTCCACCACCCGATCCCCTCGGACCACCACTTCAACTCCGTACCGGGTGGTGGGTGTGTGGAGGCCGATGGCCCGGGTGTACAGGATGAGCTGGTCCGCGTACCGGGTGGTGGGTGTGTGGAGGCCGATGGCCCGGGTGTACAGGATGAGCTGGTCCGCGTACCGGGTGGTGTTCGCGCCGTCGAGCTCCCACTCAGACCCCTCCGGAGCCCGCACGGGCCGGGTGGCCACGTAGGCCATGCCAGCCCAGCCCTCCCGCTCGAAGGCCGGGCCCGCGCGGTATGCGGAGAGCCCCTCCGAGAAGGTGTTCACCGCGGCGTAGAACCGCATCCCCCGGGCGTGCGCCTCCGTGAGGAGTGTGCCGAGGAGGTCGTAGTCCTTGGGAAACCACCGGACAGGCGGCGGATACGCGGGGGGATTCCCGCGGGGGACCACAGACTCGTTGAGGACGGGCGCAAACGAACTGGGGTAGGTGACGTACCCCCACGCGTTCTTCGCCTCGAAGACCACGGCGTCCACTCCTGCCTGCTTCGCCCGGTCCAGCACCTGTCGCACGCCCTCCACATTCCGCAGGGTGAGGAGGTTTGCACCGGGCTCGATCCAAAGGCTCAACCGGGGGGGGCTCGGACGCGGGAGGGCAGGTGCGGGAAGGGCGAGGATGACGAGGAGAACGCCGAGAAGGATCCGCATCTCTTAGTGGCACCGCCCGGAGCCGGAGTCGGAAAAGGAAGCGCCCGAGACCGGAAGGAACTGCCAAGCATACCCGTCGGATCGAAGTTCCAGCCGCAGCACCCCGAAGGCCCGATCCGTGGCCGCCTCCCGGGCCCCCAAGGGATCGGGCCTGAGCCGGTAGAGGCTACGGCCGCCGGTGCCGACCACGAACTGCCGGATCCCCAGGGGATCCCGTCGGCCCCAGGGGTCCAGCGGAGTGTAGCGCTGGTAGTTGTGGTCGTGCCCCGAGAGCACCAGCTCCGCCCCCGCCCGGTACAAGAGCTCCCACCACGGACGGACCTCCGCAAACCCCGTGTACCGCCCTGCGGTGAAGAGGGGGTGGTGCCAGAAGGCGAGCGTGCAGGGCGCGGATTGCGTGGCCAGGAGCTCGCGGAGCCACCGATACTGCCTTGAGCCCTCCCGGCATCCGCCCACGGCCAGGCAGTTCGAGTTCAGGGCCACAAGGAGCCAGCTTCCCAGCCGGAAGGCGTAGTACCCCTGCTCTGGGGTCCCCGCCCGCTCCCCGAAGTACGCGAAGTAGCCCTGGGCTTTGGGTGTCTGATATTCGTGGTTTCCGGGAACCGGGTACGTGATGGCCCGATACCGTCCCCAGGTGCGGTGGTAGGCGGCCCGGTACCGTTCCAGGCGGCCGTCCGGGTACTGACCGTCGCCCAGCATGAGCACCGCGTCCGCGCCCTCGAGCAGGGCTGCGGTCTCGTCGTCGCGGCAGGTGTGCTCCGTACGGGGCATCGTGGAATCGCACGCCACGTCCCCCGCAGCCACCACCACGTAGGACTCCTTCGGAGTGCTGTAGGCCCGCGTGAAAGCTACCCGGGTAGCCAGCAGGGCGCACAAGGCGAGCACGGCCTTACGCACCCCTGACTCCCTCCGAGTTCTGGTTCGCAAAAACCCAGCAGAGCACCGCCGCGGCCGCGGCGATCCCCGCGGTCTCCGTCCGCAGCACGAGAGGTCCTAAACTGGCGGCCTCCGCGCACCGACGGAGGGCGACCACTTCCTCCGGCGCGAACCCCCCTTCCGGGCCGACGAACAGGGCGAGGTCCTCGAGGCTTGACCGCTCGAGCACCTGGAGCAGAGGTCGTCCCCCTCCTTCCCACAGGAAGACCCGCGTCGCGTGAGCGGCAAACCGGTCGACGGCCTGCGGAAACGGCAGGATCTCCGTGACTTCGGGGACCTCCCCGCGGCGACACTGCTTCGTGGCCTCTGTGGCGATGCGGCGCCACCGCTCCACCCGCCCGCCCGTCTTCACGGACCGCTTCATCACCACGGGCACAAACCGCGCGATCCCCACCTCGGTCCCCATGCGCACCACGGTGTCCATCTTCTCCGCCTTCGGCAATCCCTGGTAGAGGGTGAGGCGGTACGGAAGCCGGAGGGTCTGGATGGGCCGCAGCACACGGCCCACCACGGTGGGTGCGGTCCTGAGGATCTCCGCCTCCCACGCTCCCCCGCGGCCGTCAAAGGCCACGAACACGTCCCCTGGGCGCAACCGGAGGACGCGCAGGGCATGACGGGCCTGCCGGCGGTCCAGGTGCAGGAGCAGGGGGTCATGGGGATCCGGGGTTACGAGAAGCCGGTGCATCCGACCCAGACAAACGCGAGGGCGTGCCACTCCGCCTGTATGAGGTGCTGGTCCACCTGGAACCCGGCGTCCGCGGCGCGCGCAACAAGCTCCGGCACGCTGTCGGCGACGAATCCCGAGGCGATGAATACACCCATCCGCGCCAGGTACGCGGGAGCCCGGGGTAACGCCGCGGCGGTCGCCTCCGCGGAGATGTTCATCACGATGAGGTCCACTTGGTCTATCTCCTCGGGGAAGAGGTCCGCGCACCGCACCTCAATCTCCACCCCGTTATCCCGCGCGTTCTCCGCGGCCACCGCGCACGCCACGGGATCGTTGTCCACCGCCACCACCCTTTGGGCTCCCAGCTTCGCGGCAGCCAGCGCCAGGATCCCAGAGCCCGTGCCGATGTCCAGCACCGTCTCCCCACCCCGCACGTACGCCTCCAGGGCATGCAGGCATAGCCGGGTAGAGGGGTGAAGGCCGGTGCCGAAGGCCATGCCGGGGTTCAGCACGAGCTCGATCTCCCCTTCTCTGAGCTCCGCTTCCTGCCAGGGCGGGCGGATGACGAACCGGCCGACCCGGAAGGGACGGAAGTGGGCCTTCCACGTCTCCGTCCAATCCGCCTCCACGAGCTCCCGTACCGCGATCTCCGCAGGGCCCGGATCGAGCCCGAACTCCCGCAGGCCCAGCACGTGCTGGCGGATGGCCTCGATCTGAGTCGATGCTGCGGGGCCGTCAGGGAGGTAGGTGCGCAGGCGCACGCCCCGGTCCGTCTCCTCTTCCACGTACCCAGTGCGCAGGTCCAGTAACCGGGCACCCACCGCATCCGCGGCCTCCCGGGAGGTGAGGATCTCCAGCTCCAGCCACTTCACCGCAGGAGGTCCCGCACCCGTCTTCCCAGGCCTGAAGGGGGCTTGATGGACTCCCCGCGCAGGCGGGCGAACTCCAGCAGGAGCTGGCGCTCCCTGGGGCTTAAGGACTTCGGGATCCGAACCTCAAACCGCACGTGTAGGTCTCCCCTCCGTCCCTCCAGGGCCGGAAGGCCCTGGCCCTTCAGGGTGAGGACCTCTCCCGGCTGGGTACCGGGCGGGACCGTAATGGGCTTTGGCCCGTCGAGGGTGGGAACTTCCACCTCATCTCCCAAAGCCGCCTGGACCATGGAGATGGGCACCGTGCAGAAGAGGTCAAGCCCCCGCCGCTCGAACACCGGGTGGCGGGCCAGGTGCACGAAGATGTAGAGGTCGCCCCTCGGTCCGCCGTGCCGTCCCGCCTCCCCCTCTCCCTCAAGTCGCAGCCGGGTGCCGTCCTGCACGCCCGCGGGTAGACTTACCACCAGCTCCCGCTTCATCTCCACCCGGCCAGTCCCCCCGCACCGACCGCACGGGTTGCGAAGGATCCGGCCGCGACCGCCGCACCGCCGGCAGGTGGAGATCTGGGTGAAGGTCCCGAACACCGTACGCTGGGTGAACCGGGTTTGCCCGGTGCCGCCGCAGATGGGGCAGCTGACCCACCCGCCGCCCCGCTCTGCCCCGGTGCCGAAGCAGCCGGGACAGGTCTCCAGCCGCGTCACCTCGATGGTGCGCTCCGTGCCGTGGGCTGCCTCCTCCAGGGTAATCTCTACGTTGTACCGGAGGTCTGCTCCCCGCTCCGGCCGCGGTTCCTCTGGGGGAGCGGCCCGCGCGCCGCCGAAGAAGGCCTCGAAGAGGTCCTCAAACGGGGAGCTCCATCCGAAGTCGATCGGCACACGCTCAAGCCCCCGGCGCTTGCGGTCGTACTCGGCGCGCCTTTGGGGGTCGCTCAGGACCTGATAGGCCTCGTTGATCTCCTTGAACTTCTCCTCTGCTTGCGGATCCTTGCTCACGTCCGGGTGGTACTCCCGGGCGAGGCGGCGGTAGGCCCGATGGATTTCTTCCTGCGTGGCATCCGGCGGGACGTTCAGGATTTCGTAGTAATCGCGCGGCATATGGGCTCAATTAGGGCTAGTGCTCCCCTGCGACGCGGCTGAGAACCGCGCTCAAGCCCCGCGCCAGGACGCGGACAAAGGCCATCACCCGGCCGTAGGGCATCCGCATGGGCCCCACTACCCCGATCACGCCCACGGGCCGGTTGCCCACCCGGTAGGTGGCTGAGACGACGCTGCACATCCGCATCTGTGCCACGGGATTCTCAGGCCCGATGGTCACCCGTACCTCCCCCTCCATGGGGGTCAGCAACCGCCACACCACCTCCTCCCTCTCGAGGGCGGAGAGGACGGGCTGAGCCGCCCGGACGTCCCGAAACTCCGGCTGCTTGAGGATGTTGGAGTGTCCCTCCACGAAGACCCGGCCTAGGGCCCTGGCGCTCAGGTACGACTCCAGCGCCTCCTTGAGCCGGCGCAAAAGCGGCAGGAGGTCGGGCCGCTCGGCTCCGATCGACTGGAGCCCACCTGCCCGGATCTCGCTGAGGGTCTTGCCCCGCAGGCGGTCGCTCAACCACCGGGACACCTGCTCCAGCTCCTCGGGGGCGAGAGGGGTGTGGAGGCGGAGGAAGGTGCCCTCGATGCGGCCCGCATCCGTCACCACCACCACCGCCACCCGGTTCTCCGCAAGGGGGACGAGGTGGAAGAGCCGGAACCGGTGGTCTTGTGCGGCCATGGCGCCTACAGAGGGATAGTCGAGCAGGTGGGCGAGCTCGTGCGCGGCGACCTCCACGGCCCGCTCCACCGCGTCCGCGGCGCCCGCGAGGGTCCGCAGGATCCTCCGCCGTTCCTCGAGGGGGATGGGCTCTTCCCGCACCATGGTGTCCACGTACAGGCGGTATGCCCGCTCCGTGGGGACCCGACCCGCGGAGGTGTGCGGCTGGTGAAGATACCCCATCTCCGTCAGCACGGCCATCTCGTTTCGGATGGTGGCCGCGCTCACATCTAACCCGTACCGTCCCGCCAGGGCCGCGGACCCCACCGGCTCCGCGGTGAGGATGTGCTCACACACCACTGCGTGTAGGATGCGCCGTTTGCGGGGATCCAGCACCTCCCACGCCATGGCATCCGAAGCCTTTCCACCCGGGCCGTACGGGCTCCGCCTCACGTCCACGGTACCATCCGGCTCCCAGCCGGTCAATTTCGCCTCCGACCCAGGGAACGCCCGTGCCCCTTTGCGGATTCCCTACCCCACGGGCACGGGCCTCCGCCGGACCAGTCCCACTACCCACCCCACCTCCTCCGCCCGGAAGGCGAGACCGGTTCCTAGGTACACGCCCCCCGCGGTTCCCACGACCAGCAAAAGCCGGCCGAATTCCCCGAGAAGGCCTGGGCCGAACACATCTGCCGTAACCCGGCTAACCCCCCATGCCGCGATGCCCACGGCCGTCGCGCCCAGGACCGCCCGGAGGGCAGTCTGCCGCAACCGGGACGTCTCTAAACTACCCACCCGGCGCCACAGCAACCACCCCAGCACCCCCGCGTTCACCGTCGTCACCAGGGAGGTGGCAAGGGCGATTCCCACGTGCCCCCAAGGCCGCATGAGGAGCCAGTCCAGCAGGGCGTTCAGGGGGATTATGCACGCACCCACCCGCACGGGAGTCTTCATGTCGTGCAAGGCGTAGTAGGCCCGGGTGAGCACGATGTAGCAGGCGGTGGAGGCGAGTCCTACCCCGTAGGCTGCCAGTGCGGCCGCCACCGCGGCCGTGGCCGCAGGGGTGAAGGCGAACCGTTCGAAGAGCACCCGCACCAGCATCTCTGGCACGACGAGGTAGAGACCCACTACCGGGGCGGTGCACCAGAGGGCAGCCCGAAGGCCAAGGGAGGTGGTGCGTCCGAAGGCGGCGAGATCCCCTTCTCCTGCCTGGCGGGAGAGAACGGGGAAGAGGGCGGTGGCGATGGAGATGGCGAAGAACCCTACCGGTGCCTGCACCACTTCGTAGGCGTAGTCCAGGACGGCCACCGCGTTCACCGCCCCTGAGGGCCGGAGGAAGGAGGCGAAGACCCGGTCCACGTACGCGTTGAGCTCGACCACCGCAAGCCCCAGCATGGCGGGAAATGCCAGGCGTAGGACCTCCTGGACCGCCGGATGACGGAAGTCGAAGGTGACCCGGAACCGGAATCCCACCTGCGCCGCCGCGGGGAGTTGCACCGCGAACTGGGCCGCGGTCCCCAGAACCCAGGCCATCGCGAGCCCGTAGACCCCCAGGGCTGGCCCCAGGGCCAGGGTGGTGCCGATGATCACGAGGTTAAACAAAAGCGGTGCGAAGGCAGGGACCGTGAAGCGCTCGTGGGCTTGTAGGTATCCCGTGAGGTAGAGGGCCAAGGCCAGGAAGACCATCGCCAAAAAAAGGATTCGGGTCAGGGAGACGGCAAGGTCCAAAAGCTGCGGGGGAAACCCAGGAGCCGCAAGCGGGATGACCCATGGGGCAAGGAGTTGTCCCAGGACCACCATCCCCGCGCCGACAAGGAGCACGAGCCCTGTTAGGCGGGAGACCACCGCTTCGACCTCCTGCCTGTCCCCGCGGGCCAGCACGCGGGCTAAAACGGGGATGAACACGATGCTCAGGGTCCCGCCCAGCAGAAGCCGTTGGACCAGGAAGGGGACGGAGTAGGCCACGACGTACGCCCCCTTCGCGTCGCTCGCGCCGAAGAGGGCCGCAGCGACCGCCTCCCGGACGACACCGAGGGCGCGGCTTGTAACCGCGGCCACGCCCATCACGGCCGCCGCCTGAGCGAGGGTGCGGGGCTGCGCGTCTGCCATCCCGACTATGGTACAATGCGCCCGGAATCGGAGGTGGAGGTCGTCGGATGGCGAAGCGAACGCGTTCGGCCTTGAAGCGGCAGCGTCAGACCCTCAAGCGGACCCTGCGCAACCGGGCCTGGAAATCCCGGATGAAGACCCTGATCAAGAAGGCGCAGCAGCTACTGACCCCGGAGGCCCTTCGGGAGGCCATCAAGGTGATCGACAAGGCCGCGGCCAAGGGCATCATCCACCGGAATACCGCGGCCCGTCGGAAGTCGCGGCTGATGAAGGCCGTCCAGAAGGCCCTAGGGGCTGCCTCGTGATCCGGATCAGCTGCACCACGAGCCGCTCCAGCACCACCCGAGGCGGTAGGCCTGTGGTCTTGAGGCGCAGGTCTGCCTCCACGAGCTCTCGGTAGATTCTCCGCAGGTCCACCCCACCCATCCGGCGGAGCTGCTGGACGTACCGGGCATATAGCCAAGCACGGGCACCCAGAACGGACCGAACCCGGTGCGGGGACGCGCGGGGTCCGAGGGCTTTCGTGGCCAAAAGCGCCCGGAAGTGGGCTCCGAGGAGGGCCACGAGGCCGATGGGACTCTGCTCCGCCACGAGTTTCCGAACCAACTGGAGGGCGCGCGCCACATCCGCCTCCGCGATCGCGTCCACGAGGGCGAAGGCAGAGACCTCTCCTCCACCCACCACGACCTCCTGCACGTCCTCCACCGTGATCTCCGCTCGGCTGCCCGTGTACGCCGCGAGCTTGTGGAGCTCCCCAAGCAGGATCCGTAGGCTCGATCCGGCCGCGGTCACCAGGGCGCGGGCGGCTTCCGGGTGGAGGCGCTTTCCGAGCTCCCGAGCCCGCCGCTGAAGGAGAGGCCCCAGAGCCTCCGGATCCAGCCGACCAAAGGTCCGCACCTCCCCGATCTTTTGGAGGACCGCCGCAAGCCTGCGGCGTTGGTCTAAGGCGCGCGCGGTGAGCACGAGGAGGGAGGGCGGCGGACCTGATTCCAGGTAGGTAGCCAGGCGCTCCTGGCTTGCAACCGGCATGCGGTCCACGTTCCGCACGATCACCACCCGATGCTCTCCCCAAAACGGGAGGGTGTCCGCCCGGTTGAGGATCTCCTCCACGGGAACTTCCTCCGCATCCAGCCGGTCCAGGTTCAGATCGCGGGCCTGGGGGGGGAGGAACCGGTCAAGGAGGTGCTCGATGGCCTCCTCGAGCAGGGCTTCTTCCTCGCCCACCAGGGCGATCACCCGGCGCCCGGAGCTCACGAGGCCTCCTTTGTCCGGCTTGCCCGCCGGCCTGGCCTTCGAACCGTCCGGAGCCGCACCGCGATCTCCACGTCGCTCCCTTCAGTACTCCCCGGTGGCAGGAGTGCCCGGGGCAGGAAGGCAGCGTTGTGGTCCTCGAGGAAGACCACGACCACCTCTTCCTCGATGCGCTCCACTACCCCGCGCCGCCTTACTTCTGCTTCGTGGTTTCCACCCATAGCCGCCTCCCGTCCGTGACCACGGTGACCGCGCCATGCTCGTCCGTCCGGTACACCCGCACGCCGAGGCGTGCGTACCTCCGAAGAACCTGAGGGTGCGGGTGCCCGAAGGGGTTGCTCACCCCCACGGAGAGGATCGCCACCCGGGGTGCCACCCGCCTCAGGAATGCCTCCGAGCTACTCGTGCGGCTCCCCTGGTGAGGAATCTTCAGCACATCCGCCCGCAGATCCTCGCCGGAACGGACGAGCGCGAGCTCCGCCTGCTCCTCCACATCTCCCGGGAAGAGCATCCCTATCTCCCGGTAGCGCAGCCGGACGACCACGGAGTTCTCGTTGGCCCCTGAGCGTCCCTTGAGGAACACCTCCTCCGGCCACAGCACCCGCGCCACCAGCTCCTCCGAAAACCTGACCGTCATGCCGCGACGGGCGAGGCGATAGGGGATGCCACGAATCCGCACCGCCCGAAGGAACTCCTGGTACGGAGGGGTCAGGTGCGGGTAGCCTGGGTCCAGGACCGCCATCACCGCGAAGTTCTCGAGGAGCGGGAGGAGTCCTGCCACGTGGTCTGCGTGCGGGTGACTGAGGATGACCACGTCCACCCGCCGCACCCCCTCCCGATCCAGGAACCGTACCAGGGCCCACCCGTCCGGGCCGCCATCGATCACCAGGGTGCGGCCCTGGGGGGTCCGGACCACGATGCTGTCGCCACCACCTACGTCCAGGAACACCACCCGCAGCCGCGGGTCCGGCCACAAGTCCCGGAAGGCGGCGATTGCCCCCCAGCCCGCCACCACCACCGCTCCAACCGCGACCACGCTCTCGCCTCGGATCGGTCCGCGGAGCCTGTAGGCCGCGGCCACCGCAACCCCAACTCCCAAGAGCCACGCGGGAGGTGCCGGCACAGGGACCACAGCACCAGCCAGCGCAGACCCCGTCCGTGCCACGAAGACCACGAAGGCCACAAGGGGCTCCAACAAGGAAGTGGCAAATCCTCCAAGGGACGGCGATGCAACCCCCAGTGCCCCGACCCCGAGCCCCGCGGGTACCAGCACGGCCACCACCGGCAGGGCCAGGAGGTTCGTGAGGGGAGCGAGCAGGGCCACGCGGCCGAAGTGCCAGATCAAGAGCGGCAACACCGCGAGCTGGGCCGCCAGGGTTCCACCGACAAGCGTTCGGACCGGCGAGGGCAAGAACGAGAGCCCTTGGATGAGGGGTGGGGCGAGGCAGATGAGTCCCAAAGTGGCGGCCACGGAGAGCTGGAACCCCACGTCCAGGACAAGAAGAGGGTTCGCCGCGAGTAGGACCGTTCCCACGAGGGCCAGGTTCGTGAGGGGATCGGGTTCCCGCCGCAACAGGCTTGCCGCCACCACGAGCCCGCTCATTCCCGCAGCCCGGGCCATGGAGGGCTCAAAGCCCGCCAGCAGGGCAAATCCTAGCACCCCTCCCAGTACCACGAGGTCCCGGACCCACCGCCGCACCCCGCGGAGCAGAACGTGCAGGAAGGCAGCCACGATGGCGAGCTGACAGCCGGAAGCCACGAGCACGTGCGCGAGGCCGGAGTCCCGGAAGGCCCGCACCAGCCTCGCATCTCGTACGTCCGTACCGAGTACGAGGCCCGAGAGGACCTCTCCGTAGGGTTCTGGAAGGGCCTTCCGGTAGACTTCCTGCAGCCGGGCGCGTGCGGCCGCGGCCAGGCGCAGGAGGGGAAGAGCCGCAGCCCGCTCCACCACCTCCACCTTCTCCGCCCGCATCCGCGCCCGCACCCGAAACCGCGCGGCCCAAGCCTCCGGGTGCGGCTCTCCGGGATTCGCAGAAGTCCCAAGGGGCCGGACCTTTCCCACCACCTCGACCCGATCTCCGACTACAAGGGCCGGGGGATTCGGCGCGTACACCCACAGCCGCCCGCGCTTTACCTGGGGGAACCCCTCCGCTTCCTCCACCGCCAGCACGAAACGCCCCGCTCCCGATGAGACGGCCACAAGCCCCCGAAGCACCACCCGCCGGCCGACGAGGGAGGCCGCGTCCTTTGGGCCCGGAGGCGCCGCGGACAGAAGTGCAAGGCCCAATCCCGTACACCCCACCAGGAGCAGGGTGACCAGGGACCGATGGAGAGGACGGGAGAGGGAGAGGGGGATGCCGAGGGCAAGCCCGAGTCCTAGGACCAGTACGCCCTCGAGCGGAGGACGGAACCAGAAGGCCGCTCCGATCCCCGCCGAAAAGACAAGGCCCACCCACACCGCCGGCCGCCGCACGGCCACCTCCTAAGAGGGGTCCATGCGAATCAACGCAGACCTATTAGGGTTCAGGACTGCGAAGGTGGAGCCAGCAGCCTAGCGCGTTCTAGGAGCTGCTCCACATCCCGGCCGTAGATGCGGCTTTTCGCCTTGCCCACGATGGCAACAGGCTCCCCGTCGCGTTGCCCCACGCCGTAGAAGTCGAGCTCCACTCCCCGCCGCTGGCGATGGAGCGCGCCGCCGTGCTGGATCATTACTTTGAGGACCTCCGGCTGGAGCGGGTATCCGCAGGCGAGGGATGGCGTCGCATTGCTGGGCTCCCCTCGCTGTGGGATCAACCGTTCGCCCAGGAGCCTGAGGTCCTGCACGAGACGGGGGAAGGGCTGGTGTGCGATCTCACGACCGGGCCTTGCGACGACCCGGGTAAATGATTCGGGGCTCGACAGCTTCACGGCCGGGGACGGCGGGGGCGGTGGGATGGGTGATCCTCACCCGGATCGGGGAAGCGCGCCTCGCCCGGCGCTGGCTGGAGGGGGACGGCCTGCGTCTCCTCCACGTCGAATCCCTTCTCCACCTGGCCCGCCTGCATTGCGATCAGGGCGGCCTTCCTGCGGCGGGACATCGAGGAATGCCGGCGCTACGGGGTGACCGGCTTCCCGACGCTGCTGTTCCGGTATGTCGGGCACGTAGCGACCCCCGGCGCCCAGCGGCCCGTCCTGGTCGTGGGCCACCGCTCCTACGCCACCTATCGGGAGATCCTCCACCGGATGGCGCCGACGCTAAAGGAGCATCCGCCCCGGGATCCGTTGATCCTCCTGGTCGAATATAGGCCTGCGCTCGACCAGGAACGGTCACATCTACCGTCACGGCATCCACACGCTTGGCAGTGAATCTCCTTGCCCTCGCTGTCCGTCGTTGCCGGGAATGGCCCAAAGGAAGCCGGTCGCGCCCCTGACCGGCGGTTTGCGGGCTATCGGCGGGGGATGTCCCGCCGAGCGGCGATCTCCCGGTGGGCCAGCTCGAGGAAGGCGTCCACGGACATGGGGCCGAGGTCTCCGTCTGAGCGGTGGCGCACGGCCACGGTGTTGGTCATAACCTCCCGGTCTCCCACCACCAGCATGTAGGGGATTTTTTCCACCTGCGCATCCCGGATCTTCCGGGTGATCTTCTCGTTGCGGCCGTCCGCCTCTGCCCGCAGCCCACCGGCCCGCAGCCGCGCGGCCACCTCCTGCGCGTAGGGGAGGTGGCGGTCCGCGATGGGCAGAACCCGCACCTGCTCCGGCGCAAGCCACAGGGGGAAGGCCCCCGCGTAGTGCTCGATGAGGATCCCCAAGAACCGTTCCAGGGAGCCTAAAATGGCCCGGTGGATCATCACGGGCCGGTGGGGCCGATTGTCCTCGCCCGTGTAGGTGAGGTCGAACCGCTCGGGGAGGGTGAAGTCGAGCTGGATGGTGGTAAGCTGCCACTTCCGGCCCAGGGCATCGAAGAAGTACACGTCGATCTTAGGTCCGTAGAAGTTGGCCTCTCCCGGAGCCCGGGTGTAGGCCACGCCCCGATGCACCAGGGCCTGCTCGAGGGCGGCCTCCGCGTGGTCCCACACCTCCGGACGGCCCGCGTACTTCTCGGGCGTGCGGGGATCCCGCACGGACAGCATTACCTCATACCGATCGAACCCGAAGGCCTCGTGCACGGAGAACGCAAGATCCAGCAACCCTGTGATCTCGGGCTCGATCTGGTCTGGTCGGCAGAAGATGTGGGCGTCGTCCTGGGTGATCATGCGCACCCGCAGCAGCCCGTGCAGCACCCCCGATCGCTCGTACCGGTACACGGTGCCGAACTCCGCAAGCCGGATGGGGAGGTCACGGTAGCTGCGGGTTCTCGACCGGTAGATCATGATGTGGAACGGGCAGTTCATGGGTTTCACGAGGTAGCGCTGGCCCTCCAGCTCGATGCCGCTGAACATGTTCTCCCGGTACCAGCTGAGGTGCCCGCTCTGCTCCCACAAGGCCTCCCGGGCCACGTGGGGCGTGTAGACCCACTGGTAGCCCGCGGCATCGAGCTGATCCCGCAGGAACTCCTCGATGACCCGTCGGACCACCGCGCCCCGCGGGTGCCACAGCACCAGCCCCGGCCCGATCTCCTCCTCGATGCTAAAGAGCCCCAGCTCTCTGCCCAGCCGCCGGTGGTCCCGCCGCCGCGCCTCCTCCAGCCTCTCCAGGAACGCCTGGAGTTGGGCCTCCGTGGGGAAGGTGATGCCGTAGACCCGCACCAGCTGCTCGCGCCGCTCGTCCCCTCGCCAATAAGCACCGCTACTGCTGAGCACCTTGATGGCCTTGATGAGACCCGTGCGCGGGAGGTGTGGACCCCGGCACATGTCCAGAAACCCGTCCTGCCGGTAGAAGGAGACCCGCTCGTCCGGGATCTCCTGCAGGAGCTCGAGCTTGTACTTCTCGCCCATCTGCTCGTACAGACGGATGGCCTCCTCGCGGGGGAGCTCGACCCGCTCGATCCGCTGGTCCCGGGCCGCGAGCTCCTTCATCTTGGCCTCGATCCGCTCGAGGTCCTCGGGCGTGAGGGGCCGGCCCACGTCGATGTCGTAGTAGAACCCGTCCTCGATGGGCGGGCCGATGGCGAGCTTTGCCTCCGGGAAGAGCTCCTTCACCGCCTGGGCCAGGAGGTGGGCGGAGGAGTGCCAGTAGATCGCCCGGCCCTCCGGGTCCTCGAACCGCAAAAACCGGACCTCCGCGTCGCGTTCAAGGGGACTCGAGAGGTCCCGCACCGTCCGCCCCCCGCAGGCGGGCGAGTTCCTCTAAGGTCGTTCCCCGCGGGACCTCGAGCTCGGTCCCGTCCGCGAACCGAACCCGGATGCGCTCCGTCCGCACGTCCATCCCACACCTCCGGAATCCTAAATGTCCCAGTAGTGACGCAACACCGTCCGCACCTCCCGCACGCGGGCCCGGATGGCCAGGTAGGGCTGCTCCCGGGGCGGAGGGTCCTCTTGCGGGGACTCAATCGGTTCGCCCGCCATGGCCGAGAGGGTGTGTGCCACGGACCACCCTAAGGCCCGCAGGTCGTACCCGCCCTCTAAGGCGGCGACCACACGCCCCTCACACCACCGCTCTGCGCCCTCGAGGAGCATCCCGCACAGTCCTCCGAAGGCCCGGCTTGTGAGCACCATGCGGCCCAGGGGGTCGGACTGGTGGGCGTCGAACCCCGCAGAGACCAACACCAGCTCCGGCCGGAAGGCGTCCCCGATGGGTAGCACGATCTCCTCAAAGACGGTGCGGTAGCCGCCCTCGCCTGTTCCCGCAGGAAGCGGGACGTTCACCGTGAACCCCTCTCCCTCCCCCGCACCCACCTCCTCGATCCGTCCTGTCCCCGGATACCAGAACTCCTGATGCAAGGAGACGAACAGGACCCGTCCGTCCCGGTAGAAGATCTCTTGGGTCCCGTTGCCGTGGTGCACGTCCCAATCGACGATCATCACCCGCGTGATGGGGTGCCGGTCCATCGCCAGGCGGGCGGCGAGGGCCACGTGGTTGGCGAGGCAGAAGCCCATCGCACGAGTGGAGGTGGCGTGGTGGCCCGGCGGTCGGATGAGGGCGAAGGCCCGCGGTCTGCGGCCTGAAGCCACGGCCTCCACCGCATGGACCACCGCACCCGCGGCCGCCAGCAGAGCAGTCCAGGATCCCTCGGAGACGTAGGTATCCGGATCCAGCTGCCCGCCGGCCCGATCAAGGCTTCGGATCTGGTCGACGAGGGTCCGGCTGTGCACCACGAGGAGGGCTTCCGGGTCGAGGGGCTCAGGTTGCTCGCGCGGCACGCGCTCCCACAGGTCCGCCCGCTGCAGGGCCTGCTCGATGGCCTCCAGCCGCTCCGGCCGCTCCGGATGCCCGCTTGGGTTCCGGTGCTTCCGGCAGTCGGGGTGGGTCACCACGAGGCACCTCATGGCCGGAACTCCTCTACGAACTGGCCGTCGAGGTAGACCTGCACGATGGCGTACCCGTGCAGCTCCAGCCACCGCACCAGCCGGTCCAGGGGCGGGTGCTTTCGCCGGTACACCTCCTGCACCCCGCGCTGGTCGATGGCTACGATCCGCACCTCCCTCGGCTCCCCGGGCGGGACCGTCACCACCACCCGCACCCGCCGCACACCCCCAGCTTCCCGCTTCACCGTGGCTTCTACAGGCGCCGGGACAAGACCGCCGGGCTGCGGGGTCTCCGCGGGCAAGGGGGTCTCTAATGGCTCGGGAGAAGGGGTGGGTGGTGGGGAGGGCGTCACCGCCGGAGAGGGGGAGCTTTGAGGGGACGGGATCGGCGTGGTGGCCACGAGGACGTCGACCCGGTCTGTGCGGAGCATCATGGCGCCCGGACGGGGCGTCTGTTCCACGACGGTACCGGCCGGGGCGTCGCCGCGTGGCGCGTACCGGACCTCACCCAGGGCGATACCCAGCTGGTGGAGGAGGGCACGCGCCTCCTGTAAGCTGAGGCCTACCAGGTTGGGAGCCGGGATGGGCTCAGGGCCCTTACTCACCACCAGGCTCACCGGACTTCCCCGCGACACGCGGGTGCCCGCGGGAGGGTCCTGGGAGATCACACTTCCTCTGGGGATCCGCTCGTGGAACTCCTCCGTCACCGTGCCGAGGCGCAGGCGCGCCTGCCCGATGAGGAACCGGGCCTCGTAGAGGGAGCGACCGATGACCGAGGGCACCGGCACGAGTTCCGGACCCCGGCTGATGACCACGGAGACCACCCGCCCCTCCCGCACCCGCTGTCCGGCCGGCGGGTCCTGGTCCATCACCGTGTTCTCAGGGTACTGGTCGCTGTACTCCCGCCGCAGTACCGCGATCCGAAGGCCCAATTCCGTCAGGATGCGCTCGGCTTCCTGCACGGGACGACCCCGCAGGTCCGGAACCGCCACCTCTTTCACCGCGAAGTAGCCGCGGATCGCCTGCCAAGCCCCTGCCCCAGCCCCGAATGCCACCAAGAGTAGCATCAGGGCCACCGCCACGGGAGAAGAACGCCGACGGCGACGGCGCGGAGCGGGACGCAGGGGAACCGTAGGCTGCGGGGGCACGATGGCCACGGTAGGCAGCTCCCGCCAGGTCTCCGTCTGCCCTTCTAAGTCCAACCGCATCTCCTCCGCGGACCGGTACCGGTGCAGGGGAGACTTCGCCAGAGCCCGCAGGACGATTCCCTCGAGCCGCGGTGGGATGTTCGGGTCAAAGATCCGCGGGGGAGGCGGCGGATCGTGCACGTGCCGCAGGGCGATGGCGATGGGGGAGTCGCCGTCGAAGGGCAGCCGCCCCGTGAGGAGCTCGTACAGGACGACGCCCAGGGCGTAAAGATCCGTAGCGGGTCCTACGGGGTTTGCGAGGGCCTGCTCGGGCGCGAGGTAGTGCACGGACCCGAGCACCGTTCCGGTCTCCGTGATGGTAGCGCTCGTGGCCGCGCGGGCAATTCCGAAATCCGTGACCTTCACCGCGCCGTCCGAGGTGACGAGGATGTTTTGGGGCTTGATGTCCCGGTGGATGATCCCTCGCGCGTGGGCATACGCGAGGGCTTTGCAGACCTCCACGGCGATGCGCACCGCCTCCTCCGGTTTCAGGCGTCCCACGCGCCGCAGCAGGGTCTTGAGGTCCGTCCCCTCGACGAACTCCATCACGATGTAGTGGATCCCGCGGTCGCTACCGCTCTCCAGCACGGGAACGATGTTGGGGTGGCGGAGCTGGGAAGCCGCCCGGGCTTCCCGCTGGAACCGCTCCACGAACTCCCGGTCGTGGGCGTAGTGCTCGTGGAGGACCTTCACCGCCACCACGGCGCCGTCCGTCAGGCGCCGGGCGCGGAACACCGTGGCCATCCCGCCCTGGCCCACGGGCTCCACGAGCTCGTACTTCCCCGCGAGGATCGTTCCTGCCGCCACCGTCATCTCGGCACCCGTTCCAACGCCCGCTCCATGACCACCCGCGCGACGGGAGCGGCTACCTGTCCGCCCGTTCCCCCGTGCTCCACCAGGACGGCCACCGCCACCCGAGGGTGGTCTGCGGGCGCGAACCCGATGAACCACGCGTGCGGCGGCCCCCCAGGGGCCGTGGCGGTCCCTGTCTTGCCCGCCACCGCCACACCGGGAATCGCGGCTAGGCGTCCAGTACCCCGCGCCACGACCTCCACCATGGTATCGCGGAGTACGCTTGCTACCTCCTCCGCCAGGATCCGTTCCCCGGGCCGGTCACGATGACGCTCCACCACCTGCCCGGCGTCCGTGCGCACCTGGGCCACCACGTAGGGCTTAAGACGCACGCCGCCCCGGGCGATGGTGGCACTTACGAGGGCCATCTGCATCGGGGTCACGAGAAGGCTTCCCTGCCCGAAGCTCACCTGCGCCGCTCCGTCTCCTGCCACCTCCTCGGGCTCCGGGAGGTGGCCTGCACTGGCAGGAAGCTCGAAGGCGGGGGCATCTCCTAAGCCAAAGGCGATTGCGAACTCCCGGAGGATCTCCCCGCCTACCCGCAGCCCCACCTGCACGAAGGTTACGTTACAGCTCCACACCAGGGCGTCCCGCAGGCTCACCCATCCATGGCCCCGTCCGCCGTAGTCGGCGATGGGACGGTGCCGCACCACGATGGATCCCGGACAGAAGAAGCGGGTGGCGGGGGAGGCGGTCTTGCGGCTGAGGGCCGCGGCCATGGTGACCACTTTGAAGGCAGAACCGGGCGGGTACAGCCCGTGTGTGGCCCGGTTTAGGAGGGGGTGAGCGGGGTCGGTGCGGAAGGTCTCCCGGTCCCGCTCCAGGGTGTTGGGATCGAAGGAGGGGGAGCTCACGAGGGCGAGGATGGCTCCGTCCCGGGGATCTAGGGCCACCACGGCGCCTGGCCGACCACCGAGGGCTTGGTAAGCGGCCCGCTGGATCTCCTCGTCCACGGTGAGGACGATGTCGAAGCCCCGCCGGGGTCGACCTCCGGCCAAATCCCGCAACTCCTCCCACACCGCCCGCTCCGCTACACCCATGAGGAGCCCGTCGAGGGTCGCCTCTAGACCTGCCTTCCCCAGCCGCAGGTGACGGTACCCCACGAGGTGCGCGAAGAGGGGTCCTGTGGGGTACTCCCGCACAAATCGCCGGGCCTCCCGTCGCGTCTGGGCGAGAGGCCGGAGGTACCGATCCAGAATCGCGCCCCGCTCGACCCGCTCCTCCGCCAGCAGGAGCCGGGGGTTGTGGGGATCCTGGGCGAGCCGTGGCCCCATCCACACCTGCCAGTACGCCAAGAGCAGGGCCTGGGCCACGAAGGCCAGGAGGAGGGCCGTTGCTAGGCGGCGGAGCCGTCGGCTCACCGCTTCCCCTCCACGGCCGCCTCCGTGTGGTGGGAGATGCCGAGCAGCAGCCCTAAGAGGACGAAGTTGCTCACCGCGGAGGACCCGCCGTAGCTGACGAAGGGGAGCGGGATCCCCGTGAGGGGCACAAACCGGATGGAGCCGCCGACGATGAGGAGGGAAGAAAAGGCCAGCACCGCGCTGGCTCCCGCGGCCACCAGCTGGGCGAAGGGATGGGCCGCCCGCAGGGCAATCCGGAACCCGCGCGCCACGAGGACCATGTACAGCAGGAGGATGCCCAGAGCCCCCGCGTATCCCAGCTCTTCCCCGATGGCCGCAAGGATGAGGTCCGTATGCGCCGCGGGAACGAGCTCCGGGTGGCCCAGCCCCGGACCAGTCCCCAGTAGCCCTCCGCTCCCCAAGGCGAAGAGGGCCTGCAGGATCTGGTACCCGGATCCCGCGGGGTCCCGCCACGGATCCAGCCAGATCTCCATCCGGACCCGCACGTGCGGAAAAACTACGGTGCACACCCCTGCTCCCAGGGCGAACGCGGTCACCCCCATGGCTACGTACTCCGTCCGTCCGGTGCCCACGTAGATCATCCCCAGGACCACGCTCAGGTACAGCAGTGCACCGCCGAGGTCCCGCTGCACCGTGAACAGCAGGAGGCTCAGCCCAACCACCGCGCCCACGGGCAAGAGTACCCGGAGTTCCACCTCCGGAGGGAGGCGGCGCGCGAGGAGGATCTGGTGCTCCGCCAGGTAGCTCGCGAGGAAGAGCACTAGGACCACCTTCACCGCCTCGGAAGGCTGGAAGCTCACGCCTCCCAGCTCAACCCACTGCCGGGCGCCACCCCGCTCCACCCCGAACAGGAGGGTGCTCACAAGAAGGGCTACGGCCGCCGTGGCGTACAGGTACCGGTAGCGTCCGAGGGATTCGGGGGACCGTGCCAGCCAGTAAACCAGCACGCATACCCCAAGACCGAGAGCGATCCAGGCGGTCTGCCGGACCGCCCACCCGGGCTGGAGACGGGAGATCTCCACCAGCCCAAGACCGCACAGGACCATGGTCACCGGAAGCAGGAGCCCGTCTCCCCGGAACCCGGTCCGAACGAGCGCCGCGTGCACGAGGGGGAAAGCGAGGAGAACAAGGACGCCGTAGAGGGTGGCGGGATCGATACCGAAACCGCGGGAGAGCTGCACCAGGACCAGTCCCCCCGCGCCTAGAGCAAGCCCGCAGGCATACAGGACAGGGTCTATGCGATGGCTCATCCGCTCAGCTCCTCCGGCGGCTAAGTGGGCCACCGGAACCGCAGGGTTGTCGTCCCGAGGCGCAGGAGGTCGCCGTCCACGAGCGGAGCGGGCGCCTCGATCCGCTGGCCATTGAGGTACGTGCCGTTCGTGCTGCCCAGGTCCTCGATCCAGTAGCGTCCTCCCCGCGCCACGAGCCGCGCGTGTCGCTGACTCACGAACTCATCGGGCAGAACCACCTGGGCGCTCGCCGACCGACCGATCACCGCCTCCCCCCCAACCACGAACACCTGCCCCGGCCGTACCCTCCCCTGCGTCTCCTCCACCACCAGGGTGGCGGGCTGCATCCTGGTCTCCGCATCCGCTTGCTGGAGCTCCGCCTGCATCACCCGCACCACCCGGTAGAGGAACAGGAAGAGCAGGGCCAGCAGGAAGTACCGGGAGACCTGGAGGACGAGCTCGCTCACCCCTGCTCGTACTCCAGCACCGTGTTCCCGATCCGGATCCGATCCCCGGCCCGTAGCCGGTGCACCGCTACCTTCCGTTCGTTCACGAAGGTGCCGTTGGTGGAGCCCAGGTCCACCACCCGCCAGCCTCCCTCCTCCCGCTCCACCCGCAGGTGCTCTCGGGAGACGCACGGGTCAGGGATCACCACGTCACAGGTCCTCCGCCGGCCCACGGTAACCACCTCTCCCTCGAGGGGAAACCGCATCCCCTGCTGTACCCCCTGAACCACCACGAGTGCCCCTTCTCCCCGCCGCGCCCGGTACACCCGGGTGTCGTGGGTGTCCCCACCCTCCCGGACCGGTACCGCCCGGGCCTCCACCCGGATCTCCCGGAGGGATACGGTCTCGTCCGGCAAGAGGCAGACAGTGACGGGCCCCACGAGGGTGTAGCCCCGCTCCTCGGCATGCTGCCTGAGGTAGCCCGCTAGCTCCTCCTCCAGGGCTGGCGCGATCCGGGAGAGTTCCTCGAAGGCCGAGGGCGAGAGGCGCACCGCAAAGGCATTGGGCACATACACCCGCATCACGCTCACCGTCTGGTGCCGGTCCATGGCCCGCACCAGCTGCCGCGCGATCTCGAGGGGCTGAACCCGTCCGGAACCCGCCCGGTGTACCAGGCCCTCCACCAGGGCCTCCAGCCGTCGCTCCCACCGCTCAAGAAGCGTCATGCACCGCGCCACCTCCCGCTGGCGCAGCCATCCGGATTCGGGTGGGCCTGCGGCCCGGGGTACTGGCCCGGAGAAGCTGCCCGCAGGCGGCCATGATCTCCGTCCCCCGCTCGACCCGCACCGTGGTGGGAATCCCGTAGGCCCGCACGATCCGGGCGAACGCCCGCACCCGCTTTGTCTCCGGCCTCCGGAAGTTCAGCCCCGGGACCGGGTTCCACGGGATGAGGTTCAGGTGGCACAGCATCCCCCGCAGCAGCCGTCCCAGGGCATGGGCGTGCTCCGGCCTGTCGTTCACCTCCGCCAGGAGGACGTACTCGAAGGTGAGGCGGCGGCCGGTGCGGGCCGCGTAGAACCGGCACGCTTCGAGAAGTCGTGCAAGCGGGTAGTGCCGGGCAATCGGAACGAGCTGAGCACGTAGCTCATCCGTGGGCGCGTGTAAGGAGACCGCAAGGGTGACGTCCAGCCCTTCCTCCGCGAGCCTCCGGATCTGCGGGACCAGGCCGACGGTGGAGATCGTGATGCGCCGGATCCCGATCCCGAGCCCGTACGGCGCGTTAAGCAGCCGTACGGCGCGCACCGTGGCCTCGTAGTTCGCCAAGGGCTCCCCCATCCCCATGAACACCACGTGGGTGGGTCGCTCCAGCTGGTCCCGCTGCATCGCGTACACCTGAGCTACGATCTCGCCCGCGGTGAGGTTGCGGGACAGACCCACAAGACCCGTGGCACAGAAGGTACAGGCCATGGCGCACCCCACTTGGGTGGAGACGCACACGCTGCGCCGGCCATCCGCGTACCGCATCCACACGCTCTCGATGGTGCTCCCATCTGGGCAGACGAAGAGGTACTTGGTGGTGGTGCCGTCCGGCGAGGTGAGGCGCTGGCGGATCTCCAGGGTGGTGAGGCGGACACGGGTGGAGAGCTCGGCCCGTAAGGTCTTGGGGAGGTCCGTCATCTCCGCAAAGTCCACCGCTCCCCGGGCGTGGACCCAACGGGCGATCTGACGGCCCCGGTATGGAGGTTCGCCCATGGCGGAGAGTAACGCCACCATCTCCGCCTCCGTCATAGACCGGAGGTCAGGCAATGCGGATAGGGTCGAGAGGGTCGTGCTCATGGCCGGCGCAATCTCGCGATGAAGAACCCGTCCGTGTCATGCCGGTGCGGCAACAGCAGCAACCGGCCTTCTGGGGCCGTCCACCACTCCCCCCGCCAGGGAAGCGCAAAGGGATCCGGAACAAGCCCCAAGCTACCCACCCCCCATTCTACGACGTCCTCCCCCTCCTCCGGCTCCGGGGAGCACACCGCGTACACCAGCACCCCGCCCGGTCGGAGGGCCCGGGAAGCCGCCTGCAGCAACTCCCGCTGCAACCGAGCGGCCTGGGAAGGGCCGTCGGGCGTCACGCGCCACCGGATCTCTGGTCGCCGCCGGATGACCCCGAGTCCGGTGCATGGCGCGTCCACGAGGACCCGGTCCGCGGCCTCCGGGTAACGGTCCCCGAGCTGTCGGGCATCCAGGAGCACGGGCTCTACACAGGTCGCTCCGGCCTGGGTCACCTTGCGCCGCAGGAGTTCGACCTTTCGGGGGTGGACCTCGCAGCTGAGCACCCGCCCCTCGTTGCGCAGAAGGGCCGCAAGGTGCGTGGTCTTCCCTCCGGGAGCCGCACACGCGTCCACTACGACCTCCCCCGGCTGCGGATCCAAAGCCCGAACCACCGCCATGGAGCCCTCGTCCTGGGGCCACGCAAGTCCTTCCTCCACCACCCGCATCCGCTCCGAAACCGGCCCTCGGACGACCCGCAGGGACTCTGGAAACGACCCTGGAACGGTCTCGACCCCGGCGCTTTGCAACCGGGCGCGCACCTCCTCCACGGTTGCCCGAAGGGTGTTCACCCGGAGGAAGGCGGGCGGGGGGAGGTTGTTGGCGGCGCACAGCTGCTCAGCCTCTTCTCGCCCCCACCGCGCCACCCACCGCTCCACGAGCCACCGGGGATGGCTCTGGCGAATCACCAACGCCTCCACGGGGTCCGGTGGCGGCGGGGGCTCGCCTTCCCGGGCGAGGCGGCGAAGGACCGCGTTCACCAGGGCCGCGGTCCCCAAATGTCCGTGGCGCCGAGCCAAGGCCACGGACTCGGACACCGCGGCATAGGCCGGAATCCGTTCCATGAACAGGATCTGGTAGGCGCCCATGCGGAGGATAAGCCGGATCCGGAGGGGGAGATCCTCGAGAGGAGGAGTGAGGAGGTGCTGAAGGGCGTAGTCGAGCCGAGCCCGCCACCGGAGCACACCGAGCACGAGGGCGGTGACGATCTCCGCGTCCTGCTCAAAGACCTTCCGGGCACGCAGGTTTGCTAGGAGGACATTGCTAAATGCGCCCTCCGCCTCTACCCGGTAGAGGATCCGGAGGGCGAGCTCCCGGGCGTTTGTCACCTGTCACCGCCCGGTGGGGGCGGCGCTACTCCTCCCGGGAGGCGTGTCGGATGGCCAGCAGGCGCAAAAGCTCGATGATGGCGCTTGCGGCCGCGGCCACGTAGGTCATGGCCGCCGCGTTGAGCACCGCCCGCACCCCCTCCGCCTCCCGCGGGGTGACGAGGCCGTGGGCTTGCAGGACCTGGACCGCGCGGCGGCTCGCGTCGAACTCCACGGGCAGGGTGATCAGGGTGAAGGCCACCACGCCCAGGAACAGCAGAATCCCGAGATCCATGAGCCAACCGCCCGAGCGGCCGAGGATCATCCCAATGAAGAACAGCCAGATGCCGAGCTGAGATCCGATCCCGGCCACGGGCACGATGGCGTTGCGGAGGGCCAGCGGCGCGTACTGCTCCTTATGCTGGAGGGCGTGACCGACCTCATGGGCCGCGACCCCAAGAGCGGCCACGGAGGCGCTGTGGTACACGGGAGGCGAGAGGCGCAGAGTCCGCGCATGAGGGTCGTAGTGGTCGCTCAGCATGCCCTGCACCGGCTCGATACGTACGTCGGAGATCCCACGGTACCGGAGGATGCGCTCTGCGATCTCCGCGCCCGTAAGCCCACTGCTGGCCGGTACTCGGCTGTACCGGTTGAAGGTACTCCACACCTTGTACTGGGCCCATAGGGCAAACAGGAAGGAGGCTACCGCAAGCCAGAAGAGGGGTCCACCGTAGAAGAGCATCCTCTCACCTCCGCGGGCATTTTATCATGTACCCGCAAGAAGGCCCAGCACTTCTCCAGGCTGGATCCGGTATCCCCGCACGTAGTCGGCCGCGGACATCCGCCGGCCGCCTGAAGGCTGAACCTCGAGGACCTCCAGGGCGCCCTCCCCCGTGGCCACCACGAACCCTTCTTGTGTGACCCGTACGACCTCTCCCGGCCGACCGAAGCCCTCCGCTGGGACCACCCGGGCGCGCCAGATCTTTAGAAACTGTCCCTTTCGGGTGGTGAAGGCGCCGGGCCACGGGTCCATGGCCCGGATGTGGCGCTCGATCCGCACCGCGGGCTCCTCCCACCGGATGCGGCCGTCCTCCTTGCGCAGCTTCCCGCAGTAGGTGGCCAGGGCCTCGTCCTGCGGCTGCGGGTTTACCGTCCCCCGCGCAAGGGCCTCCAGGGTGCGCAACACCAGGTCCGCGGCCACCTGAGCGAGACGGGCCTCTAACTGCCCTGCGGTGTCCTGTGGGCCGATGGGAACCTGCTCCTGGGCCAGGATAGGGCCTGCATCGAGCTCCTCTACGAGGCGGATCACCGTCACCCCGGTCTGCGGGTCTCCGCTCAGGATGGCGTGCGGGATGGGCGAGGCACCCCGGTACCGGGGCAACAGGGAGGGATGCACGTTCAGCACACCATGCTTCGGGAGGTTCAGCAGCCACCTCGGGATGAGCTTCCCGTACGCCACCACCACGCCCACCTCCAGCGCCATCGCCTCCAGCTCTTCCCGCACATCCCGCAGCCGCTCCGGCTGCAAGACCCGGAGGCCCAGTTCCCTCGCGCGAACCGCAACGGGAGGCGGGGTCAGCTTGCGCCCGCGACCTGCGGGACGGTCCGGCTGGGTCACCACGGCCACGAGCTCGTGGGCCCGGTGGAGCGCTTCGAGGGAGGGGAGGGCGAACTCCGGTGTCCCGAAAAACAAGACCCTCAGCCGACGACCTCCAGCTCCTCTTCCGCCCGGTGGATGTGTTCAGGCCGTTCCGCCCGGTCCGTGATCAGGATCCCGTCCAGGTGATCCACCTCGTGCTGGAAGATGCGGGCAAGCCATCCTTCCGCCTGGATCGTGACCCCGCGGCCCCGACGGTTCTTCGCCCGCACCACCACGCGGGCCGCCCGCCGCAGGTCCACGGTCACCCCTGGAATGGAAAGACACCCCTCCGTCCCCCACTCCTCCCCTTCCATCCACACGATCTCCGGGTCCACAAGCTGGTACAGCGTCCCTCCGTACTCCACGACGATGAGGCGATACGGGAGGCCCACCTGCGGGCCCGCAAGCCCCACACCCCGGGCGGAGCGCATGACCTCCACCATCTCGTCCAGCAGGCGCACGACCTCTGGGGTCACCCGACCCACGGGCTTTGCCTTCCGGCGGAGGATGCCGGCTCTGGGATGATCGACCGTAATGATCTGCACACCCGTATTACAGCATCTCTTGCGGATCCACGTCCATGCTGAGCCGCACCCCGCGCAGCCGAACCCAGTTCTGAAGTGCCCTTCGGACCGCCTCCCGGGCCCGCGCGCCGTCCTCAGACCGCACCACCAGTTGCCACCGATACCATCCCCGGATCCGCGCGAGGGGTGCCGGGGAGGGGCCGAGGACCTCCACATCCGCGGGCAGGAGGGCCACGAAGATCCGGGCCGCCTGAGCCGCCCGCCCGTCCGTACGGGCCGCCACCACCACCTTCACGAGCTCGGAAAAGGGCGGGTAACGATGCGTACGTCGGGCCTCCACCTCCGCCTCGTAGAACCCGAGGTAGTCGTGGGTCCGGGCCGCACGGATCACGGGATGGTCCGGTTGGTAGGTCTGCACCACCACCTCACCCGGCCGGTCCCCACGGCCGGCCCGACCCGCCACCTGCGCGAGCTGCTGAAAGGTGCGCTCCGCCGCCCGGAAGTCCGGAAGCCCAAGCCCCACGTCCGCGGCCACCACGCCCACAAGTCCCACGTGAGGGAGGTCAAGCCCCTTCGCGATCATCTGCGTTCCGATCAAAACCTGCACGCGGCCCGTGCGCAGGGCCTCCATGAGGCGGTCGTAAGCACCTCGGCGACGCATGGTGTCCCGATCCGCCCTCGCGAGGGAGACCCCCGCGAAGTGCGCCCGCACCTCCTCCTCAACCCGCTGGGTTCCGGGTCCGAAGGGGCGCAGGCGGATCCCGCCGCATCGCGTGCATCGGGAGGGCGCCCGCAGTACCCGACCGCAGTAGTGGCACCGGAGGGTGCGGGTCTGGAGGTGGTAGGTGAGGGAGACGTCGCACTGCCGGCAGCGCGGGACCTCCCCGCACTCCCGGCACAGCAGGAACGCCGCGTACCCCCGCCGGTTCAGGTACAGGAGCACCTGGCGATCGCCCTCCAGGTGCCGGCGCATGGCCTCGACCAGGGAACGCGAGAGTACGGAGCGTTCCCCCCGCATGTCCACCACCCGCACCTCCGGAAGCGGGCGGTCGAGTACCCGTCGCGGCAGGACGAGCAACCGGTACGCTCCGGACCGGGCCCGGTAGAAGGACTCCACGGAGGGTGTGGCGCTCCCGAGCACCACGGGAACGCCCGCACGCCGGGCCCGCTCGATCGCCACCTCCCGGGCGTGGTAGCGGGGCGGGTGCTCCTGCTTGTAGGCTCCCTCATGCTCCTCGTCCACCACCAAAAGCCCCAGATCCCGGAGGGGGACGAACACCGCGGACCGAGGCCCGACGACCACAAAGACCTCCCCCTGCCGGATGCGCCGCCACGTGTCCAGCCGTTCGCCGGAGGTGAGCCGGCTGTGCAGGACCGCCACCCGGCTCCCGAACCGAGCCGCGAACCGGGCCACCGTCTGCGGGGTGAGGGAGATCTCGGGGACGAGCACCAGCACCGTGCGGCCTTCCCGCACGGCCTCCTCCGCGGCCCGGAGGTACACCTCCGTCTTTCCGCTCCCCGTGACCCCGTACAGGAGGAAGACCTCGAACCGACCTGCCCGTCGGGCCTCCCCGATGGCCGCTACCGCCGCCTCCTGCTCGGGCGTGAGGGCATGAGGTCGGGCTTCCTCCCGGTAAGCGTCCTGCAGGGGATCCCGGTAGACCTCGTAGCACACCTCCTCCACAAGCCCGGAGGAGAGCAGGGCCCGAACCACTTCCTTTGCCCCTGCCTTCTGACGGGGGATCTCGCCCTCCCGCAGCAATCGCTCGAGGAGCCCCGCTCTCCGAGGCGCGCGGCGGCGCAGGCGCTCCACCTCCTCCCACGCCCGCTCCGCGGGAACCGCAAGCCGCAGCACCCGCTCCATCCGCGGCCGAATCCGGAAGCCTTCCGCACACGCCTCGACCCACCCGGAGGCGCGCAGGTGCCGCAGCACCTCTTCCGCCCGGTCTCCCAGGGCACGCTTGAGGGTCGCCTCATCCGCTCCCTCCTGGAGGAGGTCGACGGCCCGACGGAGGTCCCCATCCACGAGGGACGGGTCGAGAGGTGCTACGCGTAGCCGCAGCCTCACCCGAGTCCGCCCCAGGGCCTCCGCAGGGACCATGCACCGCAGGGCTTCCAAGAGCGTGCAGAGGTACCGGTCGGCAAGCCACCTCGCCAGGGAGAGCTGGTCCTCGTCGAAGAGGGGTTCAGGAACCAGCACCGACCGGATGGCGGGCACCGGAGCACGCGGACGTTCCTCCACCCCCACCACGAGCCCCGGGACCACCCGCCGCCGCAACGGAACCGCTACCCGACAGCCAACCCGCACCTTCTCCCCAAGCGGCTCGGGCACGAGGTAAGGCAGGGGCACATCCGAGCCGGCGAGCTCCGGAAGCACCAGGACGCACTTCATCCTGGTAGAGTCTAGCGAAGATTCAGGCGGAGGAGTTCGCGGATTGTGGCGAGGATCTCCTCGGGCTCGGCCATCCGGCCCCATCCCGTCTGTCCGGAGGCAAGCCGCCCGTAAGCAGGTCCCACGAACCGGTAGCCCCACTGCTGGAGGATCTCCACGTTCCGGCGGGTGGCGGGATGCTGCCACATCTCCTCGCTCATGGCAGGGGCGAGGAGGACGGGGGCCTTTGAGGCGAGGACGGTGGCGCACACGGGGTCATCCGCGAGCCCGCAGGCGAGTTTGGCGAGGGTGTGGGCGGTGGCGGGGGCGACGAGGATGAGGTCCGCGCGGGTCCCCAGGGCGACGTGGGGCTCATCGTAAGGGTTCGTGGGCGCCCAGAGGTCGGTGATCACGGGGTTCTGAGAGAGGGTGCGGAAGGTCGTGGGGGTTATAAAGCGGCAGGCGGATCGGGTCATCACCACGTGGACGTCCGCGCCCTCCTGGCGCAGGGCGCTCACCACCACCGCGACCTTGTAGGCCGCGATCCCGCCGCACACCCCCACCACGATGCACCGTCCGGTCACGGGTCCCTCCACAAGGCCCGGGCGAGGAACGCGAGACCTTCCACCACTTCCTCCGGCCCCCACCGGGAGGTGTCCAGCACCACGTGGTAGGGCGAGAGGTCGTCCAGGTCGATCCCGTAGATCTCCTGGTAACGTCGGCGCTCGCTCCCCTCCCGGCGCTCCAACTCCGCACGGGCCACCGCCATGGGAATTCCCTCCCGCTGGGCCACCCGCTGGGCCCGGACTTCAAGAGGGGCTTTCAGCCAGACCTTCATGTCCGCGGCCACCAGCCATCCGCCCAGCCGGGAGTCCAGCACGAGGTTTCCCTGCTGGCACATCTCCACCTGGAGCCGGTCCAGCTCCCGGTCGATGGAGTGGTCCTGCTCGGCCAGTTCCGAGAACTTGAGGAGGGTGATCCCCCGCTGGGCCGCCCACCGACGCATGATCTCGCCCGCGGAGAGGTACCGGAGCCCCAGTCGTTCGGCGAGCGCCCGCGCCGCCGTGGTCTTGCCACTTGCGATCAGCCCGCTAACGGTGATGATCACGTGGGCGCGCCGGGACTTCCTCGGCCTCGTCGCCTTCCTCACGGGACACGTAGCGGTGTGCCATGGTCTCCGGCTGCACCGCGGAGAGGATCACGTGCCCGCTGTCGGTGATCACCACCGCCCGGGTTCGGCGTCCATAGGTCGCGTCGATCAGCGAGCCGTTCTCCCGCGCCTCCTGGATGATCCGCCGGATGGGCGCGGAATCCGGGTTCACGATGGCGACGATGCGGTTCGCCGCGACGAGGTTCCCGAAGCCGATGTGGATGAGCTTCAACTCCCAGCCACTCACTCCAGGTTCTGCGCCTGTTCCCTGAGGCGCTCCAGTTCGGACTTGATCCCGAGCACGGCCCGGGCGATCTCCAGGTCCCCGGCCTTGGTCCCGATGGTGTTGGCCTCCCGCACCATCTCCTGCAGGAGGAACTCCAACTTGCGGCCCACGGCCCCGCTCCCTTCCTGCAGGAGGGTGCGGGCCTCCTGGAGGTGACTGCGCAGCCGCACCACCTCCTCGCTGATGTCACAGCGATCCGCGAACAGGGCCACCTCCATACTCAGCCGGGCCTCGTCAATGGTTCCTGCGGGCAGACAAGCGGCCCGCAGGAGTTCCTCGACCCGGCGCCGTAGCCGCGCCGCGTACACCTCCACCACCTCCGGGGCACGCGCGGCAATCCGGTCCACCTCCTCCTCGATCCGGCCGAGCCGCTCCAGCAAATCCCGTGCCAGGCGTGATCCCTCCGCCTCCCGCATCTGCACGAGGTGCTCCACGCATTGCTCCACCGCGGGTGCAAGCTCCGTCCATACCGCCTCCAGGTCCTCCGTCGCCTCCTCCACCCGGATCACGTCCGGCAGGCTCAAGAGCACGGAGAGGGGGACCGGTTCTGGAAGGTGAAGGGTCTGTCGGAGCTCCTCGAGGGCCATGGCGTACTGCCGGGCGAGGTCGACGTCGATGCGAACCGTTCGTGCCCGCCGCGATGCGTCTTCCCTGATTATAGAGACGTCCACCCGTCCCCGCAACAAACGCTGCGCGAAGGCGGCCCGCACGCGATCCTCCAGGGGGCCTAGAGTCCGGGGCAGGCGTACGTTCACCTCCAAAAACCGGTGGTTCACGGAGCGGGCCTCCACCACCCACCGCCCACCCTCCGTCCGCGCCTCTCCCAGCCCGTAGCCCGTCATGCTCCGGATCACGGGACCACTGTACCATAGGTTCGATGCCGCCATCTGCCTCCTTCGACAGCGTGGTCCTGGCTGCCGTGGTGCAGGAGCTCCGGACGCTCCTGCCCCTGCGGATCACCCGAGTCCTCCAACTCAGCCCGTTGGAGCTCGTGCTGGGGATCCGCGTTCCCGGAGTCCGGGGTCTTGTGCTCTCCGCGGACGCCCGGTGGTACCGGGTCCACCTCGTGCGGGAACTGCCGGAAAGAGAGGAACCGGGTTCCCTCGGCCAGCTCCTGCGGGCGAGGCTAGTGGACGCGCGGATCGTCCGGGTCCACCAGATGCCCTACGAGCGAGTGCTGGAGCTTGAGGTCGAAGCCCTGGACGGCCCGTATCGGCTCGTGGTGGAGCTCATGGGCAAGCACGCGAACCTGGTGGTGGTGCGGGAGGGGTTAGTCCTCGGGTGCGCCAAGGCGATCGGCCCTGATCAGTCGCGGGTACGCACCGTCCTCCCACACGCCCCCTACCTCCCGCCTCCCCCCGACCCACGACCGCATCCGGGCACCATCACCCCGGAAACCCTCGCGCAAGCCCTCCAAACCGCGCAAGGACCTCTGTGGCGGCGGGTGCTCGCCGCGGTAGCGGGGATCGGACCGCTCCTCAGCTATGAGCTCGCCTATCGGAGCGGGGATCCCGAAGCCACCGAGCTTCTCCCTGACGTACCGGAGCGTTTGTACGCGGCGCTTTCCGCCCTCCACGACCGGGTCCGGTCCGGGGCGTTTGACCCACGGCTGTATCGGTTCGATGCAACCCCTCTCGCCTATGCGCCCTTCCCCCTCACCTGCATGGCCGGGTACGAGGAGGTCTCTGCCTCCATGAGCGAGGCCGTGGACCGGGTCGTCTCCCACCGGGCGTGGGCGGACCGATTGGAGGCGGAGCGGCTCTCCCTGCTGCGGGCCTTAGAGGCCGCGACGGCGCGCACGCAGAGGGCCCTTCAGGAGACGGAGCAGGCTCTCGCAGAGGCAGAAGGAGCGGACCGACTCCGGATGGCGGGCGAGCTCCTCCTCGCCTATGCCTCCTCCATCCCGGCCGGCACGGACCGCGTGACCCTCCCCGACTACGAGGGTCGTCCCATGGAGATTCCTCTCGACCCGGCCTTCGATGCGGTCCGCAACGCCCAGAGGCTCTTCCGCCGGTACGCCAAGCTCCGGGCCGCGCACAAAACCCTTTCGGGGCGCATGGCCGAGCTCCAAGAGGAGCTGGACCACCTGCGGACCCTCCAGGTGCACGTGGAGCACGCCCAGACACCCGAGGACCTCGTGGAGTTGCGGGAGGAGCTGGGGGAGGCAGGGGTCCTCAAGCGGCCCCCGAAGCGGCCCAGGGTGCGGCCCACGAGCCAACCCCGGACCTTCCAGGTGGACGGCTTCCAGGTGCTCGTGGGCCGCTCGGGCCGGGACAACGACCACCTCACCTTCCGGGTGGCAAGCCCAGAGGACCTATGGCTGCACGCCCGCGGGATTCCCGGAGCCCACGTGATCCTGCGCACGGGCGGCCGCACCCCACCCGAAGAGGTGATCCGGAAGGCCGCCCAGATCGCCGCCTACTTCAGCGCGGGTCGTGGGAGCACCGCGGTGGAGGTGGACGTGACGGAGCGGCGGTGGGTGTGGAAGCCCAAGGGTGCCCGGCCGGGTCGGGTCCTGTACCGGAATGAGCGGACGGTGCGGGTACGACCGAGGCTCCCGGAGAGCTTAAGCACGTGGGAGAATGGACAGGGGGAGGGATCAGCATGATGCGCAGGGCGATGCTCGTGGTAGCGGTTGTGCTCCTCGCGGGGTCCAGGGTCCTTGCGCAGGCCGCCCCGGAGCCCTTTGAGGACGTCCCGCCGTGGCACTGGGCCTACGATGCCGTGGAGACGGCCCGTACCCATGGCCTCCTGGTGGGCTATCCCCCAGATCCCCGGTTCTCCGCCCAGAACGCCCTGATCCAGTCCCTGGAGGCCCTCGCCCACCCTGACCATCCCGCGGCCCAGGCGTGGGCAGAGCGGTTCCTCACAGACCTCCCCGCGGACTGGCCGCACGCCCTCCGACGTTCGACCCTCCGGGCGTTCCGGGTGTTGCGGATCGCGGTGGCGCTGCAGGAGAACCGGGGCACGGCCGAATTCGACATCTCCTTCCGGCTCGCAGACGGGCGGACGGGGATCGCCTCGGGACGGGTGACCGTGCAGAGGGATGCCACGGATCGCTGGCGGATCAGGTGGTCTGAGCTGGCTCGAGCCCTCCCGCAGGTACTCCGCTGAGCGCGGGCAGGAACCGAAAAGGCCCGCCGCGAAGGACGCGGAAGGATACTGTGCCCTGAGGAGAAGGCTGTGAAGTACATCATCCTCGCGGAGACCTACGCGAAGATCGAACAGACGAGCTCGCGCCTCGGGACCACCGAGCTTCTCAGCGAGCTCTTCCGCAAGACCCCCAAACCCCTCATCGGCCGCGTGACCTACCTCACCCAGGGTAAGCTCTATCCCGACTTCGAGGGGATCGAGATCGGGGTGGCGGAGAAGCTGGCGGTACGGGCCGTGGCCCAGGCGACGGGAACGGATCCTGAGGCCGTGGCCCGCCAGCTGAGCCGGGAAGGGGATTTAGGGACTGTGGCGGAGAAGCTGCTGGGTCACAAACGGCGTACGCCCGTGCTCACCGTGGACGAGGTGTACGAAACCCTCGACCGCGCGGCCCGCACCTCCGGCTCGGGCGCGCAGGCGACGAAACTGGAGCTCATCGCGAACCTGTTGGAGCGCGCTACGCCCCTTGAGGCCAAGTACCTCGTGCGCACCGCCACGGGGAAGCTCCGCATGGGCGTGGGGGACATGACGGTGCTCGATGCCCTCGCCGTGGTGTTCGCAGGCGGGCGGGAGAACCGGCCGGCCCTCGAGCGGGCCTACAACCTCACCAGCGACCTGGGGTACGTGGCGCAGGTGGTGGCAGAGGGCGGGCTTGCGGCCGTCCGCAGGATCCACGTGGTGGTCGGCAAGCCCATCCGTCCCATGCTGGCAGAACGCCTCCCCGATCCCGGGGAGATCCTCCGCAAGATGGGCGGGCGCTGCATCGCGGAGTACAAGTACGACGGGGAGCGGGTGCAGATCCACAAGAAGGGCGCGGAGATCCTCCTCTACAGCCGGCGGCTCGAGCGGATCACCCCGCAGTACCCGGACGTGGTGGCGCTGGCGCAACGGTGTCTGGGGGCGCGGGACTGCATCGTAGAAGGAGAGGTAGTGGCCATCGACGCGGAGAGCGGGGAGCTACTGCCCTTCCAGGAGCTCATGCACCGGCGGCGGAAGTACGGAATCGAGGAGGTCATGCAGCAGATCCCCACGGCCCTCTACCTCTTCGATGCCCTCTACGCAGACGGCGAGGACCTCACGGAACGGAGCTACGCCGAACGACACCAGGTCCTGGAGCGCATCGTCCGAGAGGACGAGCGGTGCCGGCTGGCGAGCTGGCGGGAGGCGCGTTCCGTCGAGGAGCTGGAGGCCTTCTTCGAGCAAGCGGTACAGGACGGGTGCGAGGGCCTGGTGTGCAAATCTCCCGGGGGCGTCTACCAGGCGGGCGCCCGAGGGTGGCTGTGGATCAAGTTCAAGCGGGAGTACCGGAGCGAGCTCACGGACTCCGTGGACCTCGTGGTGGTGGGGGCGCTCCACGGCCGCGGCCGCCGCGCGGGGACCTACGGGGCCCTGCTCATGGCCGCCTACGACCCGGAGGAGGACGCCTTTCCCACGGTGTGCAAGGTCGGAACGGGGTTTACGGACGAGTTCCTAGCGGAGCTTCCCAAGCGGCTTGCACCCTACCTGCGCCGGGACAAGCCCCCCCGGGTCCAGAGCCGCATGGTCCCGGATGTGTGGGTTGAGCCTGCCCTGGTCTTTGAGATCGTGGGCGCGGAGATTACCCTGAGCCCCATCCACACCGCGGGGTGGGGTCGGGTGCGGGAGGGTGCAGGGCTCGCCATCCGGTTTCCCCGGTTCGTCCGGGTGCGGGAGGACAAAGGGCCCACGGACGCCACCACGGTGGAGGAGCTCGTGGAGATGTACCAGCGCAGACTGCGCAAGATCGCGAGCTAACCGGAGGACGCCATGGAACGCGTGACGGAAGTGGTCCCGCAGACCTCGGCGTTTGAGGCAGCGTTAGCCCGCCTCATGCACGCGGTCCCTCGAGCGCGGCCCGCAAAACCGGTGCGGTTCACCTCCCACCCCCTCCTCGCGGCCCTACGGCGGACCGGCACCCGCCACCTCTACCTGGACACCGCAGACCCCCAGGAGCTCCACGAGGTGCTGCGCGCGGCGGAGGACGAAGGCTCGATCACCTACTACGAGGAGGTAGACGGCAACACCACCAACCAGCCCCTCGTCGAAAAAGTCTTCGACCGGCTCCTCGAAACCGAGGGGCCGAAGACGATCCGAAGGTGGGAGCAGGCCCTGCGGGAGGCACACCCGGCCCTCACCCCTGAGGAGGCCGTGGTGGCCGTCTACAGCATCCTCAACGCGCGGCTCGCCCGGGAGGTGGTCGGGCGGTTCGGTGCCGGACGGAGCTGGGACATCAGCCTGGAGCTCCACACGGGCCTGGCCGCAGACCGCGCGGGATCCGTGCGGTTCGGGCGGTGTCTTGGGCGGTCGGTACCCGGGGCCCTCGTGAAGGTGGCGTTTACCCCGCACGAGCCCCACGCCTTCCTCATCGCCCGGGACCTGGAGCGTCAGGGGATCGCGGTGAACTTCACCGCTACCTTCTCGGCCCGGCAGGTGGTGGCCGCGGCCCTGCTCGCAACCCCCCACCGCACCAACATCTTCCTGGGCCGGCTTAACGAGGGCCTGCGAGCGCAGGTGTTGGGCGAGCACATATTGCTCGCGGCCCAGCGCCACGTCCGAAACCTCCGAGCCCGCTACGGCCTACGGACCCTCACCATGGGGGCAAGCGTACGGCGGGCAGAGACCCTGCTATGCACTGCGGGATGCGACGCCTACACCGTTCCCCCTTCGGTCCTTCGGACCTTCCTAGATTGGGAGGAAGCGGAGATTCGGGACCGCACGGAGGAGGATTTCTCCGACGCCCTCGGGGTAGATCCGGAGGTGATCGAGCGGGTAGGAGGCGCGGAGCGGCTTGCGCGGCTGTACGAGGTAGAACCGGAGTTCGTGGCGTTCCTGCTGGAACTCCGCCAGGATCCGGAGCTCGACCGGATGGACGGAGAAGCCCTGTATGCGCGGTTTGCGCAGGCCGGGTTTTCGGACCTCTTCTACCGGCCTTCGCCGGAAGAGTGGCGGGAGCTGCGCAGAGGCAAGCTTCCCGACCTCAACGCCCCCTACATCCGGCGCATCCCCCTCGACACCCTCTTCAGCCTCCTCGCCGTCGGGGACTTCGCCAACTTCCAGGACCGGATGGACACCCGGATCCGGGAGGTGCTGGAGGGGTAGGGCGCAAAGCGGCAAGACGGACGGCAGCAACAGACCCGGCCGTGTTGCTCTTCGGCGCATAGCTCGCAGCGGCCGGCGCTCCGGATTCTGAGGTCGCGCTGGTCTACCTCCTCGACGGCATGCTCCTGGATCCCTGGCCATCCCGAACACCAGTCCGGTATAATCAGCCCAGGGCTTAAAAAAGGCTGCGGTGCTGAGAGATGAGAACTGCGCGGGCAAGGGACCCTCAACGAGTGATCGCTCGAATGGTCGAGACGATCGTGCGGAAGTTCCGTCCAGATCAAGTGATCTTGTTCGGGTCACACGCCCGCGGAGAACCGGGGCCCCACAGCGACGTGGATTTCCTGGTGGTCATGCCGCTCTCCGGACCCAAGCGCGAGAAGCAGATCGAAATCGGCGTGGCCTTGCAGCGGTACGGGATTCCGGTGGACGTGATCGTGACGACTCCAGAGGAGTTCGCGTGGCGGAGAGAAGTTCCCGGGACTCTTGAGTACCCGGTGGCCCGGGAGGGCAAGGTCCTCTATGCCCGGCGATAAGCGCGTCTTGCAGGTGGTTCGGGAATGGGTTGTGAAGGCGGAGAACGACTTCAAAGCGGCAGTAGCACTTCTCAAGATAGGAAACGACTCACCGACCGAGGTGGTATTGCTTCCACGCGCAGCAGTGCATCGAAAAATACCTGAAAGCGCTACTCGTGCTTGATGGCGTGGCATTCCCGAAGACACACGACATCTCGGCACTGGTGTCCCTGTTAAAGAAGGGGCGAGGGCCAGGGGTGTCGGCAGAGGAAGAGCGGAAACTGGCCGGTTACGCGACCGGCGCGCGCTACGCGGGTTGGGACGGTATACCGCTGGGAGAGGCGCGGAAGGCTGTTGTGCTGGCACGCAAAGTGCGTAGGGCCGTGAGAAGGCAGCTGCCTAGAGCGGTGCTTAGAACGCGGGGAGCGGTGGACCGGCAATGGGGGAAGGGCAAAGTATGACATGGCCAGGGCGCGGCGGCGGACCGACGACGAGCTGACCAAAGGGGAGGCCCTGCGCCTCTGGAGGCAGGCGCGGCCGGTGGCGCTGGAGCGCCGGAACGCGGGCGGTAGCGTCCTCGGGGCCCGCCTCCCGGCCCCCGTCTTGGAGGAGCTGGTGGCGGAGGCACAGCGCCAGGGCAAAGGGCCCGCGGCCCTGGCGCGGGAGCTGGTCGAGGAGGCAGTAGCGCGAAAAAGACACGGCTCGCGGTGAGCGCCGGCCCGCTCGGCCCCTTTGACGGGGTAGGCTCACAGGCACCCCTCCGAGCCTGCTCCTCCGCCTGGCGCCTGAAGGGCCGGACTGGCCGCCCCGAACACCGGTCCGGTATAATCCTGCTAAACGTGGGGCAAAACTGACACTTGGGCGCGGGGGGCTCGCACCTCCCGGACAGAGCTCCA
>FWWL01000381.1_pt1 | contig 44423 bp, 36 predicted proteins | sample 2228331 | NCBI WGS metagenome assembly FWWL01 (sample SAMEA103939775, study PRJEB20133) | metagenome | reverse complement strand
GATACCACCATTCCCCGAACGAGATCCCGACTTTGCCGGCCACGAGGTCTTCGCTTTCTTTGTCTTCATCCTTCAACGCGAATTCTTTTTCCAGAATCCCGTTCTGGTACCACGATTGCAGCCTTGCAAGCGCGGCTTTCGTTTCCGGCTGGATTTCGCCGGGGATCAGCTTGCCGTCGGCGCCTTTGAGCCATGCGAACGGATAAGATCCGCTGCTCTGGAAGAAACCTTTGGCATCGAAGCCCCATCCGGCCGCGAAGTTTTTGTTCAGCGCTAGACCGTACGTATCATTCTTGCCGTTCTTATCCGGATCGTTCTTGACGAACGCTTCCGCGACTTTCTCCAACTCTTCGATGGATGTCGGAGCTTGCAAGCCTAGATTGTCGAGCCAATCCTTTCTGATCCACAATACTTGTACTCCGCCCTCGCCGCTAGACGCCAGGCCGAGAAGCTTGTTGTCGGAAGTCATTGCCTTTAAGGCGAAACCGCCGTCCGATTCAATGATCTTTCTTAACGTCGGTGACGCATAATTTTGGTATGCCTCGGACAAATCTGCGAGGATGCCTTGTTCTTTGAATTTGACGAACGTGTTGTAATCGACCATCATCATGTCCGGTAAATCTCCCGATGCGATGGCCAGATTAAATTTTTGCTCATACTGGTCGGATGGCACCGTCCACTTGTATTTAAGCTCAATGTTAAGCATTTCTTTCAAATCTTTCACATAGCCGTTCGTTTCCGGGGTAACCCCTTGCAAGGCATCCGCCTCTTCCGGCGGACGAAAACCAAGAACTTGGGTCACGGTAACAGGTTCCGGATATTTCCCTAACGGATCGTAATTTACGGGTTCGGCTGATTGCGAACTGCTGGCGGTCGCCGTATTCGCCGGAGTTGTTTCGGCTGCAATATCGCTTTTGTTGTTGTTGCATGCAGCCAGCAGTGTTGTTGCCAACAGTGTTGTAACTAGTGCGGCGCTTGTGATGGCTCTTTTCATGAGTACCTCCCCTTATAATCGTTCATAATGATTTGTGTAAACGGCTTTACACTTATAATGTTAATGGAGGGTTACCGGCGGCTCAATGATAAGATCTTTACTTGCTTCTGTTTTGTTTACCTCTTCCCGAGAAGCGCCTCCCGGTATTCCTGCGGGGACGTTCCGGTCATTTTCCGGAAAAATGCCGTAAAATACGAGGGAGAATCAAATCCGAGCTTTAACGCGATTTCATTCACTTTCAGGTTCATGTCAGCCAGCATGCGGGACGCCGCCTTGGCTTTCGTCGCGTTAATGTAATCCGATAAATTACGGCCGCTTAACTGCTTGTAAAAACGGGATAGATACGATGGATTGAAATACACCGCTTCCGCAATGCGCGCTAATGACAAGTCCCCGCCTAGATTATCGCCCACAAACTTATGGATCCTTTCGATAACGATGTTTTCCCTTTTCTCTGCTTGCTCTTGATTGTGCCGGCAAATCCACAGGCTCAGCTCGATAAACTGTTCCTCCAGCGCTTCCCATTCGATAGGCAGCTCGATGGCCGGAATGCTCAGAAACCGAATGTCCGGCTTCGACTTGTCTGCTGCGTTCGTTCCGTTCACATGGGAAATATAAGCCGCGAGGAATTTATAATATCTTTCGATGCCAATCAGATAATTAACGCTGATATCCCGTTTGAGACCGCCGATCAATTGCCCGGTCAATTCGGACGCTTCCCGTTCCTCTCCCGCATCAAGAGACTTATCCAGCTTGTCCAGTCTGTAATGGAAATCATCTGATGTAGCGGTCGGCTTCCCGGATTCCCACATCATCAGTCCGTCAGGCATGCCCAGATCGATCACTGCCATCTTTTGGCCGAAAATCTGGCTCTTCTGAAGGGCTGATTTTAATAAAACAAATTCCTTGTCGATGCTGTCCCATGCTACCGCTCCTCCGCAAACCGCGAACGATGCCGAAATGCCGTGCCTCTCTTTGCCGTCATTTTGAACAGGCTCCAACATCGCTTTTAAGTAGGTCACCAGGCCGGACCCTTTCAAATCCTCGCCCTCGATTAATTTCCCCGCCTTCGCGGTCGGCTGAATAAACCATACGAGCAAGGAATGTTCCATAACCGTCGATTCTATTATGAAGTCGGCAGGCAAATATCCGGTAAACAGATGCTGTATCGCGCCGAATACGTCATGCTTGCTCAAATAGGATGCCTTTTCCTCCCACATATCTACCTTTCCGGCAATCATCAGAACCGGCTGCTTCAGATCCAACGGGATCGTCAGTCCGCCAAAGCGTGTGTTCAGGAGGACGGAGGACGCAGGCTCGCCCTGCAGCAACGCCTCGAAAAACTCCTTCTTGAGCAGCGGCTCCGTCGCCGTCCACTGCCGCCGGGCCTCCTCCAAAAAATCCCGGTTCCGGTTTGCTTCTTCGATTTTGGCTGAAGCCGCTTTGACGGCATCCAGAATCGGTTCCATTCCTTCGCTTTTCAGGATATAGCTGTCCACGTTTTTTCGGATTGCGGAATACACATATTCGAACTCGCTGTATCCCGTCAAGATAATAAAGCGGCAAGCCGGCCAATAATACAAAAACTCCTCGGCCAAATCCAACCCGCTTTTGCCGGGCATGCGAATGTCGCTTACCACGATGTCGATCTTCGTTCTTCTGGCAATCTCCAATGCTTCGCTTGCCGAATAAGCTTTACAGACGTCAAGCTCCAACTCGCTCATCTCTTGAAATTGGAGCATCAACCCGTTGACAATGTTCGGTTCGTCGTCGACGATCAATAGTCTGTACAAGGTTTACGCCTCCGCTCGTGTAAAATGTATGACGATTTCCGCCTTCAAACCACCCCTGGAGCTTCGCGAGACAAAAATACCGCTGCCCTCGCCGAACCTTAACCGGATGCGCCGGGACACGTTGATTAGTCCCGTTTTTTCAAGCGCTTTCGTTTCATCCGCAAGCTGTTCCTGCAGCAATTCAAGCGCAGAATCGTTCAGCGTGTCGCCATTGTCTTCCACAACGACTCGCAGCGTTTGCCAATCATAGGTAATGGATAAGGACACATTCCCGCGCTGGAGCCCGCTCTCAAAGGCATGCTCGAAAGCATTCTCCACTATCGGTTGAATTATGAACCTGGGAACGATTAAGGACTTGCAGGAATCCGGCACTTCTCCCGTTTGCACATGTATCCGGTTCGAAAACCGGATACTCTGAATCTCGCAATAATCCAGCGCATGCCGGTATTCATCAAGGAACGAAACTTCATCCCTTCCGCTTCGCGTGACGAATTGGTAATAACTCCCGAGCTTCTGCGACAAAATTGCCGCTTGGTCAACGTCTCCGCTCTTGCAAATCATATAGATGTTAAAAAAGCTGTTATACAAAAAGTGCGGATTGATCTGCGATTGCAATTGCTTGAATTCGGAATACTGCAAAGCGATTGTCGATTCATAGTTTTCTTGAATCGATTTTTTCAGCTTTTCGACCATCCGGTCAAAGCTGCGGAACAAATAGCCGAATTCCGTGTCCTTTTTCGGTCTGACCGCGATATTCAAGTTGTCTGTTTCGAGGATTCTGAACGCTTGTATCAACTCTTTCAACGGCTTATGAATCATCCATTTGACGGAGAACGAGAACACAAGCACAATAACGACAGATACCAAAGAAAGAATGAGAAACCAGATATTAATTGTTCTGAGCGGTCCCGTTATGTCGTTTTGATTCACGAAAGTATAAAGCGTCAAGTCTAGGCTATTAATCGGAGCCGACGTGATTCGATAGTTTTCTTTCTCGAGACTGAGGGGAAAACTGTCCGATTTCTGCTCTTGGGTTGGATTCAATACGTGATTCACGATATTTGAAAGAATCGGATCGTCGCCGCTGCGGTTGTTGTTATTGCTGCTAACGGAAATCTGATTATGAAACCGTCTATCCGCAAGGAACGCGCCGGATTCGGCATAATCTTTAACTAATTCGGTTAAGGTTTCCTTCAGTTTGTTGACCGAGATCTCAACATAGGAAATAACTCCCCTATCCGACTTAATGAAATAGATCTTATCGTTCTCAAAATACAAGGGAGAATCCGGTTTATCGTCATATTGTCCGAGTATCACATCATATTCGCGATTGGGAATTTCCACGATTCCGTTCCGAGTGGATATCGTTCGGTCGTAGGATTTAATGAACACGCCTGCATTCACGATATAATTGCTGGAATTCTGAATCGTAACGAGCAGCTCCCTCACCCGGTTGACCAACTGAACCTTCTCGTAACCCTCCAGCTGTTGCGCCAGAAAACTGAGTCTTTGAAGATCCGGATCGTTGATAAAGAGCAGTTGCTGGTTTCGGATGAATGCGACTTGATCGTCTAATTGTTTCGAGTAAAACTGCACATTGGATTTCATGGATTTGGAAATCTCGCCTTTAATAAAAGAAGCTTCCATGAGATTCATTCGCAAATTAATGAGATATACGGGAATGATGAGAATGATAAAAACGAATATGATCTTCTGGTAAACATGCAGTTGATCCAGTCTGGACAGCTTAATCATGATTCTCCCATGCCCTCCCTTTGGCCGGTATACTTTTTCTCATTGTACAAGAAAAGAGAGAATTACAAGCTACTTTGTTTATATCAGGAGCAACAACCATGCATTAAAGCCCCGGCCGCATGCGGCCGGGGCTTTGCTAGGCATATATCGGTTGCTGTTACCCGTCAATTCGCTCCTGCTGCAAGGCTAATCGTTGACGATACTCGGCCGGCGTACAGTTGACTTCCCGTTTAAATTGCTTCAAGAAATGTTTCGAGCTGTTAAATCCGGCTTGGGTACCTACATCATAAACCCGCAAGCTTGATGTCTTCAACAATCGTTTGGCGTAATGGATCCGGAGCCGGATTACGAAATCGATAAAGTTTAAGCCTGTAAGGCGTTTAAATTGTTCGCTGAAATAATTTTTGCTCATGTGCACATGGTCGGCTACATCCTGCAAGGACAATTCTTCCCTATAATGCTGCTGAATGTAGGAAATAGCCAATTGAATCGCATGCGCGCTCCCCGAATCCGTGACGACAATCGGCAGCCTGCCCGTTTCCCATATGAATTGAAATTCTTGCCTAATAAATTTGCATAATTCCGCTAACGTCGAGATCTGTCTGACTTCCTGCAGCTTGTCGATGATCCGCCGGACCATCTCTTCCGTATTCTGTCTAAAGTTCCAAGTCCACATCATCGTTAATAAGCTCTCCGCCTGAACGATGATTTCCTGCTTGGTCATCGTCTGACCGCCCCACTCAGCCAGACATTGCTCAACGATATTCCCGCTCTCATCTTGGTTCGATATTGCCAGCATTTGAGAGAAACGTTCCCTAAGCGCAATCCATCTCTCCCGTTCGCTCAAATCAATTGAAGAAGGTCCTTTAGGTTCCACGGTCATGATTTTCCCGCTATAACATTTTCCTTTCCCATGGAAAAACGATTTCTCAAGCGCTTTCTGAGCCCATCGGTATGCGTCGGGAAGCCCTTGAACATGATGGAAGGACGGACTTAACCCTACCGTAAACAGAGGAATTCCTTCCGATAACAAGCGACGGTGATAGGTTTCGATAGCAGACGTTCCGCTCCCATTCTTATCTGCCATTACGAGTACGAACTCGTCTTCGTAAGTGTTGAAGCTAACGGCCTGTTCACACCATTGTCTTAGGCTTTCTTTGGCCGTTTCGATATGCAGCTGCTTTGCCAAATTCATATCGACGTCGCTTCTATCTTTGCCATCGTGTTTCCATACCGCCGCTATAAGAGGCTCCTTCAGCCAAGCCGAAGCCCAAGGCAATACAACCTTTTCACCGTTCATAATCTTTTTAAGACTAATTTCCAGTTCAGTTCGTTTTGTTTTTTCGATTTCCCGCAGATATAAATTCGCTTCATTCTCTCGCGAAATCGAATCATCCAGACGTCTGCGGCATTCAACAAGTATGCGCAACAGCTGCTCGGGCTCCATGGTCGGCTTCAGTAAATAATCGACGACGACTCCTAGCTTAACGGCTTCTCTCGCGAATTCGAAATCATTGTAGCTGCTAACGAGAATGACCTTAACATCGGGATACAGCCGACTAACCTGTCGGGTTAGTTCCAGCCCGTCCATCAGCGGCATCTTGATATCGGTAATCAGAATGTGAATTTCCTGCTGCCTGGCAATCTGCATTGCCGCTTCGCCGTTGGCCGCTTCGCCCGCTAGCTCGAACCTCTCGTCTTCCCAACGGACGCACGAAGAGATTCCAAGCCGGATCATCGGTTCATCGTCAACGATCAATACTTTGTACGTCATATGAATCCTCTCCCGTAACCAGTATTACAGCAGGAAAAACCGATCGGAATATCGACTAGGCCGGGTCGATCGTCTGGGCGGTTAGCATCGCTTTGGCAACCGCCTCACCCTCCTGTACGACCTGTACCTCCACTTTGACGTACCTTCTGCTTGCTTCGATGATTTGAGGGACGATCGAGATGCCTGCATCGATAGGCACCGTTCGCAGGAAATACGTCGTCATGTTGTCCAGCACATGCTCCCGCTTCCGCAAATCTTCGACCGCCCTGCTCGCAGCTTGCTGCAATAGCGCCGTCAGTACGCCCTCGGAGATCGTACCGAGCGGGCCCGACATCTGCGGCGTTGCCAAACCTGTGAAATACAATCTGCCTTCCGAATCCCGCTGCTCCGTAAATCCTCCCCACATCAACGCATCGAACGTTTCCCCTAAGTGAGCCGGACGATTGGCGAATTGCATGGCACGGAGCACTTCTCCTCTGCTAATAGCCCCAACCAGCTTGCGTTGCCGATCGACGACGGGCAGCAATTCGATACCTTCCGATACCATCCGATGGGCAGCCGAAGCAACGGGCGTATTAAGCGTTACGGTCATCGGCCGCCGAGTCATCAGCTTGTCTAAAGTCTGACCCGACGGAGAGCCGATTACATCCTTGGATGTGATCATCCCGACAACCCGGTTCCATTCATCGGTAACGGGAAATCGGCTGCTGCCCGTCTCCGCACTTAATTTAAGGAAATCCGCAACCTCTGAAGATTGCTTCAATAGCCAGCTTCGCGAGGTTGGCTCGAGTAAATCGGCAATAATCATGATTTTCCTTTTAATCAAACGGTCATACATAGCCCTGTTGATCATGGAAGCGACGGTAAAAGTATCGTGTCGGCAGGTCAGAATCGGAAGCTGGCGCTCGTTGGCCAATGCCCGCACTTCTTCGCTGGTTCCGAATCCCCCCGTAACAAGCACTCCCGCGCCATGCTCCAACGCGGTTCTATGGGCGTTTTCCCGGTTACCCACAATAAGCAGGCTGCCCGCATCGATATAGGCCATCATCTCATCGAGTTCCATCGCTCCGATGACAAACTTATGGAGCGTTTTCTCCAAGCCCTCTTCTCCTCCAAGCAGACTGCCCTGAACGATTTCCAGCACCTCGGCGAATGTTAATTGCTCCGGGTTGCCCCGCCTTTTCTTATCCACCCGGACGGTACCGATTCGCTCCTTCGTGCTGACCAAGCCGAGCTGCTCGGCTTCCTTAAGCGCCCGGTATGCCGTTCCATCCGAGACGCCGCGGTCCTTCGCCATTTGGCGAACGGGTACTTTCGTGCCAATTGGCAGCTCGCGGATATACTGAAGCAACTGCTCGTGTTTCGTTAGATCGTTCGGGTTGATATTGTTTCCCGCCATGCGGCTCCCCGCTTTCTGTGCTTCGGGTTATCGTTGTTCCCTTGTGCTGTATTCGCGTTGACAAGACTCCCATCAGAGATGGGCGATAGCAACGTGCCTACAGAAGTCGTGCACAACGATAACCCTACGCCGACTTTAAACTGCCTCTTTAGTAACACCGACTTTATAAAATCTTTAAGTAATATTCGATAGCACCTTATTCCATAGCCTACCAAAAAAATGTAAAGTAGACTTAGAGCTTTACGACAGCATCTCCATTTATTCGACTTTATTCGACATAATCTGAGGAGGAAGCCAAAACCATGGATATGCTCTTCAGCTACTTTAAAATACTCCTGCTGCTCTCCATTCCGCAAGCCTATGCCCACATTCGGATCACCTTTGCGATCTGGGGACTAAAACCACAATTGCATGGACGGAAACTCCTCGTCTTCAGCATCGTCAATTCGCTATTGATTGACTTGGACATCTTGCATGTCCCAACGGAAATTCACATGGTAAGCTCATTTCTTCTTACCTTCATCGTTGTCTTTTTCTTATTTCGGTCTTTCGGGATTAAGAAAATGCTTATCGTCTATTTTTCTTACTTCGTGCTCATTATGTTCACGGAAATGATGGGTGCGCTGCTCCTTGAACTTGCATATGGCCTCGAACCCCAGAAAGAAATGTTCAAAAACCATATGCCTGAGCTTATATCCGTAATCGTGCCCGTATTTATAGTGTTATATCTATTATCACATTTTATAGAGCAGAAAAACTTTAAATTTTTCCGCCAATTATACAGCTATTTATTGAATCTGAATCAAACCCGGATGAAAGAGATCTTGTTGCTTACGTTTTTCCAAGCGTTTCTGCTCGGCATTCTGTTCGTTCTGGGGACGGAAAATAAGCATAACTATACGGAATCCACTTTTAACGTCGTGATTTATTCGTTAGTTCTGATTACCTTTGGGGCCTTCTTCTATACCCTTCGATTGTTAGTCTGCACGCGAATAGAAGCCGTTCGTCAGACTCAAGACGTCTACGTGGAAGAGATCGGAAAGATGTTCACCTCTATCCGGGGGCAGCGGCACGATTTCCTCAACCATGTGCAGGTCATGTGTTCGATGCTGAAAATGAACAAGCTGGAGCAATTGAACAGTTATATGGAGGACATCGTCAAGGAAGCGCATACCGTCAGCAATATCATCTCTCATTCCTCCCCTGCCGTCGCCGCATTCATACAAGCGAAAACAGAAATGGCATTCGCGCGAAACATTCCGTTTACCTATGAACTGCCAAGCGACTTGGACATCGAATCGACCATCAAGTCCATTGATTTGGTCAAGATTATGGGCAACCTCATCGATAACGCTTTTGAAGAAAGCGACACGTTGCCGTCCGAACAAAGGATAGTCCAATTAATCATTCGCGTCATGGATGGAAAATTGAAGATAGAAGTGCGAAATCAAGGACGGCACTTATCCGAGAAGGACAAACAAATGATCATCCTGCCGGGTTACACGACCAAGAAAGCCGGACATTCCGGACTCGGTCTAGCCATCGTTCACGAACGGGTCCGACATTATAAGGGATTGCTGAACATTCTGTCATCCGCTGAGAGCGGCACCGCCATTCAAGTTATTTTGCCGCATCACGGCGACAAATAAGGCTGTATCCATTAAACCCCTCTAATTTTGCAGCATTTTCAGCTGATAAAACTCGCCTTGCAGCTCCATTAATTCCTCGTAGGTACCCATTTCCACGCATTGCCCCTGTTTCATGACGACGATGCGATCGGCATCCCGGATCGTCGACAGCCGGTGGGCGACTATAAATGTCGTACGGCCTTCAATAAGCTGCTTCATCGCTTGTTGAACGTGATACTCCGATTCGTTATCGAGCGCGGAAGTGGCTTCATCGAGCAAGATCACTTTGGGGTTACGGACAAGGGCGCGCGCAATGGCGATCCGTTGCCGCTGTCCGCCCGAGAGGCGTCCGCCGTGCTCGCCGACTGCGGTATCGAGCCCCTGCGGCAGTTGCGCGATAACGTCCTCAAGGCGGGTCATGCGAATGACATCAGCAAGTTGCCCGTCGCTTACCGTTGGCAGCCCGTACGTAATATTTTCCCGGATGGATCCGGAGAAAAGCACCGTGCTCTGATGGACAACCGCAAGATGCTTGCGGTAGGATCCCATGTCCAGCTCATCCATCGGGATTCCGTCCATTATCACCTGTCCGCTTACCGGCCGATTGAAACCGATAACCAGATTTAACACTGTTGATTTTCCCGCTCCGGAAGCGCCCACGAAAGCGATGCTCTCTCCGGCTTTGACCTCAAGTCTGAAGTTGGACAATACGTGCCTATCCGAATTCGGATAACCGAAGCGGACGTTGTCGAACTTGAAATGGCCTTTGACAGCTTCGACCTTTCTTTTCCCCTGGTATGCCTCCGTGTCCTTCGACAGCAGGATCTCCGTGACCGAATAGATCGACTCGAAGCCTTTGGCAATGTTCGGATAGACGTTCAGCAATTGAGAGATCGAGTTCAGGATCATCGAGAAGAACGATTGGTACAACACGACATCTCCGACAGGAATCGTCCCTTTGTAAGCGAGAACGATCGTGAATCCCAAACATAGCACTTGGAACATCTGAAAGGTAACCCAAGCGGACGAACCGAAATAAGCTTCGACGATATCCAGCCGATAACCCTTGCTTCGCAATTTGCTCAAAGTCCCGTCGATCTTATTGATCTCGGTTTGCTCAAGTCCATGGGCCCGCGTGACCGGCATCATGCCTACCATCTCGGACACTTGACCGGACATCGTCTCGATTTGCTTGCGGAATTCATTGTTTGAGCGTTGAATCTTCTTACGGAAGAACGTTATAACGATGAGTGCCGTCGGAATGGTGAGCACGAAAAATCCCATGACCATCAAGCTGCGCGACGAAGTGATGATAATAGCGACAATGACGCTGATGATGGCCGGAAATACGGATAACATGATTTGTTTGGACAGAAATTCGATGGCTTCGACGTCTCTGAGAACCTTGGCTTGGAGCTTGCCTGCGGCGAGCTCTCCATGCGCGGACATCGACAAGCGCTGCAGTTTGCGCACGAGCGTGCTCCGAAGTCCTGCCTCTACGAACCGAATCGCCTTGCTCATATAGCTGATGTGCAAAACCTGCGTCGGAATATTCTGGACGATGACGATTGCCAGAATGCTAATGTTCCACCATAGGGCTTCCATCCCTAACCGTCCCGGCTTGGAGACGATATTGATCAGATTTGCCGTAACGATCGGAAGAACATAAACCGGGGAATGCTTGAATAGAAAAAATAAAATGGAAAGCAGCAGCTTCGTCCAATGCTGCCGATATAGCAAAAATAAAAGCCGGGCCGGCTTGCGGTCGGTTATGGAGTCGTCGTTTAACAAAGCCTCGTAACCATAGGATTGAGGCTGGGACTGAGGTTGGAGTAGGGGCTGTGGCTCATTGTTGAGCGCTGAAGCGGATTGCAATGTTTTCTCTCCCTTTTGTGAACGCGCGTTTATGAATTTATTCTCGTTCATATCCGCATCGTTGTAAACCCTTTTCGCATTGTTTTTTATCAAAAAGTCTGAATCGGCTCACAAAGTTTTTTTCCTAGGAAAATGAGAAAACAGGGCTGTGTCATAAGCCAGTTGATAACTGGCTTGAGTGACAACCTGTTTCAAAAAGGAATTCGTATTTTTAAGATATGGGCAAGCCGCTGCCAGGGGTCTAAATGAGAGAAAACGGAGTCAGTCTGTGCTCTAAGCCGCTGCTAGCGGTCTAAATGAGAGAAAACGGAGTCAGTCTTTGCTCTAGGCCGCAGCCAGCGGTCTAAATGAGAGAAAACGGTTTGTTCATCCACGCTCCCCTTGCTTGTACCAATTTTCCCCAACTTTGTTCAGGTATTAACGTATAGTTCCCGCTTCCTCATATCAATGACTGCTCCAGCCACCAACAAAAAGTCCGTTCCGAGGATGCCGTTGATGTCCAAACCGTAGTCCATATCGCCGATCTGAATCGTATAATTCCGAACTGAGGCGGTATCCAGCTTGAGCCTTTCGATCTTCTTTTCGTAGACATACTCCTCGCCGCCAATTCCCCGCATCGTTCTAATCACATCTGTGAGCTCGGGTTCCAGACCTATTTCCAATGCAACTTCAGCGGATAGCAACGTCGCCGCCGAGCCCGTATCTATAAGAATGTTCGAAACGGTTCTCTCTACGCCACGGTGAATAAAAACCATTTCCACAAACGGAAGACCGTGCTTCAATTCGAACTTCATTGGATCGCCCTGATTCCCGTCCAGACCGTCACTTCGATGTCCAATTCGTCACGGGACGTGTGTACGACGTATAACTCGCGTTCCTTATTCTCACGATGAAGCTTCATATAGGTTTTTAGCGCTTCCTTGCTATCTCCCTCAAAGGAATTCACTACAGACAATTGATCGACAACGCGCTTGTTTCCCTGCGTGGTCGCTTCAATCGCTTCAACAAGCACCCACTGCGACGGATAGTGGCTTCTGACCTCCAACCATTGCATAAGACGTTCCCTCCGTTCGGAAAATACAGGTTAACCACATTATAACAAAGCCTGTCCTGAGTGCGCATCAAAATTCACAATATCAGCATCGAGTGCCAATACTGCGTTGGTTTAACGGACTGTGTTTCAATACACATCACATTCGAGATGTGGTTGCGAACCGTTTTCTCGCTGATAAACAACTGCTGCGCAATGTCGCGGGTAGTCTTATCCTGAACAAGTAGTCAAAAGACTTCGAAAGGGGGAAATTGTTCGTCAATCCCACGCGCATTACTGGGAGTACGTACCTGATGATATAAAGCTATATAAGGGTAATGCGGTGATGAACGACGGTCATGTTGTTCGTTTGATTGGTGCTGACGGCTCCGTGAAATCCTCTTGGAACGTTTCAAAGCTTGCTGGAAACCCGGATCATAGTTACGCTGTGGAGGCATTAGGGGAGGGTTATATCGTAGCCCGCTGGAGCAATGAAGGTTTTCTTACGGTTATTGACCTGCGTGCGCAAAAAGCTGTAATTCTGTATCAGGAATTTGCAATCGATCCTAAGGATATACCTGGCTTCAGATATGATTTTATTCAGTTTTCAGGCAGCGGTAAGGATCCAGAGGAATTGGAGTTTACATTTACGAATAAAGACAAGCAAGTCATAACTTACACGTACAAGTTGGGAGGGAGTTGACGCCATTAAGAGCGTATCCATAGGTGGACAAAACAATGGTGCCGACGGGCATATTCCATCACTAATGTCATTGCCTTCACCTGGTCTTTGGAGATTAGATACTTATATCGGAGAAAAGCTATTTGGAAGTATTACTGTTCAAGTATATGATCAAAAGTAAGGGATTTGAAGTCCTGTTCATCGCCATTGAAAGGTTGTCGCATTCCGGTGCCGATTATTTTTTTGCGACACCAAAAAGCCTTCTCCCCCGCGACTGTTCAGGAAGCGGTAAAGAAGGCTTGCGCCAGTGAATTCAGCGACAATTGAGATGCTAAACCTGCTGCTCTTAAATCTTTAGCTCCCCGAGCTTAATAAGCTCGACAACCGCTTGCGAACGACCTTTGACATTCAGCTTTTGCATCACGTTCGAGATGTGGTTGCGAACCGTTTTCTCGCTGATAAACAACTGCTGCGCAATGTCGCGGGTCGTCTTATCCTGAACAAGCAGTTCGAAGACTTCGCGTTCCCGATTTGTAAGTAGGAATTTGCTTTTATGGTCGCTGCCTTTCAACGTTTGTCACCCCTCCTTGCCCGGGAATGTGTGATTACAAGGTATAGGGATACAGTCAACTTTATCATATGAAAGGGTTTTTCGTGTGGTGCGGAGGACGAGGAAAATGGGCACTGTATTTTTACAAACAAAAAGCTGAGCCCAAAGTCTAAATCGACCTTGAACTCAGCTTTTTTTATTAAAATGAACGTTTAACGGATATTTGTGCTGGAGGCGGCCGGGAATATCCGTTCCACCAAAGCATTGAATTCGGCAATAAAGTCTTGGATCGGTTGCCCCTGCCTTACTTCGTTCGCATATCCTTGCATCCGGCTCGTAAAATCGGGGTCGGCGGATACGTATACGTTCTCGACCGATGGCGACAAGCCTCGTACTTGATCTGCAATCTTATCTTTAAGCGCGTCCGTCAGATTCATGTTATTGCTGCCCATTGCTTTATGGTCCTGAGTGACGGCGACATAAGCGTTTCGGTCCGTCATCATGACGAAAGCCGAGTCGATACCCGGCATGGCGGTTATTTTATCGGCGACCCTGTCGCTAACCTCGATGCGGGTATTACCATGCATGCCGACAACGTTATTGTTTTCTCTTCTTTCGCCGTACATCCGATTTTGATCGTTGTCTTGGTCATTGGCAAACCTCGATTTATTCATCAAGTTTCCATTAATGTCATAACGTTTGACATTGTTCGGGCGAATATTTTTGTTCCCGACATCACCCGTTTTTTCCAAGCACCCCGACAAAGCAATCGCCGTCGATAGCAAAAAGCATGTTAACTTCAAGCTATTACGCATTAGAATAACCCCTCTGTTGATTAGCTAAGCGATTTCCGCCAATGTGTAGGATGCGCTTGGAAGACTTTGTTTATTCGTGTTGCCATTTCCCATTGGCATTGACATTTCATATGATGCGCAGTAACATGGATATATTAATACCTGGTACTAATACTATGTATCAATTACTTGGGAGGGATTATCATGACTCATCTTTCGGAACTTCCCGCTTTCGTATCCAAAGCCCATATTACGGCTATAGGCAGTTATGTACCCGAACAAGTAATTACCAACTCGGATTTGGAGAAAATGGTCGATACCGATAACGAATGGATTATTCGACGCACTGGAATCGAGCAGCGCCACCGTGTCGGTAGCGATCAGCATACAAGCCACCTCGCTATTGCCGCCGTTAAAGATTTATTAAGCAGGTATCCCGCCGTGTCCGCGCATGACATCGATGGCATTCTTGTCGCAACCACGACGCCGGATATGGCTTTTCCGTCCGTCGCATCCCAAGTACAGCATGCATGCGGAGTCGTAACATGCCTAGCCGTTGACGTCAGCGCCGCTTGCGCTGGATTCGTGACCGCGCTGCAGATGGCGAACGGACTGATCATGACGGGCGCCTATCGCAAAATCGTCGTCATCGGAGCAGAGACGCTTACGAATATAACGGATTATACGGACCGTTCAACATGCATCCTATTCGGCGACGGAGCTGGCGCAGTGCTAGTGGAAGCAGCCGAAGCAGGCGCTTTCCTGTCTTCTAACGCAAAAACTGACGGCTCAGGCGGTTCCCATGTGTTTTGTAATGAAGACAACAAAATCGTCCAAAACGGAAGAGAAGTATACAAGTGGGCTTTATCAACCGTACCTGACGGTGTCCGCGATCTCTTACAACGAGCAGATCTTAAGCTTGGGGATTTGGATTGGTTCGTTCCGCACAGCGCGAATTTAAGGATGATTGAAGCGATCTGCGAGAGACTGGATATTTCGTCCGATAAAGTGCTGCAAAGCGTGGTTGATAACGGCAACACTTCTGCGGCCTCGATACCGCTTGCGCTGGATGCAGCGGTTCGGGACGGCCGGCTTCAGTCGGGTCATCTCGTCGCTCTATACGGTTTCGGGGCGGGATTAACCGAGGCCGGATTGCTGCTGCGGTGGGGTTGAATTCTTTCAACCGGGCTTACAGCCCGGCATACGCGGGGTACCAGCCGAGGACAATCGGTTGGTACCCCTTCTTTATTTATCTGCCAGAAAACAGGCGTTGCTGTAGTTCAACTGTCGTGGCGTCAAGCGCCATGTCCACATAAACTGCTAAATACCATTTTGTCATTGGATATAGGAGGCCTATCATGACGAAAGACCTCGCACTGCCGCTTGTCAGTGTTGTGATTCCCTTTTACAATTGCCCATTTATCGATCAGGCGGTTTCCAGTGTGCTGACGCAAACCTATCCCAACTTGGAAATTATCGTTATGGACGACGGCTCCACCCTGCATCAGGAGAAATTAGATCCCTATCGCAGCCGTATTCACTATATAGGCAAAGCTAATGGCGGTACCGGCAGCGCGCTCAACTACGGCATCCGAATGGCCAGCGGCGAATATATCGCCTGGCTCAGTTCCGATGACCTCATGAGTCCTCATAGAATCGCAACCCAGCTTGCTTACATGCAGGGACACCAAGCCTTGATCAGTTGTACCGATTTCCACCTCATCAACTCGGGCAATGAGATTATCATGTGGTCGCTTGCCGTAAAATTCCCTAGCGCGAAAAAATTTATCGAATCTCTTTTCACCTTTTGTCCGATTAACGGCTCCACGGTGATGATGCACCGGTCTGTGCCCGCACAAATCGGTTGGTTCGACGAGTCGCTTTCCTGTACGCAAGATTACGAGTACTGGATTCGCGTTCACCTCGCGCGGATCGACTTTCATTTTATCAACGAACCGTTGACTCTTTATCGCTGGCACGAAGGAATGGGTACCGTTCAGAAAAAAGGGACGGTCGACCATGAGTTTAACCTTGTCCGGTCTCGATACGGACCGCAAATGCAGTCATTGCTCGTCAGCTTGTGAAAGACGATCGGGGAGGGGTTTGAGCTGAGAGTTTTATTCGTCTTTATATTGCCAAGCGGAGGTATGGACACCTTAAACCGAATGAGGGTCAAGGCTTTGCGCAACGCCGGGATCGAAAGCTGTCTTCTCTATTTTCGAAGGGGGAGCGGATCTGCCAATCAAACGGCCGATACCCCCGTGTTTTATACCTCTGATCCGCAAGAAATACACTATATTATACAGTACTACTCGTTTGATGCCATCGTAGTCACCTCTTTTTATACGCAACTGGAGCTGTTTCGGCATGTGGGCTTTACTAAACCGATCATCTTCGAGAATCAAGGATTCGGTCCGAAGGAACAGGCGCACGGTGCTTTGATTCACGCCCAACCTTATTTGAACGCCCACGCCGATGCATTATTATATCCCCGAACTCCTCATATCGAAGCTTCCTTAAGCGCGCTTTATCCGAACAAGCTGCATTTTTCGTTCTCGAACCCGTTTGACATTGATCATTTCGGGTATCGCCCTAACCCCCATGTTCCCATTCCGATATTGGCGTGGATCGGACGCCTGGATGACAACAAGAACTGGAGGGACTTTCTGCGTCTAGCGTCTGTGGTTGCTAAGTCCGTGCCAAATGTTGCCCTTTGGATGTTCAGCGACCCTACGCTCGCGGAACCCGGTGAACCGGAACAACTGCATGCCATGACGATCGAACTGGGCCTTCTTCACCGCATAACCCATTATCATAATATCCCGCATGCGCAAATGGCCGACTTTCTCTCACAAGTCGGTGATTCCGGAGGCATGCTGTGCATGACGTCCAAGACGGAAGGCGCCACGGCTTATGCCGCGCTTGAGGCTTTAAGCTGCAGGTGTCCGGTTGTAACGACGGATTCCGACGGCGTACGGGCGGCCATTATCGACGAGGTGACCGGGCTGTATTACCCGCATACGGACATCGCCGGGGGAACTGCTCAAATAAACAGATTGATTACGGACGCTAATTTGCGGAAAAAGCTGATCCGCAACGGAGTAAATCATATTCGAAATGAATTTTCTATGGGGAAATACGCGAATCATTTTTCCGTAATGCTCCGCTACCTGGGTATCAGCTCATGATGACGAGCATCATCATTGTGACATATAACAATTTACGTCAAACCGTGCGCTGCTTGCAAAGCATTCGTCTGTTCACGGATGCGCCGTATGAATTGATTATCGTCGACAACGGCTCCGAAGACGGAACGGTGGCATGGCTGTCGGAGCAGCCGGACGTCCGTCTGATCGCGAACGGAACGAACCGCGGTTTCGCCGGGGCGTGCAATCAAGGCGCAGCGGCGGCGAAAGGCGACAACATCCTGTTGCTCAACAATGACACCGTCGTCTCACATCGCTGGTTATCCCAACTGTTGTCCGCCCTGTATGCCGACGACCGGACCGGAATGGTCGGACCGATGTCCAACTTCGTACTTCCGATGCAGTTGATGGCGGCCTCTTTTCCGAATGCAGACGACTCTTACCATCGGTTTGCCGATACTTTTAACCGCCACGATCCGGCTTTATGGAGGGATGTAACTTCATTGTCCGGTTTCTGCCTGCTGCAGCGGCGAAAAACCTGGAAAAGACTTTCCGGGCTGGATGAAAATTATAACGTCGGAAGTTACGAGGACATCGATTACGGATATCGAGCCCTATTAGCCGGATTGACTTTACGGGTGGCCGGAGACACTTTCGTCTACCACGAAGGGAACAGCAGTTTTCATACCAACGGAATGGATGTATACGGTATAGCTGGCGCCAACCGGAGGTTATTTTTGCGCAAATGGCGTTTTAATCCGGAACGGCTCATTTTGACCTTGGATCCGGCAATACTTCCCGGCCGGTATGCGAATGCCCACCCCCATCACGAGCCCAAAGGACCGTCACTTCCGAGCGGATGGTACGCGGCGGACGAGAACGGCGGCGTTTATCGGATCGAGCGGGGATTTAAACGCCCTGTCCCCTCTTACGAGGCATTTTGCAGGTTAAACTTGTCCATGGATCGGGTCGCAGCAGACGTCGGCCATCTTCTGAACAGCCTTCCGATGGGCACTCCGCTTCGACCGGACGGCTGTTTTCCCGACGATTATCCCGACGTCTTCCTGGCCCGCGACCCGGTCGGAGACACCTTCGCCGTGGCTTACGGCATCCGTTATCCCTTCATCAACGAAGCTGCTTATGCCGCATTCGGATTCCGCGGGGAAGAAGCCGTGCCCGTCGCCGATACGGATATGATCATGCTTCCGGCCGGCTGGCCGGTACAACTAAATATATGGGAAGAACATGAATTGTTCGACTATCTTATCTACCGGGGACCGGACGGAACGTTCTATTACGGGGAAGGACAGCGGCTTCGGCGTATCGCCGGAGATGACGTCTTCCCCCGTTACGGATGGCGGAAGGAAAAGGCGCTGGACATTCCCGAATACGTGTTTAAGCGGACTCCGAGGGGATTTGACATTAAGTGAACAAAGTAAGCGAGCAGATTAGAGGGGAGTTGTCCCATAAGCTATCGGGGCGGCTCCTTTTTCATTAAACTACGCAGGGGGTCCGTCAGTTACTTAGCTGCCGCAATCGGTAACCAAAAAGAAGGGCTGTCCAAAAGCGCTTGACTTTTGAGACAACCCCATAAAAAGGGTATTTACATAAACCGAAATTCGGCGGATTTGATCGGCATCCCGCCTACGGCCTTTTGCGGCGAGAGCGGGCCGGCGGCTCCATGGAGGTGAGCAGACCCTGAATCCGCGGACGATACTCCTTGAGCAGCGACTTGATTTCCCGTTCTGCCGCCTTCTGATGACGCACCGTCCCCATAGCCGGATGACGGCGGTACTCCGTAAGCGGTTCGTCCAAATATCCTAGCGGAAACCCGGCCATGAAAGTACGAACCCATAAATCGTAATCATGGGTAAACCGGTGTACCTCCCGAAAACCTCCAATCTGCTCGAACAACGACTTTTTCATCATAACGGTACAGCCGTTTACCGGATTGCCATTGAGAAAAAGGCGGTAGAAATCCGCCATGGAGGCAACCTCCAATTTCACCGGTTCCGCTTCCCGATTTCCCCGTTCATCGATTACCCGAAACGCAGTATGACTGATTCCTAGGCCTCTCTCCAGCATATCCCGAAGCTGGCGCTCCACCTTGTCCGGCATAAAGCGATCGTCCGAACTGAGCCAAGCGACGTATTCCCCCGACGCATACCGGAAACCGTGGTTTAACGCGGTTGCTGTGCCTCCGTTGCTTTTTCCCAGGACATGAATGCGTCCCGCATACGGCAACAGACGTTCCGCCTCCCGGTTGGACCCATCGTTGATTACGATGATTTCCAAGGGCTGGTACGTCTGCCGCAGCGCGCTCTCGATCGCTTCCGTGACGAAAGGATCGTTATAAAAAGGAATGATGATCGTGACAAGAGGCGTGCTGTCGTTCATCGCCATCCCCTCCTTTCAAACTTGAGCCGATTACGTTCGTCATTAAGCGCATCCTGGATGGAGTTGTGAAACGGAATGCATGGCTCCCAACCTAGCTGCCGAACGGGAGCGTTGTCTCTTGGCGCGGGAGAGGATGCTTCCGATTGACCGATCAGCCAAGGCAATTCCGTTGTCGATGCCGCATCGAAGGCGTTTTTCACTTCCTCCAAGCTCCGGAAAGTTCCGGACTCCAACGCATACACCTCACCGGGAGTTCCTTCGGAAAGCAGCCGCTCGTAGGCTGCGACGGCATCCCGTACATCTAGGAAATCACGCGCTTCTTGCAAAGAGGAAAGGAAAAACGGCTCCAGCCCCGCCCTCTCCCTCTCATCCTCCATCGCAGCCGCCCACCGCGATATTCTACCGCACAAGCCGCCGCTGCCGCCGGGACCTATTAGATTGGAAGGCTCAACGATGACGATAGGGAGACCATACCAATGGCGCCATGCTCTTGCCGCCGTCATCTGCAGCGTTTTGCTGAATGCGTAGGGGTGTGAGGATCTTGGTAAATCGGCAGGTTCGTTTCGAAGCATGGAGCCGACGATGAGTACCCGGGAAACCCCTTCCGCCCTTGTCCCCTCTAGCAAATGTACGGTCGACATCAGATTGGCCGCAAGCGTATGCGCAGGCTTCCGCCAAGAGAGGTCCACCGCGTTCCGCCCGGCCAAATGCAACAAAGCGTCCGGTTTCGTTTCCCGGCAAAGCTTGGCCGTCGCCTCCCCGTCCGTCAAATCGCAACGTATGACTTGCGCCGCCGAAAGTATCGTCCCGGTTTCGCTGCGGGGCGAAACGACAGCCGCCACTTCCCAGCCCTTATCCGTGAAACAACTGCAAGCGTGTCGTCCGGTAAAGCCTCCAGCCCCGGTAATCAATACCCTTCCGCTTTTCATAATGCCATCATCCATTGGCGCAGCTGAGTCAACATTTCGGGGTAAGAAAACTGCGGCCGGCAATTCACGTCATTCCGCGTAACGGCGAGCGTCCGATCGATGACCGGCCCGTCGTCCGGCACGATCGAGACGTCGTGTTTGTCGAACGTCTCTTTTATCAAATGGAGCAAATCGTGCTTGCTTATTTTTTCCGAAGCTGTCAAATGGATCAGTCCTCCCGCCTTTGGATGGTCGAGAAGCCATAAGACAGTTTTGGCCAGCTCCAGAGTTGTCACCCCGTTCCACAGCACGTTGCGGAACCCTTTCACCTCGCCTTGCCGATAGAGGAACCACTGCATCAAACCGATTCCCTGAGGCTTCACGTCAGGTCCGATAATTGAAGTGCGGATCGTCAAATGACGGGAGTCGCGAACCTCCCCAAGCGCTTTGCTCCGGGCATATACCGTTTTCCCGTCCGGTTCGTCGTCTTCCCGGTAATTTCCGCGCGAGCCGGAAAAAACGCAATCCGAGCTGATATGCAGCAAACGGGCGTTCTCCCGGTCCCCCAAGTGACGAAGCCAATGGGGCAGCAACCCGTTGACCGTATAGGCGTCCAGGGGATAGTCCTCCGCACGGTGGTTGAGCACTCCCACTGCATTAATGATGACGTCGGGAGACGTCTCTGCAACTGCAGCCGCCACCTCCGCAAATTGCCGCACGTCGAGTTCCCGTACCCCGATACCGAGCCCCTCCAGAGCCGGCCAGCCGTTTGTAGAAGCAGCTTGCCCTGCCTTACGTACGGTAACTGTCACCTCATGACGGGTTAAACGGGCCAAATAAGTGGCGATCAGCCGACCCGCCATCCCGTTGCCTCCAAGAAGCAGGATTCTCATGACAGGAACCCCCCGCGTACCAATATGGCCTTGATTTCCTCTTTGCTCATTAACGCCTGGTTGGAACTGAAGCTGTCGAATTCTATGGAAGGATAGGTTGAATAATGATGGCGCAAGCCCGGAATGTCGAGGGTAGGAAGAATGACCAAATATTGTTCATCGTATACGATCGTACTTAAGCTCTCGTACTGCGTGAGCAGAATTTCGTGTATTTTTTCACCCGGCCTAACACCCGTTTCCACCATTTTCACCTGTTTTCCCATCGCTTCCATCAGCACTTCGGCCAGATCCACGATCCGGCAGGTCGGCATTGTCATAACGAAGATTTCCCCGCCGATGCTTTGGACTGTCGCTTTGAATAACAACCGAATGGCATCCTCCAGCGTCATGAAAAACCTTGTCATCCCGTAATCCGTTAAGCTAACCTGATTTTTGTTCCGGATCTGATTCATGAACAGGTGGACAACGCTCCCGTTGGTACCTAGCACATTGCCGCCCCGAACGCAGACAAACTTGGTGCTGCTGCGAAGAAGATTCGCGTAAACGATCAGCTTCTCCCCGATCGCTTTGGTCATTCCGTAGAAGTTCGACGGGTTCGCCGCCTTGTCCGTGGAAATATTGATGACACGCTCCACCTTGTTTTCGATCGCGGCTTCAATAACGTTCTGCGTCCCGATGACATTCGTTTTTAATGCTTCGAACGGTTGATCTTCGCACACCGGCACATGCTTAAGCGCCGCCAGATGAAAGACGATATCCACGCCGGCGCATGCTTTAGAGAGCGCCTCCCTGTCTCTGACATCGCCAATGCAAAAGCTCAGCCGGGGATCTTCGTAAGCGCGGTTCATGGCTACCTGACTGGATTCGTTGCGAGAGTAAATAATTACCTCCGCAGGGCCGAGCGGTAGCAGCTGCCTTATCAATTCGTAGCCCCAAGAGCCGGTCCCGCCGGTGACCAGGATACGCCGACCTTTAAACATCCCTTTTCCCTCCAAGCACAAATTTCGCCACTTTGTCAGACACGTTTTCCTCCAAATACCCTTCAGGGCACTTCCAAGCATCGTTTAATGACATCATGACCCGAGCCGCGCTCCGGATCCTTTCGGGCTTTAAGCCCGCGACCGCATTGCTGCCGCAATCTACAGTCTCCGGTCTTTCCGTCGTCTGACGGATCGTAACGGTCGGCACTCCGAAGATGCAGCATTCCTCTTGCACGGTACCGCTGTCCGTCAAGGCGCAGCGAGCACGCTTCTCCAGATGAACGAAATCAAAAAAGCCGAAAGGCTCATGAAACTCGACTAGGGGATGGATCTGGCTAAGAACTTCTTCGGTCAACCTCGACCTTGTGCGGGGATGCAGGCTGCAGACAAGCGGAAGCCGATGCTCCTCGGCCGTCCCGCTTAAGCCTTGCATAATACCGGCCAGCGCCTCCGGATCATCGACGTTCTCGGCTCGATGGATCGTTGCCAGCAAATACTGTCCCGCTGCAAGCCCTAAGCGCTCGAGCACAGAGCTGCCCTCGATCTGCTCTTCGTAATGCCGCAGAACCTCGAAGATCGGATTGCCGGATTTGAAAATCCGACCGACTGGAAACCCTTCTCTCAGCAAGTTGTGCTTGCTGTTATCGGTATAAGGGAGATTGTAGGTCGAGACGGCATCAATGACGCGCCTGTTTTTCTCCTCGGGGACATTCAGGTCAAAGCAGCGATTACCGGCTTCCATATGAACGACGGGAATACCCATTCTTTCGGCTACCAAAGCGCATAAAGCGCTGTTCGTGTCTCCGAGCACGAGCACCCGATCCGGTTGTTCCTTCCGCAGCAGCTGCTCCACCGCACCGAACATCACCGAAAGCTGGCCGCCGATCGTCTCTTTGCGATCATCCAATAACAGGTCCGGTGCACGCAGCCCCAGCTGTTCGAAGAAAACGGCGCTCAAGCTGGGAGTGAAGTTCTGACCCGTATGAACGAGCACATGCCGATCCGCTAAGCGGTCCAGCTTACGGATTAACACGCTTAGCCGAATGATTTCCGGCCGCGTTCCCAATATCGTAACGATGCGCAACCCTTCACCTTCTTCTACGAAGTGCCTTGCTCCCCGTTTTCCTGCCGCGTGCAAGACGTCTGCGGCGAGGTGCGCTGGTCTGTCGTCTTTTTCTGATTCTCGATATGTTTTTCCGCCGCCGTTTGCGTTTTGCGGATTTATTCTCATACATCGGGTGTCCGGACGGAAGTCTGAACAAGTCCTCATCCGGGACGATGTTAACATTCTCGAAGCGATAGCCTCTTTGCAGGAAAGCTTTTTCCGAGACGAAGGGCCTCTTTTTCCCATTCTCCACTAAATAAACGGTCGGCCCGCTGCCGCGCAAAAGGGAGTTTTGAACTATCGCGGGAACAGATAGGACCGCCGCCAGAAATTCCTCCAGTCTTACACGAAAAGCTTCGATTCCAAATATATTTTGCGACGTTTCCGCGTTGCGCTGTCCGACCGCATTCAGAAACCCATCGTTATCCATCAGCAGGTTCACGCGACCGAACAATCCCGCCACATCGCCGGTGTTGGCCAGAAACGTCTCATTTCCGGTAACGGTAAGGATCTCCGTTAATCCGCCGGAAGCGAAAGCAACGACGCCTTTGCCGAAAGCAAGACCTTCCAAAGCAGTCATCCCAAAACCCTCGGGGACGAGACTCGGGACAACGACTATATCTATGGCAGGAAAAACTTGTTGAATTTGTTCCACAAAGGGATGAAAGACGAACCGATCGGCATATCCGGACATTTGCACCATCGATTGGCAGTTTCGGAAATAGGCTTCATCCACCGGATTGCCAACGACAAGGAATCGAGCCCGGGCATTCGCAGCCGCAATCGGCAGCATTGCTTGTATGAACGGTTCCAACCCCTTATTGGGGTAGATGGTAGCGGCGATATAACCTGCTACGCGATGGTTCTCGCTCCAACCGAACTGTTGCCGCATGCGTGACCTATGATAGGGCCAGCTCCCGGGCAGCAACTCTTCCCGATTCAAATAAGGAGGAAGCATAAAGGTCTTAACAGCGCCTTGCACTCGTTGCAGAGGTTGAAGCACCGAATGGGAAATCCCGATGGCGACGTCGCAGTTTGCGGCAATGAAACCGGCAGCAACGTCCCGGTACGGTGTATCCATAATCGTCTCCATCAAGGACCAGATCGTGGGAATGCCAAGCGATTTGGCAGCAATTGCGGGTAAAGGATGAACGGTTGTATTAACAAAAACATAAGAGGGACGCTCTTCGGCCAATAATGAAATCAATCTGCTCCATGAGGGATGTTTCTTTAGACCGTCTATTTCCTCTGCGATCGTTGGCGTCGCCATGTACAGAGAAACGCATAACGGGATATCCAACACCGTAACCTTTATCCCGATCTCTCTCGCTCTTTCCGCAATAATGCCATCCTGAGGGACGACTAACACGCAATTAAATCGGCGGATCAACTCGCGGGTAAACAATAGGAGAAGTTTCTCCGCTCCCGTGACGTATTCCGAACTGCAAATGTGCGAGAACAACAGCATCTTCGGTTTTAATCCGCTCATGGCCTTACATACCTAATGATGTACACGGGCATGATCGTCACCTCCTTTGTACTGGTAGTACAATGTATGGATCAGGCGTCTTTCACGGCGCGGCTATGAACCATTCATCGTTAAATCCATTAGCTGGTTGAGCCGGGTGATGTAGGTGTGATCCTTCAAAGTGCGATACAGCCCCCTTAACGCGATCGCTTGCCGTTCTTCTTCATGCTCCAAGTAGTAGTTGGCCTTATTTGCCAAATCTTCGGGAGAATCATACGTCACGATTTCATGGCCCGGCACATAAAATTGGGCAAGATCTTCCCGAATATCCGTCAGTTGCAGAGTTGCGGAGGCGGATATTTCAAAGGTTCTAGGATTCGGCGAAACGGCAGTAATTTGATCGCGGTTATGATTGAATGTACCGTCGTTATGCGCACGATGGGCGTTAATGACAATTTTGTTAGCATTGTACATCTCGGAAGTCTTCGAGGGATCCATCCATTTGCCCAAATCGATCATACCCCTCCAACGTTGAAACTCGAGCAATCGTTCCCACCACATTCCCGAGATATGCAATCGGCGATGCGCCAACATAGGCATAAGCCGATCGAATAGTCTTACGCGATTCCAATAGGCGGTGCCTATAAAGCAAATATCGCCCCGAATCGCGTATGGAGGATTGCGGGGACGGTAAGAACCGGGGAATACGCCTAGAGGCAAGTAAGAAACACGGGAGCAGCCTCTCTTCGCGTAGAGGTCAAGGCAATTGCGTTCAAGCGTAAATACATGGTGATAATGGACGGCAATTCCCGGTGTAATATCGGAATAATAAGGATCGTCCGTAAACCAAACCGCCGTTCGAACACCTAGGTTTCCAACCGATTTTGCCTGCTCGACAGACAAAGCCATGCCATCTAGAACCAGCATCATGTCGGGACGTTCTTTGGCGGCGATTTTGACGACGTCATCATCAGGGATGGCTTGGGTCACGCGCCCAGCTACCGTCTTTAACGTTTCTAAGATTCCATGGTCCAACGGACTGTATGGGTATCCTTTGCCTGAGGTGACATATAGGACATGAATCGGTCTTTTGACGGGTACAGGCGTTGCCATGCGGACGACAGACTCGCAACGGCCATACCAATGTCCGTCATTCCATCCTAACGGGAAGCCCTCTACACGGCCTCTGCGATAGGCCCCCGTATGCTGTCTTCTGGTGTTATGTCTAATCGCTTTAGCCAAATTTCACCCCTCCTGCGCTTCCGGCTGCAAGCTTTCCGATAGCAAACTTCTAACGAAGTCCGATAACATTCAGCAGCGTCCGAATCCGCTCGCCGAATGTATGGTTCCTTTTCGTCCGTCGATACCCTCTTGCGGCAACGCGAAGCCGTTCCTCCTCGTTGGTTAAATAATGATCCAGTTGCTGGATCAACTGCTGCGCATTGTTGAAGACGGCAATTTCAGATCCGATGGCATAATACTCCGGCAGCTCGCTGCGCATATCCGTTAGTTGCAAGGTACCGCAAGCCGCCATCTCGAACGTCCGGGGATTGATCGACTGGGCAGGCCAGTTTATGCCGTTCATATTGTCTTTGCCTGCTTCTGTTGTACGATGAAGATTGATAACGATTTTCGCGCCGTTATAATACTTGGCGGTTTCCGGCACCGCGATCCATTCGTCATGGACAAATCGCGATACCGCGGAATAATGCTTCATCCGGTTCCACAACATGCCTCCGATCAGCACCCTCTTGTCTTGCAGATATGGAGCGATCTCATCGAATAGTTCAACCCGGTTCCAGAACGCGTTTCCGATAAAACAGATGTCCGTCCTGTATTGATGCGGAACGGACATAGGCTGGAATAATTCGAAATGCGCCGCGAGCGGCAGATGGTGGACTTGATTACAGCCGACTGAGCCGTATAACGTAAGGCACGATCGTTCATGTGTAAAAATATAATCGTAATGCGGAGCGATTTTCACCGTCAAATCAGTGACATAAGGATCATCGACAAACCAGATTACCGTTGGAATGCCCATATGACGAATCCCATCGATCTGCTCCAGATGATCCGGCGGGAACACATGAAGACCATTCATGACAAGAACGGCATCAGGACGGAATTGCGCAGCTTGAAGCAGCATTTCTTGGGCCGGAGCTACATGCACCTCGGTTACTTCACTTTGCAACGCGGCGATAACGCCTTGGTCAATCGCTTCGAAGCCTTGCGGAACATAGAGAATGCGTGCTTTACTGCGCTCATAAGAGCCTGGGCTGATTGCTCCATCAATGCTTCTGCAGGCTCCCAGCCTCCAACCGTCCAACCAACCGCTTTTAAATCCGTCTTTGCGGCCACGGGCTAATTTTTTCGAAATCGAATGGTTCCGCATCCTCATCACCCGCAATCAATATATGCGTACGTGCAGGGTTGGACTTGGATACTTACCCGTCCATGGGGCACATTTAGGCGGGCAAAAAGCGCCCGTTCTCTCGGCGGTTGCTCGGGAGAACGGGCGCTTAACCTGCTTTTTATTGAATTCGATGAACTTGGACGTAATTATCCACCGTATCTTCCACTCTAATCGGAACGATGGACGTTTTCGTTGTTCCGTTGCTATAAGTAACCGTAAAGACGAAAGAGTAGGGTCCTTGCGCCAGCTCTTCGAAGGACTGACTTGTATCACCATCGCGAAGCAGTCCTTTCCATAAGGTCTGCTGCGGGGATGCTCCGGATAAGCTTTGCTGTAGTGCCGGAGTTGCAGCGGCTTTAACGGATACCGGCTTCGTACCGGAAGTTCCGGTGTCCGTGATCGTCGCTTCCAGCACGAAAGCTTCGCCTGCCCAGAACCAATTGGCCGGACGCTGCGCATTTGGATGCTTGTCATTGTAACGAAGACGGTTCGTTTCCCATGCATCGGTATGGTTGACGTACCCTTGAATGCCGAGCGAACGTACGAGCATCGACTGCGTCTTCGCCACCGGAGCCGCCTTGCCGTCGCTGATCGTTTGCCGGATCGTCCAAGTTCCTATTGCTGCAGGACCGCTTGGAAGCTGGAAGTCCGGCCCGCTTGATGCATACGGGTACAAGCTATTGAATGTTTCGTCATACCTCTTTGCGCCAGTCGGATCAATGAGCTCGTAGCGAACGGTCAAGGGGTCGCGTTCATTATCCCCTACTCCGATAGATCGAACATGAAGCAGGTCGCCCTCATAGATCGGCATTGCGGTGTCCGCAGCGTCGTAAGTATACCGCTTGAAATCGCCGAAAGGCGGGGTATTATTCACGAGCTGGACCTGGAGCGACCGAATCTCTACGTTCCCGTTAGGCGTTCGGGCGGTCCATTCGAATGTGTAAGTACCGTCCGGGATCACGCCCGTTGGCGTGAAGGGTACGCTCCATTGCTTGCTGCCTGCTCCGGAAACGGAAGATACAGTACCGGAAAGCGTAAGCGATCGTTGAAAGGATTTTCCTTTAAACGCAATTACCGTCGTCTGGTGCGGATATTCCGTAGTACCCGCGGCAAGCGTGAACGGGTAACCGACAACGACCGTGTTCGCGGGATGACCTTCTGCGTCACGGATATCCGGAACTAGCTGGATCGGCGTCAGCACTTTGACGGTAAAATCCTTAAATGCTGACGTTCCATTCGATCCATTGGCCTGAATGCGATAAGTATAGGATGCATCCGGCGTTGTGACTGGAATTTGGGTGAGCACGTCGGCCCAGTCGATGTTGCTGCCGATTTTCGTTCCCGTAAAGTATGGAACGGTTTTATTTACGAAGCTGCCCATTCTGAATTGTAACCCTACGGATAACGGGAATCGCGTCCATAGCTCATAAACAAGCAAGTTTTCACCAGCCGGAACGCCGCCCGTTAAAGTAAACGCGCCGTCAACGGGTTTCAACTTCGCCTTGAGCTGCGGCGGCGGCGTTGCAGCTAGCACGAAGTCAAGGATGAACGGATCCGACCAAGCGCCTTCCACGTCTTTAACCAAATACTCCAGATGATAGCTTCCGGCTTGCAGTTCATCCGGTATCTTGTAAAACCATTCCCCGGAAAATTGATACCTGATCTTTCTTTCCACGATCCCCTTATTGACGGGATCACTAATATTGTGGTCCAGGTCATATGATCCGTCTACCCAAGTTGTCTGATAACAGCTGCAATTCGTATCGTAAGTCCAATCCATCGCAGCTAGAGCGATTGGCTTACGGTGGGCTTTAATGATGGTTTCAGACTCATTCGAGTAATAACTATAATCGCCTAACAAAGGATCTGTACTCGGTTGATCTTTAACCCTGCGATATACCGTATACTTACCCGGTTTGGCGAAGCTCGACATAAGAGATTGAATGCCCCATCCCGACGGTTTGTACTCGTTATGAGCATAAGCGGTATGTCCGGCTGGGTTGTCGTAAAAATTCTCGTCGTGAACATATTGCGTTTGCTTCAGGATAATCCGATCGTCCTCCACGTCCGATTCCTCGGTTAAGAGATGAAACGTTTCGTTAACCAATACCGTTTGCGATGCGGTTGGCGGATTTTTAGAGGCAATATAATCCACCGCTTTTTGAATGATTTCCTCAATCGTCCGGCCGGTGCTCAGGATAAAATGTTCATGCGCGGTTTGTGCCTTGATTGCATTTGTTCCAATCAAAATCACTCTGGCGTCCGACTGCGCTTTTGCTTTATTGAAATCGGCCAACTCGTTAATCGTGCCATCCGAGAGATAAATAATATATTTGCCGGATGTCGTTCGAGAGAACGGATTCGCGTATGACTGTCGCACATCCTTATAGATCGTTCCGGAATACGTGCCGTACCAGTTGCTTACCCATTGGACATTTGGCGACCAAACCTGTTTATACGTAGCTGGCACGTTTACGGTTTTATAGGTCGTGGGTACCCAATACGATTCACTCTTGGTAGTCTGATTAGAAGCAAGACTGCAAGGCGGTGAATGACTATACGAAGGTGCCCCTGGACGGGCTGATCCCTCGCACCAAGGAATTTGTACGGTTACATAATGCCCGGGTACATCCACAACGGTTACTGAATGCGCCGGAACATCCACGACTGTCACGTAGCTGCCATAATCATAATAGGAGCCGTTATCCGAAGCAGATGTTCGATATAACGTGCCGCAATAACCGGCAGAGCAATAATAGTACGTGTTTGATGGATACGAACCGGAGTGGTACACGGTTGATGCGGCTTGACTGTAAGTGTAAGTATGCATATCCCAGAGGTTAACCTCGGGATCAATTCCTTCCAAGCGCAACTGGTTATTGATCGTTACCCCGTTGCCCTTTATGTAGTCGATTTTACTTTGCGCCAAATTCTTATCGAGCATGAAGTAGGCATCGACTTGCTGCCGGATCGACGGAATATCGGTATAGAGATCCGAATAAGGCAAATAGTTATCGATTTCAAACTCGAACTGCGTTGTCGTTTGGCGTTTATCTGCTGAAGTCATAAATTCCGTAAACGTCTCTTGGCCGAATTCCTCTTCAACGGTGACGGTAATGCGATACTTCCCTAGTTTGTTCAGAGTCGGCTTGTATTCGCTTAATGGAGTGTTAAAAGAATCTATCAGCTGAGAATAGGATTCATTGCCATTTTGATCATAATAGACTTTGAATCTCTGATTCGTAACGACATCTCCATCCGTACTAACCGCATCGTATTGCAGCGTAACGGCTTCGTCTCGGGCAATTTGGCTGGAATAAGGGTTAAAAATAACTGCAGGCGCATAGTCGGGAATAACCGAGAAATCCAGAACGTAAGGATCTGATGTTCTCCCGAGCGCATTAGTCACGATTAAGGTTACCTGATATTCGCCGGACTTTTTGTAAAGAAATTCTTTTCTAAGACCGGTATCCACCTTTATCCGCCGATCGCTGTCGCTGCCATCCGAAGCTCCCCAGGACCAGTCGTTCTGGATGATCGGATATGCCGCTTGAACGAACGGGTCATTGGCATTCGGATCGGTTGACGTATTGTCGATGGCCATCTTGCGATTCTCCTTAAAGCTCCCCCCAAACATTTTGAATTGCGCCCGCGGCTTGGTGTCATGGACATTGACGATTCGGTGAGTATCGCACATGTCGGCCCCATTCTTATCTTCCCCGGGTTTGGGCACCCATTTCATTGTCACGGTTGCCAGCCCGTCCGCCTCATCACCGAATACGTAACCGCCGCTGAAAAATAGTTCCGCATCAACCGTCACTCCGTTAACGGCCACGCTTCTGGAGCTGACTCTCGACATATCCGTGTTGTCCGAGGCCGGGAACGCCACGATGTCGAATGCGTCACCCGGAATGTCAGGTTTGCATACCAGTGGCGGAGGCCCCTCTTCTTCTGGCGGCAAGTCCGGTTGCGGATCTGGAATCGGAATGATTTCCTTGCCTAATTGAATCTCTTTCGTTGTGGTAGTTTGGTCGTTCACCACTGTTCCGTTGCCATCTTGATAGTATGAGGTTGCCGTCAAGTAGAATGTAATCTTATCCCCTTTGACCAAACCTGTTTTATTAAGCGGAACGTCTATTTCCGATCTCCCGATCTTCTTTTGGTTGCTTATTGAGACATCCCCGTTCACTTTGGAAGAAAACTCTTTTACAGTAGATAACGCGTGTCCTTTATAGGAAACTTCCAATTTCAGCTTCCACTCTACGAGATCCCAACGGGTATAATATTCTACCTTCTTATAGCGATCGTTATAGTAATCGTCATCGTTTAATTCGCCCTTAAGATTCAGTTTCCATTTGAAGTCAGTCGGAAGCTTATTGAGGTCCGTCTGAAGCTTTCCATATGAGATTACCGGCTCATTGCCGGGATGTTTCTTGCCTGTGCTCTTATCAATCTCGAACGACTGATACCATATGCTCCCGTTTGCGTTCTCGTGGTACATCCTCCCTTGTCCCGCGGCCCACACCGTTGGATCCTGCTCCACGTACATGAAATCAAATAAATTGTGCGGAGATCGCGAGTCCTTGGGTAAGGCGTTTGTTGATTGGTGGTTTATTTTTATGTCTCGGCTTTTGACGATTGAGTTGGCCTTAGCGACAGCAACTGGTCCGTCTCCATATATATCGTCTGGTTTGTATGAAACCCCAAAAAGTGGTGAAAATCCAGAAGGCCGATTATTCATTCCAACAGTCAAATTGCTTTGCCATGGCCGATAGATCCATTTTTTAAGACTAGGGTTAACCCCGCTATTCGCATCATTCAGGAAATACGGGTTGGAGTACAGGTTACCGTTCTTATCCCAACCATAATAGCGAAATTCACCTTCAGAACCGTTCTTCTTGAAATAAGGATGATCCCCAATTCTCCCGGTATGGGGTTTCTCCTGTAAATCCTGCCATGTGGTATTAAAATCGTTGCTTCCACGGTTTTCATCCACTTGTTCCGGTTTACCATAAGCAGCCACACCCATATCATCAAATAGCTTTTGGTTAAATGGCTTACCGTTTAGGCTGCATTTCGGAAAACCCGTTGGTGGGTTTAAGTAATCATAGTTTTTATTACTCATGCACGCAGCATAGGTAGTCTCTGCAGCTACTTCCTTCGGATATAACGGTAAAATAGAAGCAATAAATGAAAGCAGCATTGCAATTGTAATCCATTTATTCCTCATCTTTCTTCTCAATATGTATCACCCCAAAACTTTCCTATTTTTTATCCGGGAAAGCTGATATTCCAATGGATAAGAACCCTCTGCCGGTTGAAGATATTAAAACCTGTCGATTTTCTATAGTTTTATTAATTTCGACTTTTATCCCTTTACGATCCGCATCTAGACTGTCATCAATTAGATTTTTCACCACTTTGGGATTATTAAAAACCAAAGAAGAAAACTGGTTAATAGGTTGATAAGCTCTTTCAGACGCGCCTTCAACAATTGATAAATTTAAGCCATATACATTGCTAGTGAAACTAAAAACAACATCGAAATAATTGTTTGCATCGGTGTAATCCCAGTAGAATCGTTTTTGGAAGACTTTATTTTTGTTTACATCATTTTCAGCGTAAAGAAGTGTGCCAATATAAGCATCGGTTACACCCATATAATCTGATTGTGCTGCCTCCAAGGCATCATAGACCTTTTTCATTTCGGCATTCGCAAAAACAAGCAATTGTTTATCATACCCAGGAAACGGAACATTCGAGTAGGGAACCCCAGTCAAATTTACAGAAGCCGGTTTACGTTTGGATTTATCTGCTAACAACATGAAGATTTTAGCCGCTTCTGCCCTTGAAATCGTTGCTTTTGGATTAAAATTGCCTTTGGTGTTTCCCGTCATGATCCCGCGCAGAGCAACTTTTGTCACATCCCATTGTAAGTAGCTTTCAACCCTCAAATAATCATTAATTACTTGTGGTCCTGCAACGTCAGCATATGTATCGGAAATGTTTCCATAAAAGTACTGATCCATGTAATCCACTAACCTAGCAGCACGTTCGCGGGTAAGTGGCTCAGTAAAGCGGCCTTCATATTCATCAGTAAAAAGAAATAAGTTTTTCGCGGTAGTTACGTAATTTTTGTACCATGGAGACCCTTGTGCAAAACTATTAGATGGATTATCAAATCCGCCTCTTTTCCACTCCGGCACCAATTTCAAATACTTATCAGACCAAACCACATTACCCTCCGAATCCTTCTCCGTCAGACAAAGCAGCAGCATCTTAACAAACTCGGCCACCGTTACCGAATCGTTCGGACGGAAAGTACCATCCGTAAATCCCTTGATATAACCCTTCTCCACGCCCAACAGGATCGATTCGTACGCCCAATGCGTGGATGATACATCCTTGAACGTAGGGAAAGTGGTAACAGCTTCAACTTCCACATTTGTTTCACTAGTACCCTCAGCATGCACAGGGAGGGACATAACAAGCAGCAGCGCCACCATTACAAATAGAATCCATTTTTTCATCATAAACACTCCTCGTTATGGGCTTGTCTCACCATACTCTAACTAATAAAGACATAAAAAAAGAGAAAGCACGGCCGACATTGGTTAAGTCTGCGGGTGCTTCCTCGCGTTAGATATCCTGTTTTTGGATAATTTATTATATGAACAACAATTGCGCTTCGTCAACTACTATTCTGTCGAACTCTCGGTTATTTTGTTTTTCAATCAGAATGCGGGCATGGATTGTGAAGGTTTAACGTTACTTTTTACAGTTACTGCCTCTCGGTGCGCCTCTAAGACCACATTCTGAACCTAAAGCTACTCAACACCCCTGACGCGACTCTCTAAGACCACATTCTGAACCTACAGCTACTCAAACCCCGGGATGCGAAACTCTAAGACCACTTTCTGAACCTACTGCTACTCAACACCCTGGACGCGGATATGGGGAGTTTAACGTTACTTTTTACAGTTACTGCCTCTCGGACGAGGGTTTTGGGAGGGTTAGCATTACTTTTGGAACTAGAATGAAAAGTGGACACCCGTTAAGTGTAAATAGATAATTGCATTAACGAGGAGAGGTGTCCTATATGGAGAAACAGTCACGCAATCATTACACCGAAGAGTTCAAAAAGAGAACTGTAAAGTACATTCTAGAACAATCCAAGGCCATGCCGGAGATCGCTGGAGAACTGGATATCTCAGCTGGCGTGTTGCACGGCTGGAAGCAAAAGTACCGTAGTGAGATTCAAGCAGAGATGCAAGCGGAAGTTCAGGCTTCACCTGATAAAGTTCGTCAATTAGAGCAACAATTACGAAACATGGAGAAGGAGAAACAAAAGCAACAACTCGAGAATGCCGATTTACGTGAGGAGCTTGAAATCTTAAAAAAGGCGCTACACATCTTCGGGAAAGAACGAACTAAGGTTCCAATTCATCGAAGATCATCGCTCCGAGTTTCGAATGGAGAAGATGTGTGACGTACTAGATGTTTCAAGGAGCGGCTATTACAAATGGCTTTCTGAGAAGGCTAATTTGAACAACTATCAGAAACGTCGCAAGGCGCTCTTAGCACGCATCTCTTGGTTGTTTCATGACTCTGTAAGGCGCTATGGCAGCCCGAAAATTACAGACATGCTGCGAAAAGAGGGGTGGAAAGTTTCAACGCGTTTAGTCAGTAAGCTGATGATGGAGAATGGGATGCGTTCCTGCGTATCAAGGAAATTCCGGGTTTGTACGACGGACTCCAACCACTCGAATCCCATTGCTCCGAACCTACTTAAACAAAATTTCAAAACCGCCGCACCGAATAAAGTTTGGGTAACCGACATCACTTACATCCCCTGCCGTGAAGGCCGCATGTACCTTGCAAGCGTCCTGGATCTCTACAGCCGTAAGATCGTGGGCTGGCAGTTGGGAGACCGCATGACGACGGATTTGGTGCTTGCTGCATTAGACAAGGCGTACGAGGCTCAGAAGCCTAAGCATAAGATGATTCATCACTCTGACCGCGGCTCGCAGTACACGTCCGACGAATACCGTGACCGGTTGAAAAAGTACAAGATGAAAGCCAGCATGAGCCGCAAAGGAAACTGTTACGACAATGCATGTATCGAGTCGTTTCACAGCGTGCTAAAGAAAGAGTTTATTTACTGTACGAAATTTAAGACAAAGGCACAGGCACAACAAGAGGTGTTTGAGTACATCGAGTTGTTTTACAACCGCAAACGAATCCATGGTACTTTGGGGTATATGACACCGAATCAATTCGAATTGATGTATTACAAACGAGCAAGTTAGATGCAGTATTGGGTGTCCACTTTATTGACAGAAGTCCATTTTTACAGTTACTGCCTCGCGGACGAGTGTTTTGGGAGGTTTAGCGTTACTTTTTACAGTTACTGCCTCTCGTACGAGGGTTTTGGGAGGGTTAGAGTTACTTTTTACAGTTACAGCAGATCAGGCGGCGCGGGTTTGGGCAGATATAGCGTTTCTTTGGGCGCTGCAAGTCCCTTTTTCGATGGCACTTTGGGAGCGCAATGCAAAAATAGAGCCAATCCTTGCAAATAATTTGCTGGATTGGCTCTTAATTTATGAATCCGTCAGCCCTCAAGCCAAACTGTCTTGTGATTCTAGGGATACGCTTGATTGCGGGCGGCTGCATGTCGAAATAGCCGACATGTGCCTAAACTAAGAAGAAACCATCCCCTTAAACCGGCTGCTCATACGCGATCTGATGGCCGTCCTCGAAGCCTTTGGTGAAGCCTGCATTATATCCTTCGCTATAGGCTTGATTAAAGCCCGAGTTATAGGCGGAATTGCCGCCGCCTGCTACGCGCTGCCTTCTTGATTTGCCTCTGAGACGGGTCTGACCTTTGCGAGCGCGAAGCTTGCCTTTGCCCGAGCGGGATTTTCCGCGGCGCACGGTATTCACTACTTTCTTCTTCGTGCTGCGGCTCGCGCCTGACTTCCCTCTTCGAATCGTACCCGACTTCCCTCTCCGGACTTTGCCGGAACGTGCGGAACGTTGCTTGCGCTTCAATTCGAATCACCCCCGGCCTTTGAATAACTTTGTTTTATCATATCGGATAACCACGGGGAAGCAGGCTTCCCCCTGACCGGCGGACGCCAGCTTGTTCCCGATACGGTTCTAAGCAAAGCTCCCTGCATACCATTAATTACACGAACATGCTCATGTAAAGTCTCGGGAGAAACCCCGGCAGCCTCTGTCACATCCGCCACTTTTTCTAATATTTTCGCTAATGCCTCTTGGCTTCTGGATATGGCACCCATGAGTTGAAGCTTGATTTCCCATTCGCGATCCAACCGGTTCATTTGTCCCGAACTCCTGAATCCATGCCGCCGAACATGGAAGCTATATTATCCGAATCGCCAGTATCCGGACTAAGAATAATTTTCATATTACGGCTTAAGCCGTTGCACAGCTTCGTTAAACCGTCAATTACCTCGATGTTCTGCTCATGCAATTGCAAACAAGTAGACAATTGTTCATTATCAACGTTATAGGTGTCGTTCGTAATATGGGTGCACAGCCAATTGCGAACCTTCTCGGCCTCCGTCGCTTTTGCTTCCAGAATCATAGCTACGTTCCACTGCATCTTCGCAATGGCGTCGAGCGTGAGATGATAAGCTTCCTCCCGACTCATCTCCTCTGCCCCCCTTTCCTGACAATGCAATTAAGACTACTCTTCGTCAACCGATTCACCCATCGCTTTCACAACATGGGTCATGCTTTCGGCAACCGCCTCCTGCAAATCCGCAAGACTGTTCAAATAGGAAACAACGCTTTTCGTAACGTTGCCGGAACTGTCCAGCAGCCCGTCAAGGCCGTTTAACTGGGGGTGTAAATCCGGCAGCGCCTGAACCAATTGCGCCATGCGTACGGTCACTTGCCGTTTGGCATCCAGAATCCTGGCCATCTGCTGATGAGATCTAGACAAATGAACGACGATTTCCGTCAACAATTCATGCATGCTTCCCGCATCCCCCATTCCCGAACGGGTTCCCGTTCGTTCTGTACATTCGTGCAAAATTCTAATCTCATACAGCATATGCCGCCGCTCGGCGCTTGCCACCCCGACATAAAAGCCCAATCGCAAAAAAGATCACTGAAAAAACCGTCGGCATTGAACCGACGGTTACTTATAACATCTGCAGCAGCGAAGGAGGCGAAATAATCGGCAATCCATGAACCTTAGTCTCCAGCATCTCCGGCGTGATCGCCATAAGCGGCTTTAGATGCAGGCACCATGCCTGCATGGCCGCAGAGCTAATAATTCGCCGCACCTTCTCCCCTTCCACATGGAAAGCAGCCCCATCCGGAAGTATAACCACTTTCTCCACAAAGCCCGCGCTATCTTCTCCCATTCCTCGCCAACGTCGCTCCACTTCATCCGCGGCGATAGGATCCCCCGGAGGCCACCTGCGCAGATCTACCTGTGAAACACGAATTGCAGGAAAAGATAACATCCCCTCAACCTGCCTGCGTACGCCATTCTCGATCCAATATACATTCACTCCGATCGCTTGCACGACTATATGCTCGGGAAAGAAGTGCGCCGTATGCGTCAGAGGGCCCTGCTGAAGATCGGGATGGTGGCGCACCTTATGAATCCAGTCATAAGGATTATGCCATTTTTCCATAAAATAAGATTGATTACGGTTGTTTATTTCATGGAAACGGTCGCCGAGCGCTTTCATGCTTACGCTGCCGAAGTGATGGATGAACGTATCTTGGGCCATTACAAGGCTTTTGCCGAGCAATCGCACCCGAATATTGTAATCATCATCTTCAAAATTACCGATCTCGAAGCCTTCGTCGAAATAACCGATACCCTCGAACAATTCCCTTCGGAACAATAAGCAAAATCCGGTTAAACGGTCGATTCGACGCCACCGCGATGCATCGGAGAGATTATACCCGCGGGCAAATTGCGGCATATCCGCTACGTTCTGATAAGGGACGTTGATCTGCTGTTCCCCGCTAATATAATTGGTAACCGGTCCGACCATGCCGATTCCTTCATCGCTGTTCAAGCAAACCAATAAATTTCCCAGCCAATTTTGCGTAACCAACGTATCGTTGTTAAGCAGCAGGATCGTGCGGCCTTTCGCCATCATCATTCCGACATTGATCGCTCCGGCAAACCCGCGGTTGTTATCTAAAACGCGAAATCTCACTAGCCCGCCCAACCCTTGCAAATAGGCTGCGGTTCCATCGGCCGAAGCATTATCAACGACGATAATTTCATAGGGCTGATCCGTATTTTCTATAATACTGGCAATACATTGCGCAAGCATATTCAATTGGTTATAAGTGGGGATGATGATACTCGTTCCCTCGAATAGCGCCGGATAGCTTTGAATACCGGATTGGACGCCTTCTTGATAGCCCGAGTCAAACCCTTCGCGATATCTAACCTGCCGAGCATTCGTCCTCTGGAGATACACAGGGGGCTTCCTGCGGCGCTTGAATCTGGATGCGGCGTTCGGGTTGGAACGGACAGGCCTGCGGTGTTTTTTACTCTTTGCTAACTTGCTCGTCACAGCCATTACCTTTCACCCCTTGTGCTGGTTAGTCATTTCCGTTCCGGGTGTTCCAATCCTGCCATACGGTTCGCCAGATGACCGAAGTCAAAAGTTACCTTCCCCTTGATCCCCGCGAGATGGACGGCGATCGGAATGGATGGAATTCCGGCAGCGACCAGCGCGATGTCGAAATCATGTCCCGAGGCTTCCGCCACGACACGCCCAACGTCCGCATATCCTTGCACGGGAGTTACGATACCTGCAACTTCATGGCCTTGCTCCAACAAAACATGACTAAGCTGCGAAGCGACATCACCGATAACGAGTATTTTGCGGCCTCTCAGCAGCTTCAAAAGCAATCCCTGTTCATGGAGCGAGTAATTCATAGTCGAGATTGTTAACCGGAGGTTCTGATAATCTATTCCATGGGCACGCAGGACGGCAAACAGCAACGGTTGAAAATGGGGATGGCGGGACATCGGCACGCCGATAAGAGAAGCCACGCGAATGCAAGAGGCTAGCTCGTCACGCGCATAGAGGTCAGGCACCGTAATGCCCGCATAGGGGAGAAAAGATCCAGCCCGTCTAACCTCCTCTTGCGTAAGTACCTTTTCCTGCGCCAATGTCAGGAGTTCCCCGTCCCCCAGACGAATGAAAGCATACGGCCGCTTTTCCCTAAGCGCTTCTTCCAACTCCCTATACACCCCCGTCGCATCGAGCAGGGGAACCCCTCGCTTACGCAATACCTGCACGCCGGCGGCAACGGCTTCTCGCGCGGTTAGATCCGGGATGATCATGTCACTCGGGATATGCTCCGCCAATAGTTGCTCCCCGCCGGCGTCTAGCCCTTCCTGATACCCTTGGACATAACCGCCCCGATTATCCGCCGCTTTCAAGTGTTGATCATTCAAAGCCTTAGTCGAAGGAACACTTCTGCGCTTTCTGCTATAACGCCGCTTCCGCGGAATCAGCCTTCTCCGGCCGCGAACAATGCGGTGTTTCATCGTTTTACGGGGATTGCCGACCTTTACGCGACTTTTCTCTGTTCTTTTTGTAGTAGCGTTAGTAACCTGATGTTTCTCCGTATTAGGGGGAGCCCCTCTAGACTTGACTGTTATATGCAAGCTTGGATTGATCACGAGATAACCCCCTTCAATCTCCTGCCCGCTTCCTCCAATGACTCGAATGTGCCAGCGTCCGTCCACCAACCCTCAAGTTCTGCATAACAAAGCTGTCGGCGCTGGGCGAATGCGTTGTTCACGTCGGTAATTTCCAGCTCTCCCCTGCGGGAGGGCTTTACGTCATCTATTAAATCGAATACTTCGGCATCGTAAAAGTAAAGCCCGGTAACGCAATAGTCGGAAGGCGGGATCTCCGGTTTTTCTTCAATATGAATAATTCGTCCGTTAGCTTCGTCCAGCATAGGGACTCCATAACGGCGGGGATCATTGACCTTCTTCAAGAGCACCATCGCCCCGGTCTGCTGCCTGGCGAATTGATCGCAATAGGGACGCAAGCTTTCCTCGAACAAATTGTCCCCGAGCAGCACAATGAACTTATCCTTGGGAGACATGAGAGGGCGCGCAAGCTCCAGCGCTTGGGCGATACCTCCCGCTTCCTCCTGAACCCGGTACATGATAGACACACCCCAATCCCGGCCGCTCCCTAGAACGTCCGCAAAACTGCCCAATGCTGACCGGTTAGTCACGATGACGATATCCCGAATTCCCGATTCTCGCAGTTTGGCCACGCCGTAGCAGATCATCGGGTACGATCCGACCGGCAGCAAATGTTTGTTCGTCCAGTAGGTGAGCGGTTTAAGGCGTGTTCCCGTTCCACCCGCCAGTATGACAGCTTTCAAAGCAATTCCTCCTCGTAGTTAGGAGCGGGTAAATTCATCAGATGAAAGCTCGCGGATCTATGTGCCATTTGTCCATGAACATCTGATAGTTACGCTCGACAAGCCGTTGCTGTTGCTCTATGCCTTCCCGTATAAAGGTAGCGCTGCCCTCGTGATAGATGAGCGTATCGTGACAGACAAGCAGGCTGAAGCCGTGAAGCCTGGTGCGTAAACAGAAATCATCGTCCTCGTAATGCCCGGGAGAGAACCGTTCGTCCAGAAGGCCGATCATATCCATGAGATTTCGATGAAACACGAAGCAGATGCCGACGATTCTTTCAACCCGTTTCCATTTGGACGGATCCGGGACGTTTACTTCAGCCGCGATTCTTTGGAACTCGGCTATATCTTCGAACGGGTAATGAACCTGCTGCGACCCGCTGGCATAATTAGTAACCGGGCCGACGATTCCTACGTCTGAAGAGCTGTAGAGCGCCGCAGACATATTGCTTAGCCAGTTCGGGGTAACTACGGTGTCGTTGTTAAGCAGAACAAGAGTTTCTCCGGAACAGAGACGCAAGCCTTTGTTGCACGCGATCGGAAAGCCTTCGTTTCCGGGAAGAGAGATAAAGATCAGCTTTTCCCTTCTGCACCATTCAGCGGTTCCGTCCGTGGAGGCATTATCGACAACGATAATTTCATAAGGAGTATCGGTGTGTTTACGTATGGATGAAATGCAGTTTTGCAGCAAATCGAGCCGATTGTATGTTGGAATGATGATAGAAGCTTTAGTCATCGTTCCCCATCCCCCAATACGCTTCGATTACGGATGGTGTCCGTAAATTGCAAACGGGTGCCCCGGGCAGCCATCGCTTCTTTCCAAGCTTCCGCGTGATCGCCGGCGGCTTTCTTCCAGCTTTCATCCGAATTGGACAAATCATGAAGCGCACGACTATTCGCCGAACCTCCTGCGCCGATTTTCAATCCCCTCAGTATGGCAAGGGCGTGAGCTTTGGCGGGTACGGAGAGAGCCGTAGGTCCGAGAGTATCAAGCGCATTCCGGGAGACGGCAAACGGCAGCGCGGATAACGAATTCGTTCGTAAATCCTCCCGATTCAAGCTGGCATTTAGAAACTCGCGAAACCGGGAGGAGTCGGAACGCGCGTGAAACAATCCCATCTTAGGGGAAAGATCGTTCAGCGCGATATCAACCCGTTTATCGCACTCCCACAAGAAACGCGCCAAAATTTGCGCGTCAACCGCCTGTTCCCCATCAACGAACAATACCGTATCCGCACCCGTTAGTTTGGCGCCCAGAGCCCGTCCAATGTCAGGGTCTATTTCGTCGGGAAAGCTGGCGATAACCGTATTTTTGCGGCTTCTGGCAAGAGAGTACATTCCATCGGTCGGATTGCTTAGCACAAGGACGACCTCTCGAAGGGGCAGCATCTCGAGCTGCGAGAGCACCACTGGCAATGCAACTGAGCTCGGTCCGGCGCAAACGACGGCAGCAGCCTTATGGTGGAGAGGGGCTAATGCAAGAGAAGTATAAATACCCGCACCCTGCATAAATCCGGTTGCATATTTCATGCCTCTTTGCTGAACAAGCTTCCAATCCAGATTGTTATTGCGGTTCGTTTCGTGAAACCGCTGGCTCCAACTCTGATGGATGACTTCTCTTAGACGTCCTGGATTTGTATCAAAAGCAGCGCTTCTTCGCCAAGCTGCTCCCTCGGTTACTCCCGCGGAATGATCCGGCAAGCGACGGCCCGGAGAATGAACGCGTCCGCTTTGCAGCCGTTTGGAACCGGGTTCCTTTAGTCGTTTTCTTATTTTATTTCGAGTGGCGGACAGCGGTTTTAGTTTTTTAGAGGAGCGGGGGTGTTGAATCGCCATTCGGCGCTTTGTCTTCATTATGTCTACCTCACCATCCATCTTTGACGGGCTTCGTCTTCATGCCCACCCCGGGAGTCTGTTTTTCTCAGCAACCATTGGATTGCCTCTAAATGGTCTCCCACGATAAGCGGCTCCAAAGATTGCCTGCGTTCCCTCTTGGCGCGCACCGGATTCAGCTGTCCTACGTTTACATGGATAGCCCGCTCGACTTTGAGCCCCTCGCGGATGGCTATCGTATGCGCTAAAGGCGGTACCGATAATGCCGAGGTCCCTATGACGGATAGAGCTTTGCGGCTGATGGCATGAGGAATAGCCGTCATCGATGAACCCTCAAGATCGGAACGTCCGAGCAGCATATTCAGCGCATGCTTGGCGAGTACGACACCATGTACAACCGTTTTTTTCACCGGACCGGAATAGTCGTTAAGCGCGACGTCCGCGCCTTGTGCCACCGCGTCGACAAAAACCCTTAGCCGAGATGCTGGTATGACCATATCTGCATCAATGAACAGCAATACATTGCCCTGAGCTTCCCTGGCTCCCATCGATCTTCCGACATCGTGGCCGAGCGGACGATCATATACGAGCACCTTTGCGCCGCTTTTCCTTGCAATGTCCAGCGAACCATCGGTTGAACCGTTAACGACCACGATAACTTCAGTATGCGGATGCACGCGCGAGGCTTCCCGAATGACCTTCCGGAGCGTTCTTCGCTCATTCATTACGGGAATAATGACGGAAACATAAACAGCCGACAAGGAATCCCTAGGAGATTTCGTTGTAACGGCGGCTTCCTCTCTGGCTGTTCGAGCAATCGATTGCCGCCGTCCCCTTGCACGCCTGGATTTGGAGGAACGATTTCCGCGCCTCCCGATTTTGCTCGCCAATCCATTCACCCCCTCAGGCTCGGGCAACGGTATACATGACATTGTATGTGTGACGTGTCCGTGTGCAACGGCATATGTACACCTCTTAACATCGATAACCCAAGTAATGAAAACATGCGCAAGGGATTCCTGATAAAACACGACAAAAAGCGGTGCCATCGGAATTCGGCACCGCTTTTTAAGGAAATCTTGCCTATTAGTTCGTTTTTGCACCTATGGCAATCCATTGAATAAAGCCTTGCGGCTCGGGTCCTAAGCGCGTACGGATGACTAAAAGCTCTGCCTCATGTGCACGTTTGCTTCTGAGGATGCAACTGCAGGAAGGGTGATCCGACATCGCAACCAATATATAGGAATCATCTGCAAAAGGAGAAGAAAATGGAACGATCATCCTAACCGACTCTGAGGCACCTTGGAAAGCATAATGTTGGCTGCCGAATGATAAGGTCACCCCTGGTAATTGGGCTATTATCGGAAGAAATGTAAGCTTCTCCGCGCTGACGCTCCCATCGACCAGATGCTCGCTCGTTATGCTGTTCATTTCTAGCTTCGCTCCGCTTACACTCCCGTCGACCAGATGCTCGCTCGTTACGCTATTCATTCCTAGCTTCGCTCCGCTGACGCTCCCATCGACCAGATGCTCGCTCGTTACGCTGTT
>FWWL01001934.1_pt1 | contig 44446 bp, 46 predicted proteins | sample 2228331 | NCBI WGS metagenome assembly FWWL01 (sample SAMEA103939775, study PRJEB20133) | metagenome | reverse complement strand
ATCGTATGTCCGGAGACGCCGATCTGGCGGAGGACTCCGCGCAAGGAGCCTTCGTTCGAACCTACAGGGCCCTAGCGGGACTACGGGACGGTCAGAGCTTTCTGAAGTATCTGTTCCGCGCGGTCCTCAACCAACTGAAGGATGAGGCGCGGAGACGGTCCCGCAAGCCCGAGTCTTCGCTCGATGCAACGGATCGGACCGGGGACCCGAACTCCGCACCGGACGCCTCGGTGGCGACCAGCGAGCGGGACGAAGCTCTGCACCGCGCCATCCTCGCCCTGCCGGAGGACTTCCGCACCGTGCTGGTCCTGCACCACTTCGAGGAGATGGACGTTGTGGACATCGCCCGAGTGCTGGGAGTTCCGGAGGGTACGGTCAAGTCGCGGTTGGGCCGCGCGCGGGCGAGGTTGAGGGAGCAGCTCCGAGAGTGGCTGGTGGGGTGAACGAACCATGAAGCGGAATTGCCGTTGGGTGAGCGACCGTTTGGCCGGGTACCGCGAAGGCTGGCTCGAGGAAGACGAGAGACGGGCTGTCGAGAGGCATCTGGCCGAGTGCCCCGCTTGCACTGAAGATCTGGAGGCGGACGCCCGGTTGGCAACCGCTTTATCCGAGCAGCGGCCCGTCGAGACGCCGGACCTCAGCTGGTCGGACGTTCGCGTCCGCGCGGGGATCGCAGAGCGGCGCCCGTCGGCTTGGCGCCTGGGTTGGGCGGTGCCCGTTGCGGCGGCTCTCGCGCTGTACGGGGTCTGGCTCAGCCTGCCCCGTTCCTCGATGCCAGCTGCGGCGCCGGTCGCCGTCGCGGACGAGGCGCCGAGGCTGGATGACGCGTTCCTGCTGTCGTCGTCCATCGACGCGGCCGGGGATCCGCACCGCGTGCTGCTCGCACTCCAGGAGGCCGGCCGGTGAGGCTTCCGGCTCTGGTTGCGCTCGTGGCCCTGTCCGCCGCCGGAATGGCCCAGCCGAAGCCGGAGCAGCTCCTGCGCTGGGTGATCCTCGGTCCGGCCAAGCCGTACCACGCCGTGCAGAAGGTGGCCTTGCGCTCGTCAGGGCGCGACGTAGAGTCGGAGGTCGAGGTGTGGTTCGGAGGAGAGCGCCGCGTGCGGAGGTCGTACAGCCTCGGTGCGAGCAGGCTGGTCGTGCTTCAGCTGGGCGGCGAGAGCTGGCAGACCACCGACGGGGAGCGCTGGTTTCGGCTCGCGGAAGGCGGGCTCGAGGCAACGGAGGCGTTCCGAAGGGCGTCGGCGAACTACAAGGTTCTGAACATTCGCAGGGGCACCCTGCTCGGACGCCAGGCGATCGGTTTCGAGCTCCGCTCGAAGCACGAGGGCAACCCTTGGCGCGAGATCTGGCTCGCCGCCGAAGGCGGATGGCCACTCAGCGAAACGGTGTACTCGCCCGAGGGACAGGTGCGGTCGAGGGTACGGACGATGCGGATCGAGGCTTGGACGCCGTCCCCCGCGTCATTTGCCAAGCCGCCGGTCAGCGAGAGGATGGAGGCCGTCGGCCCCACGACGTTCGAACCCGTCGCGAGCCGGGAGGAGGCGGAGCGTCTATCCGGCCAGAACGTGCCCTCGCCGGCGTACGTCCCGCCAGGGTACGCCGTCGTGCGCTACGGTGTGGTGCGATCCCAGGCAGGCCGATTGCAGCCCGCCGTGCGGTACAGCGACGGCCTCTCGAGCTTCACCATCTTCCGGCGCTTCGGGGGCGCCGGAAACGGGTTCGGGCCGGGGGGCCGCTTCCAGCGGGGCCGGGGCGCGGGGGGCCCTGGTGGCGCGAACCTACGGAGCGACGAGCAAAGGTCCGTCGTGCAGCACCGGGCTCCCAGCGGTGCCTACCTCCTGATCGGGGACCTGGCGGAGAGCGAGCTGCGCAGGGTGGCCGAGAGCCTTCCCTGAAGCAGGTTCGGACTCGGAGCCATAATCCGTTCTGTCTTGAAACTCGGCTATCTCGTCGGCGGGCTGGGAGCAGCCAGCTTGGCAACTCTGCTGTACGGCATGCTGGTGGAAGCGGAGCGGCTCACCCTCGAGCGGCCAGTTCTGCGGTTGCCCCGCTGGCCTAGCGAGCTCGCCGGCTTCCGCATCGGCCTGATCGCGGACTGCCACCTGAGGGATCGTTACACCGTTCGACTGACCCAGAGGGCGGTGCGAGCCGTCTTGGCCGAGCGCCCGGACGTCGTGGTGCTCGCGGGCGATCTGATCGCCTACTGGAGGCCGGATGTGCCTTGGCTTCTGGAGGAGGCGCTGGAAGGTCTGCTTCCGGTGGCTGGGGACGTGGTGGCGATCGCCGGAAACCATGAGTACTGGGGAGGCGGCGGGCCGGACCTGATGCGGACCATCCTGGAGACCCTCGGGTTCCGGTTTCTGGTCAACGAGGTGTGGCGTCACAAGGGCGTCGCGTGGCTCGGGGTGGATTCCGCCAACGCGGGAACGCCGGAACCGGAGCGGCTCGTCGCGCAGCTGGAGCCCGGGGAGACCTCCGTGGCGCTGTGGCACGAGCCGGACTGCGCGGACCTCCTGCCCGAGGGGCCGGCGCTGATGCTGAGCGGGCACAGCCATGGCGGGCAGTTCACCTTTCCGTGGGGTTGGACGCCCATGCACACCAGGAACGGCGAGAAGTACGTCCGGGGGTTCCATCCCGAGGCGCGCACTCCCGTGTACGTGAGCCGCGGACTGGGCACGACGGGCTACCCCTCGCGTCTCGGCTGCAGCCCCGAGGCCACGGTGCTGACGCTGATGCCCGCCTGATCGTTCCCGGTTTGTGGGCTCGGCGAACGGTACAATCCATGGCTGAAGCCGGCCTCCATGGATCAGTCCCACATCCGCAACTTCTGCATCATCGCGCACATCGACCACGGGAAGTCGACGCTCGCCGACCGCCTGATCGAGCGTTGCGGCGCGGTGCGCGGCCAAGCCAAGGAGCAGATGCTGGACACCATGGATCTGGAGCGCGAGCGCGGCATCACGATCAAGATGACCGCCGTGCGCCTGCGATACACCGCCAAGGACGGGCAGACGTACGATCTGAACTTGATCGACACCCCCGGGCACGTGGACTTCACCTACGAGGTCAGCCGCAGCCTCGCGGCATGCGAGGGCGCGCTCCTGGTGGTGGATGCCACGCAGGGCGTCGAGGCCCAGACCATCGCCAACGCCGCCATGGCGATGAACCAGAACCTGGAGATCGTGCCGGTCATCAACAAGATCGACCTGCCGCACGCGGACGTCGAGCGGGCCCGCGAAGAGATCGAGCACGCGGTGGCCATCGACGCCACCGACGCGATCCTCGCCTCCGCGAAGACGGGCGAGGGTATCGACGAGATCCTCGAGGCGATCGTGCACCGCATTCCGCCACCGTCGGGCACCGCGGACGGGCCGCTGCGGGCTCTGATCTTCGACTCGCACTTCGACAGCTACCAAGGCGCGGTCGCCTACGTGAGGGTTGTCGACGGGTCCATCCGGCCGAAGGACCGAATCCGAATGATGTCCAGCGGCGCGGAGTTCGACGTGGATTCCGTGGGCATCTTTCGGCCCCAGCTGGAGGTCGGCCAGACGCTGGAGACGGGCCAGGTGGGGTTCGTCACGGCGGGTATGAAGAACATCGGCGACGCCCGCGTCGGCGATACCATCACGTCGGCGGATCGCCCCGCGGAGAAGCCTCTGCCCGGCTACCGCAAGGCCAAGCCGATGGTGTTCTGCGGCATGTATCCCGCAGACGGCGAGCAGTACGAGGACCTGCGCGACGCGCTGGAGAAGCTCAAGCTGAACGACGCCGCGCTGGACTTCGAGCCGGAGACGTCCGTGGCGCTGGGCTTCGGCTTCCGATGCGGGTTCCTCGGGCTGCTGCACATGGACATCGCCCGCGAGCGGCTGGAGCGGGAGTTCGGGTTGGACCTGATCCTCACCTCGCCCAGCGTCGACTACACGGTGCACCTGACGGACGGCAGCGTCCTGCACATCAGCAACCCCAGCGCGATGCCGGACCCGGTGCGCATCGCGTATATCGAGGAGCCGGCGGTGCACGCCACGGTGATGGTGCCGACCGAGTTCGTCGGTGCGGTCATGACGCTGTGCCAGGAGCGACGGGGGATCTACCTCCGCTCGGAGTACCCTTCGCAGAACCGCGTGATCCTGCACTACACCCTACCGCTCGCCGAGATCCTCCTTGACTTCTTCGACAAGCTCAAGAGCGGAACCAAGGGTTACGCCAGCTTCGACTACGAGCTGACCGAGAGCATCCGCAGCGACCTGGTGAAGGTCGACATCCTGCTGAACGGAGATCCCGTGGACGCGCTTTCGTTCATCGTCAACAAGCAGTTCGCGTACGTGCGCGGGCGAGCGATGGTCGAACAGCTGCGCAAGGTGGTGCCCCGCCAGCAGTACGAGGTCAGGATCCAGGCCGCCATCGGCAGCAAGGTGATCGCGGCCGAGACGGTGAAGCCGTACCGCAAGAACGTGCTGGCGAAGTGCTACGGCGGAGACGTGACCCGCAAGCGGAAGCTGCTGGAGAAGCAGAAGGAGGGCAAGAAGCGCATGAAGCAGATCGGTTCCGTCGAGCTGCCTCAGGAGGCCTTCCTCAGCGTGCTGAAAGTCGCCGAGTAAAGGTCGCCGCGCACCCCGTGCCGGGGTAACGTGGCTTCGTGATCGTTTCCAACCCGCCCGGCCCTTACCGACCGTCTTGGGACAGCCTGGAGAACTACGTCGTTCCCGAGTGGTACCTGGACGCCAAGTTCGGCATCTTCATCCACTGGGGCGTGTACAGCGTGCCGGCGTTCGCCAACGAGTGGTATCCGCGGAACATGTACGTGCGGGGCACCCGCGAGTTCGAGCACCACGTCCGCACCTACGGCTCGCAGGACCGGTTCGGCTACAAGGACTTCATCCCGTTGTTCCGCGCCGAGAGGTTCGACCCCGACGAGTGGGCGGACCTCTTCGCGGAGGCGGGCGCCCGGTACGTGGTTCCCGTGGCCGAGCACCACGACGGCTTCGCGATGTACGCCAGCCGTCTGACGAGGTGGAACGCCGGGCAGATGGGGCCTTGCCGGGACGTGGTGGGCGAGCTGGCGCGCGCCGTCAGGGAGAGAGGGATGGTGTTCGGGGTGTCGTCGCACCGCGCCGAGCACTGGTGGTTCTTCAACGGTGGCCGGGAGTTCCCGTCGGACGTGCAAGATCCGGCCCTGCAGGACTTCTACGGTCCGGCCCATCCCGGCTCGTTCGACTTCGGACAGAACCCCCCGGACGAGGCGTTCCTCGAGGACTGGCTGCGGCGTTGCGCCGAGCTGGTGGACAGCTACCGGCCGCAGCTGTTCTGGTTCGACTGGTGGATCGAGCAGCCGGCGTTCGCGCCCTACCTGCGCAGGTTCGCCAGCTACTACTACAACCGGGCCGCGGCCTGGGGCCTGGGCGTGGCGATCAACTACAAGAACGAAGCCTTCCCGGAGGGGGCGGCGGTGTTCGACGTGGAGAGGGGGCAGCTGGCCGACATCCGCCCGCGCTTCTGGCAGACCGACACGGCGACGGCGAAGAACTCCTGGGGCTACGTGGAGGGTTTGGAGTACAAGCGCCCCGCCGACCTGATCCACGACCTGGTCGACATCGTGAGCAAGAACGGCGCGCTGCTGCTGAACGTCGGCCCCAAGGCCGACGGCACGATCCCAGAAGGGGACCAGGAGATCCTGCGGGAGATCGGGGCTTGGCTCCGGGTCAACGGGGAGGCGATCTACGGCACGCGGCCGTGGAAGGTGTACGGCGAGGGACCCACGCCCGTGGTGGAAGGGGCGTTCACAGACACCGAGCGGGCGCCGTTCACCCCGGAGGATGTCCGCTTCACGACCAAGGGCGATGTTCTCTACGCCGTCATCCTCGCCGAGCCTGGCCCCCAGACTACGATCCGGTCTCTGGCGAAGGGGATGCAGCTGGATCCGCGGCCGATCGAGCGGGTGGGGCTGCTGGGCGGCCCCGCGTCGTTGCCGTTCGAGCAGACCGAGGCCGGCCTCGTCGTACTGATGCCCGAGGCGCCCTGCCGGCACGCGGTCTCCCTGCGAATCGAGTTCAAGCGGTAGTCGGCTTCGGGCACGTGGGATAATCGGCCATGGCACGCAGGTTCTTAGCCGCCTTCGCTGGCTTGTGCGCCGCGGCTCTCGCTTCCGCCGGCGCGAAGAACGTCATCCTGATGATCGCCGACGGCAGCGGGTTCAACTCGTTCGACGCCACGCGGATGTACTCCCGGATCAAGCCGGTTTACGACGGCCCGGAGTGGATTCGGCTCGCCTGCTCAACCTACCCACTCAACGAGTCCTCCAAGCCGACGAACTCCGGCCGACAGGTCGCTAGCCTTGTGTACGATCCCTCCAAAGCTTGGAGCCTCACCGAGGGCTTCGCTTGGCTGAAGACGGGTGCGACGGACTCGGCGGCGGCCGCGACGGCGCTGGCCACCGGCGTGAAGACGTACAACAACGCGATCGGCATGTCCGACCTCGGCCGGCCGCTCACGAACCTCCATCAACTGGCCAAGGCCTCCGGACGCTCGACCGGCGTGGTCACCAGCGTGCCTTGGAGCCACGCCACGCCGGCGGCGATGATCGCGCACAACCTCAGCCGCAACAACTACGCCGAGATCGCCAACGAGATGGTGTTCCGCTCGGGGATCGACGTGATCCTGGGAGCCGGCCACCCGTGGTACAACTCGCGGGGCCAGCGCAGGAAGACGCCCAGCGCGGCCTACGTGGGTGGTCTGGAGACGTTCCGGCTTCTGACGGATCAGAAGACTCCGTTCCGGTACATCGAGACGCTGGAGGAATTCGAGAAGCTGGCGAACGGCAGGCTGGACCTGTTGGGCAAAACGAAGGTGTTGGGCACGGCCCGAGTAGGGGAGACCCTCCAGCAGGGTCGCCCTTCCAAGGGCGACCCGAAGCGGACGCCGCCCTTCGCCGACCCGATGCTTCCGGGAGTTCCCAACCTCGCGACGATGGCCCGCGGAGCCCTGCAGATTCTGCAAAGGAACCCCAAGGGGTTCTTCCTCATGGTCGAGGGTGGCGCGGTGGATTGGGCGAACCACGCCAACATGCCCGGCCGGATGATCGAAGAGCAGCTCGACTTCAACGACGCGGTGGCCACGGTCTGCCGGTGGATCGAGCGCAACGGGGGGTGGGGCGCCAACCTGCTGATCGTGACGGCCGATCACGAGACGGGTCTCCTATGGGGTCCCAACTCGTCCACCAAGCCGTTCGACCCGCTCGTGGATCGAGGACCGGGCCAGATGCCGGGCATGGCGTACAACTCGACGGGCCACACGCGCTCGCTGGTGCCGCTGTTCGCCCGGGGCGCTGGGGCCACGAAGTTCCTGGAGTTCGCGCGCCGACGGGACCCGGTGCGCGGCCCCTACGTGGACAACACGGACGTCTTCCGCGCCATCGTGAACGCGGCGGAGCTCTGAACCGGGGGAAGGCAGGCCGCAAGTCGTGGATCTCGCCTTTCAGGACCTGGCTGAGCTGTCTCTGCGGGGCCTCCGGGGACTCCTCGAGCGGGCGTTCGAGGGGTATCCCGGCGCGTTGCGGATCACGGATGACACCGTCGACGGCCTTCTCGCCAATCAGGGTGCGTCGGTCCTTCTGAGTAGGGTGGCCCTGTTGGAAGGGAAGCCGGTGGCGGTGGGGATGGTCGCTCGCCGAGGGAGGTCGTGCCGCATCGCCGCCTTCGGCGTGGTGGCCGAACACCGGCGCAAGGGGCTGGGTCGGGCGCTGATGCGGCGGCTCCTCGAGGAGTCCAGCCAAAGGGGCGAAACCCGAGTGTGGCTCGAGGTGCTGGAATCGAACGAGGCCGCGGTCCGACTGTACGAGTCCCTCGGATTCCGGCGATACCGCAGGCTCGTGGGCTGGCAGGCGGAGGCCGTGGAAGGCGCCAAGGGTCGGGCCGAGGAGATCGACATCGAGGAGGCCGCGCGCCGCATCGCGCGGGTTTCGCTGCCGGACGCGCCCTGGATCGTGGATGGCTCGGCCGTGGCGCACGCGCCGGCATCGTGCCGGGCATTCGGACTCGGGAACGCCGCCGCGATCCTTCTGCCGCGCCACGACGGGGTGCAGATCCGAGGCATGACCATCTCTCCTTCGCCGACTACGCTCGGCCAGCTGGCGGAGGTGCTGCGGCACGCGGCCCACCTGTGGCCACGGCGGCCCTGGATGGCCGCGCCGTTCTATCCGGAGGAGGTGCTCGGGCCGACGATGGCTCAGCTCGGCATGGCCGTGGGCGAGCACCCGCAGCTGCAGATGGTGCTCGAGCGGGAGGCTGGATCGTGATTCTGGACAGGCTGGAACACTGGCGGCGCTATGGGTTGGCCGGGAGGCTGGCCGATGCCTTGGAGTGGCTCGAGGGCAGAGACTGGACGGAGGTCGGCCCGGGGCGGCACGAGATCGACGGCGAGCGGATGTTCGCCCTGGTCTCGGAGTACTCGACCAAGGTGCACGGTCCGCTGGAGGTCCACCGCCGCTACGCCGACGTGCAGTTCGTGGCGATGGGTGCCGAGCGCCTGGCGTGGAGCCCGGACCAAGACCTCGCCGAGAACGGCGAGTTCGACGCGGAGAGGGACATCGGCTTTCTTCACGGCGAGGGGATGCCGTTCGAGCTGAGCGCCGGATGGTTCGTCGTGCTGCTGCCCGGCGAGCCGCACGCGCCGGGACTCCACCCATCTTCCGGGCCCAGCGCGGTGCTGAAGGCCGTCGTCAAGGTCCTGATGGCGGACTGAAGGTCTTCAGTCGACCCAGTCCGCAACGAACACGTTCGTCTCGCCGCGCACCTTCCCGTTGCGGTTGCTGGCGAACACCAGGCGCTTGCCGTCTCGGGTGAACATGGGGAACCCGTCGAACTCCGGAGACCGGGTGATCCGCTTGAGTCCCGTGCCGTCCACGTTGATCAGGAACAGATCGAACTCCCTGCCCTTCGGGTCGCCGTAGTTCGAGCAGAAGATGATGCGCTTGCCGTCGGGATGGAGGAACGGCGCGAAGCTGGCGGCTCCCAAGCGCGTCACCTGCCGCTTGTTCCGCCCATCGGCGTCCATGATCCAGATCTCCAGCCTGCCCGGGCGGACGAGGTTCTTCTTGAAGAGCTCTTTGTAGTCGCGCCTCTCGGCGTCGCTCTCAATCGCGTCCCGGCGGTAAACGATCTTCTTGCCGTCCCACGAGACGAACGGGCCGCCGTCGTAGCCGTACTCGCGGGTGAGCCGCTGGATGTTGGTGCCGTCGAGGTTCGAGCGATAGATCTCCAAGTCGCCGTCGAACCCACCGGTGAACGTGATGAAGTCGCCGTTCGGGCTGACGGTGGCCTCGGCCACGTAGCCCCGCTTCTTGATGAGCGGCCGGAGGTTGCTCCCGTCGGGATCGGCGCGGTACAGCGCGAAGTGCGGGTTGACCATCCACACGTATCCCTGGCTCATGTCCACCGGCGCCTGAGGACCGGGATCGCGCTCGTGGGTGCTGCTGAACACGATGCCGGAGCCGTCGGGCAGGAAGTAGCTGCAGGTGCAACGACCGAGCCCCGTGCTGACCAGGCGCTTGTCGGAGCCGTCGGCGTTCATCGTGAAGATCTGCTCATCGGGGTAACCGGGCAGCTTTGCCTGATAGATCAGTTTGGTTCCGTCAACGTTCCAGTAAGCCTCGGCGTTCTGGCCGCCGAACGTAAGCTGGCGCAGGTTCCGCAGATGCGTCTCGCCGGGCAACGGATCGACGGGGACGGAGTCCTGATGGACCATGGCAACGGCTGCCAACCAAGCGATCATGGTTCGTAGGATACGGCCCGGCGGAGGGTGGTCGTTGGGACGATCCCGATGGGGTATGCTCGATTGCGAGCGCCCTCGTAGCTCAGCGGATAGAGCGCCTCCGTCCTAAGGAGGGCGTCGGGGGTTCGAGTCCCTCCGAGGGCGCCAAACAGTCCCGCCATAATAGGCCGATGTCCCCCAACTCGGTGCCGGAGGTGCCGTCGCCCTATGCAGGGAAGAGGCTCTCGGCCGCGACCCATCTGGCTCTCTCCGCCTACTGGTTCGGCTCCAACCTGCTCTGGGGGGCTCTGCTGGTGGTGCTCCTGCCGAAGCAGATCGAGGATATGGAGCCGACAAGGCGAGGCGAATACCTCGGTCTTGCGTTCAGCCTGGCTGCGATCGTGGCCTTGGTGGTGCCCCTGATCGCCGGGGGGCTGAGCGACCGGTGCGCCAGCCGGTGGGGAAGGAGGCGACCGTACCTCTTCTGGGGCACGCTCACGACGCTGGCGGGGCTGTGGGGCATGCTGCACTTCGCGCAGCTGCTGGCGTTCTGGCCGTTCCTCGGGGCTTATTGCGTGGTTCAGCTGGGCAACAACGTGGCTACGGCCGCCTACAGCGGCGTGATTCCGGACTTGGTCCCACAGGACCAGAGAGGAACGGCCAGCGGCTACATGGCGCTGATGTCCCAGCTCGGCACGCTCGCGGGGGCGGTGGCCAGCGGTCCCTTGGCCCAGTCGGGCCGTCTCGAGTTGGCCTACCTGCTGATCGCCGGCGGGCTCACGGTGGCCATGGTCGTCACCGTGCTGGGGATTCGGGAAACCCCGTTGCCGTTCCGTCCGCCACGGCTCTCCGCCATCGCGCACCTCAAGGCGCTCTGGATCGACCCGCGGAAGCACCCGGACTTCGCTTGGGTGTGGCTCACCAGGGCGCTGGTGATGACCGGGTTCTACGCCGTGCAGCCGTTCGTGCAGTACTACCTGCGGGACGTGATCGGAGTGTCCGAGCCCGCACAGACCGCCAGCGAGATGCTCGCCCTGATCCTGGTGGGGGCCACGATCAGCTCGTTCGTGGGTGGCGCGCTGTCGGATCGGATCGGTCGCAAGCGGGTCGTCTACCTGGCGAACGGCTTGATCGCCACGATGGCGCTGCTGCTGGCGTTCTGCCGCACGCTGGAGCAGGCTTTGGCGGTGGGGATGCTGTTCGGTCTCGGATATGGCGCGTACATCAGCGTGGACTGGGCCTTGGGGACCGACGTGCTTCCCAGCCGGAAGGACGCGGGAAAGGACATGGCGGTGTGGCACGCGTCGATGGTGCTGCCGCAGACCATCGCTCCCGCCGGGGCCGGTTTTCTCCTTGCTGCGTTCGGCACCGCGCCGAACCTCGCCTCCGCAACGTCGTTGGCCGCAGACCTGGTGTCCGTGGCGATCGGCTGGCTCCGGTGGATCGATCCCGGGTTCGGGGCCATCGTGCAGTACCCGACGGTCGCCTACGGGGCTGTGTTCGTACTCGCGGCGTTCTGCCTCGGCTTGGGTGCCGTGCTGCTTCGGAACGTGCGGGGAGCGAGGTGAGCCGCCCTCAGGATCTTCGGGCGCGGTAGGCAGCCGCCCGCTCGACGAACGCTTGGAAGAGCCGGTCGCTGGTGGGTGTTCCGAGCGTGCGCTCCGGATGCCACTGGATGCCCAGCCGGAACGCATGGTTCGGCGACTCGATCGCCTCGACCGTCCCATCCTCGTGCCGAGCGGAGACGCGGAAACCCGTCGCCACCTTGTGGATCGCCTGATGGTGGTAGCTTCTGCCCTCTGCCGCGTCGCCGAGGATCGCATGCAGCAGGGTTCCGGGCTCGATCGCGTACTGCTGGATCGTGCCGCCGCTGTGTTCGCCGTGCCCCACCACGTCCGGCACGTGCTGGTGCAGGGTCCCTCCCGCGACCACGTTCAGGAGCTGACAGCCGTAGCAGATGCCAAGGATCGGCAGGTCGTCGGGCGCATGGCGCACGTAGGCGCAATCCGACTCGAATCGGGCAGGATCGATCAGCGAGGTCTTCTCGTGCCGACGCTCTCCCCAGAGGTGCGGATCGATGTCGTCGCCACCCGGCACGAGCAGCCCGTCGACCAGCGGCAGAACGTCCCGGGGGTCCGCGTTGGGCGGCAACAGGATCGGCGCCGCCCCCGCCAGCTCGACGGCTTCCGCATAGTTCCAATCGAGCCGGATGACGCCAGTCCGAGTGCCCTCGGTCTTTCGCTCCGAAGAGGTGGTGATGCCGATGATCGGTTTCATGCGATGGGAATCAGAGACTCGATGGCCGCGAGGTTGGCTTTGACCTCGTTGACGAAGGCGGCGGCTCCCATGCCGTTCAGGAGGCGGTGGTCGAAGGCGAGCGTCAGGTTCACCACCTTGGCGAGGACCGGGCCCTGATCGCTGTCGACCCAGCTCCAGTAGGGTTCACCGAGGAGCAGCGTCCCGACGGCAGGCGGCACCACCACGGGGAACCCGTCGCGCACACCCTGGGCCTGCAGGTTGGTGAGCGAGAGCGTCACCGCGTCGCTCGCTTGGTCGACCCCCTCCCGAGCCTGCAGGATCGCCGAGCGCACCGCCTCGGCGAACGGCCGCCATTCCAGGTGGTCGGCGTTGGGCACGGCGGCGAGCACCAGCTCGTCCCCCTCGCGAGCGACCGCGATGCCGAGCGTCGCCGCGCGGTGTGTTCGAAGCGTGGAGTCTCCGATCAGTTGGGTGCGCAGAGCCGGGTGGTTGCGCACGGCCCGGGCCGCAGCGAACGCGAACACGGTGAACGCAGACGGCTGGAAGTCGCCTCCCGCGGCCGCCATGCGGGCTTTCAGCCGCTCGACGGGGCCCCACGGCGCGACGACGGTCAGCGCGCTCGGAACCGCCAGCTGATGCGCCCTCGACAGGCGGCTCGCAAGCAACCGCTGCCTCTGCGGCATCGCACGGTCCTCGAACGCCTCTCCTCCCGACGAGCGGGCGGAGAGAAAGGCGTCGACGTCGGCTTCGGTCAGTCGCGAGCCGGACCTCGGAATCGATCGGATCTCGTCGTCGGACAGCCCCTTGGATCGGGCGTACGCGGCGACGCGGGGGGCCGCGTCGGCGTTGCGCAGAGGCCCGGAGGAGGGTGTTGGGGCGGCCACCGGTGTCGTGGGTGCCTGAGCCTCGGAGGTTGCCGCTGGCTGCGCGACCTCGGCTGCCTCGCCGGACGTCTCCAGCCGGGCGATCTCCGCTCCGATCGGCAGGATGTCGTCCGGCTGAGCCAGCCACTCGATCAGCACGCCCTCGTACGGAGACTCGACGTCCAGCACGGCCTTGTCGGTCTCCATCTGATAGATCGGTTCGTCCTGGGCGATGCGATCGCCCGGTTGCTTGAGGAACGCAACGACGCGCGCCTCCTGCAGGCCCTCTCCCATCTGGGGAATCCGCACCGAAACGACAGCCATGGGTCGGGAGAGTTTACTTGGCCCGACGCCGGTCGCCGACGGACCCCAAAAAGCGAGGTCGCCCCAAGGACCACACGCGGTGGCCCATGGGGCGACACCCATCATCTTAGGACAGATTCGCGCGATTTGGAGGGGCGATTTGCCGGCATTGTTGCCGGGTTTGCGCATGGTTAGGCTCGGGAGTAGCGCCCGGCGAGCTGCGGCCAAGACCCCTGTTCGATCGCCTCGCGGATTTCGCGCATCAGGCGGGCGTAGAACGCCAGGTTGTGCAGGCTGGCGATCCTGGCTCCCAGATCCTCGCGGCACTGGAACAGGTGCCTCAGGTACGCCGCGGAATAGCGCTCCGTCTGGGGGAACACGCTGTCGGGATCGAACGGTCCATCGTGCCGCTCCCACTTCGCGTTGCGCACGTTCACCCTGCCCCGAAGCGTGTACAGGCAGTGGTGGCGCGCCATGCGCGTCGGAAGGACGCAGTCGAACAGGTCCACACCGCACGCGACGGCGTGAAGAATGTCCTGGGGGTGACCCACCCCCATCAGGTACCGCGCCTTGTCTTGGGGAAGCAGAGGGGCGGTGTGGGCGACCACGGGCCGTTGCAGCTCGGTCGGCTCGCCGACGCTCACCCCGCCGATGGCGAACCCGTCGAACGGGAGGGAGGCGATCTGGCGCACGGATCTTTCCCGCAGGTCGAGGTGCACGCCGCCTTGGACGATGCCGAACACCGCCTGACCCTCGGCGCGTGCCTTCAGGCTACGTTCGGCCCACCGAACGGTGCGTTCGACGGCCTCGTCCGCCACCTCGCGCGGGCAGGGGTAGGGCGGGCAATGGTCCAGGACCATGGTGACGTCCACACCCAGCTCCGCTTGGATTTGAACGGACAGCTCGGGAGTGAGCCTCACCGTCGAGCCGTCCAGATGGGATCGGAACGTGACGGCTTCGTCGTCCATGCGGGCCATCTTGCTGAGCGACATGGCCTGAAACCCGCCGGAGTCCGTCAGAATCGCACCCCGCCACGACGTGAACCGGTGCAGGCCGCCCAGCTCGCGGACGAGGGCGCTTCCAGGCCTCAGGGCAAGGTGGTACGTGTTGGCGAGGATCAGCTCGTAGCCCATCTCCTCGAGGTCTTCGAAGCCGACGAGCCGAACCGCGCCTCGGGTGCCCACGGGCATGAAGGCCGGCGTTTCGACCGTGCCATGGGGGGTGTGCAACCGACCTCGCCGGGCGCCGGTGTGGGGGCAGACCCGGAGCAGCTCGAATCGGACCGGGGGATTCACGGGCAGATTATGGTCGCCGATGCGGCCACTCCGGGCGCTCGGCGAGCCGCAGCACGATTCCCAGTGCCAGGAAGGCCACCGACAGAGCCGCACCCGCCGCCAAAGCGAGGAACGGGTGGCTCACGGCCCACGAAGTTCGGCACCACTCAAACGCGGCCAAAGAGACCGCGGCTCCTCCGAGGAGCAGAGTCAGACAGCGGCGGATGTGCTCCGCGAGGGGGAAGGCCGGAGCGGCGGTGCGCTTCAGGTAGGCCAGGAAGAAGCCGAACTGCACCGCGTTGATCCCCGCGTTCATCCATGCCACCCCCTGAATTCCGTACATCCTTCCCAGAGGCACGGTGAGGGCCAGCGTCGCCACCGCGTTGAACAACGAGAACGGAACCGCAAGGTGCATCCGCCCCTGTGCCACGAAAGCCTTGACCAACAGGTTGTAGTAGTAGTTCAGGGCGAAGTAGAGGCCGATCGCCAGCACGATCTGGGCCCCCTCGCGCGGCGCCTGATTTCCCAGCCACAGCGCGAGAAAGGGCCCACCGAACCCGCAGGGAACGAGGATCAGCGCGGTCGCAAGGAGCATGGCCTGGAGGCCGTATCGGTGGAGCTTCTCCGCAAAGCCGTCCGGTCCGATCGCATTCTGCCGCGTGAGTTCGGGCACGGCGGTGGCCTGGGCGGGAAGAAACAGTCGGTTGAGCGTCTCGGGCAGTCTGTAGGGGATCGTATAGTCGGCGATGGCGCTGGATCCGAGTCCCGCGGCAGGCAGCAGCATGCGGTCGGCGCTGCCGGAAACGGCCAGCACGATCGCCTGGGGCCACCCTCGCACCGCGATGGTCCACAGCTCGCGCGCTGCGTCGCGATCGTACTTGGGGCGGAATCGGAAGCCGGGGAAGGCCCTGCGCAGGGTGAGCAGGTTCCAAGCGAAGCCAGTCAGCGACCCGATCAGTCCACCCGCCACCACCGCGATCGGCGTGCAGAGCCAGTACGCCATCGCGAGCGCGACGACGGCGCTGGCGAGCGGCTCGATCGACTGACGGATCGCCACGCTCCGGAACATCTCCTTGGCGGAGAGCACCGGCACCAGGGCGCCGCTGAGGAAGGCCAGAACGAAGCTGCAGGCGTACAGCCCGAACATTCCCAGCATGGTCCGTCGGTCGACGCCGTCCAACCTGAGAACAGCCCCCAACAGAACCAAAACACAGGCGGAAAGCAGCGCGAACGCCAAGGCCATCGCCAGCTGGGTCTGCTGGATCCGCCATGCGCCCTCCTCGTCCCCCACCGCGAACCGCTCGGTCAGCAGCTTCTGGGCGGCGTTGTACAGGCCGGGCGTGGCGACTCCCACGTACACGGCCACCACGGCGACGTAGAGGTACACCCCGTAGGCCGGTTTGCCGATCCACCGCAGCAGAAGGGGCACCGAAACGAACTGGATCGCCGTTGCGGCGGCGTTCGCCGCGATCAGGTAGGCGGAATGGACGGCCTTCGACAAACCGAGGGGATTATGCGGGAATCCCCGGGGCTGGGCAGGGCTACGAGGGAAGCAGGTCGCCGCGGAGGATCAGGTGCGCCGTGGCGGGGTTGGTGGCGAGCGGCACGTTGCTGATGTTGCACGCGCGCACGAGGGTCTTGATGTCCGGATCGTGCGGGTGGACGTCCAGCTCCTCCACGAAGAAGAACACCGCCGCCACCCCGCCGTCGATCACCCGCGCGGCGATCTGCACGTCCCCGCCCTCCGGACCGTGGCGCAGACACTCGACCGACAGCCCCAAGCGCTCGGATAACAGGCGACCCGTGGAGGCGGTTGCCACCAGCGGGAACCTCTCCAAGAACTCCCGATGCTCGGCCGCGAAACGCACCATCTCCTCCTTCTTGCCATCGTGCGCGATGAGGGCGATGCATCGGTGCGCCACGGGGGCATTGTACCGTGCGCGATTCCCGTTGGGACTTTCGGGTACCCTCCCTGAACGGTGTTTGGTAATGAAGCCGGTGCCGTGACCGCCTCGGAGGCCCCGAGGGGAGAAGAGGACCCGAGCCTGAGACGAACGATCCGTTGCTCGAGGGGGGCGGGATGAGGGATCTGCTGATTCCGACGCTCGTTCTTTTCCCCATGGTGGCAGCCGTCGCGGCTCTCCTGTTCCGCGGCCAAGCGTCCCGACGGACGGTGGTCGCGACGGTTTCGGCGGTGCTGGTGGCCGCCTCCGTCGCTCTGGCCTCGAACGGGCTGATGCGCTACTCCCCGGGGCCCCTCACGGGCTTCGACTGGAACCGGATCGTCGTCCTGGCGGACTGCGTGCTGCTCGCTTGGTTCCTCGGGCTGGCTTGGACCCGCCGCCACTGGGGGGCGCTCGCCCTGGCCACCGTGCAGGCGGCCGGCTACGTCGCCTTGGAGGTTCTATACGGGGAACGGTTGCATGTCGAGAGGAGCTTCGCGGTCGACTGGCTTTCGATCGCGATGGTGCTGCTCGTGTCCGTTCTCGGTTCGACGATCGCTCTGTACGCCCTGCCGTACATGGACGAGCACGAGAGGCACCACGGCGTGTCTCCCAGCCGCCAGCACCGGTTCTTCGCGCTGATCCTGCTGTTCCTCGGGGCGATGAACGGACTGGCGCTGTCGAACAACCTCGCGTGGACCTACCTCTTCTGGGAGATCACCACGCTGTGTTGCGTGCTGCTCATCGGGCACGACGGCACGCCGGAGGCGATCGCCAGCTCCAACCGCGCGCTCTGGATGAACCTCGTCGGCGGGTGCGCCTTCCTGGGGGCGATGCTCCTGCTGGCCAGCGCCCAGCCGATCGGGGAGCCGATGTCCGTGCACGGTCTGGTCTCCGGCCCCAGCCCGTATCTGGTGCCGGTGGCGCTGCTGTGCCTGGCGGGCTTCACCAAGGCCGCGCAGATGCCGTTTCAGGGATGGCTCCTCGGGGCGATGGTGGCGCCCACTCCTGTGTCGGCGCTTCTGCACAGCTCCACGATGGTCAAGGCTGGCGTGTACCTGGTGATCCGCATGGCGCCGGCGATGCAGGACACGGGTCTAACGAACGTGGTGGCCCTCGTCGGAGCGTTCACGTTCGTGTGCACCGCGATGCTGGCGGTCAGCCAGCGCAACGCGAAGCGGGTGCTCGCCTACTCCACGATCTCCAACCTGGGGCTGATCGTCGCCTGCGCTGGCCTGAACACGGCGATGGCGGTCTCCGCCGCGGTGATGCTGCTGCTGTTCCACGCCGTCAGCAAGGCGCTGCTGTTCTTGGCCGCCGGAGCGATCGAGCAGCGGCTCGGCACGCGCGAGATCGAACGCATGGAGAGCCTGGTGCTGAGGATGCCGTTCACCACGATGCTGACGGTGCTGGGAGTCCTCACCATGCTGCTTCCGCCGTTCGGGGTGCTGGTGAGCAAGTGGGCCGCTTTGGAGAGCGCCGCGCGGGAGCCCGTTGCGATGGTGCTGTTCGTGCTGGGCAGCGCCTTCACGGTGGTGTTCTGGGTGCGGTGGATCGGCCGGCTGGTGGCGGTGGAGCCCGGGCGCGAGCCGGAGTTACGGGAGACCATGCCCAGGCTCTTCCTCTATCCGATGGTGGGCATCGCGCTCTTGGCGGTCGCCCTCAGCCTGTTGGTGACCCAGGTGATGTTGCGCTTCGTGGCTCCGGTGGTGGCGAGCTATCAGGAGATGGGGTCCCCGGGCTTCCAAGCTACGGTGACCGATCTGGAGAGCCGCGTAGGCTCGTTCCCCATTCTGGGCCTCACGCTGGCGCTGCTGATAGCCGGAGCGCTCGCGTTGGTGCTGGCCGCGGGTCGGAGGAAGCCTGCGGTGCCGTATTTGTGCGGCGAGCCGCCGACGGAGGGTCCGATTCTGGCCGCGCGCGGGGCGGGGGATGAGCCCGCGGCGGTTCGGGTCTCGCCGACCTACTTGGAGCGCTTCTTCTCGGAGGACCGCCACAACCTTTGGATGACCGCCGCCGCGAGCCTCCTGCTGGTGGCGATGGTAGGGGTGGCCTCGCTGTGAGTTCGTTGGAATCCGTTCTGCGCCTCGTGTTCGCCGTCGTCGTCGCCCCTTGGCTGGGGATGCTGCTGGTCGGCTTCGACCGGAAGATCTCCGCGCGGCTTCAGGGTCGGGTCGGACCGCCGCTCAGCCAGCCGTTCTACGACCTAATCAAGCTGCTCGCCAAGCAGGGCGACACCACCAGCCGCTTTCAGACCGCCTGCCTGGCTCTGTTTCTAGCGTCGAACGTGGTGAGCCTGGCGATGGTCCTGATGGGCGGCGACCTGCTGGTGATGTTGTTCGTGCTCGCGTTCGGGGCGGTGGCGTACATCGTGGGCGGCTTCAGCGCCAAGTCCCCCTACAGCCAGCTGGGCACGCAGAGGGAGCTGATGCAGCTGCTGACCTACGAGCCTCTGCTCGTGTTCCTGGTGGTCGGCATCTACCTGCGGACCGGCAGCTTCCTCGCCTCGGACGCGTTCTCCACCGGCCGGCCGCTCCTTCCCGAGATGCCGGTGTTCGTGCTGACGCTGGTCGCGGTGTTCGGCATCAAACTGCGCAAGTCGCCGTTCGACATCGCCTCCTCCCCGCACCACGGGCACCAGGAGGTGGTGCGCGGCCCGCTCAGCGAGGTGGCTGGTCCGTCGCTGGCGTTGGTGGAGCTCGCCCACTGGTACGAGGTGGTGCTGCTGGTGGCTCTGGCCTCGTTGCTGTGGTCGTCTCCGCTGTGGGCCGGGGTGCTGGTGGGACTGGGCTGTCTGGTCGCGAGCATCGTGGTGGACAATGTTGCTGCTCGGTTGACTTGGACCTGGATGCTGCGGTTCGGCTGGTTCGTCGCCGTGCCGGCCTCGATCCTGAACCTGATTTATCTGTACGCGACCCGCGGAGGCGGTGGATGAACCTGATTCAGAAAGCCCGCATGAAGTCGCCGTGGATCCTGCACTTCAACGCGGGAAGCTGCAACGGCTGCGACATTGAGATTCTCTCGTGCCTGACCCCGGTGTACGACATCGAGCGCTTCGGAGCGGTGAACGTGGGGAACCCGAAGCACGCCGACGTTCTCCTGGTGACGGGACCGGTCAACCGCCGCAACGAGAGGGTTCTGCGCAACCTCTACGAGCAGATGCTCGATCCGAAGATCGTGGTGGCGGTGGGAACCTGCGCCAGCAGCGGCGGCGTGTTCCACAACTGTTACAACTGCCTTGGAGGCGTCGACAAGGTCATTCCGGTGGACGTGTACGTGCCGGGTTGCGCCGCCAAGCCGGAGACGATCATCGAGGGCGTGATCCTCGGATTGGAGAAGCTCGCCAAGATGCCCGCCAAGCCGCCGCGGCAAGACGGGAAACCGAGAGGAGCCGGCTCGGAGGTCCCGGCATGAGCGAGCTGGCTACGGTCCACGGTGTCGAGCGCATTGAGGATGCACCCTTGGAGGGCCTGCTCGACGCCTTGCGAGCCTATCGCGAACGCGGCGCTCGGTTCATCACCGCGTCGTGCCTCGATCGGGGCGAGCGGTTCGAAATCCTCTACCTCTTCGACGAGAACCTGCGGACCGTGGCGGTGCGCACGTTCCTTCCGAAGGGTGCGAAGCTCCCTTCGATCACCGGGGTGTACCTCTGCGGCTTTCTCGTGGAGAACGAGCTGCAGGACCTGTTCGGCATCGAGGTCGAGGGGTTGAACATCGATTACCGGGGCAAGTTCCTCGTCACGAACACGTTCGATGCGCCGCCGTTGCTCAAAGAGACCACGTGCGAGCTGCGGGGCATCAAGGAGATTCCGTCATGAGCGAGTCCACGAACGTCCCGTTCGGTCCACAGCATCCGGTGTTGCCGGAACCGATCCAGCTTCGGATCTCGCTTGAGGACGAGAATGTGCTGCAGGCGCTGCCGGCGCTCGGGTACGTCCATCGGGGCATCGAGAAGGCCGGCGAGCTGAACGACTTCCAGCAGAACGTGTTTCTCGTCGAGCGGGTGTGCGGCATCTGCAGCTCGATCCACGCGCTGGCCTACTGCATGGCTGTGGAGGCGGCCATGGGCTTGGAGGTGCCCAAGCGGGCCGACTACCTGAGGGTGGTCTGGATGGAGCTGCACCGGATCCACAGCCACCTGCTGTACCTCGGCTTGCTCGCGGAGGCGTTCGGCTTCGAGTCCCTGTTCATGGAGTTTTGGCGCATTCGCGAGCGGGTGATGGACCTGCTGGAGATGACCGCCGGCAACCGCGTGATCATTTCGGTGTGCACGATCGGCGGAGTGCGGAGGGACATCGACGCGGACCAAGCGAGAACCATTCGCGAGGAGCTGCCGAAGCTCCGCGAGGAGGCCAAGCGGGTGATCGACACGCTTCTGGGGGATTACACCGTGAAGCGCCGCACGGTCGGCAAGGGCGTCATTCCCGCGCAGGCCGCGTTGGAGCTGGGCGCCGTCGGGCCGACGCTGCGAGGGTCGGGCGTGGCCCAAGACATGCGCATGGCGGGCTACGCCGCCTACTCCGACCTCGCTTTCCAGCCCGTGACGTTCCCCGACGGCGATACGTACTCGCGCACCGCCGTGCGGGCCCACGAGGTGTTCCAGTCGATCGACCTCGTGCTGGGTGCGTTGGACAACCTCCCGGAGGGCGAGCTGGCGGCGAAATTCAAAGGCCGCCCCGAGGGCGCCGCGCTGGCGCGGGTCGAGGCTCCGCGCGGCGAGCTGATCTACATGGTGGTGGGCAACGGCACCAAGAACCTGGAGAGGATGCGGGTGCGCGTTCCAACCTATGCGAACATTCCGGCGCTGCTCAGCGTGCTACCCGGTTGCGAGTTCGCCGACGTCCCGGTGGTGACGCTGTCGATAGACCCCTGCATCAGTTGCACGGAGAGGTGACCAACCTATGGCCAGAATGCTGCGCTCGGTCCTGAAGAACGCGGTCTCCAAGCCGGCGACGCGGCCGTTTCCCGAGGCCCCGCGCGCGGCGTTCGAGAAGGCCCGCGGTCTGATCACCTTCGACTGCACCGACTGCCGCTTCTGCGGCGCGTGTGCGCTCAAGTGCCCCACCGGGGCGATCCGCGTGGTTCGCGAGGAGCGCCGGATCTACTTCGAACCGTTCAAGTGCATCGTGTGCGGGGCGTGCCTCGAAGCGTGCCGGTTCGGATCCGTGCAGATGGGTCCGGAGCGTCGCAAACCGGTCTACGAAAAGCCGGTGGAGGTCTACTCCAAGCCGGAGACCGAGGCGGAGCCTACGCCGCCAGACCGTGGCGCGTGAGGCGCGCGGAGGCGAGGCGCGACGCGATCTTACGGAAGTCCTGGGCGGCGGGGCTGCTGGGTGCCAGCTCGAGCACGGGGGTGCGCTTGCGGATGGACAGAGCGACCCTGGGATCGTTTCGGACGCTTCCGTGATAGTCCACCCCGCGGTTCAGGAACGCCTTGGTGATCGCTTGGATCGTGTGGTGGAGCGTCTCGCCCTCCTTCTCCCCGGACACCAGATTCGGCAGCAGGGCGATGCTCGCCATCGGCTCCTTCCGGAGGAACGTCTTGATCGCAGCGTAGGCGTCGGTCACGCTCGTGGGGTCGGGGGTGGTGACGACCAGCGTCTCGTGCGCCCTCTGCACGAAGGTCTGCACACGGCTGTCGAGGCCTGCAGCCGTGTCGAACACCACGAAGTCGGTGTCCGTCGCCAAGGCGTCGATCTGCTCGAAGAACAGCGCCAGCTTCTTGGGCCCGGCGGTCATCAGCGTGCGGATCGCGGAGCCGCCGCAAGCTACGCGCATTCCTTTGGGGCCGGCAACCAGCACGTCCCTCAGGTCCGCCTCCCCTGCCACGACGTGCTGCAGGGTGCGCTCGGCTTTCAGGTTCATCGCAACGTCGACGTTGGCGAGCTGCAGATCGGCGTCGAACAGCACCACGCGCTGACCCAGCTCGGAGAGGGCGAGCGAGAGGTTGATGGCGACCGTGGTCTTGCCCGTGCCGCCCTTGCCGCTGGTGATGGCGATGCTTCTCATGCGATCCTCAGCTCCACCAAGCCGACGGGAGCTGGTTGGTGCTCCTCGAGGAGTTCGAGCAGGGCCGCGCGGTCGCGCTGCTCATCCATGGTCCGCTTGCGGGCGGCCGTCCTTTTGGGGGCCTCGGAGCGCACGCACCCGGCGGGAAGACCGTAGCAGCGCTCGATCGCGCGCCTCAATGCCGTGGGGGCCGCCACGGCCAGTCGGACCGGTCTGCCGATGGCCTGGGCCAACGCGTCGGTGCCGCCGATGTCCAGCGGGTCCGCCGTCACGCCGAAGAACTCTTGATCGTTGAGGTCGACGGGCAGGAACAGGTGGCTCAGGGCGAACACCACCGGCACCATCCGCAGAGCCTCCGAGCTCGGCTCGAGGGTCCTCGGGTCGACTAAGGGGAGGTCGAACTGCTCGGCCAGGCACCGGGCAACGTCCTCCTCGGTGATCCAGCCCTTGGCGACCAGCACGTCGCCGAGGCGCTTGCGGGTTTTCTGCTGAAGTTCGAGGGCCTCAGCGAGCTGGTCTGGGGAGATCAGCCCCTTCTCCAGCATCCACTCTCCGATTCGCTGATAGTTTGCCACGATGCTCTCCGTCCCTGTTATCGGTACCGGAGATCCCGCTCCGCAGGGCCGAAACCAAGCATCATGGGTACCGATGGTCCATCTGGCTGTACCGGAAATCTACGAAAGCGGGGAGCCCGCCCGAGGCTTCTCGGGAGGGCTCCCCGTGCCAACAGGCGCCGCGATCAGCGGAACGTCGCCGGCATGTCGAGAGTGTTGACGGCGTTGCGCTGGAAGCGGGAGAACCGGATCTGCTTGGTGTCTCCCCACTTCACGCCCTTCATCGCCTGAGCGAGGTCCTCCGCGTTGCGGATCGGCTTGCCGTCGAAGGACTGGATCACCGTGCCAGGCCGGATTCCGATCCGCGAGGCCACCGATCCCGGCTTGACGTCCGTCACGACGGCGCCCTGCACGTTCGAGGGGATGCCGTACCGGTCGCGGACCTCGGGGGTCGGGTCGACCAGCGTCACACCCAGCTCGGCTTGGCCGGAGCGGAGCGGCGGCACGTCGGGGCCGGGCGTGTCGGTCTGCGGCTCGTCCTCGGAGAACGGGTTGCCGAACGGGCGGAGAAGATCCTCCGGCAACCGATCGAACAGCCTCGGCAGCTGGGGCGTTCGGCGCGGTGCGCTCGGGGCGACCGAAGCGACCTGCTCCTGCGGGACGGAACCGAGCGTGGCGGTCGTCTTGATCCGCCGGTTGCCGCGCAGCACCTCGATCTCGACCTTCGAGCCCGGGCCGAAGCGCAGCATGGCGTTCCGCACGTCCTGCTGGTTGGTGATCGGCTGCGACTCGATGCGCAGGATCACGTCGTCCTTCTGAAGGCCGGCCTTCGCGGCGGGACCGTCGGGCGGCAGCTCGGCGACGATCGCTCCGCCGGAGATGCCCTTCTCTTTCAGCTGGTACGGCTTCAGGTTCTCGGGCACCAAGCCGAGATAGCCGCGGACGATCTTGCCCTTCTCGATCAGCGTGTCGGCGACGAGGCGAACGATGTTGCTGGGGATCGCGAAGCCCACTCCGGCGTTGGCGCCGGTGCGGCTGTAGATCGCCGAGTTGATGCCGACCACCTCGCCGTTGATGTTGATGAGCGGACCGCCTGAGTTGCCCTGATTCAGCGGGGCGTCCGTCTGGATCAGGTCCGAGTAGACGCGGTAGTCGCCCAAGCGCGGGTCACCGACCTGGCTGGTTCTCGCCAAGGCGCTGATGTGCCCGATGGTGACCGAGTTCTCCAAGCCGAACGGCGAGCCGATGGCGATGGCGAACTGTCCGGGCCGCACCGTGCGGCTGTCGCCGAATCGGGCCGCCTTGAGGTCCTTGGCGTCGATCTTCACCAGCGCGATGTCCAACGTGCGGTCGCCGGTTCGCACGACCTTGCCCGGAAACTCGCGCCCGTCGTTGAGCACCACGGTGACCTTGTCGAACCCGTTCACCACGTGGTCGTTGGTCACGATCCACCCGTCCGATCGGTAGACGACGCCGGAACCGACCCCGGAGACGGCACCGAAGTCGAACACTCCGTCGGGCGAGCCCTTGGACTCGGTTCGGATGTGCACGACGCTCGGTTCCAGGAACGTCACCAGGTCTGCGAACGTCTGGTCCAGCTCGCGCAGAGCGTCGAGGCCGCGCGTCTCCACGCCGACGATCGGTGTGGCGTAGGCAGGAGGAGGTCCGAACGTCGCGGCGCCGCTTTGCGGGGCCCGGATGACGAAGTAGCTCGCCGCAGTGCCGAGTGCCAGACCGGCGACGAGCGTCGCGACTGCGGCATGGCTTGAAAGCGATCTCCACATGCTCATGGCTTCATCTGATCCTTGAGTTTCCCGGGTGGGACAGCGCAGGTTTGCGCACTCTCTACAACCTGTAGAACGTGCAGGGGGGAGAACTCGGTTCCTAGGGGGGCGGGCCTCACCCCCGCACGAAAGCGTCGAGCAGCGCGTCCGACACCGACTTGGGCACATCGCCGACCAGGGAGAGGCGGACCCCCTCGGCTTCACGGAAGAACGGCATGTCGAACGGCCAGCCTCTGCGCCCGGTTCCCGGCTTCCACTGATAGACGGTGACCGTGGTGAGGCCGTCGACCAGCCGGACGGCGACGAAGCGTCTATCCTTTTGGCCGACGAGCTGAACCTCCTTCACCATGAATCCGGCGGGCAGGCTCTTCGGGAGCAACGGAGAGAACCCGGTCTCCCGCTTGGCGTCCGACGGCCGCGCCAGCCGCTTGGGGGACTCCATGCGGACCGTCGGAACGTCCTTCGGCAGTTCCCGGAGCGCCTTCGGGTCCAGCTTGGGGGAGAAGTCCACCTCGAGCGTATCGATCGGAACCTTCCTCGTTCCGTCCGGCTGGGCCACCACGAGCCTCAGCAGATACGCGGTTTCAAGGTCCAGGAAGTGGTCGCGGATCGGCATCTCCCTCGACCTCGGGATCGCGACCACGCGCAACGTCGGTCGGCCGGCCACGGGCGGACCCGGTCTGATCCTCAACTCATAGTTCTGGCACGCCAGCGCCGTCTGGTAGCTCGGCAGATCCTGGTGCCGACGGGGTGAATCCTGGACGAAGATCCGCCGGGCGCGCGGAAGGTAGCTCCACCAGGTCTTTCCGTCGTCCACGGTGACCGACCCGGCCGCGGGGCTCGGCTCGAGCACAGTGTGCCGGGTGACCCCGGCCGAGGACTGCTCCACGCGGACTTTGGTTGCGAAGTCGCCCGGACCGAACCGAGTGAGCACCACGGCGGACACGTCGATGGCGCGCGCGGAAGACAGCGAGCGAAGGAGCCACTCCCTCGCCTCGAACCCGTCGGACCGTGGCCTTCGTTTCCAGTCCTGAAACCCGAGCGAGACCGCGGCCAACGGGAGCGCGAGCAGAAGACTCAGCAACCTATGGATGCCCATACCCCGCCGCCAGAACCACCGGACCGGGGCCGAAGGGGTCGGAGGCCGCAACGTAGGCCTGATCCCGGTCCACCTCGAAGCTAGCAGGGACGGGCGGAAGCGGCTTCGATGCCACGGCGGGCTCGTCGGAGCGCAGGTTCAGCAGGATCAGCGTCGCGCACGCGGCCGCGACCGCCGCTGCCGCGGGCAGCCAGAGACGGACCGACCGTGCAGGACTGCTCTGCCTCCGGACCGCGGCGATCAGCCTCTCTTCGAGGCCTGCCGGCGGCTCGACGTCGGGAAGACCGCTCAGGGCGAGCTTGAGCGCCCTCAACGCGCGCCACTCCTCGCTACAGCGTCCGCACCGGAGCAGGTGCTCCCGCACCATCAGCGCCTCCCGACCGGGAAGCTCGCCGTCCAAGAGGGCGGAAAGCTTGGCCTGTGCGTTCCTACAGTTCATCGACCATCCTCGCCACGAAATCCGGGAATCTCTCCAACAAGTATCGGCGCAACTGCTTGCGTCCGCGATGGATCCGGGAGCGCACCGTGCCGATCGAGGTGCCCATCGTCTGCGCGATCTCCTCGTACTCCATTCCCTCGATGTCCGCCAGCACGACCGCGGTGCGAAACTCTGGGCGGACCGCCGCCAGCCCTTCCTGCAGCGGGTCGCTGACCGACTCCTCCACGATCGCGCGATCCGGCAGAGAAGCCCAGTCGGGAACGTCCACCGCGTGCCCGCCCGCCTCGGTAGGCTGGTCGAGGCTCGTCGTCTTGAGCCGACCCCGGCGCCTCAGCCGGTCCACGTTCGCGTTGCAGACGATCTTGGCGAGCCACTTGCCGAAGGGAAGCTCCGGGTCGTACTGGTGGAAGAACCGATAGGCTCGGATCGCGGCGTCCTGCAGGAGGTCCTCCGCGTCCGCCGCGTTGCCGGTGAGGCGGTAGGCGAGCGCGTAGGCCTGGCGATGCGACTCCTTCAGGAGCCGCTCGAAGTGCTCCCTATCCAGCGCACTGGCCACATTCCCGTCCCGCGCGATCGCAAACGCCATTCGACCGTATCCTCTGTAGCTTGGTACGTCCTCTCGCTCATGGCAAGTTCCCGTTCGGGCCGCGGCGCTGCCGCCGATGGAGCCGACCAAGCACGCCCGCGAGGAGGGCGTCGAACGCCAAGCCCGCTTGCACGTTGCCCAGCACCCGCCGATGGGCCTCTGCGAACATCTCCAAAACCTGCGGATCGTAGGACTCGCGCCTTCGCAGTCCCTCGGCAGCGAGGCGCAACACCTCGGCGCGCGCATGGCGCGGCCCTAGACCTTCGGCTTTCTGGAGCCGATCGGCGAGGTCCAAGAGCTCGTCCGAGGCTACGAGCGCCTCGGCCGGGTCCCGCGACGACAGCGCGTCCACCCAAGCGGCGATCCGTGAGAACAGCTCCTCTTGAGAGGACAGGCGTTCGGGCTGGGCGAACGGACCGAACAGCGAGGCCAGCGGTCCCCCGCTCGGTCTGCGCGCCTCGCAGGCGACGCCCACGCAGCGGCTGACGAGCGTGGGCAGCACCCAGCCGACCTCCTGGGCCGTGAGGATCAGCCGCTGGCTCGGATGGGGCTCTTCCAAGATCTTCAGAAGAGCGTTCGCCGCGTCCGGGGTCATGCGCTCTGCCTGCTCGATCACGGCGACCTTGCACGCGGACACCAGCGGGCTCATGCGGAAGAACTCGCGCAGCGACACGGGGTACGACTCGTCCGGCGGGTTGGTCGGGCAGATCGCCGCCAAGCGGATGAGGCTGCTGGTCCCCTTGGGCTCCAGCACGAGGAAGTCGGGATTGCCGTCCTTCGCCAGCGAGCGGCATGCGGAGCAGGAGCCGCAGGGGCGTTCGGTCGCGGTGCAGAGCCAAGCGCCGGCCAGCCATCGTGCCAGCGTGGTCTTGCCGGTGGAGGGGCCGCCGTACAGCAGGACCGATTGCGCGGCCGAGCGGCCGGATGCAAGGGCGCGCACAGCCCGCACGGCGCGCTCCAATCCCTCGAGCCGGTCGAGATCAATAACGCTCAAAGCGGGCGACATCCAGAACGAACACCACGGCGCCGCCGACCGGCACCTTCACGGGGCTGGGGATGAACGCCCCCGGCGGCGCGGCCTCGATCGGGGTGACGTTGACCAGCTGCTCCCGGGTCTTGCAGTTCTGCGAAATCAGCTTCAGAACCGCGGGCAGCTCTTCCTCCTCGACGCCGATGAGGAAGGTCGTGTTCCCCTCCCGAAGAAAGCCGCCCGTCGAGCCGATGATCGTGAACTTGAAGCCGGCGCGGACCAGCTCGTCGACGATCTTGCCCTTGTCGCGGTTGTGAACGATGCAGATGAGCAGCTTCACCACCCAGCATTATAACGCGGCGCCGGATGGTGAACCAAAGGTTCGCGGCTCAGCCTGCCCGATCCAGAGCACGGGCGGCGCCGGCGTCCGCCCCGTAGGCGGCCGCCGCCCTGCGGCCCTGGAACCGCGAGCGGAGCGTTCCCGAAACCGCCGCCTTGGATTCCCGAAGTTGGGCCAGGATGCGGTCCTCCGCCTCCCGGCAGCGCTCGAGCGTCGGAAGGTCCGACGGGCCGACGCCCTCCCGGTCCAACCGATCCAGCAGGCGGGAACGCTGCGCCAGGATCGAGTCGGTCTCGTTCCAGTTCTCTCGGCGCAGCGAGTCCTCCAGCGCGAGTGTGAGCATCAGGAGGCGCTGGCAGGGGCTCGCCATGGTCTTCACGCGGCCGCCTGCAGCGGCTGGGTCGGTTGGGAGGCCTTCTGCTGCCGCTCGATCTGCACCCAGCCGTCGCGAAGCTCGCTGAGGACCCGGATGGAGCGATCGATGGGCTCGGGCTGGTCTTCCACGTTGGCGGCCACCAGCTCGTTTAGGATGTAGCCGTACAGCGCGAAGAGGTTCCTCGCGATCTCGCCTCCCCGCTCCATGTCCAGCGTGCTCATCAGCTCCACGATGATGCGCTGGGCTTTCTGCAGGCACTGGTTCTGCCGCTGCAGGTCGCCGTGCGCCATCGCGTGCTTACCCTGCTCCATGAACCGCAGGGCGCCGTCGTACAGCATGATGATGAGCTGCACGGGAGACGCGCCGTTGACGCTGTTCTTCTGGTACTCCTGCGTGATCCGTCCGTAAGCCAACTGGATCAACCCCCAGCAGGATTGTCGGCTTCTCCGGCAGATTCTCCAGAGGGTTTCGGGCCGACCGCCGTCACGGGCGCTCGGACTTGGGCAGGGCCAGCGCGGCCACCGCCGCTGCCAAGAGCAGGACGAGCACCGGCACGGCCCACTCGAAGGAGTCGGGATACTCGGGCTGGGGAAGGTCCCTGGAGCCGCGCGCCGCAAGGAACTGCTGGATGCGCAAGTGCAGGAACACAGCGAACGCCATCATCCCGCCGAGAAAGCCGCACGCTCCTGGCAGTCCGGACCGGCGGGCGGCGAACGCGCCGAGCACGCAGGCGGGCAGCAGTCCGAAGCCGAGCGCCGCGAGCAGCGTGTCCAGACGGTATCCGTCGGGAAACGCCAGGTGGGGCCAGAGCGCCAGGAAGTAGGTGAGAAGCGACGCGGCGACGAACCCCGCGCAGCCGGCGATCATGTGCGAGTCCATGTCCCGCGGCTGATCGCCCGGATGGTCCAGCTTCTCGTCGGTCCGCAGGGGCTCGAACGGCATTCCCGCGCAGAGCATAGCCGATGCGGCGCCTCGGGCGTCCCGGCCGACTTGAAAACGGTCGGAAAAGGTGGTATCCTGCTTGCTTCGTGCGGCGCGGTGCGCCGCGTTTCCGAACAGTCTGGCCACGGGCGTAGTGCGCCGAAGGCGCAAACCGACCCGGGAACGGCGGGAGAACGAATGGCGAAAGAGTGTCTGATCGTCAAGCAGAAGCGCAAGCCGAAGTTCAAGGTTCGCGCGTACAACCGGTGCAGCATGTGCGGCAGGCCCCGGGGCTACTTCCGATTCTTCGGTCTGTGCCGCATCTGTCTGCGCGAGATGGCCCACAAGGGTCTTCTCCCCGGCGTCAAGAAGTCGAGCTGGTAGCCCGACGGAGGTCCACCCATGCATAGCGATCCCATCGCGGACCTGCTGACGCGCATCCGCAACGGCGCCATGGCCGACAAGGACGCCGTCCAGGTTCCCCACAGCAAGCTGAAAGAGCAGATTTGCCGCATCCTCCAGGAGGAGGGCTACATCGCAGGCTACGAGGTCACCACGGAGAGCCGCTTCCCAACGCTCAACGTGCGGCTCCGCTACGTGGGTCGCCGCCGGCCCGTGATCCGACAGATCCGTCGCGTGAGCAAGCCGGGTCTGCGCATCTACAAGGGCGCGGACGACCTCAAGCCTCTGAAGAGCGGCCTGGCGACGCGCATCGTGTCGACCAGCCAAGGATTGATGACCGACCGCGAGGCCCGCAAGCGCCGGATCGGCGGCGAGGTCCTCTGCGAGGTCTGGTGAGGAGGAGTCCATGTCGAGAATCGGACAGAAACCGATCCAACTGCCCGCCGGCGTGAGCGTGACCGTCGGCGAGGGCAACCTCGTGACCGTCAAGGGCCCCAAGGGCCAGCTGAGCGTGCAGGTTTCGCCGAAGCTGACCGTGAGCGTCGACGGCAACGTCCTGACCGTGACGCGACCGGACAACGACCGCGAGAACAGGAGCCAGCACGGCCTCGCGCGGACGCTGATCGCGAACTGCGTGCAGGGCGTCTCGGCGGGCCACTCGAAGTCGCTGGACATCATCGGCGTGGGCTACCGCGCGACCGTGGAGGGCAACGCGCTCGTGCTCAACATGGGCTACTCGCACCCGGTGCGCATCGATCCGGTGCCCGGCATCTCGTTCGAGGTGCGCAGCGAGGACCGCAACCGACTGCAGCGGGTCGTGGTGAGCGGCATCGACAAAGCCCTGGTCGGCCAGGTGGCCGCGGACATCCGCAAGGTGCGCAAGCCGGAGCCGTACAAGGGCAAGGGTATCCGCTACACCGGCGAGGTCGTGAGGCAGAAGGCCGGCAAGAGGGCGGCCAAGAAGTGAGGAGGAGCTGAGGTATGGCGACCAAGACCCGCAGAGAGAGCCGCATCATGCGGCACGTTCGGATCCGGAAGCACCTGGCAGGAACGCCGGAGCGCCCTCGCTTGGCCGTGTTCCGGAGCCTCAAGCACATCTCCGCCCAGATCATCGACGACACGACCGGCCGCACTCTGTGCAGCGCGAGCAGCATGGAGAAGGAGATCGGGGCGTCGGGCAACAAGGAAGGCGCGAAGAAGGTCGGTCTGGAGCTGGGGCGCCGCGCTCTGGAGCTCGGATTGAAGAAAGTGGTTTTCGACCGCGGTGGCTTCCGCTACCACGGCCGCGTGGCGAGCCTCGCCGACGGTGCCCGCGAGGCGGGACTGGAGTTCTGACATGAGGATGATGAGCCGAATCAGCGGCCGCCGGCAGTCGAACCCGGCCGTCGAAGGGCCGCAGCTGGACGTGCGGGTGGTGCACACCAACAAGGTGTTCAAGACCCACAAGGGCGGCAAGACCGCCTCCTGGTCCATCCTGGTGGTGGTCGGGGACAACAAGGGCCGAGTGGGCATGGGCCTGGGGAAGGCCCGGGGCATCCCCGACGCCATTCGGAAGGCGGAGGAGGCCGCGCGGAAGTCGATGATCGACGTTCCCCTCGTGGGCTCCACGATCCCGCACGAGGCGGAGGGCGTGTGGGGAACCTCCCGCGTGCTTCTTCGGCCCGCCAGCCCGGGCACGGGCGTGAAGGCGGGCGGCGCGGCGCGAGCCTGCCTGGAGTGCGCTGGCGTGAACAACGTGCTGGCGAAGATCCTCGGCAGCCGCAACGCCGTGAACGTCGCCTACGCCACGTTCGAGGCGTTCCGGTCGCTCGTCGTGCCGGAGGAGATGGCCGAGGAGCGCGGCCTGGACGTCAAGGAGCTCGTCCCGTGGCTCGAGAAGGTTCGCAAGGAGGAGGCCGATGTTGCGTATTAAGCTCGTCCGCAGCCCCATCGGGAACACGAAGCGCAACCGCGCCGTGGTGCAGGCCCTCGGCCTGAGGAAGCTGCACCAGGTGGTGGAGAAGGAGGACACTCCCGGCATCCGGGGGATGATCCAGAAGGTGCGGCACATGGTGGAGGTCGAGGAGGTCGCCGACCAGGCTCCGAAGGCCTCGCCGAAGAGGAGCAAGAAGACCGAGGAGGATTCGAATGAATCTGCATGAACTTCGCCCGGCTCCGGGCAGCACCCGCCCGAAGCGGCGGGTGGGTCGCGGTATCGGCAGCGGAATGGGCAAGACCGCCACCCGCGGCACGAAGGGTCAGAAGGCTCGCCGTCAGATCCACCCGAACTTTGAGGGCGGCCAAACGCCGATCCAGCGGCGCTTGCCCGTGAAGAAGGGGTTCCGGAACATCAACCACAAGGAGTACGCCATCGTCAACTTGGACGACCTGCAGGCCCTGTTCCAAGACGGCGACGAGGTGACCCCTGAGAAGCTGGTGCAGACCGGCATCATCGGCAAGGTCAAGGACGGTGTGAAGGTCCTTGCGTTCGGCGAGCTGAAGAAGCGGCTGATCGTGAGGGCGCACAAGTTCAGCAAGGCGGCCAAGGCCGCGATCGAGGCGGCCAAGGGCGAGGCCCACACCCTCTGATCGGGGTGCGCGAGGAGAACCGATCATGTTTGGCGGCGGCGGCGACATCGGTGGCAAGGGGCTGAAGCTTCCTTTGACGGAGACCCTCCGCCTTGCCTGGGCGGACCCGGACCTGCGGGCGAAGATCCTCTTCGTGCTCGCCATGTTCGGCGTGTTCTCGTTCGGCGTGCACATCCCGGTGCCGATTCCGGGCGTCAAGCCGGAGGAGGTGTTCGAGAGCCTTCGCGGAATCCCCTTCTTCCAGCTCTTGGACGTGTTCGGAGGAGGGGCCATCCGCCGGCTCTCGGTTCTTGCCCTCGGTCTGAACCCCTACATCACGTCGTCGATCATCATGCAGATCCTGCAGACGGCCATTCCTCAGTGGAAGAAGGACCTGCAGGAGGGTGGAGAGTACGCCAGGCGGGAGCACAACCGCCGCACGCGCCTGCTCACGCTGATCCTCTGCTTCTTCCAGGGCTGGGGGCTGCTGTCGATGATGGCGAACGTGCTGCCGATCACAACCGGCGCGCGCATCATGGTGTGCATCTTCTGGACGGCGGGCGCCATGTTCATGCTGTGGCTCGGCGAGCAGATCACCGAGCGGGGCATCGGCAACGGCGTCTCGCTGATGATCTTTGCGGGCATCATCATCTCGCTGCCGAACCAGGTGCACCAGATCTGGCTGCGCATCGAGGAGGGCACGATGGTCTGGTACCAGGCGGCCCTGCTCGCCCTGATCTTCCTGGCCACGACCTGGTTCATCGTGATGTTCACGACCGCCCAGCGGCGCATACCGATCCAGCACATGAGGCGGATGATCGGAACAAAGGCGCTCGGCGGACAGACGAGCTACCTGCCGCTGTCGGTCAACATGGCCGGCGTGATTCCGATCATCTTCGCGGTGTCGCTGATCTACATGCCGGGCCAGTTCGCCAGTATGTTCCGGCCGGACACGCCGATCCACAACGTGCTGTCCGGAATCCAGGAGTACCTGAACCCCGGAAGCCCGAGCATCAAGGGTCTGATCGGCTGTCTGCTGTACACCGTCCTGATCTTCTTCTTCACCTACTTCTACACGGCGGTCCAGTACAACGTGGAGGACATCGCCAACAACCTCAAGCGCGCCGGGTCGTTCATTCCCGGCGTGCGGCCGGGCAAGCAGACGAAGGAGTTCCTCGACGGCGTGATCTCCCGCATCACGTTCGTGGGCGCGGCGTTCCTGTCGATCGTGGCGCTGATGCAGTACATCGGCCCGATGATCGTGGAGTTCCTCAGCCCCGCCACCACGACGGCGCAGGGAATCTACCTGGTGAGCGGCACTTCGCTGCTGATCGTCGTCAGCGTGGCGCTGGAGACCATGCGCCAGATCGAGGCGAACCTGCTGATGCGCAACTACGGCGGCTGACCTGCTCGGCCGCGCGAGCGAAGGCCACGTGGACGGTCTGTCCGCGGGGCCTTCGCGTCGTTGTTAGCGACTCGATTCCAGCAACTGGCGGATGGCGTCCCACAGCGGGGGCGAGACGTCTCGGGGGATCGCCTCCAAGATCAGAAACGACTGCCGCACGTACCGGTCGAGCCTGTCACCGAGCCTTGTGGCCCTCGCCGCCTCCAAGTTCGACAGCCGGTCGGCCAGCTTGATCCTTTGCGCCCGCGGCGACATCCGGCGGATGTCCTCGAGCAACAGCCGGCTCCGCAGCTCCCATAGTTGCTCGGGAGTGAGACCCGCCGCGTCGGCCTCGGAAGGTTCTGTTCGCGTCAGCTCTCGGACGAGGCCCTCCACTTCGGAGCCGAACTTCTTGGCGATCTTGGCCGGATGGACGCCGCACTCCTCGACCGTGTCGTGGAGCAGCGCCGCGCAGAGGTCGGTCGGATCCTCGACTCCCGCGAGATACCGCAGCTTGCACGCCACGTCCACGGGGTGGCTGAGGTACGGCAGCGGGGCCGGGCCATCCCGATCTTGACCCCTGTGCAGCTTCTCGGCCCACTTGATCGCCTTGTGGAGAACCGCACCACCCTCGTCCATTGCTCCCATCTTAGCCGATGCCATACTGGGCCATGTCCCGGATCCTGGCGGCGGCCGACATCGGAAGCAACACCGCCCACCTGCTTGTGGCGAGCTCCGACGGCTTCAGCCTGGAGCGGCTGGTGAACCGCAACGACTGGATCGCGCTCGGCGAGGTGGTGGCGCGCCACGGAGTGGTGCCGCCGACGCACGCGACGCGTCTCGTGACCACGCTCAAGGCGTTCCGGACGGCCGCGGGCAAAGCGCTGGCCGAGGGCATCTACGTGTTCGCCACCGAGGCGATGCGCTCGGCGAGGAACCACAGCGAGGTCCTCAAGCGCATCCGTGAGGCGACGAAGATGAAGGTCGACCTGATTCCGCCGGAGCGCGAGGCATGGCTGAGCCTGCGGGGTGTTTCGCTGGACACCCCCCGCAACGAATCGGCGCTCCTGTTCGAGGTAGGCGGCGGAAGCGTCCAGGTGGCCTTCTGCCGGAACGGCGAGCTGGTCCAGGATGTTTCCCTGCCTATCGGCACGGGGCGTCTGATCGCTCTGGCGGGCATGCGGAACCCGTGCCCTCCGGACATCCAGGCCCATGCGGAGAGGCTGATCGAGGCGTCGATGGAGCGGTTGGATGACTTCCCGAGGGCCCCTCTCGCCGTGGCGAGCGGAGGGGTCGGCAGAGGATTGTGGCGGGCGCTCCACCCAGACGGTGAGCGCAAGCTCGTCTCCGAGGAGATCGACTTCATCGCTTGGTCCGTCGCCCGCCTCACTCCGGAGCTGATCTCCGCGCGCTACGGCGTGCGCCTAAAGCGGGCCGAAACCATGCTCGCCGGGGCGCTGGTGTACCAGGCTCTGCTGCGGCGCTTCGGGCTCCGAGAAATCCTTGTGAGCGAGTACGGCGTGCGCGAGGGAGCCATCCTGGAGATGGCGGAAGGGCGGATCAAGCCCACCGCCTTGTGACGAGCCATGGCCGCCGAGGTCCCCCTGCACGCCGAGCCGCATCGCTACCTGAACCGCGAGCTGAGCTGGCTCCGCTTCAACGAGCGGGTGTTGGAGGAGGCGCGCAACCCGGCGAACCCGCTGCTCGAGCGGCTCAAGTTTCTCGCGATCTTCGAATCGAACCTCGACGAGTTCTTCATGGTTCGCGTCTCCGGGTTCATCGAGCAGGACGAGTCCGGAATCGGCGAACTGACGCCCGACGGCCTGTCCCCATCCGAACAGATCGCCGTGATCCTTCAGGCCGCCCTGCCGCTCCGCCAGCGGGCGGCGCAGATCTTCGAGAAGGAGCTGAGGCCGGAGCTTCGAAAGGCGGGCGTGGCGATCCGCACGTACGGCGACCTCGGCCCGAAGTCTCGGGCGAAGCTGGCGGAGGTGTTCGAGCGGCAGGTGTTTCCCCTGCTCACCCCGCTGGTGGTGAACCCCTCGATGTCGGTGCCGTTCATTTCGGGCAGAAGCCTCAACCTGGCGGTGGAGCTGCGTGCCGAGGACGGGTCCTCCACCTTGGCGCGGGTGAAGGTGCCTACCTGGATCGACCGCTTCGTCCAGGTTCCCGGGAAGAGGTTCGACTTCCTTCCGCTGGAGGAGCTGATCTCCCACCACCTTCATCGGCTGTTCCCCGGGGTCGAGGTGGTGGGGGCATACGCGTTCCGGGTGCTTCGGGACGCGGACATCGAGATCCGAGAGCTCGACGCGCCCGACCTGATTGCCAGCATCCAAGAGTCGCTTCGGCGGAGGAGGTTCGGCGATCCGGTGTTGCTGCAGGTCGCCGAGAAGACCCCGATCCAAGTTGTCCGGCGCCTCCTGGAGCTGTTGGATCTTGACCCCCGCTACGTGTTCCCCTTGCCGGGCCTCTTGGGGATGGAGGGCTTCTGGCAGCTGGCCGGTCTCGATCGCCCGTCGCTTCGGTTTCCCCCGCATGCGCCGTACCTGCCGGAGAAGCTGGCCTACCACACGGGGTTGTTCGAAACCGTGCGCAAGAGGGACCTGCTGGTCCACCACCCGTTCGACAGCTTCCGCTCGGTGGAGACGTTCGTCGCGAGCGCGGCCAAGGACCCTCAGGTCGTTGGGATCAAGCAGACCCTGTACCGGGTTGGAAACGAGTCCCCCATCGTGCGGTCGCTTGCGGACGCGGCGATGGCGGACAAGCAGGTCACCACGATGGTCGAGCTGAAGGCGCGGTTCGACGAGAGCAACAACCTCGTCTGGGCTCGGGCCCTAGAGCGAGCGGGGGTGCACGTGACCTACGGCTTCCCGCAGATGAAGACGCACTGCAAGCTCTGCCTCGTGGTCCGGCAGGAGAGCGGGGGCATGCGAAGCTACGCGCACATCGGAACGGGCAACTACAACCCGGCCACCGCCCGCCAATATACGGACCTGGGTCTGTTCACCTGCGACCCGGAGATCACGCAGGACGTGGCGGAGCTCTTCAACCACCTGACCGGCTTCAGCAAGCCGGGTCCCTTCCGTCGGCTGCTGGTGGCTCCGCACAACCTGAGGGAGGGCATCCTGGAGCGGATCGCGCGGGAGGCCGACTGGGCCCGGCGCACCGGGGTCGGGCGCATCCAGCTGAAGGTCAACGCGCTGGTCGACCCGGAGGCGATCGACGCGCTGTACGAGGCCAGCCAGGCTGGGGTGAAGATCGACCTGGTGGTGCGTGGAGCCTGCTGCCTGCGTCCCGGCCTGCCCGGGCTGAGCGAGAACATCCGCGTGGTGTCGATCATCGGTAGGTTCCTGGAGCACAGCCGCGTGTACGCGTTCCACAACGGAGGCGATCCGGACGTTTGGATCGGTAGCGCGGACCTGATGCGGCGCAACTTGGATCGCCGCATCGAGGTCATGGTGCCGATTCGCGATTCCCGGCTGGTCCGCCACCTCATCGAGATGGTTTTGGAACCGTGCTTTCGAGACAACCAGCGGGCTTGGGAACTCAGGCCCGACGGAACCTACGTCCGCCGGAAGCCCAAGGCGGGAGAGAAGCCGATGGACGTCCAACGCTGGTGGATGGCGCACCCCACCACAAGGATGCTGGGAATCGGCTGATCCCAGCCGTATCGCCAGGGGCCCCCGAACGTATACTGGGTGGAAGGAGGTTCCCTCGTATGCTGAGTGCTTGGCCATGGGTGGCCATCGTGCTGGCCGCAGCCGCTTGCGGCCTGCGGGATTCTGGAAAGGAGGACACGGAGGTCGGTGGCTTTGACTGGGTTGCCTTCGTTCCGTTCGTGCTGGCCTTGGTGCTGATGCTCACCCCGTGGCCATGGAGCGACGGCCCGCTCTTCGCGAGAGGGATGGTCACAGGGGCCTTCGTCGGCGGGTTGGCAGCTTGGCTGGTGCCGGGGCCCGTGGCGACGCCGGGTCGGCTCGCGGCTGTCCTCGGTCTCGCCGCTGCCGCGGCTGCGCCGGCGCACTTCCTCGAGCCGAGCCTCTTGCCGGGAGCGGCCCAGATGCAGCTCGGCGTCGTCGCTGGTGCAGGGCTGGCGGCGGCGTTCGCCCAACGGAGGTCGACGCAGATCGGAGGCGCTGGCGCTGTGGCGCTCATGGTCGTCGGAGTCGTGGCATCCGACGCGTTGGGGCGGTTTCGACTGGAGAAGCTGCAAGAGGCCGACGCCGCCGCCAACGCGAGCATGGCGCTACCCTCGGTGGGTTTGGTGCTGTGCATCGCCTTAGCCTGCGGCGCGCTCCTGGGGGGAGTGGCAGGAAGATGGACCGGCGCGAAAGGAGGATGGGCTGTGTCCCTCGTTGGCGCTTGGTCGTTGGGGGCGCTCGCGCTGGCGCGTTATCTGGGCCTCGGCAGCCTTCTCGGGGTGTTCACGGTCGCGATCGCCGTTGGCCTCGTGGCGGTGTGGGTCGTCGCTTCGGCTCAGGAAGACGCCCCTTGGCCGCCTCTGCTTGCGGTGGTGCTCACCTTGGGCTTGGCTGGAGCGGGGTTTTCGATCGGCCGTGGACTGGGCCTGTCCGTGGCGGCGGTCGCCTGCGCCGCTGCGTTGATCGCGCTTCCGAGAACGGCTCCGATCCTGGGGCCTCTCGTCGCTCTGGTTCTGCTCCGCGTGGCGCGCGAGCAGAGCGAGTCGCTTCGGGCGATCGACGTGCTGCACCACCAGACTGCAATGGGGCTCGTGCTGGGTGCAGCTTTGGTGTTGGTGTCGCGCGAGGCGGGATGGTCGCTCCCCTTGCCGGTCCGGCGATTCTCGTCGAGCCTCGGATGGATGGTTGTGGTCGGCTCGGCTATCGCCGTGTGCGGGTATGTCCTGGGTCCGCGCGCGACCTTGGCGATCGTGCTGGGCGCGGGAGTGGGCCTCTGCCTGACGCACGCAAGGGCCGCAGGAGCAGCACAGCGCGGGGCGGGACTCGGCGTGGCGGCCATGGCGTTCGCCGTGGCGGGCAACCCGTGGGTCGCGAAGGTCTTCGAGGAGTCGTCGCGGGACCAGCGCCTCGGGGGTATGGCTGCGAGCCTCCTTGGCGTGGGGCTCGGGTTCTTGGGCATCGTCCTCGGGGGGCGGTCCGACGTTGTTGAGGGGGAGCGATGAAGGCATGGGGCGGCTTGCTCGGCACGCTTTGCGCGGTGGTCGCCGTGGTGTGGCTCTTGGCCTTTGGCATCGCGAGGGAGGTTCCTCAAGGTTCGGTGAGAGGCCAGATTCTCATGAAGGAGAACGGCAAGCCGCTGCCGCGCGCAACCCTGTGGTTCTCCCGTGCCGACCCCTTGGCCGGGACGGAGGGCGCGAACGACGGCCTGTCGGTGCGGACGGACTCGCAGGGGCGTTTCGAGGCGAGAGGCCTCGCGACGGGCCTGTACGAGGTCTACCTCTCGGCGCGCGCACACCGTTTGCCGGATCGGTTGCGGGTTCTGGTCAACGAGGGCAGCCCCACCGAGGTGGTTTGGCAGGCCGAGCCCGTGGAGAGCTTCCTGCAGGTGTACCGCAGCCAGTTGGTCGTGGTGCCCGGGGAGAGCGCATCGCTCGAGGTGCACGGCTTCGCCGACACCGATCGCCTCACGGTTTCCGTGCACCGGCTGAACGTAGACGAGGTGGCGGCACGAGGAGGCTTGCAGGATGCGCTGAGCCCCTTGGCCCGACGAGGCTTCAACTCTGTGTCCCCGAGCGACGCGGCGCTCGCCCGTCCCGTGCGGAGCCTGACGCTGCCGATCCAGAACCGCGACGCGGAGGGAGTGTTCATCGAGATGGTCCGCATCCCGGACCTTGCGGAGGGGCTGTACTTCATCGAGCTGCGGGCGGGCGACACCCTCCAGGCGACCTTCTCGAGCGTCAGCCGGTTGGCGATGATCGCCAAGAACGACGGCCGGCGGATCGAGGTGCTTGCGACCGACATCGTGAGCGGCAGGCCGGTGGGGGGCGTTCGGCTGGGTGTCTGCAGCCGGCAGGGCCAGCGGGCCGAGGTGTGGGAACGAGGGGTCACGGATGAGCGCGGTCGGGCCACGATCGCCGGATGGTACGGACCATCCCCGGTGGTGTTCGGGCAGAAGGGTGCCTCCGCTGCGTTCGTCGGCAATCTGTGGAGCGACGACCGTGCGCCGGACTCGCTGCGCGTGCATTGGCAGACGGACCGCCCGATCTACCGCCCCGGCGACCGGATCTTTTTCAAGGCGTTCGTGCGCAAGCGGGAGGGAGCGTCTCTCGTGCCGCCCTCTTCGCTGCCCGTTCGGCTCGAATGGCAGACGACCGAAGGAGATGTGCTCGAGCGGATGGACCTCGCCACCGACGAGATGGGTGGCTTCTCGGGAGCCGTTTCGACGCTGCCCGAGTCTGCGCCAGGCTACTACCGGCTGAAGGCCACCATCGCGGGTCAGGATATCGAGACGTACGTGCAGCTCGCTGCGTACCGGAAGCCGGAGGTGGAGGTATTGGTGCAGCCCGAGCGGCCGTCGGCGGTGCTGGGACAGCCCGGGCGCGTGGCCGTCGTGGCCCGGTATTTCTTCGGCGGCCCCGTGGCCAACGCCCCGGTCTCCGTCAGCGTCTTCCGCCAGCCCGTTTGGCCGGTCGACCCCGCGTTCGACGATTCGGCATCCGACTGGGAGGGGGGCTCCGGAGGCGAGTACCTGACCGATCTGGAGGGAATCACGGACGCGTCCGGCCGATGCTGGTTCGACGTTCCGACCGTGGCCGACGGCGAGGACGCCGCGGGGGCGGACACCGACTACGTGATTCGCGTGAGCGCGGCCGTGAAGCCGTCGGACCTCAGCTACGCCACGGGAGAGGGCAACTTCCGGGCTGTTCGCGGAGACATCGACCTGCGTTGCCTTCCGGTGCGGTGGATCGGATCGGTCGGCTCGCCGTTCCCCGTAGAGCTGGTGGCGACGGACCACGACGGCAACCCGCAGGAAGGGGTCCGCGTGTCGGCGCGTCTGGAGAAGGTGCTCTGGATCGGGAAGAAGGAACGTCTGGAGACGCTCCAAGCCGTGGAGGCTCGCACGGACTCCACCGGCCGGACCACGGTGGAGCTGCGGCCTCGGTTCGGCGGCCTGATGCGCGTCGTCGCCGAGGCGGTGGACGGCAGGGGTCGTCGAGTGGCCGCTCGGGCCGAGCTGTGGGTTGAAGGCGGGGAGCCGATGGACGTTCCCGTCGCACCCTCGCTCGCCCTGATGGTCGACAAGCGGGAGTATAGCGATCGCGACACGGCACGAGTTCTGATTCGAACCAGCAAGCCCGGCGGCACGGCCCTGGTGGCTTTGGAGTCGGACCGGATCCATCGGGCTTGGACGGTCGACCTGAGCCAGCCGGTGACGGCGATCGACGTTCCGCTTGGGTCCGAGCTCAAGCCCAACGCCTTCGTGTCGGTGGCGTACGTTCGGGACAAGGCGTTCGCCGAGGCCAGCCGGGTTCTCCGGATCAGCAAGCAGGACGAGCGGCTGGAGGTTCGAGTGACACCGAAGAGCCGCCTGTACCAGCCCGGCGAGGTGGCGGAGTTCGAGGTCCAAACGCTCGTTGGCGGGGCGCCGGCCAAGGCCGATGCCTGCTTCGCGCTGGTTGACGAGGCCGTCTTCTCCATCCGTGAAGAAGACTCCGATATCCTCGAGAGCTTCTATCCGAATCGCTACAATCAGGTCGTCACTGGCTATTCTTTCCCTGAGTTGTACTTGGACGGCGGGGACAAGGGCCCCGCCTCGATCGCGGTTCGCCGCGACTTCCGGGACACCGCTTACTGGCAGGCGAGCCTATGCACGGGTGCCGACGGGCGCGCCACGGTGGCCGTCAGGCTTCCGGACCACCTGACGCAGTGGAGGGCGACGGTCGTAGGGGCCACAGCGGATACCAAAGCGGGGAAGGGCGTCGCCACGATCCGGGTGCGCAAACCTCTGATGGTGCGGCTGGCGGCGCCGCGGATCATGGTGGAGGGGGATCGGTTGCCGCTGATCGGAACCATCACCAACGACACAGGATCGGATCAGTTCGTCCGGGTGGCTCTCTTCGCAACGGGAGTGGATTTCGAGGGCCGGTCCTCGCTCACCTTTCGGGTTCGGGCCGGTGCGGAGCAGGCGATCCGGTGGGAGCTGATGGCTCGAAGACCAGGACGCGCCACCGTGCAGGCGAAGGCTTGGGTGGAGGGTGGGCCGAGCGACGGCGTGGAGGCAACCTCCAAGATCCTCGCGGCGGGGCGCCTGACCCCATCCCGGTGCTCGGGTAGGGCGGAGGGTTCCGCCACAGAACGGTTCGATTGGGCGGACGCCGGGGGAAGCGGGTGGGCGCACGTGACCATCACGCCGGACGCCCGATGGGCGATGGTCCAAGCTCTCGATGGGCTCATCGACTACCCCTACGGATGCTTGGAGCAGACGCTGAGCCGCTTCGTTCCGGCTGTGGTCGCCGGTCGCCTGGTGCAGGCCGGTAGCGTGCCGCCTTTCCGCAGACAGGAGGAGATTCCGCGCATGGTTGCGTCCGGTTTCGCCCGCCTCTCCGCCATGCAAAGCCCGCAAGGCGGGTGGGGATGGTGGGGTGGCGACAAGCCAGACCCGATCATGACGGCGATGGCGCTCGAGGGGCTCGCATATGCCCAGCAGGCAGGTTTCCAAGCCCCCAAGTCCATGGTTGCTGGCGGCCTGAACGCGGCGAGCCAGCTTCTTTCCGGGCAGGCGTACTGGCTGGAGGAAGGCGAGAAGATCGAGCCCGATGCCCTCGCGTTCTTGGCCCGAGCCGTACTGATGCACGATCCGAGGGACCAGTCGGCCCTGGCGGCGCTCGATCGGCTCGACCCGGCGCGGCTGTCCCCAACCGGGCTGAGCAACGCCGCACTGGCGTGCCACAGCGCGTCGCGCTTTGCGCAGAGGGACCGGTTCCTAGCCTCCCTGAAGCGGGCCGCGCGGGGAACCGACGTGCGTTACTGGGTCGAGGAGGAATCGTTCGGCGTGGAGCCGACAGCCAGAGCGTTGCTCGCCATCGCGACCGCTGACCCGAATGACCCGTGGATCGATCCGATCGCCCGGTATCTGATGCTGCAGCGCAGGGGCACCGGCTGGATGAGCACGAGGGACACCGCGGCGGCGGTGTTGGCGCTGGGCGGGGCTCTGCGCGGGCCCATGCCGGACCTCGAGGGCAAGCGTGTGACGGTCTTGGTCAATGGTCGGGAAGCTGGCCGCCTCACCTTGGGGGACTTGGCCCGCGGGGCCGGTGCCCTGCGTTTCGATCTTCCCGTGGGAAGTCTGCGGCAAGGCGCCAACCAACTGCGCATCGGCTCGGAGGCACCGGTCTTCTGGAGCCTCGAGACGCTGCAGACCCTGAAGTCGAACGTGTCGCGGACCGTGCCCTCTCCGTCGTTGGCCGTATCGAGGCAGTACAGCCTGGTGCGAGTCCAGACCACCTCGGACGGAACTCGCAGGGCTCTGCCGGAGCGAGGTCCGCGCACGGTCTTCAGCCGCGGGGATACGGTGCTGTGCACGATCACCCTGAAGGCCCCGAAGGATTCACGGTTCGTTGTGGTGGAGGACCCGTTGCCTGCCGGATGGACCGTCCTGAGCTCCACGGAGGAGTCGCCGTCGTTGGTGCTCAGCGACCTCTGGTCTCCGATGGAAGTTCGCGACGACCGTGTTGCGTTTTTCCTCGAGCGATTGCCGAAGGGAACCCACACCCTGTCGTACCTCCTTCGGCCTGATTTGGACGGTGTGGCCCACGCGCTGCCTACGTCCGCTTACGGCATGTACGATCCGGACGAGCGGGCCGGAGGGGCGATCCAGCGTCTGGAAGTTCGGGCCCGATGACGAGGTGGGCTCTGGCGTTCGGTGCGTTGGGCCTTGCGGGGATGATGGCCCTGGCCTTGGGCAGGCCGGGGGAAACCTTGCTGGGATCGTATGGCACGCCGCTCGAGGGTCGCACCCGGAACCAGGGACACAACGCCGAGCTGGCCGCACGCAGACTGCGGGGCGCGGTGGTCGGGCCGGGCGAGGTGTTCTCGTTCAATCGACGCGTCGGAAGCCTGTCGATGGACCGGGGATTTCGAAAGGCTCCGGTGAGCTACAACGGCCAACTGATCGAGAGCTGGGGTGGAGGCGTGTGCCAAACGAGCACCACCCTGTACAACGCGGCCCTGCTGGCGGGCCTCGAGATCGTGGAGCGCTCTCGGCACCGGTTCGCCCCAAGCTACATTCCCGTTGGACTCGACGCCGCGGTGGCCTACGACGGCATCGACCTGAAGCTTCGCAACCCGCATCCGTTTCCGGTGCGGATCGACGCGGGAATCGAGTCGGGGCGCTTGGTGGTGAGGATCTTCGGTGCGGGACCCCTTCGGGATCGTCCGCGCCTGGAGCGGCAGATTCTTTCGGCGGCGAGGCCGCGGGAGTTCCACGTGGGGGACCCGATTGGTCCGCGCAGGGTCCGCAATTCTGGGAAGCCCGGGGCCGAGGTGGCCGTGTACAGGGTGTGGAAGGGAGAACGGGAGCTGATCTCTGTGGACACCTATCCGGTGCTGCACCGGATTGTGGAGGGAGACTGAGCGGTGTACCTAGTGGTGCTCGAGGAGGCGGCGTCTTGCATGGGCGGAGACGAGCGAGAGGTGGATTCCACGCACGCCACCTACGAGTCTGCCTTG
>FWWL01002030.1_pt1 | contig 44470 bp, 50 predicted proteins | sample 2228331 | NCBI WGS metagenome assembly FWWL01 (sample SAMEA103939775, study PRJEB20133) | metagenome | reverse complement strand
TTGGGGTCAATCCCGGCTACCAGCACCAGCTCCATGGGCCCGGGGTCCTTCAGGATCTTGTACATGAGGTCCGTCCCGATGTTGCCCGAACCCAGGATCGCGACCTTGACCCGACCGTTCGTCTGCATGCCCCTTCCCTCCCTTCGCAAAAGGTACCTTACTCACTCACGACCGTTACGGGCACGAACAGGTCCTCTACGGGCACGGTGCGGTCGATGAACCCCTGGTCCAGGAGATACTGCATTAGGGTCTCCAGGACCTTGCGGTTAGGCTCTAAGCCGTACGGCCAAGGGTCCGGACCCAGCACCGCCACGGTCTCCTCCAGCTCCGCGTGGAGCCATGGGAGGGTGTAGCGGAGGGCCCCGCTGAACCGCATCTGCTCTAGGCACCACTCCTTGGCCGCCACGAAAGCTTTGTAGAGGCTGTGGGCGATCCACGGGTGCGCCCGGTACACGGCCTCCCGGATGACCACCGTGTGCATGATGGGAAAGATCCCCGTGCGGCGGTAGTACTCCCGTTCCAGTTCCCGGTAGTTGGGGAACAGCCGCCGGACCCGGGGATCCCGGCCCAGGGCCTTGGGGATCCGAGCCCCGATGAGGGCGTCGATCTCCCCCGCCACCAGCATGTCGTTGAGGGTACGGTCGAACACCCGTTCGATCCGGATCGGCCGGTTGGGCCACTGGACGAGGGGGTCCGGTCGGCCGATCCCGTTGACCCCGCCCGTGTACCACTGCACCCCGCTGAGGTCCACCCCGTACTCGTGCTGGAGGATCCCGCGGATCCAGACGGCGGCCGTCTGGCTGTACTCCGGGACCCCGATGCGCTTGCCCTCCAGGTCCTTAGGGGATTGGATGCCGCTGTGGGTGTTTACGAAGATGAACCCGTGGCGGAACATGCGGGAGGGAAAGACGGGCAGGGCTACGAAGGGGAAGTCCCCGCGGATCCGCCGGATGAAGTACAGGGAGAGGGACATCTCGGAGACGTCGAAGCACTCCGTGGCCACCATGCGGGCGAAGATCTCCGGCGGCGACTGGATGGGGACGTAAATGAGCTCGATCCCCTCCGGCCGCACCACCCCCGTACGCAGGGCCTCCGTCCGGTCATAAGGTCCACACGCGAGGCTGAGACGGAGGGCGCTCATAGCGGGTATACGAAGACGTCCTGCAGGACCGGGGTGTCCAGCACCACCCACTTGAACCGGAACCGGGGTCCCTGGGGGGTGAACACCACTACGTCCCGGTACTCGCCGAGCGCGATCAGCCGGGGGGTGCCGTCCACGGTGGCGGTGGTCCATACCGCGAAGTTCGCCACCAGTCGTACCGCGTCTTCCCCTTCCGCGGGCTCCACCCAGACCGGCCCCACCAGGTGTCGGGGCCGAACGTCGTTGTAGTGCCGGTCCTCCATCCGCCCCCCGGCCCCCCAGAACTCCCGGATGACGGTCACCCGGTCCAGGATCCGGTCCTTGGAGTCGTCCCGGATCACCGCCACGGGAAGCCCTCGTTCCAAGTTCTCCCGGGTGATCACCAAGTACTCCGCCTCATCCGCGAATAGGTCCGGCCACTCCTCGACGCGTTCCGGGTCGTCCACCACCCGGACGTACCGGGCCAGAAGCTCCAGGGCCTGCCGCTCCCGATCGGAGGCGGATGTGAGGTGCGCCATCATGCCTCACCTCCCTCTCCAGGTACGGGGAACCCCATCAGGCGCCGGTACGCGTAGTAGAAGTGGCGAATGGGGGCTTCGTCCACGTGCCGGTAGGGCGGGAACCGCTTAGGCGTCCCCTTCAGCACCACGTTGTCGCCCCGGGCCACGGCGCTAAGCTGCACCCGCTCGAGGGCCGCGGCGTCCTCGAGGGTGATGGCGCCCGCAGGCCCCAGCACCGCGGGACCCTGGCGCACCCGGTGCCGCAAGACCTCCTCGGAATCCTGCTTGCGGCCGAAGAAGGTGAACTCGATGAGGGTCTGATCCACCGCGAGGGGTGTGATGTACCGGAACTGGATGGTGTCGAAGTAGTCCGTGACCACCCCGCAGGGGAAGACCACCATCATGTTGTGGTCCGTGGTGGGTTTGGTGCGCACCTCGAACAGGCTCATGTCCCGCAGCACGGGCCGCAGCTCCTGCACGGGGGTGGAGCGGGACCGGCTCCAGAGGTGTCCGTTGCGCTCGTAGTTGGGCACCAACCGTTGGCCTCCGTGCGACCGGAGCTGCACCACCTGGAAGCCCGTGTGCAGGGCGGTCACGTGGTACCCGTCGTAGATGTTCTCGATGTAGAGCTTCCAGTTGGTGCGGAAGATCACCTTGATGGACCCGAGGTACACCAGCTGGCCGTCGCCCAGCACCCGATCCAGCCCCTCCGTGAGCTCTGCCAGGTACTCCGGGAGGGGCGAGGTCTCCTCGTGGAAGGTGGCGAAGATGAGGCCCCGGTAGAGGGCCACCCGCGCTCGGGGGAGCCCGTAGTCCTCCTTCCGGAACTCCGCAGGGAAGTCCTCCGGGAGCGATACCCCCAAGAGGGAGCCGTCGGTGGCATAGGTCCACATGTGGTAGATGCAACGGAACCCGCCCCGCAGCACGTTGCCGGCAGGCCCCTCCACGATCCGGGCCCCCCGGTGCGCGCAGGCGTTCACGAGAACCCGGACCTCGCCGTCGGATCTCCGTACCACGATGACGGGGACCGCTCCCACGGAGATCGTCTTGTAGTCCCCGGGGTTGGGAATCTCCGCCTCGTGCCCCACCAGCACCCACACCGGGCCCGTGAAGATCGCGTCCATCTCCACCCGGAACACGTCCGGATCCGTGAAGATCTCCCGGGGGATCCGGTTGTCCTCCGGGGGCCAGGAAATCTGCACGATGCGCTCCTGCCGCCGTGGGATCACCGCCGCCATCTTACGCCTCCAGGATGCAGCCTCTCGCGCCCCATTATGGACCGGCCGGGGAGCAGGGAAAAGGGGAAAGTACGAAATACCCGAACACTGCCCTTGCAAAACCCAGGCCCCACCCCAATTCTGGGAAGAGGAGCCCTCTGGAGCAGTCAGGGAGGGAGGTGAGGACGGTGGTCGAGGTGGCGACGCGGTCATACGCGGACCTCGTGGTGGACGACCCCCGGGAGTTCCGGGTGCACGGGTCCATCTACACGGATCCCCAGATCTTTGCGGAGGAGATGCGGCGGATCTTCGAGCGGTACTGGGTGTACGTGGGACACGAGTCGGAGATCCCCGCACGAGGGGATTACAAGACGGTGGTGGTGGGGACCCAGCCCCTCATCGTGAGCCGCCACGAGGACGGCCGGATCTACGTCCTCTACAACCGGTGCCGGCATCGGGGCGCGGTGGTCTGCCGGGAGGAGCGGGGCCACTCCAACTTCTTCCGCTGCCGGTACCATAACTGGGTGTACGCCAACAACGGGGACCTCATCGGGATGGCCCAGGCTTCAGGCTATCCCGACGACCTGGACCGGTCTCAGTACGGGCTGGTCCACGTACCCCGGGTGAGCACCTACCGGGGGCTCATCTTCGTGAACCTCTCCCCTGACGGCCCCAGCCTGGAGGAGCACCTCGCGCCCGTGCGCAAGTACATCGACTACTGGTTCGGTCGTTCCCCCGTCGAGGAGATCGAGGTGCTCCTGCCGCCCCACCGGTACGAGTACCCGGGGAACTGGAAGCTCCAGGCGGAGAACGGGTTTGACGGGTATCACGGCAACTACGTGCACCTCTCCTGGCAGCGGGTCCTGCAGCTGGCCAGGGAGTCCACGGTGGAGGAGGTGCAGCAGTACCGCCAGGAAGGATGCGTGCGGGGTTTGCGCAACGGGCATGGGCTCCTGGAGCGGCCGGGAAGTCTCAACCCCGCCTCCAGTTGGACCGCCCGGATGATGCACCCTACCCGGAGTACGCGGAGGCCATGCGGCGGCGGTTCAGCGATGCGGAGCTCATGGAGATTTCCGCCCGCCGCAACATCTTCATCTTCCCCAACCTGTACCTCTTCGATACCCACATCCGGGTGATCGTCCCCAAAGCCGTGGACCGTACGGAGGTGCAACTCTACGTGTACGCCCTGAAGGGGGTTCCAGACGCCATTAATCAGAACCGGTACCGGGGGCACGAGCGATTCTACGGGCCAGCGGGGTTCGGGGCGCCGGACGACATTGAGGTGTTCACGGAGATGCAAACAGGCCTGCGCGCCACAGGGAACCCCTGGAACCTTCTCAATCGAGGGCAGCACCGGGAGCGGATCGTCGACGGGGAGGCCATCGGTCACACCACGGATGAGGCTCCCCAGCGTTCCCTGTACCGGGAGTGGAAGCGGGCCATGTCCGCGTAAGGAGGAGGGGAAATGCTGACGGTGGAGGAGGCGGAACGGTTCCTCGTGGCGGAGGCGCGGCTGCTGGACGAGCGCCGGTTCGAGGAGTGGGAGCAGCTGTTCACGGACGACGGCGTCTACTAGGTTCCCATGGACCCGGCCCGGGATCCCACGGACAGCATCTCCATCATCTTCGACGACCGGCGGCGGATCCACGAACGGGTGTACCGACTCACCAAAACCCCGGTGCTGGACCAGAACCCACCTTCCCGCACCCTACGGTTCGTGAGCAACGTGGAGGTGGAACCTGGAGCGGACGGCGAGCAGGTGGTGCGGTGCAACCAGCTCATCACGGAGATGCGGCCTGGCGGACCCGGACAGGCCGGCCTCAACGCGCCCCGGTGGCTCGCGGCTCGGTGCGAGTACCGCCTGCGGCAGGTGGACGGCACCTGGAGGATCGCCCTGAAGAAGGTGGTGCTGCTGGACTGCGACCAACCGCACTACAACCTGTCGTTTATCCCGTAACCGGAGGGGAAGATCGGGATGACGGCGTACGAGCGGCCTCGGGTGTGGGAGCAGCCCCTGGGGCGGGTAGGGCGGGTGGAGGTGAGCCGGTACGAGACGCCCACGGGCGTCCGTCTCGCCCTGCGCAGCCACACACGGGCGTTCCGCGATCCTCTGGAGCTGGAGGGTCTCACGCGGGTACGCTACAAGCCCATCCCGATCCTTCCTGGAGGGGACGGAGAGCAAGGCATCGACCCCGCGCAGGCGTGGGCCGCGTACGCGGATCGGTCCGAGCGGCTGCAGAACGAGTTCGCCCTCGTGGCGGTGGCCGTGGTACGGTGGGAGGGGAAGGAGGGGCTCCTCGTGCGCGACATGAACGGCGGGCTTGCGGTGGTGTTGCGGCCGGAGGAGCTGGAGGCCCTCCTGCGGGCCCGCCACATGGACTTCGCGCCCCTCGTGGACACGAGCGACCTCGTGGCCCTTCTGGAGCCGGACATCGACGAGGTGTGAGATGTGGGGCCGGGCGGAGACCCTCGAGCAGGCCCGGGACCAGCTCGTGCTGGCCAACCGCATCCTGGTCCGCCTCGGGCTCCTGGATGCCATGGGACATGTGAGCGTGCGGAACCCAGAGCGGCCGGACACCTACCTCCTCGCGTAGTCCAAGGCGCCCCGGTGGGTGACCCGGGAGGACATCCTCCTCTTCGACCTCGACGGGAACGACCTCACCGGTTCCGGCAAGCCCCCGTACATGGAGCGGGCCATCCACGGCGAGATCTACCGCGTGCGGCCGGACGTGGGGGCGATTCTCCACTCTCATATGCCCTCCGTCTTGCCCTTCGGCCTCACGGGCCGCCCCATCAAACCCGTGATCCACTCCGCGGCCATGTTCCTGGAGGGGGTTCCGGTCTACGAGGACTACGACGCAGAGCGGGAAGGAGTGTACATCATCTCCCGGGAGCAGGGCGCGCGGCTCGCCCGGGCCCTGGGCACCTCCCGGACCATCCTGCTGCGCGGTCACGGGTGCGTGGTGGTGGGTTCTACCCTTCCGGAGCTGGTGGTGAGCACGTACTCCCTGGACACCAACTGCCGCATCCAGTGGCTCACGGAGGCGGTTGCGCCTGCGAAACCCCTGACGGAGGCGGAGGCCCGGGCCATGCTGCCCGTGCGCCTGGGCGAGATCGGGATCCGTCGAGCCTGGGAGAACTGGGTGGAGGAGGCCAAAGCGTCGGGCTGGCTCGACGCGTAACCAACCGGCCCGGGGGGAGAAACCGATGGCGGTCGCGTGGGAGCAGGGGCGGGTGCGGCCCGAAGACCTGTTCTGGAGGTAGACGGTGGATGTACGGGCGGCGGTGGCCACGGAACCCTTACGCACCGAGCTCCGCACGTTCCCCCTGCCGGAGGTCGGGCCGGAGGATGGGGTATTGCGGGTGGAGGCGTGCGGGATCTGCGGCACGGACTGGGAGTACTACACCCGGAAGCGGGGCGCACACCTCGGGCCCATGATCCTGGGCCACGAGATCGTCGGGACGGTGCTGGCCGTAGGCGAGGAGGCAGCCCGGCGGTGGAACGTGAGACCGGGCGACCGCGTGGCGGTGGAGGAGTTCCTGCCGTGCGGCCAGTGCGCGTTCTGCTCGACCGGCCGGCCCGCCCTGTGTGACGCTACCGACTCCCGGTCGGACCGTCCGTTCCTCCGTTACGGAGCCACCCCGATCAGCGTGCCGCCGGCCCTGTGGGGCGGGTTCAGCGAGGTCCTCTACCTGCACCCCAAGGCCCTGGTCCACCGCCTGCCGCCCGGGCTTTCCCCAGACCTCGCCACCCTCTTCGTCCCGGTCTCCAACGGGCTGCGGTGGGTGCGGCGGGACGGAGGGTTTGAGCCCGGCGGAACCGTGGTGGTGATCGGGCTTGGCGCGCACGGGCTCGGGTGCGTGGCCGCCGCCGTGGAGGCTGGAGCCGGGCTCGTGTTCGCGGTGGGCCGGTCCTTCGGCCCCCGGCTGGAGGCCGCCCAGGCCCTGGGCGCACGGATCCTGGAGTCCGAGCGGACGGACGTGGTGGAGGCGGTCCGGGACGCGACCGGCGGGAAGATGGCAGATCTGGTCATCGACCTGGCTCCTGGAGACGCCGTAAGCCTGCAGACGGCCCTGGCTCTGGCGAAGAAGGGAGGCGTGGTGCTCTTTGCGGCCACCAAGCACGGGCCCGCGGCCGCAGAGGCGTTCGCGGAGCCCATCGTCCGCAAGGGCCTCACCGTGAAGGGCGTGCGGGGGCGGGACTACGAGGCGGTGGAGGAGGCTTTGGCGCTGCTCGCCTCTGGCCGCTACTCCTTCGCGCGCCTCCGGACGCACCGGTTCCCCCTCGAGGAGACGGACCGCGCGCTACGGGTGCACGGGGAGCGGCTGGATCCCTCCGTCATCCACGTGGCCGTGGTGCCTTGAACGCGCTGCACTCTGCTCAGGCGGCCCGAAGCGCCCTGGTGTGGCTGTACGGGTCCACCCTAGCCCTCAGCGTGGCCCAAGGTATCGTTCTCCCCGCCATCCCCGAGCTCTCCCGGCGGTTTTTGCTGTCCCCTGGGACCACGGTCCAGGTGGTTACCGCCTTCTCCGCGGGCCGGCTCCTGGGTGCATTCCCCAGCGGGTTCCTGGTGGATACCCTGGGCGCGAAGACGACGCTTCTACTGGGAAGCACCTTGGCCTTGCTCTCCGCGGCGATCCTCACCTGGGCCCCGGGCTTCTGGCCGATCCTCCTCGCGCAGCTGCTCGGAGGGATCGGCGCAGCCCTGTGGACGATGGGGCGGGAGATCGCAAGCCTCGGGCTTGTGGAGCCAGGACAGCGGGGCCGGCTGTTGAGCGGGTTTTTCGGGTTCCAGATGGCGGGCATGAGTCTTGGGCCCGTGGTGGCCGGCATGCTCCTGGACCAGGCGGGTCTCCGGGCAGCCTTCGGGTTCGGTCTCGTGCTGGCCCTGGGGGTCTGGGTGACCACCTGGTGGGCCCACGCTCCCATCTTACCGCCGCCGGAGGTCCCACTCCACGATCCCCAAGAGGAAGGGAGGGACGGGAAAACCTACCGCACGGCGTTTGTCCTGGTAACCTTCTCCTCCTTCGTGATGAGCCTGTACCGGGCGAGCCAGCAGAGCCTCCTGCCCGTGTACGTGGGGACGGAGTTGGGAAAGTCCGCCACCACCGTAGGCGCGCTGTTCGGCATCCTCAGCGCCTCTCTGTTCCTGATGATCCTCCCTGCGGGGTGGGTGCTCGATACCCTCGGGCGGAAGTGGGGGGCGGTACCCGCCGCGGTCATCCCGGGGCTCGTGTTCCTCGCCTACCCCCTCGCTCGCCAGATGCCGGAACTCTCGGTGCTGACCGCGCTGCTGGGGATCGCGGGCGGGTTTTCCTTCGGCTCCATGGCCTCCTGGAGCTACGACCTCATCCCGCCCTCTGCCTGGGGACGACTCCAGGCGATCCGGCGGTTCTTCGGAGAGCTCGGGAGCCTCGTCGGCCCTGCCGTCACCGGCGTCCTCGTGGACGCGTACGGCGCCGCCGTGGCCTTCCGGGTCCTGGCCCCGGTTCTGCTGGGCACCGGCGTTCTCTTGGCCTTCGGGGTCCCGGAGACCGTGCGCACGAGGGAAGGGCGGAGGAGGTAGCCCTCCTCCGCCCTCGAGGCCTACGCGGTGGCGGCTGCCTGCAGGGCGGTGTACTCGGGCGCGTCCTCCAGGTAGATCACCGAGTCGTATCCCAGCAGCTTGAAGAGCCGGTTCTGGGCCGAGAGGAACAAAAGCGGCCGTTCCGGATCCGCGTTGAAGTGCTGGTGGATGGTGTTTGGCGGGATGTACAGGAGGTCTCCCTCCTTGAACTCCCACCGGGTGGGCTCCTTCGCCACCCGGGCGTAGTACCGGTCCTGGATCTCCGCCTCCACGTCCCAGTGGAGGCTGTACCCGCGGCCGGACATGACGTAGATGGCCTCATCCGCCATATGCCAGTGCTTGGCGGACCGGCTCCCGGGCGGGATCTCCTGTTGGTAGATGTCCACGCTGAATACCCGGACGTCCGTGCGCTCCGGTGAGGTAAGGACTCGGATCTTGCCGTCCCGGGTGATCTCCCACCGGGTGTCGGAGGACTTGACGACCTTCTTGCGGGCGGTCACCCCCGGCGTCCACAGCCGGGACCAGTCCTCCCGGGGCCCGTATGCCTCCCCGTCCGGAGTCCGGCCGATCTTGCCCTGCTGGATGAGCCCCAAAAACATCCACGTGGCCTTGGCCTTGATCACCAGGGCCAGGGCTCGGTGGTTGGGGTCCGCGTTGAAGTGTTGGTGCACGGAGTCGTTGTGGACCACCACGAGGTCGTCCTTCTCCCAGTCGTAGCGCTGGCCGTCGTGGATCTCGTATCCGCGCCCCTCCAGGATGTAGAAGGTCGCCTCGTTCTGGTGCCCGTGCCCGCGGTTGCACCCTGCGGGCGCGAGCTCCACAAAGTGCATCTGGATGGTCTGGGTGAGGAACGGATCGTCCCCCGGGCCCAGGATCCACCAGGTGCGCGACTGCTCCGAGTCCCCGGAGTGCCCAATTCGGGCGTCGTCCACCACGGTTCCTGCTGGCCGCACCCGGGGCGCGCTGCGCTGCCGCCTCCGGAACTCCTCCAGGCTGTACTCCTCCGAGGTGATCCCCCGCAGAAAGACCCGGCCTTCCTCCTTGCTCACAGCACCCACCTCCTTCCGACGCGGATTTCCCGCACGAAAAACGGGCCCTCACGGGACCGGCACGATCGCCCCCAATATCCCAACCGCTCCGGCAGCGAGCACGAGCCATATGGGCTCCACGTCCCTCGGCCCCGCGAGGTAGACCGCCACGCCCACGAGCCCCACCTCCCACCAGGAGGGCCGCAGGGCCTGGAGCAGGTCCCAGGCCGCGGCCAGGATGATCCCCGCGATCACGAAGGCCGCCGGCGCCATCATCCGCCGCATCCACGGCTCGATCCGCTTCATCCCCCGGTACACGGCCGCAGCACTCAGGCACGCGGGAACCATTACCCCCACCAGCGCGGCCACCGCCCCCGCAACCCCTCCAAGGTAATACCCCGCCCCGGCTAAAAACCCGGCCCGAGGTCCGGGGAACACGTAGCTCAGGCTCAGCACCCAGGAGAAGGCCGCGGGGTCCAAGTGGCCCGTGCGCACCCAGGAGTTCTGTACCACCGCCACGATCCCGTTTCCTCCGCCCACGCCCATTACCGCGCCGAGGGCGGTCACCGCGCAGATCTCCACGAGCTTGAGGATCTCGCTCATCGGGAGTCCGTCTGCACCAGCCACCAGCCCGCCACAAGCCCTCCCACCGCCGCCACCACGAGCGGCACCCCGTACACGATGCCCGCGGCCACCGCGAGGGTCACCGCGATCCCCCGTACCCACCGGAGCCCAGAGAGGCCGGGGCGTTGCAGCTGTTGGTACGCGTTCCCCGCCAGGATGGCGACGATGGCGATCCCCAGGGCCCGCTGCAGCACCGGGAACCGATCCCCCAAGGCGTGCGGGTTCACGAGAGCCGCGCACAGGAGGATCATCAGGGAGGAGGGAAGGAGCAGGGACGCCACAGCCACCACACTCCCCACCCACCCCCGCATCTGGAACCCCACAAGCCCCGCCAGCCCAACAAACCGGGTAGAGGGCATCAGGGTGGAGGCCACGAGGTGGATGTGCAGCTCCTCTGTGGTCACCCACCCCCTGCGCTGCACGAGCTCCCGCTCCAGCTGGCTCGTCCCACCCCACATCCCCCCAAATACGGTGCTCCCCAGCCGCAGGAAGCTTTGCGCGATGGCCAAAAGAGGCACTGGCTCCTTCTGCATGGCTAGGTCTGCGGCGTCTGCCGGCGGACGTCCGGAATCGCCCGCAGCAGGAAATTCCCGACCAGGACCGAGGCCGCGATGAGGTAGAAGACCACCGGAAGCCCGAACCGGTCCGCGATGGCTCCTCCCACCACGGGCGTGAGGGTGGAGAAGACCGCCTGGGCCGTGAACAGAGCCCCCACCGTGGTCCCCTCGTGCTCCCGCGGCACAAGGCCGATGGCCCACCGGAAGAGGGCGGGCCGCATGGAGTACAGGAAGAAGCCCAGGAGCGCCAGCACGGCCACGAAGAGGTAGGTGGATCCCAAGATCATGGCGGCCACCAGGGCGAGGCTTGTGCTCAACATACCTACCGTGGCCACCCGCTTCGGTCCGATGCGGTCCGAGAGCACCCCGGCGATGGGTGTGGCTACCAACCCGGAGGTCTGCACCAAGGTCATGTAGATTCCGAGGAGCGGGCCGGGCACGCGCAGCACGTACACCAAGTAGAGGGGAAGGAAGGTGCTGAGCCCGTGCTGGGTCATCGACCGCAACCCCGAGACTAGGCTCAGGACGAGCAGGGCGGGATTCCGGAGGGTAGCACCCAGCCCCTGGACCCGCGACCGCGAAGGGGTACTCGATCTCTCCGTCACCTGCGACCCGTTCCGCAGGATCAGGAGGAGCAAAAGGGCCAGCAGCAGGCTCGCGGCCATGTTCGTGGTGAGCACCCCGCTCCACGTAAAGAGGGTCAGCAGGAACCCGGCGGCGAGGGGCGCGAGGGTATCGCCCAAGTTCGCGCCCAGCTCGTGCAGGGCGATCCCGTACCCACGGCGGTCGGGGTACCGGGAGGAGAGGGTGGTGATGGCCGCGGGGTGCCACAGGAACATCGCGAACCCCACCAAGGCCTGGCAGATCACCAGGCTCGCAAACGCGGGCTTGAGGAGGACGAGGGCGTAGGGGAGGATGGAGACCACCAGGGAGAACCCCAAGAGCAGCTCCCGGTGGCCGGCGGCGTCCACGAGGAGTCCCGCGGGCAGGTTCACAATCATGCTCATGATCTGGCGGACGGCCACGATCACGCCCACCTGCGCGAAGGAGAGCCCGAGTTCGCGGGCGATGAAGGGCAAAAGCAGGGCGAAGCTGGCGGAGATGGCGTGGTTGAGGGCGTGTCCTGTGGCGATGGCCCACAGCCCCGCGTTGGAGAGATCCGGTCGGGGAACTCGCCACCGCACCGTCCCCCGGAGAATCGCCTCCATGCCGCACCTCCCGCGTGTGGCACTAACGGAAGACCAGGCTCTTCACCACCACGGGAACCACGCCGTGGGGCGGAAGAGGACGCCCGACATCCACGAAGTCGAACTCCCGCAGGGCCACCTGGTCGATGCACACGATCGGTCCGCGCACCCCGAACTCTCCCTCCAGCAGCGCCCCCACGATGCCCGCCACGTCCGCGTCCAGGATCACCACGAGCGGATTCCCGTTAGCTAAGGTCCTCGGCAGAGCCTGCACGATCCCCGCGCACAGCTCCCGGAGGGAGGCGTAGTCCGCGCCGTGGTGCCAGTGCACGGCCAGGGCAAATAGGCCTTCCCCTTCCACCAGGTCCAACCGCTCCAACCCCCGACGGATGGCCTCCGTCACCGCGGCCGCCCGCGGCGGCTCCGGGATTCCCCGGACGGCCACCGCGGGGATGCTGCGCAGGGGAAGGACTTCGGGCGAGGAGAGGAAAATCGTGTCCCCGCTGAGCTGGACCGTGAACTGGGAGGCGCCGATGCAGGTGGCCCGGATTGCCTCCTTAGGCTCCAGGAGCACCACCTCCAGCTCCGCGCACCGGCGCCGCAGCTCCTGGGCGAGCCGCGGTCCCAGATCCCCGAACTCCCGCGTCTCCCGCCCGTACACGTACTCCCCTACCCCGCCGGAGAACACCACCGCGGCAAACGGCCCTCGGGTTCTGAGGGGCGGTGTGATCCAGGGAAGGTCGGTGAGGGCGGCTTCGGGCAGGAGCGGGCGCAAGATGAGCTCCGCCATGTAGGCGGCGAGCCGGTCCAGCTCGGCTCCTGGGACCTGTCCACCGGGCTGCGGATCCGTCCGAAGCCCGGCCTGGGCGGCGAGTCGGCGGCCTGCTTCCTCCACCCGCACCAGCCGCCCTTCTTCGTCCCACGCCAAAAGCCGCGCGCCCACGTGGATAGCCGCGGTCTCCTCCACCCGGCCGGCCCGGCAGACGGCGTACTTGGTGGTGCCCCCGCCGATGTCGATGTTGAGGAGAGGACTGTGATCCCGGGAGAGATCTGCGGCACCGGACCCGTGGGCGGCCAGGAGGCTCTCGAGGTTCGGGCCTGCCGTGGCGCACACGAACCGGCCCGCCTCCTCGCTGAACAGCTCCACGATGGCCCGGGCATTCTCCCGCAGGGCCGCCTCTCCCGTGGTGATGACCGCGCCCGTGTCGACGGCCTCCCGCTCGATCCCGGCCTCCGCGTAGGTGCGGGCGATGAAGCCTCCAAGCTTTGCGGCGTCGATCCGCCGGGCTCCCGCGTACGGGGTGAAGACCACGGGAGAGCGGTGCACCACCTCCCGGTGGGTGACGAGGAACCGACTCGACAGCCTCTTCCCCTGGCGCTCCAGTCGCAGCCGGCTGAACACCAGGTGGGAGGTGGACGACCCGATGTCCACTCCTACACTCAACAGCTCGATGCGGTCCCCGATGTAGACGGGTCGGTCGTCCTCGTCTCCGAGGTGGATGTGCTCCTCGTCCTCCTCGTGCATCGGTCCTCCGTGGTTAAAGACTCAGGCGCGGACGAAGAACGGGTCCATGCGCACCTCGACACCGTTGGCCCGACACCGCTCTACGAACATCCGGTGGATGCGGGGATCCTGGTCCGCGTACTCGATCTGGTTTCCGCCCGCCTTCGCATCCTTGTCTACCCCTTGGTAGTCCAGGTAGCGGGTGAGCTTCCACTTGGTGCTCCCCCACCGGATGGCCAGGTAGCGGGCGGGCACGGGACCCGTGTTGAAGTGCTGGTGCCACCACATCCCCGGCGGGACGAACATCGTCCCCGGCTTCCACGGGATCTCCTCGAAGTCCGTGTGCTGGTCCGTCCACATCAGGCTGTAGCCCTGGCCGCTGAGGATGATCACGTGCGCCCCAGGCCCGTGCCGGTGCGCCTTCTTGTACGTCCCCACGGGGAACTCCGAGACGTGGGCGATGAGGGTGTTGTTGGCCAGCTCGAACTTCATGTGCTTGCCCCCCGCCCCCCGCTCCACCCACTCGTAGAGGTGGAGGTGATAGACGTCGCTAATGAAGTTCGTCTCCCAGATCTTCTGGGTGCTGTCTGGCCGGCTGTAGAGGTTGCCCTCCCGGGTGAAGTAGTCCGCCTCTCCTGCAAACCGGTCCGTGAAATCAAACGGACAGCCGAACACGAACTCCAGGTTGCGCAGCAGGTTGATCATGAGGGGAGCCGTGCTCACCCCCAACAGCCGTGCCCGCTGCTGGCCCGAGCCGTTGTACAGCCGGTGGAAGGTGTTGAGGGGAATGGCGAAGAGGCTACCCCGCTGCCACTCGAAGGAGACCCGGGCCCCCGCGTGGTTCCACACCTCGCAGCTGCCCCGCCCCTCCAGCACGAAGAACACCTCCTCGTAGAGGTGCTTGTCCACCGCCGTGGCCGCCCCGGGAGGGATGTCCAGCACGTAGGCGGTGTTGGTGTCCTCCGCCCCCAGCAGCTGGATGTACGCGCCCCGGGCCTCCAGCCGGGGCCAGGGGGCGGTCTCCACCTCCAAGAGGTCCGGGACCGCAAGCCCCGTCACCACGGGGATTCCTTCCCGGCCCAGGAACTCGCTGTAGGCCGTCCGGCCCCACTCTTTCGGTAACGGCTTCACTTCTCTGCTCACGGCGCCACCTCCTAACCCCAGAGTCTACGCGTCCCCGGCGTCTCTGACCAGCTCAGTGTTCGGGTATTTGGGACGAAGATCTTGTGGGGCGCGCCCAGGCGGCCCAGAATGGAATGGGAGGGGATGGATTAAAATCTTTAAAGAGCAGCCCGGGTAGAAAGGAACTGCGATCAACAAATGCAACAAATGCAATAAAAATAAAAAAAGCGGCGGGAGGAGGATGGGGATGCGAAGGGTCGTGGTCTGGTGCGTGGTTGTGGGTCTGCTGGTGGCCGGGCTTCCGGCCCTGGCGCAGGCGCCGTTTGCGGGGAAGACCGTCACCATCCTGGTCGGCTACACCGCGGGTGGGGGATATGACCGGGTGGCCCGGATCGTGGCCCGGCACCTGGGCCGCCATCTCCCGGGCAATCCGGGGGTGATCGTCCAGAACATGCCGGGGGCCAACAGCATCGTGGCGGCCAACCACCTCTACAACCTCCCCCGTCCGGACGGCCTCACCATCGGCCTGTTTAACCGGAACCTCGTGCTCGGCCAGCTCGTGGGCGTGGAGAGCATGCGGGTGGACGTGCGCCGCTGGCAGTGGATCGGTAGCCCCGCGGAGGAGACGGACGTCTTCGCGATCCGGGCAGACCTCCCGTACCGACACATCCTGGACCTGCGGCGGGCCGAGCCTCCCCTCGCCATCGGCGCCACGGGCCCTGGCGCCAATACCTACGACTACCCTCTCGTGCTTAAGGCCTTCCTCAAGCTAAACCTCCGGATCATCAGCGGGTATCCGGGAAGCGCGGATATCATGCTGGCCATCGAGCGCAAGGAGGTGGACGGCCGCGCGGGGAGCTGGTCGTCCCTGAAGCGCTTCGTGCAGCGGGGCCTCATTCGACCCCTGGTCCACACGCCTACGGAAAACCCGGAGCTGCGGGCCCTGCCGACGGACGTGGACCTGGTGAGCGAGCCTCTGGCAAAGGCGGTGCTGAGGCTGCGGGCGGTCCCCAACCGCCTAGGCCGGCCTTTCGTGGCGCCGCCTGGAGCTCCCCCGGAGCTTGTGCGGCTGTACCGGGAGGCCTTCCGGCGGATGACCCAGGACCGGGAGTTCGTGGCGGAGATGGAACGGGCCGGCGTGGAGGTCACGTACGTCTCTGCAGAGGAGTGCCTGCGGCTCATCAACGAGGTGTTTGCCACTCCGCCGTCCGTGGTGCGGGTGTTCAAGGAGTTCTTCCGGTTTGAGTAGGATCCTCGCGGAGGCAGGAGGGGGTGAGGAGGATGCGGAGGGCGTTGGTACTGGCTCTTAGTGTCCTTCTGGCGCTCGGGCTTGGGATCGCAAGCTTCGCCCAGGCCCCGTTTGCCGGGAAGACCGTGGTGATCGTGGTCGGAAACCCGCCGGGTGGGGGGTATGACCGGCTTGCCCGGCTGGTGGCCCGGCACCTCGGCCGCTACCTTCCCGGCAATCCTGCGGTGGTGGTGCAGAACATGCCGGGGGCTGCCGGGATCGTGGCCGCCAACCACCTCTACCACGTGGCACGGCCTGATGGCCTCACCATCGGCCTGTTTAACCAGAACATGGTCTTCGGGCAGCTCCTGCAGGTGGAGGGCCTGAAGGCCGACATGCGGAAGTGGCAGTGGATCGGAAGCCTCACCCGAGAGACGGACGTCTTCGTGATCCGGGCAGACCTCCCGTACCGACACATCCTGGACCTGCGGCGGGCCGAGCCTCCCCTCGCCATCGGCGCTACGGCCCCGGGCTCCGGCTCCTACGACTTCCCCCTGGTGCTCAAGGCCTTCCTCAAACTGAATCTGCGCATCGTGAGCGGGTATCCGGGCCGGTCCGCCATTATGCTGGCCATCGAGCGCAAGGAGCTGGATGGGGTGGCGGGCTCCTGGTCGTCCCTCGTCTCCTTCGTACGCCGGGGGCTGGTCCGACCCTTGGTGAAGACGCCCTCGGAGAATCCTGAGCTTCGGGAAGTCCCATCAGACGTGGATCTGGTGACGGATCCTATGGCCAAGGCGGTGCTGCAGCTCCACGCCGTCCCCAACCGAATCGGCCGGCCCTTCGTCGCCCCGCCCGGAACCCCTCCAGAGCTTGTGCGGCTGTACCGGGAAGCCTTCCGGCGCCTCGCGGAGGATCCGGCCTTCCGATCCGAGGCGGAGCGGCTGGGGTTCGAGGTGGTCTACACGCCCGCGGAGGCCGTGCTGCGGGTCATCAACGAGGTGCTCAACAGCCCCCCAAGCGTGGTGCGGGTATTCCGGTCCTTCTTCCGGTTCGGGGAGTGACGGACCGCTGCAAGAGATCCGACGGGGAGGGGAACGCCGATGCTGGAGGCGATGGTTGATGGCCTAATTCGCGTGCTGCAGCCCGCTCCGTTCTTCTACATGCTCTTCGGCGTGTTCATCGGGTTCTGGGTGGGGATCCTACCCGGGATCGGCGGGGTCACCACCCTCGCCCTCATGCTCCCCTTTGTGTACGGCATGGAGCCCGTGCAGGCGTTCGCGTTCCTGCTGGGGATGCACGCCGTGGTGGCCACCACGGGCGACCTCACCAGCATCCTCTTCGGGATCCCCGGGGAAGGGGTGAGTGCAGCCCTCGTCCTGGACGGGTACGCCATGACCAAACGGGGAGAGGCCGGTCGGGCCCTGGGCGCAAACCTCATGAGCTCCCTGATCGGGGCTCTCGTGGGAGCTGCGGCCCTCGCCCTCTCCATCCCCGTGGTGCGGCCGCTGGTGCTGACCTTCGGATCTCCGGAACTCTTCATGCTCACCATCATGGGGCTTGCCTTCATCGCCTCCCTGAGCGGACGAGGAATTCGGGGCCTCACCCGGGGCGTTGCGGCCGGGGCTTTGGGGCTCCTCATCAGCGCCGTGGGCCAAGACCCCCAGGCGGGTATCCTCCGGTACACCTTCGGACAGCTGTACCTGTGGGGCGGGATCGACCTCGTGCCTGCGGCGATCGGGCTGTTTGCGCTCCCTGAGATTCTGGATCTCATGATCCGCCGAACCGCCATCGCGGCCTCCCTGCCCACGGGGAAGATTGCAGGCGTGTGGGAGGGGGTCAAGGACTGCTTCCGGCACCTCGGCCTGGTTTTGCGCTGTAGCCTTCTCGGGACCTTCATCGGGATCATGCCGGGGCTAGGCGGCGGGGTGGCCCAGTGGATGAGCTACGGACATGCCGTGCAGAGTGCCCGGACCGCACAGGAGCGGGAGCGGTTCGGGAAAGGGGATGTTCGGGGGGTGCTGGGACCGGGAGCCGCCAACAACTCGAAGGAAGGCGGCGCCCTCATCCCGACGGTGGCCTTCGGCGTACCTGGAAGCTCCGCCATGGCCATCCTCCTGGGCGGGTTCCTGCTGGTGGGGCTTGTGCCCGGCCCCGACATGCTGACGAAACACCTCCCCGTGACCTACTCCATGGTGTGGACCCTGGTGCTTTCCAATGTGATCACCGTAGCCCTGTGCTTCCCGCTTTTGCCATACCTCGCCCGCCTCACCAACGTCCGGGCCACGCGGCTCGTGCCCTTCCTGCTGCTCTTGGTGTTCCTAGGCGCCTACACCGCCAACAACAGCTGGGGCGACATCTTGGTGGCGGTGGCCTTCGGAGCGCTCGGGTACGCCATGATCCGGTTCGGGTGGCCCCGGGCGCCGCTGGTGCTGGGGCTGGTGCTGGGGGATCTCGCGGAACGGTACCTGTGGATCTCCGTCGCCCGGTACGGCTGGGACTGGCTTGGCCGGCCGGCCGTGGTGATCCTCCTCGTGCTCACGGTGGCGGTCCTCGTATACCCGTTCCTGCAGGAGTGGCGGGAACGCCGGGCCGCAGTACTCGTGCAGCAGGAGGTGGCTCATGCGGAGTGAGGGGCGTGTCGGCGAGGTGCTCTTCAGCGCCTTCTTCGTGGCCCTGGGGATCTTCGCCCTCCTGCAGACAGGCCCCTGGCCCATAAAGGCCGCCCTGTACCCTAGGTTTGCGGGAAGCGCCCTTGTGATTGCGGGCCTCATCTGCGGCGTGCTCGCCTCCCTGGGCCGGGAGGACAAGACCACCGCCCGGGTGGAGCTGGAGTTCGAGTCCGCGTTGCCCCCGAAGGAGCTCCGCGCCCGAACCCTGGAATCCCTGGCGTGGATCGGTGGGTTCCTCGTGGCCGGTTGGCTCGTGGGCCTCATCCCTGCCATGGTGCTGCTCGTGCTGGCCTACCTCCGGTGGGTGGGGCGGGACACGTGGTGGTTCGTGGGCGTGATGACCGTGGGCACGTGGGTGGCCCTGGAGGCCTTCATGGTGCGGCTTCTGCACCTTCCCATCCCCACCGGGATCTTGCCTACCCTGTTGGGACGATGACGGTCAAAGCCAGCTGGAAGGAACCCACGGGAGAGGAGCGGGCCGGGTACGGCCGGTGGCGCCGGCCGCCCTCCGTGTACGACCGGTTCATGGAGTCCGAGGGGGTTCCCATCTACCGGGGGATTGGGATCCGCCGGGTGCAGGACCTCGCCCTCGGGCCATGGCGTCGGCTCGGAGGCCGGGGCGCGTACATCCAGCTCTACGGCACGGAGGGAATCTGGGGCATGTACGTGGTGGAGATCCCGCCCGCAGGTGCGTTAACGGTGGAGCGCCACCTCTACGAGGAGGTGGTGTACGTGGTGGAGGGGCGGGGTGCCGTGGAGGTGTGGGTGCGGGAGGGAGGCCGGAAGGAGGTGTTCGAGTGGCAGACGGGCTCCCTGTTCACCATCCCCCTCAACGCCTACCACCGGCTCATCAACGGTCTTGCTGGTAGCCCCGCGCTCCTCTTGGTCGGGACCACCGCGCCCAGCGTCATGAACCTCTTCAACAGCGTGGAGTTCGCGTTCCAGTGCCCCTATGTTTTCACGGATCGCTACGACGAGGCCCAGGAGGACTACTTCCGGCCCAACCTCGAGGAGCTGGAGCCGGATCCGTACCGGGGCCTGGCGATGGTGCGCACCAACTTCATCCCGGACGTACGCACCTGCCCCCTCCCGCTCGATAACCGCCGGTCCCCGGGATCGCGGAGGCTGGAGCCGCACATGGATCGCAACGTCTTCTACCTGTGGATCGGGCAGCACGAGAGCGGCCGGTACGCGAAAGCCCACGCGCACGAGTCCGCCGCCGTCCTCATCTGCGTGCAGGGGAAGGGCTACACGTACACCTGGCCCCGGTCCATCGGGACGCGGCCGTGGGAGAGCGGGCGGCAGGAACACGTCCTGTGTCAGGAGTACGAGCCCGTGGGCATGGTGAGCGCGGCGCCCATGGGCGGAGAGTGGTTCCACCAGCACTTCAGCGTGGGCCGGGAGCCCCTGCGGCTCATGGCGTGGTTCGGCCCCTTCGGACGGGGAACGGGCCGGGAGCCGGGCCGGCCGGGGGAGGAAGTGCTGGATAAGAACGCCCTCGACCTCTCGGAGGGTGGGACCGCCATTCCGTACTGGGCCGAGGACCCCCACATCCGGGAGGAGTACCGGAGGCGGCTTGCGGCAGAAGGGGTAGCGTTCCGGATGGAGGAGCGCTTCTACCGGCCACCGGAAGGACCGCAGCCCGAGCCCACCTGAACCCATGCTAGAGATCCAGGGCCTGACGGTGCGGTTTATGAACGGCGTCCGGGTGCTGGAGGACGTGCACCTGGAGGTCCAGGAGGGCGAGTTCGTGTCCGTGGTGGGGCCAAGCGGGTGTGGGAAGTCCACCCTCCTCAACGTGGCCGCGGGTCTATTGAGCCGGCGCTCGGACGTGGAGATCTCTGGCCGGGTGCGCTGGCAGGACCAGGAGGTGTACACGCCCGAGGACTGGAAGGGGAAGCTGGGATACGTCTTCCAGCGGGATGCGCTGCTCCCCTGGTACACCGTGGCCCAGAACGTGGAGCTGGGCCTGCGGATCCGGGGGATCCCCAGGAGCGAGCGGGACCGGAGGGTGCGGGAGCTGGTGCGCATGGTGGGGCTAGAGGGGTTCGAGCACCACTACCCGCACCAACTGTCGGGCGGGATGCGGCAGCGGGCCCAGCTGCTGCGGACCCTGGCCTACGAACCGAAGGTCATCCTCATGGACGAGCCCTTCGGCGCCTTGGATGCCCACACCCGCATGACCCTCCAGCGGGAGCTCACGGAGATGTGGGCCCGGGTGCGGGCCACGGTGCTCTTCGTGACCCACGACCTCGCGGAGGCCATCGTGATGGCCCAACGGGTGGTCCTGCTGTCGCACCGTCCGGGCCGGGTGGTGCAGGTGTACGAAGTACCCTTTGACTACCCCCGGGACCCCGTGGAGCTGCAGGGGCAGAGGGAGTTCGCCTTGCTGCACGCGGAGATCTGGCGGAGCCTTGCCCGGGAGTTCCGGGCCCAAGACCAGGAGGAGCGTGCGGGGCACTAGGATGGGGATTGCGCGGATCCGGGGGCTAACGGCGGGGGAACGGGTTCGGCCCGTGCGAGTTGGAGGTGGGGTGCTGCGGGTGGTGGCGGTGCTCCTGGCCCTCGGGGTGTGGGAGGCGGGGACTGGAGGGCTTGGGTGGCGGCCCCTTCCGCCTGCCCTGCTGCCGAGTCCCGGGGAGACGTGGCAGAGCCTTTTGGACTATGCCCGCAGTGGGCTGTTGAGTCGGGACCTCACCCAGACCCTCCTGCAGGCCTTTTTGGGGTTGGGGCTTGGGATCGTGGTGGGAGTGATACTAGGGCTTTTGCTGGCCTACCTGCGGCCTATAGGGGATGCCGTGGAGCCCCTGATGGTGGCCCTGAACTCCCTTCCTCGCATCGCCGTAGCGCCGCTACTCATCATCTGGTGGGCTTGGGCTCACCTCCAAGGTGATGCTGAGCTTTTTCACCGTGGTGTTCGTGATCTTCATGAACACGTACCTGGGGGTTCGGAGCGTAGATCCCGATCTGATCCGGGCCATCCAGGTGATGGGGGGAAACGGCGCCCATATTGCCCGGATGGTGATCCTGCCGTGGGTGGCGAGTTGGGTGTTTGCGGCCCTGCGGACCAGCATCAGTCTGGCCCTTGCGGCCACGGTGACGGGGGAGTTCGTGGGGTCCACCCAGGGGCTAGGCTACCGGATGGTGCTGGCCACGGGGGTGCTGGATACGCCTCGGGTGTTTGCCATCTTGGTGCTCTTGATGCTGGTGGGGTACGTGTTGGTGGAGGCCGCCCGGCGGGTGGAGGCGTACCTCCTGCGGTGGCGGCCGGAGGTAGTGGTCTGAGAAAGGAGGGGGTATGATGCGGTGGGTGTGTGGCGTGTTCATCGGACTCCTACTATTGGCCGGTCCGTCCCTTGCTCAGGTGCGGCATCGGATCCAGATGGCGGGCGTGCTCTCCTACGAGCAGAACGTCCCGGTGTTTGTGGCCCTGGCGCGAGGCTATTACGAGGAGGAAGGCGTCGAGGTGACCCGGCTGGCCTTCGGCTCGGGCGCGGCCATGCGGGCTGCGATGATGGCCCGGGAGTTCGACTTCGGGTACTTAGCGTTCGTTCACGTCCCGCTGGCCCGCCTGGGCGGATCTCCCTTTAAGGCCGTCCTCTCCCTCCATGACCGGGAGATCTTCAGTCTCGTGGTGCGGAACGAACTCAAGGACCAGGTCAAGCGCGTGCAGGACCTCCGGGGCCGGACCGTGGGGTTCAGCCTGCCGGGCGCGGGGTCGTGGATGGCCGCTCAGGCGTTCCTGAAGAAGGCAGGGCTGGATCCCGAGCGGGACGTGCGGTTCTTACCCCTCGGCGGGGATCCCGGCGTGATCTACAGCGCCATCCGCACGGGCCGGGTGGACGCGTTCTCCAGCTGGGAACCCACCACCACCCGGGTGCTGCTGGAGGGCCTGGCCTACGCCCTGGTGCGGGCCTGGGCCGACCGGGACCACCGGGAGTGGTACGGGTCAGACAAATCTCTGTCGCTGATGCTGGTGACCCGGGAAGATGTGATCCAGCGGGATCCGGATCTGGTGGGCCGGGTGGTGCGGGCCACCCGCAAGGGGTTGGAGTATGCCCGTCGGACCTCGCCCGAGCGGCTCGCCACGGAGCTCATGGAGCACCCCCGGACCCGGGAGTACTTCGCGGGGCTGCAGCGGCCCTTCGTGGTGGAGATGTTCCGGAAGATCCGGGGCGGGTGGGGGAACGGATGCCTGAGCCGGAGAGGGTTTGAAGCGCAAATGCGGCTTGCCGTAGAGTACCGGCTCGTGCGCCAGCCCATCTCCTTCGAGGAGTTCGCCGATACGCGGTGGGCGGGGGCCTGCCCGTAGGAGGTCGAAGGTCAGGGACGTGGAGCGGTGGCTTTCGGAGGTGCGGTCAGGGTGGATCCCGGCAGCCATCTACAGCGATCCGAAGGTATTCGACCTGGAGGTCAAGCACATCTTCGGCCGCGCCTGGGTCTTTTTGGCCCACGAGTCCGAGATCCCGGAGCCGGGCGACTACGTAGTGCGCCGGATCGTGCACGACTCCTTCATCGTGGTGCGGGACGAGTACGGGGTCATCCGGGTCCTGGCGAACCTCTGCCGGCACCGGGGCATGCAGGTGTGCAGGGCGGAGCGGGGGAACGCCAGCCACTTCCGCTGCCCCTACCACGGGTGGACGTACCGGAACGACGGCACCCTCATCGGCGTGCCCTTTTACGAGGAGGCGTACGGTGGGGAAGCGGGGCTTCCCAAATCAGGGTACGGGCTTGTGAGCGCGCCCAAGGTGGCCACCTACAACGGGCTGATCTTCGCGAGCCTGGATCCGCAGGCCCCGGACCTCCTCGACTACCTGGGCGGCTTCCGGTACTATCTGGACTTCTACACCCGCCACAGCCCCGTGGGGATGGAGGTACATGGGCCGCAGCGTTGGCGCATCCGGGCCAATTGGAAGATCGGGGCGGAGAACTTCTGTGGGGACTCCTACCACACGCCCTACACCCACCAGAGCATCTACGAGATCGGGTTATGGGGGAGCACCGGCCCGCGCGCCGGAAGGAAGGGGGTACCTACTTTGCTGGTGTCGGCGGGGGGACCTTGTACAAGCTGCCGCCGGGTGACTTCCGGGAACGGCTCCGGTCCATCGGGTACCCTGACGAGATGATCGACCGGATGGTGGAGGTGTGGTCGGAGCAGCAGCGGGCCCTGGTGGAGGTCGCGGGGTTCATGGTCTCCGCGGCCACGGTCTTCCCCAACCTGAGCTTCGTCCACAACTGGCCTCGGGTGCGGGAGGGAGGGCCGCCGGTTCCCTTCGTCTCCATCCGGCTGTGGCAGCCCGTGGGGCCGACGGAGACGGAGGTGTACTCCTGGTTTGCGGTCGACCGATGGGCGCCCGCGTGGTTTAAGGAGGAGTCCTACCGGTCGTACCTCCTGTCCTTTGGGTCCAGCGGGATGTTCGAGCAGGACGACGTGGAGAACTGGACCTCCATCACCGCGGTGGCACGGGGCAACTGGGCGGGCCAAATCCGGCTACACAGCCGCATGGGCCTCACGCAGGAGGGCAGCCTCCTGCGGGCTCCGCTTGCGGGCTGGCCGGGCCCGGGCCGGGCCTTCCAGGGGTTTGGGGAGTACAACCAGCGGGAGCTGCTCGGCCTGTGGTGCCGGTACCTCGAGGGCGGGGTCCGGGAGGTGGTGGGCGCATGACGCAGCCGAAGGCGATGCTTCGGGTGGAGATGCACGAGCCCGACTACCAGGCGGCGGTGGAGTTCCTGTACACGGAGGCGCAGCTGTTGGACGAGCGTCGGTGGCGGGAGTGGCTGGAGCTCCTGGCCGACGAGGTGGTGTACGAGATGCCGGTGCGGGTCACCCGGCCCGCCACCCTGGAAGGAAGCGTCCTTCCGGACATGGACCACTTCCGGGAGGACCGGTTTAGTCTGGGCAAGCGGGTGGAGCGGCTGGAGACGGAATACGCGTGGACAGAAGACCCTCCTTCTCGGACGCGCCACTTCGTCACGAACATTCGGGTCTGGCGGACGGAGGAGGGGGAGCTGGTGGTGCGGTCGTACCTGTTGCTGTTCCGCAGCCGAGGGGACGTGCAACCGCCGGACCTGGTGAGCGCGGAGCGCACGGACCGGCTGCGGTGGATTGATGGAAAGCTCAAGCTCGTGCGCCGCACGATCCTCGTGGACGAGGCCGTGCTGCGTACCCAGAACTTGGCCATCTTCCTGTAGGGGGACGCGTGCAGGGTCACGGAGAAGAAACGTTAGAGTTCGAGCTTGCGAACGAGTTCGCCGCAGTCCGGATCCGGAAGCGCCGGACCCGGAACGGCGAACGGTTGGAGATCGAAGCCCCGCGCCTGGGCCGGCGGATCTCGCTGTGCCCCCTGGAGCTCGAAAGCCTCACCTGGCAGACTCCCGAGACCTTCTCCGCCTTCCTCGCCACCCCGTACGGTCCAGAGGAGGAGTGAGGTGGGGTGGTTAGAGGGGAAGGTGGCGCTGCTGGTTGGTGCAGGGAGCGGGATCGGCCGGGCGGTGCTGGAGGCCTTTCTTGCGGAGGGGGCTCGGGTGGCGGTGCTGGAGGTAGACCCGGAGAAGTGCGCGCGCCTGCAGGAGTACGGGGACCGGGTGGTTGCGGTAGCGGGAGACGCCACGGTTCTGGAGGACAACCGGCGGGCAGTGCAGGAGGCTGTTCGGGCCTTCGGCGGACTTGATGTCCTCGTCAACTTCGTAGGGGTGTTCGACTTCTACACGCGCCTGGAGGAGATCCCGGAGGATCGGCTGGAGGAGGCGGTGGCGGAGGTCTTCCGCACGAACGTCTTGACGCACCTGCTGAGCGTGAAGGCGGCCCTCCCGGAGCTGCGCCGCCGTCCCGGCAGTAGTGTCATCCTCACCGTCTCCACCTCTGGGTTTTATCCGGGACGGGGGGTGTGCTGTACGTGGCCTCCAAGTTCGCGGTGCGGGGGCTGGTGGTCCAGCTGGCCTACGAGCTCGCGCCCCAGATCCGGGTGAACGGGGTCGCACCGGGCGGGACAGTGGGCACGGACCTTCGGGGCCTTCGGGCCCTGGGGCTTGCGCACCGGCGGCTGCCCTCAGGGCCAGAACGGGAGGAAGAGCTGCGGGCCCGCACGCCCCTCCGGGTCGCACTGCGGCCCGAGGATCACGCGGCCGCCTACGTGTACCTCGCCAGCGACCGGGCTCGGGGGGTGACGGGGACCATCCTGCACTCCGATGGAGGGATTGGAATCCGCGCATAAAGGAGGCGATCTCCGTGGACGAGGCGTTTATCCGGCGGGAGGTGGCCCTGGCCTGCCAGGTGCTGGGGCTGGAGGATCACGGAGACTTCGTCTGGGGGCATGTCTCCGTCCGGGATCCCGACGGTCGGGGCGTGTGGATGAAGGCGGCCACCTGGGGCTTTGAGGAGATCACGGAGGAACGGGTGATCCTGGTGGGGTGGGACGGCGAGGTCCTGGCGGGTGAGGGCAGGCGGCATTCGGAGTACCCCATTCACACGGAGATCATGCGCGCCCGACCAGACGTTGTCTGCGTGGTGCACACCCACGCCCCCGCGGCCGTCGCCTTCGCCTCCTTAAACCAGCCCCTCCGCCCCATCTCCCACGAGGGCACCTTCTTCGTGCCTCCGGATATCGCCCGGTTCACCAAGACCGGAGACCTCATCCTCACCCGGGAGCTGGGAGAGGCCCTAGCGGAGAGCCTGGGGCCGCGGAACGCCATCCTGCTCGTGCACCACGGGATCGTGACGGTCGGGCCGGATGTCCCGCACGCGGTCATGGGCGCCATCCTGCTGGAGCGGGCCTGCCGCAAGCAGCTGATGGCCATGGCCGCGGGGCCTCTGGCCACCTGGTCCAGCGATGAGGAGGCGCTGAGCAAGCGGCAGCACTGCTACCCGCCCGAGCTCGTCCGTCAGGCCTGGGCGTACCTCGTGCGGCGGGTGAAGGCAGAACGCCGGCAAAGGCTGTTCCAAACGGTCGAGGGGAGGGAAAGGGGGGATTAACCATGCTGGAACTCCAGACGCGGCCCATGACCGGGGAGGAGTACCTGGAGAGCCTGCGGGACGGGAGGGAGGTGTACATCCACGGGGAGCGGGTGAAGGACGTCACCACCCACCCCGCCTTCCGGAACGCCGCCCGCTCCATTGCCCGCCTGTACGACGCCCTCCACGACCCCGCCTACAAAGACATCCTCACCGCCCGGGACCGCTTCGGAATCCTCACCCACAAGTTCTTCAAGCCCAGCTACTCGCCCGAGGAGCTGTTGGAGGCTCGGGATGCCATCGCCTGCTGGGCCCGGTTCACCTACGGGTTCATGGGGCGCACCCCGGATTACAAGGCGTCCTTCATGGCGACGTTAGGCGCGGCGCCGGAGTTCTACGCGCCCTTTACAGAGAACGCCCGGCGGTGGTACCGGGAGTACGCCACGAAGGTGTTGTTCCTGAACCACTGTCTGGTGAACCCGCCCGTGGATCGGACCAAGCGGGCCCACGAGGTCCCGGACGTCTTCCTACGGGTGGTGCGGGAGACGGACGGCGGGATCATCGTGAGCGGGGCCAAGATGCTGGCCACGGCCTCCGCCCTCACCCACGCCACCTTCGTGGCCCAGAACAGCGCCAGCGCCGCCATGCTGGAGAAGGGGAAGGCCGAGGACTACGCCTTGGTGTTCATCGCGCCCATGAACACCCCGGGCCAGAAGCTCATCAGCCGTCCCTCGTACGAGCTGCGGGCGGAAAGCCCCTTCGATCACCCCCTTTCCAGCCGATTTGATGAGAACGACGCGGTGCTCATCTACGACAACGCCTTCATCCCGTGGGAGCACGTGCTGGTGTACCGGGACGTGGAGAAGGCCCAGCAGTTCTACGCGGCCAGTGGCTTTCTGAACCGGTACAACCTCCAGGCCAGCACGCGGCTTGGGGTGAAGCTGGACTTCATGTGCGGGCTGTTGGCGAAGGCGTTGGCGGTGAACGGGACGGACGGGTTCCGGGGGGTTCAGGCGCAGCTGGGGGAGGTGATCGGGTGGCGGAACCTGGTCTGGGCCATGACCTCCGCGATGGCCCTGGATCCTCAACCCGGACCTGGGGGGAGCGTCATCCCTCGACTGGAGTACGCGGCCGCGGCACGGCTGTTCGCCACCCTGGTTTGGCCCCGGGTGCGGGAGATCTTCGAGCTGGTCCTGGCGGGAAGCCCGCTGTATACCGTGAGCAGTTACCGGGACCTTCAGAGTCCGGAGCTGCGGCCCCTCATCGAGCGGTACTATCGGGGGACAAGCGTGCCCGCGGAGGAGCGGATCAAGCTGTTTAAGCTGATCTGGGACGCCATCGGAACGGAGTTTGGGGGCCGGCACGAGCTGTACGAGCGCAACTACTCAGGCAACCACGAGCGGATGCGGCTGGACCTATTGACCTTTTGACCTTCGCGAAGGCGAGGGGGCTACTCGATGAGTTCCTGGCCCTCGTGGATCGATGCCTCAGCGAGTACGACCTTGAGGGCTGGAAGGACGACACGTGGATCTGGGAGCGCCACCCGGAGGGAGCTGGATGAGGGCGGGGGAAGAGGCCCTGCGCCAGGAGATCGTGGAGGCCTGCCGGGTGCTGAGCGGGGAGGGGTTAGTGGAGGCATACGGACATGTGAGCCACCGCCTTCCGGATTCGGACCGGATCCTGATCACCCCCAGGCGTGCGCCTGCCCTGGTGCAACGTCCAGAGGAGCTCGTGGTGGTGGACCTGGAGGGCCGGCGGGTGGCCGGAGAGGAGGATCCACCCCTCGAGGTGTGGATGCACACGGAGGTGTACCGCCGCCGGCCGGATGTGCAGGCCCTGTGCCGGATTCACGGCCCCGCGGCGACAGCCTGGAGCACGCTCGGGGAAGGGCTTCGGCCCGTGCACGGGTTCGGGGCGTTCCTGGGTTTTGAGGTTCCCGTGTTCCAGGTGCCCTTCCTCATCACCACTCCGGAACTGGGCCGTGCAGTTGCGGAGGCCTTGGACAAAGGGGAGGCGGTCCTGCTGCGGGGAAACGGACAGCTCGTCACGGGCCGCAGCGTCGCGGAGGCGTGCGTGAAGTCCATCTTCCTGGAACAGTCCGCCCGCCTCCACCTTCTAGCCCGGGCCGCGGGGAATCCCGTGGTGTGGACCCCTGAAGAGGTGGCCCGCCGGACCGGCCCAGACGTCCCCTACGACCATTACGGCCGGGCATGGGCCTACTACCGGGCTAAGCACGTCACCCACCGCGGGCTGTGAGGAGGTGAGGGCACGGTCGTGGACTTGGCTGGTGGTGGCCTCAGGGTTCTTCACCCTGGCCGTGACCATGGGGGTACGCAGCGGGTTCGGTATCTACGTGCTCCCCTGGCAGCAGGAGTTCGGGGTGAGCCGGGCCCAGGTGAGCGCGGTTTCCTCCCTGAGCCTCGTAACGTACGGGCTTGGCAACGTCGTGGCGGGCCACGTGGCGGAGCGGGTGGGGATCGACGTGGTGCTGCCGGCCAGCCTGTCCCTCGTCGCCCTCAGCCTTTTCTCCGCTACCCTACTCCGGGAGTTCTGGGTCCTCCTGCTCTCCTATGGGGTGATCGCCTCCGCGGGGTTTTCGGGGGCGTCGCACGTTACCGCCTCCATGGCGATCCGTGCCGCGTTCCCGGAAGGGCGCCGCGCCTTCGCCCTCTCCCTGGCCGTGGCCGGAATGGGAGTGGGCCAGCTCATTCTCGTCCCCCTGCAGGTGCTGGTGGTGACGGCGTGGGGGTGGCGATCTGCCCTGCAGATCTTGGCCCTTGGAGCCGCTCTCCTTGGTCTGGTTACCCGGGTCGTGCTCGCTCCGGTTCCCTCTGGAGGTGCGCGGGCGGTGCGGACCGCGGAGGGCTTGGAGAACCCGAAGGGTCCTGGTCTCCTTTTCCGGGATCCGTGGTTCTGGATGTTCCTGTTCCCGTACTTCGTGTGCGGGTTCACGGATACGGGGCTCGCGGACAACCACTTCGTACCCTTTGCCCAGGGACGAGGAACCCCTGGCACCGTCCTGGCCGGGGCCCTGGCCCTGCTTGCGGCCGCAAACCTCCTGGGGACCGTGGGTCTGGGGTATCTAGCGGACCGCCTGGGGCGGGCAACAGTGCTTGCGGGGATGTACGCCTTGCGAGCCGCGGCATTTCTCTTTGCCCTCGGGGGAGGGCCTTGGATGGTCTGGCTTTTTGCCGTTGCCTACGGTGCACCTACACCGCCACCATCGCCCCGACCAACGCCTTAGCCCTTTCCCTCTTTGCCCGCTCCTCTCCCGGGCTTGCCGTGGGCACGAGCTCCTTCATCCACCAGGTCGGCGCGGCCCTGGGCGCTCTGTGGGGCGGGTGGGTGTTCGACCGCACCGGGGACTACTTCCTCGCGTTCGGCACCGCGGCCGTGCTCCTGGTCGTCTCCGCCCTCGTCATGGTGGGCATCCGTGGCCGGGCCGAGCAGGAAATGATCCGTGGCCGTTCGTAAACGAAACGACGGAAGGAGGGGATGGGTGATGCGAAGGTTAAGAATCGGCATGTGGATCGCGATCCTCGTGGTTGTGATCGCTTCCGTGGCTTTTGCCCAGGCCCGTGCTGACGTAGTGGCGGCGGCCAAGCGGGAGGGCCGGGTCGTCGTGTACGGGTCGCTGGAGGCGGACGCGTTTGACGTGATCCGGAAGATCTACGAGCAGCGGTATGGGGTCTCCGTGGAGTACTGGCGGGCGGCCAGCACCCGAGTCCTGGACCGGGCGCTGGCGGAGCACCGCTCGGGCCGGGCCCTGTTTGATGTGGTGCTCACCAACAGCGGGCCCATGAAGATCCTCAAGGCCCACGGCGTGTTCCAGCGGTACATCTCGCCCTCCTACGAGGACTTTCCCGCCGCGAGCCGGGATCGGGACGGGATCCTCTCCCCCGCCTACCGCATGGTGGTCATCAGCGTGCTGTACAACACGCGACTCGTACGGCCTGCGGATGCCCCGAAGACGTACATGGACCTGTTGGATCCGAAGTGGCGGGGGAAGATCGTGATGCCAGACCCCACCCTCCACACCACCACCGCCACTTGGCTAGTGAATCTGAAGCGGGTCCTGGGCGCTCAGTGGCGGCCCTTCGTGGAGCGCCTGGGACAGCAGGTGGGGCTCGTGGAATCCTTCCTGCCCGTGGTCCATAAGCTGGTGGCGGGAGAGTACGCCCTGGGGATCACCTACGTGAAGTACATCAAACAGTTCTCAGAAGCACCCCTGGATTACGTGCGGCTCAATCCCGTGCTGGCCGACGCCCACTTCGTTGCCCTCGCGAAGAACGCCCCGCACCCGAACGCGGGCAAGCTTCTCATCGACACCCTGACCTCTCGGGCGGGGCTCATCGCCCTGGCACAGACGGGTGAGTTCGTCCTGGTGCCGGGGATCTACCCGCCCATTCGGGACGCAGAGAAGCTGCGGGTGATCCTCATGGAGGACCTGGACGAGCAGCAGTTCCGCAGGGCGCGGGAGGAGCTCGGGCCCCTGTTTGGGAGGCGGTAGGTGAACGTCGGCGGTGCCGCGACCCGGACCCTGGCCCTCCCCCGGATCTGGGGGCGGGTGGAGACCACCACGTGGGTCGGCGGTGGGGTAGGGGTGCTCTTGGCCTTCCTCACCCTCTACCCCACCGCCATGCTCTTCTATGGAAGCCTGAGCGACGCGCCGGTAGGAACCCTTGGCCGCCTCACCCTGGCCCACTACCGGCATGCCTACACGGATCCAGCCACCTACCGCCTCATGCTGAACTCCTTCGTGTTCGCCGCGGGCACCGCGGCCCTCTCCGTGCTGTTCGGGCTTGTGCTGGCGTGGATCACCGTCCGGACCAACGCCCCGGGCCGGGCTCTATTTGAGCTCGTGGCGTTAGCGCCAAACGTGCTGCCGCCGCTCCTGGTGGCCACCTCCTGGACCCTGGTCTTAAGCCCCCGGATCGGGCTGCTGAACGTGGCGGTCCTGCGGCCGCTTGGGCTCCCGCCCCTCAACATCTACTCCATGGGCGGGATGATCTTCGTGGAAGCCCTCGTCACCACGCCCCTGGCCTTCCTCATCATCGCCGCCGCCCTCCGGTCCATGGACCCTACGCTGGAGGAGGCGGCGCGCTTGGCGGGCTCCAGCACCATGGACGCGGCCCGGCGGGTGACCGTACCGCTCGTGTTGCCCGCGGTCCTGGCCGCGGCGACGTTGAACTTCGTGCGGGCCATCGAGAGCTTCGATGTGCCCGCGGTGATTGCTCTGCCGGCCGGGCTCGAGGTATTCAGCACGAAGGTCTTCCGGGAGGCCCTGGCGGCGTTTCCGCCGAACCACAACCTGGCCGCCACCTACGCGGTGAGCCAGCTGGCCATCGCAGTGGTCTTCGTGGTCCTGTACCGCCGGATCACGGGGATCTCGGAACGCTATGCCACCATTACGGGTCGAGGGTACCGGCCGCACCTCATCGACCTCGGTCCGTGGCGGTACGTGGCCTCCGCGGTGGCCCTGCTCATCCTGGGGATGCTGGTGGTGGTCCCCTTCCTGGTGCTCCTCTACGTCTCCCTCATCCCCTTCTATGAGATCCCCAGCTGGGGCGTGCTCGGCCGGCTCACCCTTAAGCACTACGTCTTCCTGCTGCAAAGCAACCGGGTGGAGCGGGCCCTGCAGGTGAGCCTGAGCTTAGCCCTAGGTGGGGCGACTCTGGCCATGCTGTTGGCAAGCCTCGTGGGGTACTTCGCGGTGCGCCGCCGGACGACCCTGAGCGGGCTTCTGGAAACCCTTTCCTTCGTCCCCTGGGCATTTCCGGGCACGGCCCTGGCCATCGGGCTGTTGTGGGCATACGTCCAGATCCCGCTGCCCATCTACGGGACCGTGTGGATCCTCCTCATCGGGTACATCACCCGGTTTCTGCCCTACGGCCTGCGGTCCATGACCGCCACCATGGTGCAGGTGCACCGGGAGCTCGAAGAATCCAGCCGGGTGTGCGGGGCGGGGTTTGGGCGCACCTTCCGGAAGGTCCTGCTGCCATTGTTGCGTCCAGGGTTCCTGGCGGGCTGGGCGATCCTGTTCACCATCTACGTCCGGGAGTTCAGCACCTCCGTGTTCCTGTACACGCCGCGGGCGGAGCCCGTGGGCCCTCTCCTGTACCACCTGTGGCAGGATGCCCAGCCTGGTCGCATGGCAGCCCTGGGGGTGGTGGTGAGCTTGATCTGCGTGGGAGTGGTGGCTCTGGCCCGCCGGTGGGTGGGAGAGGGCGTGGAGCGGCGGTGACGGAGCGCTAATGGGTGGTCTGGAATTCCCAAAGCTCCCGGAGCCCGTAGCGGTGGAGCTTGACGCCAGGACCTCGGCCCTACTCGTCCTGGACATCACCGACGCGCTTTGCGGCAGCATTCCCTCCTGCCGGGAGACCCTCCCCGCCATCGTGAGGCTACTGGAAAAGGCGCGTGGGGCCCGGGTCCGAGTCATTTTCTCTGTAGGAAGGGCACCACAGAACCTGCTGCCTGAGCTAGCCCGGCGCGAAGAGGAACCGATCGTCCGAGGTCCTGCGAACAAGTACTTTGGAACGCAACTCGAAGAACTGCTTGCGGGGACGGAAACTGTCGTGTTGACCGGCACTTCCGTCAATGGAGCTGTCCTGTACACCGCATTTGAATCATACATTCGAGGGAAGCGCGCCGTGGTGCCTGAGGACGCCATCTCTGCACGGGATCCGCTTGCGGTGTGGGTCGCAAGGTACCAGTTGCTGAACCAGCCAGGGTATGGAAACCCTCGCAACGAGCCCCTGGCACCCCAGGCGGTCACCCTGAGCCGGTCGGACCTGATCACGTTTCGTCCGTAGGAATGGGCCCCCTCATGGTCATCGGAGCAGGCACGGCGGGACCCCATCCTAAGCGCTGCGGTATGGTGAGGAGGGAGGAAGATGGCGGAGGTCCAGGGGAAGCAAGAGCAGGAGGCCTGGAATACCCCAACCTATGACCGGTGGGCTCGGGCCCAGGGCGTGCCGATCCTCGGCGGCCTCGCGATCCGCAACCTTCGGGAGGTGCCGGTGGCTTGGTGGGAGGCAAAGGGCGCGTACGGGTGCCTGATCCGCCTGGAAGGGTCAAAGCCATTCACGGATGCCTACCTGCTGGAGATCCCGCCCGGGGAGGCCACCAACCCCCAGCGCCACCTCTACGACGAGCTGGTGTTCATCCTGGACGGGATCGGTGCCACGGAGGTGTGGAACAGCCAGGGCGCCCGTCAGCGGTTTGAGTGGAAGGCAGGCTCTCTGTTCGCGATCCCACTCAACGTGTTCTACCGGCACTACAACGGAAGTGGACGCCAGCCTGCCCGCTACGTCGCGGTCACCCTGGCTCCCCTCGTGATGAACCTCTTCCACAACCTGGACTTCGTCTTCAACTGTCCGTACGACTTCACCGACCGGTTTGCGGGCGAACCCGACTTCTTCTCCGGGGAGGGGACCTGGCTAGCAGAGCGGATCTGGGCCTGCGGGTTCATCTCGGATGTATACCGGTTTGACCGGCTCGAGATCTGGCGGGAGCGGGGCGCGGGCGGGCGCAATGTCCTGCTCGAGCTTGGACACAGTACCATGGGCGCGCACATCTCCGAGTTCCCCGTGGGCACGTACAAGAAAGCCCACCGCCACGGACCGGGCTCCCACGTGATCATCCTCTCCGGCGAGGGGTATACCCTGATGTGGAAGGAGGGGCAGAGACCGGAGCGGATCGACTGGCAGCCGGGGTCGATGTTGGTGCCCCCGGACCGGTGGTTCCACCAGCACTTCAACGTCGGCCGGGAGCCTGCCCGGTACCTGGCCCTGAAGGCCATCAGCCGCCGGTACCGCTTCATGCACGACACGGAGAAGGTGTGGGAACTTAGCGTGAAGTTGGGCGGAGATCAAATCGAATATGAAGATCAGGAACCCTGGATCCACGAGATGTTCGTCGCGGAATGCCGCAGGCGGGGTGTGGAGGTAGACCCAAAGTTCGCAAAGATCTCCCAGTCCATCGGCAGGGGGTGATCCAGATGCGGAAGGGAGCAGTCGGAATTGCCCTCGTGATTCTGCTCACGGGGTTCGTGGGAGCTGGTTTGACGCAGCCCGCTCCCCTGGCGGGGAAGACCATCACCATCCTGGTGGGGAATCCACCGGGAGGGGGCTATGACCGGTTCGCGCGGCTGGTAACCCGGCACCTCGGCCGCTTCCTCCCAGGGAATCCCACGGTGGTGGTGCAGAACATGCCCGGGGCCACGGGAATCGTGGCCGCGAACCACCTCTACAATGTGGCACGGCCCGATGGCCTCACCATCGGCCTATTCAATCGGAACCTTGTGCTCGGCCAGCTCGTAGGCGTGGAGGGGTTCCGGGTGGACATGCGGAAGTGGCAGTGGATCGGAAGCCTTGCGGAGGACGCATACGTGCTGTTCATCCGGGCTGACCTCCCGTACCGGCACGTGTTGGAGCTCCGACGCGCAGAGCCCCCGGTGATCCTGGGCGCCACAGGACCGGGCGCGGGCTCCTACGACTACCCCCTCGTCCTGCGGGCCTTCCTGAAACTCAACGTGCGGATCGTAAGCGGCTACAGTGGGACCGGAGACCGCATCCTGGCGATGGAGCGGCGGGAGATCGATGGAACCGTTCTCTCGTGGTCCTCGGCCGCGGTGTACGTGCAGCGGGGATTCCTCCGGCCGCTGGTGCGAACGCAGTCGGCCCTTCCGGAACTCCGGGACATCCCCGTGGACACCGCGCTGGTCACAGAACCAATCGGGAAGGCCGTCCTTGAGGTAATGGCGATCCCAAACCGGATGGCGCGGCCCTTCGTGGCGCCGCCCGGGACCCCTGCGGAGATGGTGCGCCTCTACCGGCAGGCGTTCCGGAGCCTCGCGGAGGATGGCGCCTTCCGCGAGGAGGCAAGACGACTCCGGTTCGACATTGTGTACACGCCGGGGGAGGTCGCCGCGCAGCTCATTGAGAAGGTGCTTAATAGCCCTCCGGGGGTCGTGCGCGTGCTCAAGTCCTTCTACCGGTTTGGTGAATAACTGATGAGGAGGGGGCGCCATGTGCATGGACAGTGACCGCGAGTGCACAGAGCACGAATGGAACCCAGGCGTTACGGGGGTCCACCGGGTAGGTCCCGGATTGCGGGAGCTGGCGGAGGCGTTGCTCGCTCTGCCGGAGCAGCGGTGCCCACACGTGGGCTTCATCGGATACGGAGACGTGAAACCGGGAGATAAGGTGCTCTTCGCGGTGGACACCCACTACGAGCCGGAAGTCGTGAATTTGGTCGTCGATGTGCTGCGGGAGCGGGGTGCACAGGTGGATGTCCTGTGGGTGGATGTGGGGCCGGACCGCGCGTTCGATGACCTGGACGAGATCCGGGTGGTGATCCGCAACGAGCACTGGTCGAAGAACCCCCGGCGGTGGGAAGGGCTCCCCTGGGTGGAAGAGCTCGCGGAGCGGCACGGGTACAACCTGCTCATCCACGGGAAGGGAGGGCCGATCCCCAACACGCCCTACCGGTACGAGCAGTTCCCCTTCCTGCGTACGGAGCACCTGCAGCAGGGAGCACATGCTTTCCCGCAGGAGCTTCACCGGCTGATCAACCGGAAGACCTGGGAGAAGATCTGGGTGCACGGGCGTGGGGCGAAGGTGCGGCTCACGGACCCCGAAGGCACGGACATCACCTGGACCCTGCACGAAGGGTACTACACAGGAGATCGGCGGGGCTTTACCCCAGACCCCGTGCGGCACTACGGGCACCTCCACGGCCACCCGCCCACGCCCATCCTGCCGGAGGAGGACGCCACGGGGGTCATCGCGGGGACCACGAGCCACTTCGGGCGACCCTTCCCACTCATCAAGCTATACCTGGAGGCGGGCCGGCTGGAGCGGGTGGAGGGGGGAGGCCGGTACGGGCAGGCCTGGCAGGAGCTGTTGGAGGCCACCCGTTCTATCCACTACCCGTGCTTCCCGCGGGAGGGACTGTTCTGGCTGTGGGAGTGCGCCATTGGGACCAACCCGCGCATCCGGCGGCCCTCCAACATCCACCTGCTCTCCTCGGGCGGGTTTGAGTGGGAGCGGCGGCGGTCGGGGATCATCCACATCGGGATTGGTACCCGGTGGCGGGGGCCAGAGGAGGCGTGGGCGGCGGAGCGGAACCTGACCTACGGGCACCTGCACGTCCACCTGCTCTTCCCTACGTACGAGATCCTCAAGCCGGATGGGACGAAGGTCAAGGTGATCGAGAACGGGCGGCTGACGGCCCTGGATGACCCGGAGGTACGGGAGTGTGCGCGGAAGTACGGGGATCCGGATGAGCTTCTCACGGAGAGCTGGATCCCCCGGATTCCCGGCATCAACGCACCCGGGTCCTTTGCGGACTATGCCCGCGACCCCGCCCGGTACATCTACGGGGAAGCCGGTTAAGCGACAGCGAACAGAACCGCGTCACGGGAGGTGGGAGGGATGCCGTACAGGTGGGCGAGGTGGGGAATCCTGGCTATAGGCCTTGTCCTTTCCGTCGTCCGCGCGGACGCCCAAGCGGATTTCGTGGCGGCTGCAAGGCGGGAGGGGCGGGTGATAGTGTACGGCTCCCTCACCACGCCAGGCATGATTCACAACCGAATCTTTGAAGGTCGGTACGGAATTCCGGTGGAGTACTGGCGGGCAGCCTCCACGCGGATCCTCGACCGCGTCCTCGGCGAACTGCGGGCCGGAAGACCCCTCTTCGACGTGGTAGTGACGAACAGCAGTCCCATGATGGTGATGCGGAAATCCGGCGCCTTCCAGCCCTATCGGGCCTCCGCGTACGCCGTCTTGCAGGCCCCGAGGCACGACCCCCAAGGGCTGGTTTCCCCGCCGTTCCTCTTCATCCCGATCGGCATCGTCTACAACACCCGCCTCGTACGGCCTGCAGAAGCACCCCGTAGCCTCGAGGACCTCCTCGATCCTCGGTGGAAAGGGAAGATCGTGATGCCGGATCCCTCCCTCCACACCACTACCGCCCAGTGGCTGATGGAGCTGCGTCGGGTCCTGGGAGCTCGGTGGAGGGAGTTCGTAGAAGGGCTTGCTGGGCAGCTGGGCGGGATGGTGGAGTCCCTCCTTCCCGTGGTGCACAAAGTGGTGAGCGGGGAATTCCCCCTGGGGATCACCTACATCCGATACGTCTATCACTTCGGGAAAGAAGGGGCACCACTTGACTACGTGCGGCTCAGCGGGTTTTTGGCGGATAGCCTGCGGATCGCCCTCGGAGTGAGGCCGCAGCATCCCAATGCGGGCCGGCTCTACATCGAGGCCCTGCTCTCCCGGGCGGGGCTCCTGGCCTTGGCCCAGGAGGGGGACTTCGTGGCACTTCCTGGAGTCTACCCACCGCTGCGGGACGCCGAGAAGCTGCGCATCACGGTGATGGAGGACTACGGGGAGGCGGAGATGCTCCGGGCCCGGTCCGAGCTCGAACAGATCTTCCGCAGGCGGTAGCCCATCGCTCAGGCTCAGTAGACGGGGGGCGCTGCATGGAGCGGTCCGTACCGGTCGATCCAAGAGAGTTCCGCCGCGTGATGGGGCTGTTCGCCACCGGGGTCACGGTGATGACGGCCCAGATGCCGGACCGGGTCCACGGGATGACCGCAAACGCCGTTATGTCCGTCTCCCTGGAGCCGCTACTGGTGTGCGTCTGCGTGGACCGGCGGGCCCGGATGAACACGTTCGCGGAGCAGGCGGGCGGGTTCGCCATCAATATCCTCTCCCGCGACCAGGAGCCGCTCGCCCGGTACTTCGCGGGGCAGTGGAAAGGAGAACCCCCTCCGTACCGGCTCGAGCCGTGGGTGGGCGGGCCCCGCCTGGAAGGGTGCCTCGCCGCGGTTGGATGTGTCCTAGAGGGGATCTATCCGGGGGGAGACCACCGGCTGTTCATAGGCCGGGTCCTCGCGCTCTACCGGCAAGAGGACCGACTCGACCCCCTGGTGTTCTTCGCGGGCCGCTACTGCGGCCTTTAGGGCGGGAGCACGAGGAGGGCGTCGCTGACGGGCCGCTCACCCGTCTCGTCTGAGGGCTGATTCAGCACCCGGCCGTTCGCCACCAAGGTGGTGGAACCGCCTCCGTCGAGGTTCAGGGCGTCTGCGGCGCCCAGCCGCCACAGTTCTCGGGCGAGCTCCGGGATGGTCATCCCGAGGCTGTGCTCGGGCGCGCGGCCGTCTACCACCAGGAGGATCACGGTCCCGTCCAGGGCAACGCCCACCGCGGTCCGCGGATGCCGCCGGAGCAGGAATCCGTCCGAAAATCCCTCCCTTGCCGTCACCACCTGCCCGCGGGCGAGCAGCCTCGGCCCCCCGCACACCACCTCTCGCACCTGTTGCCACCGCCCATCCCCGGAGGCAGGCTGTACGGAGATCCACACCTGTACCGGGTCTCCGAGGCGGAGGGAGCGAAGCGGGGAGCTCGATGCTCCCTGCCCGGAGAGGACGAATCCGTTGGGCGGGATGCGGATCCTAGACCCCTCGTGCACCTCCTGCACGGTTCCTCCATCCACGACTACCTCCACCCCCATCGCCTGTGGGGGTGTTGTCGGGCCATACCGGGGGGTGTAGAGGACGAGCTCGTTTGCGCCCCGCCTCCGGTTGAGACCTGCGACGGGAAGGCTTCCGGCTGGGGTCAGGGCCTCCGCCCGCCAATGAAGGGCATCGATGAGGGCTTCCCCGGACGCCGTGATCCCAAGACACGGCCGGCCGGGAAGAGGTTCACTCACCCACTCGCCGTCGACCATCACGCCGCCGATGGGGTCGCCGTCGGGTGCGAAGTAGCCGCCGTTAACGGCGGCGATGGCTCCTGCCCGCCGGGCGATCACCGAGGTGCGCTCCCGCCCCAGGACTTGGTCGCCGGCCAGGGCGACCCGCAACCGTGCGGTTCCGGGCGGAATCCGTACGTGGGCGATCCAGTGGGGTCCGGGCAGGGACTCGAAGTCCCGGAGGGTGGAGATCACCCAGGTGGGATACCCCTCTTCCGTGAGCCGGGCGCTCAGGGCCTCCGCCTGCGCCCGGGTAGGACTGGACCCCACCCGGACCTTGTACAGGCCGTCCAGGAAGTCGATGAACACGGGTAAGCCCCTGCTGCGGACCTCGCGGGCGAGCCGCTGGGCGTTCTCCGCGGAGGCAAAGGCCCCGATCTGCACCCGCCAGACGGGCAGGGTCCGCAGGGCTCCCCGTTTCTCCACCGTCACCAGCACCGCGGGCCCAAGCGGGAATTGAAACCGCCACCGGATTCCGCCCTCCACCGCCTGCAGATACGCCCACACGAGGGAAGCGCCCTCAGCCCGGGTCATGGGGTCCAAAGGCCGGAAATGAGGCGCGGGCGGCTCCCGCAGAAGGGGAGGCCGGCTCAGAACCGCCACCGCCACAGCCCCGCGATGAGGGGGCGGGATGCGGTCCGCGTCTGCAAAGGGCAGGGGGAGATGGGTGGCAAAAGCGGCCTCACGCGCGTATCCCAGGGCCCGTACCGTCCAGAGCACCGCGTCCTGACGGGTCACGGGTGCATAGGGCCGGAACAGTCCCCGTTCGTTGAGGATTCCGTGGGCAAAGGCCGCCCCTACATACGGGGCGAGGCTTGGGGGAAGGTCAGGGAAAGGCGGGGGCTCTTGACGCTCCAGCGGAAGACCCTTCGCGGTCACAAGCCAGCGCAGGAACGTGCCCCGGCTCAGAGGAGCGGAAGGCCGAAAGTGTCCATCGGGATCAGGCCTGAGGATCCCCCGATCCGCAAGGGCAAAGATCCGCCCTTGGGCCCAGTGCCCCTCGAGGTCGTGGGGGTACGCGCGGAAGGCCAGCAGAGCGGCCAAAAGGATCCAGACTCGCATGGATTAAGATCACCTAGGTGATCTCCAGGGACGTCACGTGGAGCTCTACGTCCTGCAACCGGATCCAAAGCCCGTAGCGCCCACGGGGAACGCCGGGGAAGGCGAACTGTCCTGCTTCGTCCACCGGAGAGGTAAAGGACTCCTGGTCGGAAGCCAGCACCGCTTCCCCAGCTGGTCGCTCGGCCTCCCCACCCACCACGCCCAGGACCATCCTCCGATCGGGGTCGGAGGGATCAGGCTCGATCCCGATGCTGACCGTGTATCTTTCCGTCCCGTAGGCTGCTTCCTGCAACCGCGCCTCCCCGCGCAGGGCGAAGGCGGGCGGCTGGACGGGGGGGAGCGGAAGGAGCGTGAGGAGGCGTTTGGGAGCGGGTTCCGAAACACCCAAGGCCAGCAACCGGTCCAGCCACGCGAGCTCCCTCGTGCAGTGGGGGCAGCTCTGGAGGTGCGTGAGGAGTTCCGGGTCTGGCTCTCCCAGCCCCAACCGCCACTCTCCGATCCGCTCGGGCGGGGGGCAGGACATCCGGTACACGCGGGCCCTGAGGGCACGTTCCAACTGATCCTCTCTCTCCGCGTGCGCCAACCTGACCTCCGCTAGATCAAACGCTCCCCCGGTGAATTTCTGTCTGGCCCGATCGGATCCTCCGGTTGGCAGGGAATTTGCACGGGTGACTCCGGGAAAAATCGCTCCCCGGCAGAGGGATTTGATCACATGTTCGCATAAATTGCGAGACTAAGTTGCAGGTTCTCCTCGAACGGATCCATCTTGTGATCAGCTAGAACGGACGATTTGATAGAATTAACTGCAGGAGGATGCGGATGGGTCGGCTGGTTTCGGAGGTGCAGCAGACGTTTGGGTTGCGAGTGCACGAGGCGCGGAAGGCCGCGGGCCTGTCGCAGCGGGAGCTGGCGTGCCTATTGAACCTGCGCAGCGCCGTGGCGGTAGGGGACTGGGAGCGGGGGAAGGCGTTCCCGAAATTCCTCACCTTCCTGCGCCTGTGCGAGGTGCTGAACCGGCCGCCCGCCTACTTCCTGGAGGGTTACACCGAGCCGCCCGTTCGAGAGGGCGTCGTGGAGGCCCTGGAGCGGCTGGAAGGAAAGCTCCACCAGCGCCACCTCGAGCTTATCCACCGGCTGGAGCAGCTGCCCGCGGAGATCAGCGGGTGCGTGCCGCCCGACGAGATCCTCGCCTTCCTAGAGAAGATGGACTTCGAGCAGGACGTGCTGCCAAAGCTCCCCCTCGACCTCCGGGGCGCCCTGCGGGCGCGCAAGCTCCCCCCGCAGTTCGAGGAGGCCGCCTACAGCATCGCCCGCAACGCAGCTTGGCACGCTTGGGAGATCACCCGGGAAGCCGTCCGGGAGTGGGTCCGCAGGCGCAGGAGGCCGTAAAAACACGTCAGCGGCTGCGCTTCCAAAGTGACCTCGGCCGATTTCGACCTCGACCTCTCTGGATCGCTTGCCGCTGACATTTTCTTTTTACCACGAGCTCCACCCAGAAATCAATGGGGAACATAAGTTCGCCTTTACTGGGTCACACACCGGACGGCTTCTCCGCGAAGCAGGCCGGGCCGGAACACCCCGATGCTGAAGATGAGGCCATGGAGGGGTTTTCCCGGTTCGTTCACGGCTGCGAACTGCAATCCGAGGTCCTGGTAGCGCACCACGGTGATCCGATCCCGAGTGCAGTCCCAGCGCTGGTAGCCCCCACCCTGGCCGTATGCCCGCAGGGCCCGGTCAAGCGGCATGAGCAGTCGGATCCCGCGGTCCGTCCGGAACCGCTGGAGGGCTCCGTACACGGCCACGATCCGGGTTCTCTGCGTGTCCAGGAAGAAGGAGACGAGGTACCCCTGGGACTTCCAGTCGTACGAGAGGATGTTGCGCTCAGGGTAGCGGTCGATCCGTTCCGGCGGCCCGAGGAGGGCCCGCATTTGGGTCGGGGTCATCTCCACCGTGAGGGGCCCGATGCGCCGTCCGGGGACGATGGGGACCTCCGGCTCTCGGGTCGGTGGCCCGTTCGGCCCCTCCGCGGCCCAGGCCGCGGAAGCCACGAGGAGGGCGAGAACGACCCAGCTCACGTTTCCCGTGGCCCTTGCCCGGCGTGCAGCCGTCGGGTCCATGCTTCCACCTCCTCCGTGATCTCCCGCCAGTGGTCGAGGACGCTTGCCAAGGCCTTACGGGCGCGGTCCTGCAGAGGCCTCGGGAGGTCCGCGAGCTCTTGGGTATCCAGGACCTGCGGGGGTGTACCGGGTCGGATCAGCACGTCCGCCGCGAGGTCCACCCAAATGATCCGGTCCACTTCCAGCCGTGCTGCGTCGCTCAGGTTGATGTAGTAGGCGATGGTGCGCCCTTCCAGAGAGACCCAGTGGTACACGTTGTAGGGCCGGTCGACCCAGAAGTAGGCGTACGTGAGGGTTCCAGGCTGTACTTGGAGGTCGTCCACCTGCCAGGCCCGGGTGGTCACGTACCGGAGCACCACCCATTCCGTTCCCCGCGCGACCAGCTCACACCGGAACGTCTGCCGGCTGCCGTCTGGCCGCAGCTTCACCTCGAGGAAACCCGCCTTCTCCATCCCAGTTCCTCTTCGACACCTCCGGGCCGCCTCCTGGGCGGGCAGGAATTCTTCCGGGCGGGCCGAATGGTTACGGCCGCCCTGGTGCCGGGTGGTGGCGGCCCTACTGTGGCTACAGGCACCCGCGGTTTTGTACATCGGCCTCCATCCTCTCCGTGCAGGAGCTCACCTACTCCGGCAACCTCCTGAACGCCCGGACGTTCCGGGCCTTTGAGACGTACAATATGGTCGCCCCCCTCTACCTCGTCATGACCCTGCTGGGGTCTGTGGGGGTGAGGGCGATGGAGCGGGTTCTGGGGGAGAGCCGGTGATGCAGACGATGGCGGAAGCGGGAATGAGGCCAGGGGCCGACGCGGATCCCATCATCCGCATAGAGCAGGTGCACAAGTGGTTCGGTTCCCTCCACGTCCTGCGGGGCGTGGACCTCGCGGTGGCGCCCGGAGAGGTGGTGGTGATCATCGGGCCCAGCGGCTCCGGCAAAAGCACCCTCCTGCGGTGCATCAACGGGCTGGAGCTTCCCCAGCGGGGGCGGGTGGTGGTCGACGGCGTGGAGGTCTCCGCTAACCCCAAGGCCCTGAACCGGGTGCGGGCGGAAGTGGGGATGGTCTTCCAGCAGTTCAACCTGTTCCCACACCTCACGGTCCTGGAGAACATCACCCTGGCCCAGCGGGTGGTGCGGCGGAGGAGCCGGGAGGAGGCGGAGCGGATCGCCCGGCAGCTACTGGAGAAGGTCGGGATTCCGGAGAAGGCCTACGCGTATCCCGCTCAGCTCTCCGGCGGCCAGCAACAGCGGGTGGCCATCGCCCGGGCCTTGGCCATGAACCCGAAGATCATGCTCTTCGACGAGCCTACCTCCGCCCTTGATCCCGAGATGATCAAGGAGGTCCTGGACGTGATGCGGGCGCTCGCCCGGGAGGGGATGACCATGGTGGTGGTGACGCACGAGATGGGCTTCGCCCGGGAGGTCGCGGACCGCATCGTGTTCATGGACCAGGGGCAGATCGTGGAGGAGGGACCGCCTACGGTGTTCTTCAACCAGCCCCGGGAGGAGCGGACGCGGGCCTTCCTAAGCAAAATCCTGTGAGGGAGCGCGCGATGAACGTCATCCTTACCGCCAGGAACGTGACGTTAACGGACCGCCTGCGCCAGTACGTGACGCGGAAGATCGAGCGGCTGGCCCGGTACTTCGACCACGTCCAGGAGGTGCACGTGGTCCTCCGTACCGGCCGGGACCGGAACCAGGGACGGGAGTCCATCGTAGAAGTGACGGTGTACGGCGACGGGTTCGTGCTGCGGGGAGAGGAGGCCGCGCAGGACTTCTTCGCGGCCGTCGACTTGGTGGCGGAGAAGCTGGAGCGGCAGATCCACAAAGTGCGCAGCCGCTGGATCTACAAGCGGCGTCTGGACGAAGCTCGGCGCCAGCGCCAGGCGGAGGCCCAGGCGGAGCGGGAGCTCCAAGCCGAGGAAGTGCCGGAACCGCTCCCACAGGTGGTGCGCCGCAAGCGGCTTGTGACCAAGCCCATGACGGAGGAAGAGGCCACGGTGCAGATGGAGCTTTTGGGCCACAGCTTCTTCGTGTACCGGGACGCCGAGACAAGCCGCATCCACGTGCTGTACCGCCGGCGGGACGGTCAGCTTGGGGTGATCGAGGTGGAATGAGGCGGATCCTGTGGGCCTGCGCGTGGGCCCTGGCCCTCACGGGCTGCGGGGTCCGACCGGATCTCTCCCGGCTCCCGCCCCTTCGTCTGCGGCCGCCTGGAGAGCTTTTGCGGCAGGTCCGGCCGGGCTACA